>JAABUQ010001224.1_pt1 | contig 56350 bp, 45 predicted proteins | sample 5560001 | NCBI WGS metagenome assembly JAABUQ01 (sample SAMN10711888, study PRJNA513371) | rock metagenome | isolation source: Antarctica rocks | place: Antarctica: Victoria Land, Finger Mt nord | collected 2015-12-18
CAAAGAGGCATCGTCTCGGATCTCAATATAGTCGAGTTTAGATTCTGTGGTTAGCTAAACGTAATTTGTTGAAAGTGTTGATGGGGGGTTGAGACAGCTAGCGGGGATGATGTGGGGTGGGCGCAGGAGAGCTTTGTGGATGAGGTAGGGGGTTTGTGGATGAGGTAGGGGATTTGGGAGGTGTGTTGGAGGGTGGAGAGCGGGGGAGATGTGGGGGGTTGGTTTGGAGAAGGGGGGGTTGGGGCTGGCGAGCGAGGTTGGGCGGTAGGAGGGGAGGGAGGGACGATGGGAGGATGGGAGCCTGGTATTGGGTCTTGGGGAACGTGTATAAAAATGGTGATCTGCGATGCGGGTATCCGGTGTGTTTGATATCGGCATGAGAGTTTAGAGCAGTTAGAAGGCAGGGGGAGTGGAGGCAGGAAAGAAGGCAGGCACGTGTGAAATGCGGTTGGGATGCGACTTGATAAATCGTGAGCTGAAAGAGGAAATGGGGCTTTGGGGGTTGGATGGATTGGGGATGTTGGCGCCTTGTATTTAGTTATTAGTTGACAGCTCTTGGAGGATTGGATATAAGTGTTTCGAGTGAGTGCGGGTTTGAGGGTCACTCAGAGGTGCGAGCTTTGAAAGTGAATGTGCGCTAGAAGTTTTGTATATAGTTCTCGACGGGATATCGAGGCTTGTTGGTATAAACGCATTGATCAATGATCAAGGTTGTTTCTTATGGTTATGGATTGTTGTTCTGCGAATGGTGAGAAGCTACTCTCCGAATCGGAAATTGCTTCGTGTCTGTTAGATCTATTGTCATATTTAGTGGCAGCTCTCATGTTAGTGATAGCTCAGCACTAGCTTCCAACAGCCTCCTTCTGGAATATTCGTTTTTTGGCATAGAAATCTCCGTTGTTACCAGAGCAGGCAGAAAGAATCTGGACGAAATTCTGTATGATTATTGGCTTGCGATATGGTGGTATATTGGGGGTGGTGTGCGAGGGAAGTAGGGTGGTGTGCGGTAGTGGCTACCTTCTTATATGATGCATGAATCCTTGAATGTCGGGTCGCATTCTTCGACTGAATGCCAAGTAGCCATTCGCTGTGATGCAGTTCGCGAAGTCATGTAATGTGATATTCTAGTAGATAAGAGGAGATGCATGTTGGCGACCAGATCAGAAGCTGACGGAAGGTTGCTCAAGATGCGGAGAATGCAGAAATGTGATATCTCGTGTTGTAGTCTAAGCACGAAAGCACATAAGGAGTGTGTAGTACAGAAGGATGCGGATTTCTCCTCGGGAAACGCTGATCAACCATTTTCGATCTCTGAGTATGTCGCATGAGGCCGACTATCACGAGTCTGCCTTGATGATGATATTGTAGCTGTCCGTGTCGAACATCTGCCCACTCACGACGGATACATCCGATAACCCTGGTCCATGCGATGATGTGAAGGCGCATGTATTCCTGATATCTTCCGCGTAGCTTGCGAGATACCTGCAGTCTGGTGCGATGTATCAGCATCCGTTTATGCTTAGAGTCTATTGAACAGCTGAGCTTGATAGATCTTACCGCCTGCGTCTTGATTCGTTTCGTACAGGTTGGACGCGGGTTGCCTGAAAACTCAGGTCTTTAAAAAGTAGATGCGCATGAAAGGAGCCTGGACCCTTCGTCCAGCTGATCTTGTGTGAATGTTGGTTGCCTAACAATGTTGAGTGAACAGGGCTCTCTTGATCAGCGTATCAATTTCCGGCGCTTGTACATCGAAAGCTTGACTAGCGCCGTCAATAGGGACGATGAGCTTTCCACCCCGTGCACGCCTGAGGGCGTTAGACTATTCGATTTTTGATAGAGGCGGAGTAGAGAATTGCTGTTGTTGCTTGCCTCATATTATTGAAGGAAAGGGCTGTCTTGATCAAGGTATCGTTTTCCGGCGCTTGCGCCGCCGTAGGGACGAAAAGCTTTCAGCCCCTTGAATGCCTGAGGGCCTTGCGCTACTCGATCTCCAATGGATGCGGGCAGAGTAATGCTGTTGCCCACTATCATACAACAAAGGTCCCCCTGCTCAAGGAGGCGCTTTGCACTTGGGTTGAGTCCACGACGGGGTAGAGAATAGATACATCTCTGTTCAAGGCCACCTGCCCAGGCGTCCAGTCCCATTCGTCAAAGTTTAGGCCTATGCAACACGCGAGAAGTTGTTGCGTTCTGATTCAGAAATAGTGCAGTACATTGTACCGGGCCTCTCAAGTAGACAGTCGACTTTGAGAAGAAGTCTGGAAACAACAGAGTCGACAGAGGATAGGCCTGGATGGCTAGCATTTGGGCTGTTATTTTAAACGTCGGTTTACTCTCAACGGTATCGGTCACATGATCCGACAATTGCTGCTGGTACTTGTCAAATCAGCCTGATTTTGACGCATGCTGGAAAGGCTAAGATGTTATTTGAAAGTACATTTCTTGGTACGGGGCTAACCCTCACTCTCGCTTATCGCACTAGCGCGCACCGTCCCCACAGCCTCTCCTTTCCACCCTATTCTTCCGCGCTCTCTCCCCCAACTACATTCGACTTAGTGTAGATCAATAAGCATTTCGAAATTCTGAAAGGTGACTTGGCCGAGTGGTTATGGCGCTAGTTTCAGGACTCGGCTTTTGAAAGCTCGAGACTACTAGTTCGAAAGAGCGAGGGTTCGAATCCCTCAGTCATCAGGATCCAAGGTAAATTTCAAGTTTTGCAGTCTTAAGATTTGATTTTGCACTCTTAGTTGCGCTGTGAGGGAGTGGCAAATATTTTGAATGTGGGATTGGGCGAAGAAATAAAGTTTGAGAGAGAAATGGGTTTGTCTTTGGCAGGGAACGTTTGAGAATGGGAACGGTGACGTCGGGCGGCCGGCGCAGGAGGGTACGTCTAGTTGAGGGTGAAGTGTTGTTCGCTTCTCTGGAGATGTGCATGGTTGGGCTGCTCGTGCTTTTGGCTACGGAATTCTATGTCTGCTTCTTTGGGGGGGGGAGGGGAAACTTTCGAATGCCCGATGCAAAGTTTGCACACCCACTCCGTGAGATTTCTCTATATATACCGTAACAGATAGATGATTTCTATAACGCGTTGTATCTCGGATCATTTTCCAACCCCTATATGCTGAACATACACATCCCTAGTATCCCAAAGTCGCAGCATCTATCTCACAACATATCCTTATACCACATTTCCCATTTGAACAGCGCACGCATCACAGCTAGGCCTCCGCTCTGTGTTTCGACTGTTCTCCCTCGTCCGCGTTCGTTGGGATCCCAAATAATTGGTCCTCTATGCTCTGCATCCAGAGGTTGCTGGTCACTGCTTGGGGTCTGCTCCTCCAGCATCTGTAAGCCTCCCATTGTAGGATGGCTGGTTCCTTGGAATATACTGTCATCCTCGGGTAGACGCCATATCTCGTCATTTGGCACGCCACGATTGCGGTAGTCCGTACCCTCGTCTGTCTGTTCTTCTCGAGCCCAGGGCCCAGGATGCTTTCCCCACCACGTCCCATACTCTCCGTCATCGTTCCTTGCCTCCTGCGCAGCGTTCGCGTTCCATTTTACCCACTGCCCATAGCCCTCACAGCTCCTGCGATGCAACACTATTGCCTCTTCTTCTTCTTTTCGTCCTTCTGTTTGCTCATGCTCCGTTCTTGTTAGCGGGGCGCAGAAGACCGAGAAATGATGCCACCAGATCCCCTTGAATGTTTGGCCATTCTGGCTACAGCTCCCACTAGCATCACACGCCTCTTCCATGACGCCAATCCTCCCCAGTCCAGTCCATTGATGCCAAGGAGGCCAGTCATTTCGATTTTCCCACCCGGTAGCATTGATCACATTTCGAATGAGCTGATGTCCGTCCTGCAGATACTCAAGCGAAGAAGTAGCATCCCATAGCCCGCGCAAGCCGGAGAGTATAACACCTTGATTGTAGGTATACACCTTCTCGTCGCGAACGTCGCACTCGCCTGTGCCGCGACTGCTGTTGTGCCCGCCGCGCCAGTTGCGGATGTGGAAGCCGTCTATGTAGAGGCCTTGCGAATTGGTCATGTTACTCTGCTTGAGCCAGTCGTAGGCTTTCACCGCATAATCGAGGTAGCGAACGTCGTGGGCTTTGGCTGGAGGGACACTCTCGTCTGCTGCGGATGCGCTGGAGCGGAAGGGAGAGGGGTTATCGTCGCCAGGAAAATGGAGATACATGGCTACGCTCGCAGCTATAAAGAGCTGGTTTGTGATGGCGTTTTTGTACGGCGCAAGATAGGGGTTCCAGACCATGCCGCCGCTGCAGAGTGAGATATCCCAGCCGTGGGAGGCAAGGTCGTAGAAGATGCGAGCGCGGTGCGCGAATTGCGGAATGAATTGCTGGGCGTACCATATCGAGGTATTGACTTCGCTTGTCGAGTCCGAGACAGGACCAGTGTAGTGCAGCTTAGAATGCAGCTTGATGAACTTAACGCTTTCCAGCCAGCCGAGGACAACCCATAGCATGTCGTCGTACGCTTGAGTTCGCAGGCTGAAGGCGTTCTCGCCGTGGTAAAACGATGCGATTTGCGTGAAATATTGGTTTATCATATTTTCGTGGGAATGCACTCCCGGGACTTTAATCGTGTTGCCTTTAGGGGTTTCGATCATGGTGTAGCCAAGAGACTCGGTACTTGTGGACAAAGTGGCGGAGATCTGGGTGCCCATGACGGCTGCGGTCCAGTCGATGGCTGACGGCCAAGTGCCGGGCCATATGTGGAAGTAGTGCAATTGCATTACCGAGAGGGCGTCGATTAGCGTGGAGAACGTATCAGATTCATGCCATCGCAGGTCACATGAGCCATCAGTCGACGAAGTCTCTTCGTCTGCGGGTACTGCTGGCCCTAGGGATATCTCGGCCTCGAGTTTCAAAAGCTCCTGTTGTTCATTTTGGTACGCATGCTCATTGGCGCCAGTCTTATGCCGGACAGCCCCACTCGGCCACAATGATAAGGCGGAACACTGAAAGATAAGGATGCATAGATAGCAAAGGAGTACGATAGGAAACGTAGCGCTCCTGCGCCTACCTGTTCGTTCAATCATAGTGGAGGTTGAAAAACTCCATGCGCAAGAACGACAAAGGTCAGCGCAACGAGCAGATGTCACCGCTCTTCACACCATTTGTTCATCCCCGTCTATGGCCGGTCGTATGTACAGACAATTTGCTATCTCGTATGGTTGAGCGGGTAAGTGGCAGTCCTTGTTTCAGGTCCAGAACGAAGCCAAGCCTAGATAGCCGCCAACCGCCACCCGCCGCACGTTTTAGATCACGTGCTTGGGCGGAGGAAATACCTTACCCGTACTTAGCATCATCATCCTTTCCCTTTGTCAAGGCGGATTATTGATCGCAGTTCTGGGAACAGAACCGTTCTCTCGTCGTACTCGAACTCTTCAGTCCGGGTATGTGGGATGCTTGACAGATGGAGACATACAATATGAAGCCCAAACAACCCATGAGTCAATCACCTCCCCTTGTGTGCAGGATCCAAAGCTATAGTGGGTTTCGACTAGTGTCTTCTTTGTAGCTTCTAGAACAGTTTGCGAAGCAATGTGGGCACGACATTCGTTGGTACATTCCGGGGAGGAGGTCCGGTACTCACTAGCCGACTCAGACGAGTCGGACTTAGGCAAGTTCCCGAAATATGTCTCGCAATGGCTTTGTACTCTCTACAATCGTGCATACTCTGTAGGAAGCTAGCCATGGTTCTCACTGTAGGTGCTATGGCCACCCGACAAGGGTTCTCACCTCCATTTTCTGAGAACTCTCATCTCTATACCTCCCGTCCTATCGTGTTGGCGAGAATATGCGGTACCAGAGATGGCGCCCCCGGGTGCATGCGCATGGTCTTACAATGTTTGAGATACCTGCTAGGCAAGAGCAATTCCACACCTGTTCGCAAAACGTGGCTCCAAGGATCTAGTTCCCACCCTAGAAATCCATACAAAGAAGAAGCTCCCTCAGACTGAGACTTTGAGTTTATAGCGTCGACCTGCTCTCAACACCTTTCTGTTAGGTTTTTTGTCTTTGTCCTTGATCCACACACTCATGCCATGGCGACCGAGACATTCGTTGCATCAAAAAGCGACCTCTTCTCGCGCAAAACGACGTTTCCTTTCCATCCTCCGTTCCATAAACCCCAAGCTACCACTTCGTTACAGTCTCCCTGCTTACCTATACCTTCCAACACCGGCTATCGTTGCATTCAATCCTTCGAGCTCATCTCACACGCGCAATACCTTCATTGCTCCCATCCCATCCCTCGACTCCCTCCCAACTAGCCACCATGGGCCGTATCATCTCCCTCCGCAACCGCGACGTCATCGTCAAGGAGTCCAGCAAAGTCATCTTCAACAACACCCGCCTCCGCTGCATCATCGTCGCCAGCAGCACAGGCTGCCAATGCAAGAAGCTCGTATCGGAGGAAGAAGCCCTACTTGGCGGGATTCGGTGTACCTGGCACATCAAGACGCTTCAGGTCAGCTGCCCAAGAATCGTCCTATGAGCTAGTACTTAGATGCTGACATCCATTCAGAAGAAATTGCAAGTCCGGCGTCAGCAAGGCTGCATCCACAACGTAGACTCTGCGAGTTCGGCGAGCAACCCTTTCGTCTTGCTTTGGCGCTGGCTATCCTTCCAGGAGCACATGGCTCCAATGTGTTCGGACTGCATTGCTGAGGTACGTGGAATATCCGAAGTCGGGAACATGTCGGTTGTCTAATCTATCACAGATCGAGAAAATTGAGTATGCTATTCGGTACCCAGCGCAGGAGAATGCGGTCGAGTGAAATTAGTGCAACCATGTAAATGAGGTCCAAGACCGTTGGAGTTGGGAGCCGGAGCGGGGATGACGAAAATGAAAGGGGAGAGGCTGGAAGGCCAGATGCAACGGGATGGCTGCTGTTTTTTTGGACTTGGTGTCTAGGTATCTCGAGCTTTTGTTTCGCTTCTTCTTGCGCACGATTTGAACTAGGGTTAGCGCAACATCCATACGTACCAAGTACTACAAATACCTTCAGACACCGTCTTTATGCGAGACTCAGTCGGTGTGTCCAGCTCATGGAAAGTTCATTATTGAGAACAAGTGCTAGCATATACGAATTCCGTAAAAGGGTGGAAACTTCACCAGCTCTCAGCAGGAAAACCAAGTCCCACTTCCCGGAGTTCGCGGACTCGAAGGCGGCAAACAGCGGAAAAGCCCCTTGGAAGGACCAAGAACAATGAGGGCTTCCACAGACCGCTTCTCAGATGCTCAGGAGGCTTACTTGATTTTTCCTATCTGCTGCGCCTTAGGAATTCGTGACCAGGAGGTATACGCTACATACAGCGCCGGACTGCATGGGAGAAGACATTAAATACAAGGTGATGTACATGATTGAACAGCCAAGGTGCAAATAACCATCTCATACTTCTGACGTTACTGACTCTGAGCTTGCAAGGTCCAAAGCGTGTATCCAGAACCCTCTCACCACCAGCTCCTTGAGTAGCGAGTCTACCACTTCAAGCGCATTTCTGAGCAGTGCCGTCCATATTCATCTGGCGTTGCTGCTAATAGACTTTGACAAGTGCAACGCAGGTGCAAACGACACGATTGGTATAGCAGAAGGTCTAGGGATTGGCGCTAGTAGGGCAACGTCGAATCGACGGAAGAACTGTGAGCAAGAGATGGTACGACGTGAAAGGGTGACAGAAGATAGTGGGTAACGATACTCTTCTGTGGTTGGCAAGCTTGACGCAGTCGCAGGAAAAGTGATGCCTGCGCCTATGTATTCCTTATATTCGATAGATGATCATAGGTAGAGTCATAGCGCTTTTACGAGGCTTCCTGCATTATGTCGGCACGATTAATTGGCAGGAAGTGGTAGTGAATAATGATCGTCAGTGGACTCTAGCTTGAGACAAACATGGAGAAATTCTTAGGGAGAAATCGCCATCTCGAGGTTTGCAGACAGAGAGCATCCAAAGAAAGTCAATCCCAACGTCAGCTCCAGCCCCATCTAAAGTACACTCTTCCCAAAGTTGAGTGGGCAGCGACCGAAGATGCGTCCACAGACTGCGAGAGCTCGGAACAATGTTTCTTGACCATGGCAGAGGTTCCAACAGAGCCGTCACAGACAGTAACCGTACCCTAGAAGAAAAATTCCAGTAGGCGCTCGAGGAATTTCGAATGGAGGGAGCGTGCCCTGATAGTGTTGTACTCTTGCACCCAACCCTTATGTGTAGTCGTCTTCGACTGAGAAACTTCGGTGGAAGAAAGTAGATTTAGAAGCAGGCATCCGTAAGAGAAGCATTTGGAGTATGTTGATGGTTTGACTCCCAATGGCGTCAAAAGGAGCTCGCGCTCACGGTCTAGGATGTGCAGTGTATGGAAGAGATTCGACGTTCGGTAGCAGATCCTATTTGAAGCAACTTGGAGCATTGTCCTCTTGGTAGGCGAAAACCTTGGATCGGTGAAAGTGCAATAACGGCTTAGCGCTAATATTGGGAGTGGCTCCAATTTGAAGCTTAAAATCAGCAACAGGATTGCTACCCATGCATTGAGACCCAGTGATAGGGTATATGAAAAGCACACTGATCTCACATTGCAACGAATATAGAGCATAGGACTGGCCAAATGTCGAGATGCCGAGTCCTGAATGCGAACAAGACCACTTCCGAAGGGAGACTTTGGATCGCCTGTGTGGTGGCTGCGTGGCAGTTAGAAGTTGACAATTCGGCTTTCAGATGGTTGCCCTCTGTGAATTGTGTGTAATCGAGCACTTGCGAACGTGTAGTGCAAGGTGTCTGGGTGTGGAGAGAGAATATTTCACCACCACTGGTACGACCGGAAGACTGCCGAAAATAGTGCAAAACGCACCCAAGCGTGAGTGGTGGATGGTTAAAAAGTATCCTGCGCATGCTCTCCTGCTAGAAAATGGGATGTGATGCAGGGCGCGTCCGAGTCTTGCACGGAGCCTAATGATCCCATCGATCAGGCTGCCATGCTGAAAACCGAGTGGATATTGCGAATCGGATGACGCTGCCAGACGATGTCCTGATCTGACAGCAGTAGGGCGAGACACCCCAGTTCAAAGCTAGATATACTGTCATTTTGGCTTCGTGCGACCCAGCCACTGGACACACTTTTCCCAAACCGATATGAGAGTTTCCTGACGCGACGAAGACTGCAGTCCAGGCCTATTGTTTGCTTACCCCGCAAGACCTTACACGCTACTTCGACGAACGACGAGCGGCCGTTTTGCGAGCGCCGATAACAAACTTGTGAATTAACAGTAGGCTATGGTTGCCAAATCTGGCCACCGAGACCTGGGACTCGCAAAAACGCTGCGCTGGCTCGAAGCAAGCCGGTCCGAGGTCGATCCTTGCTGGGATCGGTTTGGAATATGCGCACCACTCAAACACCTTGCTGTGATCTAGCCTTTCGGTTCCTTGCATTTGGCGAGGTTGTTTTAGAGGATGATCAATGCAGCAGAGCCTCAAATGTCGTTCCATGACACATTGTGAGTGGACGGAAATCCTCCATTACGGCAGATCGGGCGATTAGGTGCAGAATCTCGCTACTCCGAAAGTCAAAAGCAGACAGGATCCTGGTGTGTTGGCTTGGCAGTCGTGATCCTTTCGCTCTCTCAATGGGCTCAAAGGCGACGGACCGAAGCGAATAAAATGTCAGTCAGACCGAGGATCCGACCCCTGGCGGTCCTGATTGATGCTGATTGGATATGTGAGAATGACAGCGCAATATCTTGCAGGGAGTAGAAGTGTAGGCCGCTGCCTGACCTCTTCTGTGACCCAAGGCGCCGACAATGCGGGTTTCAGAGAAAGCGTGTCACACCTAATTGACCCAAAATCGAGCGCTTCTGCCTGAAAGCGTGAGCATACAACCTTTGCGTGGCACTTGAACTTATTCTCCTGACTCCATTGTGAAGCGAGGAGATCGTTGCAAGGTAAGCAATGTCAATCAACCCTGCCTGTGATGATTGTCAAGACACCAAGGGGTGGAAGTGGATGTGATCCAGCCATTACCAGACGAAATTCCTTTTTTGTATCAGCCAAAGTGAACCCCGGCATATGGCTCACAGTGGTGAGATGTTGTCCGGGGGCGATGAAAGAATTAGCGTGAACCCATTGGATAAGGAACAGGGCCAGGCATGCGTGTGAGGCGCGGGCGGCAATTAAATTTCCACCTTCTGCCCGACATGTCTTTCACCTTGCGAACAGCTGGACCACGCTAGATAACCTGACATGTTCATCACCGAAACTCAATCATCTTTAGTCAAGGATACTTCGCGGGAAAGGAATGTCTTGAAGCCGAATGTGAAAATTCCGGTCGACTATTGTAAATTTGGTGCTACAAATGGCGTCCCCTACCGCAACTCCAGACTGCAACCCATCTCTGAGACCACGCAAGCCGGCTCGAATTGCTAGAACAAGGGCCAGCTTCTGCTGACAGCTATTGGTCCAAAGTGCCACCGTTCTTGTTCACATATTCTGAGGCGGGAGCGGCGTGTAGCGCTCACTTAAGGATGCGAATGTCGACAGGGGCGGATTGAGCAGTGTGCTACAAGAGCTCACTCAGCCAACGTTACTTCGGATATGGAGTCTAGCATCTTGTCTGATGGCGAAAATCCTCTCCTTCCCTAGGATGCGGCCTCCAGTTTAACGGGTGCCGGCGGGATAAGTACACAACTGAGCGCATCGTGACCTTCGATAAGGTTCTTCAGATGAGACAACCCATGTTTGGTATATACTGACAACGCTAGTCACATTCAAGGTAGGTGCTTGACAGCTGCAGACTCTTCCTGTAGCAGTCCATCGCCGTAGCCGCCTCGTTGGATGTCCGATCATAGATGGTGCACCAATGGGGAAGTGGTATCGACCTTGGCCGGCTTGCCGCATTGGAGCGACTCGCAGAGACAGCACCTGCAGAGAACTAGCCTACCTCTTCCATGTTGCCGCCCCCTTATGATCAGCTTGTCGGGACCACTTCGCTAAAAGCTCGAATCTTAGCCTTGTTGTTGGATCTACCCGATCGCCGACACTTGTTCTTCCAGCTCTAGTCTAGAGGGAAGCGGTGGGTTGGGAGGAAAGCATTCTAGAGATAACCCCACTATGACAGATGTGGGAACCCATGCAGAGCAGTATTCTGACGCATTTTCAACAATCCAAGCCAATTCTTTTCTCCCAGGACAGCGACAAAACCCACTCTGACAAGGCGAGAAAGGTACGCCCAACAATTGGCGATGAACGTATAACTGCTGCGCCCGGTTAGATAGGGTAAAAATCATCGTTAGTACTCTGATGCCCAGCAGTCCCTGTTCAAGGATGCTTCATAACGAAGCGTTGTCCTGAGTCCGTTCCATGATGTCGGTAGGCTGTCGAAAACCTGTAGCTAGTGATGGTTGCTCCAAATGCGGCTCAAGACAGACCTAGGGGCCAGATGACGCACCCCGCAAGCCTAGTACGTTTCGCAAGTAGCCGACTGATACTGTTGCTGTCAGATTCGCCCCAAGCGGCACCATCTTTGTCGAGAGCGGCGTAACCGGCCTGTAGGCCTCGCGTAAAGACACTCGGTGGGACTTCCTTTCAATTTGTACGCCGCAAGATCAGTGAATTTTCAACGAATTCGAGCTTCGCCGGTAAGCAACTAGGCCTGCCAGAACCCGGGACCCTTGTTCGTGGAAGACTCGAAGCCGATACGGGCGGATGCGGCCAGGTGACACGAAGACGTGAGCCCAACCCATGGCTAAGTGGGTACGGATGGCTACATAAGTCTCATGTCGAGAAACCTCTTCTTCCCTGGCTTGTGCGCTTCATTTCGGATGGGGTCTCAACGGACTGCGCACGTGTTTTGAACCGGGGAGTTCTTCAACAGGGTCCTTTCAACGGAACGACCCCTTGTCGATATGTAGGTGCAAAGCTAATCATGTTCACATTAGATGCTGGACAGCTGCAATCTCTATTGGCACAAGCGTGTTGCCACGTCCTGGCTTGTTGTGTGCCCCATCGTTGTCAGTCCCACAAAGCAAGGATCGGTTTCGATCTCAAGCAGTACGCTCTATTGGAGCGGCTCCGAAAGACTACGCCTCCGACGACCAAGGCCTAGCCTTCCATCCCTCAACTGCCAGCTCAAGAACAGATCCTCAGGACGGTGTTGGCCGGTTGAGAACCTTGGCTATGTCGGTGATTCATGACTGATCGCCGAACGGTAGATATAAAAGCCCCGGCAACTGCCCGCCTTCCATCGTCCCAGGCTCCAATTACACCGCCCCTTTATAGTTTATCTTGACCTACCCTGATACCAATTGCATGAAATCATCTCAAAGACGTACAGAGACATATCAGACACGCATAATGCTTGAAAGAAAGAATCTTTCCTTCTCGCAAGTCAAATAAGCATTGACCATTAAAAAAAAAAACACTAAAGCTTGAGAACAGAATGCATGGACACACTTATCGTGGACACCAAGTGGACCTGGCAGAACATCATAATCGTAGAACCGCCACCGTACACCAAAGTACGTACGAGGGTCTCACTGAATTCGGCAAACCACCAAAGCCACCGAATCCTCCTCCGCCGCCACCTCCACCTCCGCAGCCTAGAGAGGGATATGGCAGTAAGAAGCCTCCGGTACACCCTACTGAAACCTTCACGAGCGGCGGACACTGGCCCAAGATCAGGTAGAAATTCCGGCCTCTTCAAGGTGTCGCCGGCTTTCGTGAAACGATATACCCTCATACATGAAAAGTTCAAGGTACGTAGCTGGTGCCTTCGTCCCACACTACTACAACGTCTGACCATCACAGAAACTTGTTTGAAGAACGGTCAGTTATGGCCGCTTGACGAAAACACCTAGAGGGAGCTTCGAGAGACAGGATCCGCCTGACGCTCTCAGCCAGACCGATGAAGCTAGAATAGTATATGAGCATTGCAAGACAACCGTTCTAAAGATATCTTCAGTCAGCCGATAGCAAATAAAAGCCATATCCCTTCCGTCCATGGTGCCACTACATGCCCACGTTCATTTTTCTCGATCGTTTCACTGTACGTTCTGCATAGCTGCGTAGCACATCTCAGTAGCATGTCATGGGATTGTTCGGCCGTCTGGGTATCCGAAGGGAAAGTCGATCAACCCATCCAAAGTCCATGCCAGTGGGTCAAAAACTTCGTATGTAGGGTCGCCAAAAGAATTATTATGCCCGAAAAGGGCCGTAGGAGCCACGCTAGTTTCCATGACCGAGTTGGCAGAGCTCCCGGCAGCAGAGTCTGGATTTGTTGGATTACTTAACGCAGCTACGTAAATGGCTTAATAGAGTTATCGTCAAACGCAACGTATGTATGCACTTACACTCTAGGTTACCGCGACCTTTGGCTTGGAATTCCTCCCTCCAGCGCCAGACCGAGTCATATACCAAGCTCATACTCATACGGCATCTGACCTTCAATCGCAATGAGCTATCCGTTACGTCGTTGCTTCGTTCAGGCAATTTCGAACCGCCTCCACCACTCTTCCATAGCTGAGCCAGGACCTCCGCCAGGCGGCTTGGTAAGTCGTTGTTAGCGACGCTGATCGACCGTATCTGCCATATGCAACGACTGAACAAGGCTTTGCCATATTCTAGATCGACGTTATTGGCGAAGAAGCTGTTCAATAATTTGAGAAGAGTGAATCCGGCAGCCACAATCATCTGCAGGATGTAATTCGGGGCGTAATCCGCTATGAGAACACCCGTTGTTTCAACAGTCAATGCACTCTCGAGAAAGCTCGTTGTAGCCCACCAAAGCGTAAGGATGTGATATTGGTAATCTTGTGAGGTTGGTGAATCAAAAAAAGTCGATAGTCGAAGGTGAAGGTCAGCGGCACGAAGGTAAAGGGTGATGATGGCTAAGAGAGTTTAGCATACCATCTACTACTCAACAAACAGCCGTGAAGACCCTTTAGGCTGTTCTGCCCACAGAGAACAAGCAATGTGAACAGCCAACTTACAGGTAGGGCTTCCACTAGACCTAATCTTCGTTTCTAGATCCTCTAAATCTTGAACAAGTATCCTCGTCAAAATTGACCTCTCCAGGTCGCTGGTCAAGCCGACAGGATCGTTTTCATTACTATAGATCGATTTGGTGACTTTATTACAGAATTTCTCGATGAGTAACCTTGCTTCCGCCTCATACGGCAGCTTGAAGCTTGTTGCATTGGGACTTACTGGCGCCAAAGTCCAGTCATACACAGTGCTGGGAGGTTGGCCATAGCCCGTAGCTACTCTATCAAACATAGTCAGCCAACTCCAGCCGAGAGTCCTACCCCCTTACCTCTGAGCAACAGCATTACATGATGCCCAGGTACGGACACGATCTCTGAGTTCTTCTTCTCTGAGCTCCACCTTGAACTTGGTGAAGTCCTGCGCGTGCGATGGCCGATGAAGTCCTATTTGCATCGCAACCTGCATCATTATACCCGACAGCATGAATGTAGGGTCGGAAGATGTGCTGCTGATCGGTAGGGGCCAGGTGCAGAGCAAGCAGAGCGCTTTCACGACGATATAGTTCTGAGGTACATCGGCCAACGTTGCCCAAAGTAGACGAGATAGAGGTTCAGAGAGTGTCGTCAGCAGTCTGGGGTCGGCCTCATGATGTCGCGCCGCAACACTGATGATCACCCAGAAAAGCAGTGGAGAGGCGTTATAAAATTCGTCCGGAGTTCTCTGCGTATGGAGCATTGGTAAGAATGGAGAATAGAAGGTAAAGAAGCTGTGCATGCTAGTTCAGCTTACATACAAACAAGCTAGCAGTCAGTCAGGACCCACCTTTGAAACAGGTCATGAACACTTTCAGGCGCCAGAAGTATGTTTTCAAGCCTATGAGACTTGGAAGCATGTCCATTCATATTGCCCAAGAAAGCACCACTATCGACGCCGGACCGTAATTCCATCAGAGAAGCAACAGCCTCCTGCGAACCAATGTACTGATCCATCGAGGACTGCATATGGGGCATAGTCGGGCTGGTCGTGGCGCTTGCAGACATCTTGACTTGGGGCATTGCTATGGTGGGAGAGCCTTGCTGACTGGAAAGCTGCATTCTCAGCTCGACTATTTCTCGCTCCATCTCGGCATTCTTGCTGCGCTTCCCGATGCGACGAAAGTTGGCATCAATCCTACATCCAAGGTTTAAACGCTGGCAGCGACGGCAAGGCACATATTGAGGCTCTTGGACTACGTCGCAGCGCAGCTATAGGCCTATCAGTATTTGCTTGTGGTGCTATAGGAGCATTGCGCAATGCCCGACCGCTTACCTTCTGCTGTCGACACTCATTGCAGGCTCTCTTCACCCCAGGCTGCCTTCTCTTCTCATCAAAGCCTTCTGCTCCATCATCCTCGCTCTCGGGCGACGCTACGACGCCAGCGCCGTCGAGAGTCCTCTTCCTCGTCCTGCTGCTCCCGGACTTGACATTGGTAGGGCTACTGGCAGAGCTCGTTGAGTGGACGCTGCCGGCAGCAGCTCCATCGCCCAGTGTCGTCAGAGCCGCCGAACGGGGCAGACCGCTCATAGAGCCGGGCCGGAGACTGAGTGGATGCTGGTCCAGTCCGATGTCGCTGCCCTCGATCAGACTTGAAGCGGGGATATTATCTACCGAAATTGTGGCTTGGCAAGCGCCTAATCAAATAGACGGCGGAAGAGCATGGGCCACCTCGTAGATGTAACCGCCGATCGATATCAATATCAATATGTATTCGTTCTGTAATTCCTTAAAGCACTGAATTACAAAGACAGCTCAGTATCTAACATCAATGTCCGAGCAGTCATCACGGGAATTGTTCAGAGGGCGCTTGCCTCCACTACGACCCAGCCTGAGTCACAGCCCTTCTTGCCTACACTCCACATTCGCAGGAGGCGAACTGCCATTTGTGAAAGAAAAGCAGGTGCCTAGCAAAGGTAGGTTCTATACGTGAACTCATCTCTGTGTGTATATATAACTTTCGCAAGTACATATCTTCTCGTCATCGAAGACTTCTCAACCGTTTCTCCACGCTTCTGTCCTGGCGCGGAAGGCAGAACAGCTCCGGAACAAATGATCCAGTGCGATAAACCCGTGAATCATTCAGAAGGTTCTCTACATCTTGACCAGAAGCTTGAAACCAGTCAATGACACACGCGCGCCGCAAAGCACAAGACCTCCACAAAGGATTACCGTCCCAGCCCACATCTGCGCATCGAGATAGTGACCGTTTTGGCGCTCTATCAGCGCACCGGCCAAAGGTGGTCCAGTCAAGACCGCTAAGCTAGTCACGCTGAAGATCATGCCCATTCTCACGCCCGCCTTTTGCAAGTCCTTCGTCAGGCTAGCCACCATGGTAGGAAATAAGCCTTGCATCCCGGCGGTAAACCAACCATACAGCACAGCCCATGCCAGCATGGCTCCTTGAGACTTCACTGCGGCCCAAATGTAGAGGACAATAGCGGTGACCACAGCGGACGGGATGACATAGTTGAACGGGCCGCACAACTTGTCGGAGACATAGCCAGGCAGCAATCGGCCGAAGAAACCGACCCCGTTCATTATGAGAATGAGGTTTATAGAACCCGCTTGATTCAGATGGACAATATCTCGGCCGAAGGAGCCGATGTAGAAATATCCGAAATATTGAGCCCAAAAGATCAAAAACATGCCCACGGAGAACAGAGAGTATGATGTCTCGCGGAACGCTGACAATTCTAAGATCGGGCCTGTTTTTCTCGGGGGTAGCCGTGGCTTCATCAACGCCACATTGACCGCGGTGATCCCAAGCATTAGGAAACCCAAGGCGCGCATTGTCCATGGGAAGCCTATCTTCGGCAGCAACGTCTCCACCATTGCTGGAAAGACCATTCCTCCAGTAGCGTTACCGGTGGCGGCAATCGCAAGAGCCATACCTCGCCTTTTAGCGAAATATGTCGATATCAGTGCGAGGGCAGGGCAAAAAAGCAGGCCACCACCGATACCAGTGCACAAGCCCTGAGCTAGGAACAGCTGCCAGTACGTGGTGCACAAAGAAGTCATGAAAACGCCTAGCAGCTGCAATGTTGAGCCGACGACGAAGGTTATCCTGAAATACCCCGCGTCGGTAGCCCGTCCAGAAATCGACCCAATTACGAAGAGTAGAAATATCTGGACTGAGCCGATCCAGGAAATTGCGGATGGCGACTGACGAAAGGCTGTAACGTAGTAGGTCTATCCAACGTGAGTCAAGTACCGGTGCCTGTAGGACAGAGTGGGATCCTACCTGGAAGACTCCGAAGGAGTTGACATATCCCCAAGTATTGAACACGACCAGGTGTCCCATGAAAGCTTGGATCCACGCTTGCAAGCCTCCATCTGGGGGCGGGCCGGGGTTGACGGAGATACGGGAAATCGTCCGACTCAAGACCTTCATCAAACCTCCTTTGGCGTCTGATGGCTCAGACTTCTCTTGCATGGCCTCTATATCAGGCTTTTCACAGCCAGCAGTCGATAGCACAACATTGGTGCATTGAAGGCCGTTGGTGCGTAGGTGGTCTTCGGTCTGGTTGTTGTTTGACCAACCGTGATTCCTCGGGTCCTTCATGGCAATATGAAAGTCGACAGCCACTAATCTAGAGGAACCAATATGCTCGGATCAGTAATTACAATTATTTATCCACATATATTGAACAAAATGCACTAAAACGAGAGATTGGAGATGGCTGCAGCGGCCGACTGCAGATGGCAGGAAGAACGAACGAAATTTGGTAATTAGGAGAAACATTGAAGATATGAGTCAGAAGTTGTTCCATATATTCCACAATTTTTTCCGCCGTTACCCTCTACAAAAGTCGACTACCGGCTTACAAAGCCGATGATCGGAGGTCCGGTCTGCCAGCCGGAATATAGCGTGTAAGTGTGAAAGAACCATTTGCCGATGCAAACCATTGAGTCCTCAAGGCTGGCTTGCAACATGGTTGACAGCACGCCACTAGGGAGCTGATGAGGTCAGAAACTATCGCTGGAAAAGGCAGCTGCCCAACTTATGCACATGCATAAATGGTTAAGCGAAGATACGGCCCGGCTCGAAGAGGCTTAGCGTTTCATATCCTTAACACAAAATCTTATTACTCAATGCTCAGTCGAGTTCTTCGGCGTGCTAAGGTACCAGGCGAAGTCAAAGAAGCTTTACGCTCAGAATGCCTGCTGCGAGACCGACGATTTAGCCAAAAAGCCTCAGGAAAGCTTGTTATGTAGGTCTGAGTTGCTCCGGTCACCTATCCGGTCACCTATCGTATTGTCGGGAAAAAAATTAGAACGTTGCGCATTGTGGTCTGCCTTGGTAAACATCCCCATTTTTTTGTACAGTCTCAAATTGAATATAAGAGAACATTCTAGGCTGTTGCCCAATACATTTGAAATCGAAGGTTTGATAGACAAGAAATGAGTGTCTCTGCTATCACTGAAAGCTGTTGCTTTGTCCCAAATCATGCAGCTTATGTACAGCTCTTAGAATAAGATAATTACCATCAAACCCCGGCTTATGCTAGGCGCGTTAAGCGCTTCAACACATCAATCTAACAAAGTGCACGCGAGCTCCTATCTTGTTGTTGCATACTCCTTTTTATCGTCTTACAAAGCCTTCTTGGTTTTCAAGATGAGTGCCTACATGCGATCCCAAAGGCTGGCCAGAATCTCAGAGGCGAACCGTCGTATGAGAGCTCAGCCAGAGAATCGCCCACAGCTTGCAGAGGATGAACAGCAGAGACCCAGTGCCGCTGGACAAGCTCTGAGGAAATTGCTTGCATTCGGTTCCCGCGTACGCAACTCTCACGCGAAATTGAAGGCCAAATTCGGAGCAGCCAAGAGCGATCCATGCACGGAGCTAGCAGTCGTCCCATACTGTTGGCTACAACAGCTACCGATCGAAGTCCTGGAGCTCGTAACAGCTCAGCTTGACGAAGTGTCCACGATCTGCCTCGAAATCACCAGTCGAACATTCTATCACAAAGTCTCCGTCACACCGCCTTCCGAACGTAGTCGCTGTACTCGATGGCTTGTTGCTTGCCGTCGTGAGATCGACTCAGACGGTTCCAAGCAACGCCTTGCATGCGCATTCTGCAAAGGAACGGTTCCGAAACACTACTTCACAAAGTTCTCTGTCCGTCAAGCGCTATCTGACCTACCATATTGCCTAGGTCCTCGCAACATCGGACTACCACCGGAAGCTCGCTACTGTTCCTACCACGCACCTCTTACTGCACATAGAAAGTACGAGTTTCCAGCACAGTGCTACATGACCATTGGGATAAAATGGGTCGAAGTCCAACAACTAAGGTGCATGCATTGCGGTAACGCTGTGGATAAGAACTTCGACACCAGAGAGACTGGATGCGACCACTGTTGCTGTAATGCGTGTCCACGTGTGACTGGCTCCGCGTACATCCGCTATGGACCGACAGAAAACCCAGACTATGACTGCCACCCGACGCTACGAGAAGTCAACGTGGCTACAAGAAAGAAAGAGACGTTCTGCCGAGAACGCGGCAGTACGTATCACTCTGTGTACAAATTGGATTTGATGTGCTGACGAAGGTCTCAGGAACATATCCTGTTCCGCTTAGACGAGGGAGAAAGCCGAGGGTCGTCGTCTGGCGCAACCTGAGTATTCGCACTATTGATGGGTAACGCCAGCAGCGAGAAGGATGATCAGGGTCTTATCACCACAGACAGACCCATGATTGCACCAAAAGCCGGTCGAACTCCCTGTCTTCGCCGAGTTCTTGTTGTTAGAAAGACTTGGCTTGGGAATTTACTTTGTCTCCCACCCCATGCATGATTTATCTCAACGACTCACAGTGGGCTAAGGAAACGCTCGATCTCTCTGTTCTCCAGCCCAGAATTGCGAAGCCCTTGAATTGGGCGATGCTAGCGTAGTCAATCTAAAACGGTTGAATTCTCGTTAACAATCTTATCTGAAGACTAATTTATCCCCCTGTAGCACGTATGGGATTGTTGGAACGAGCACAACAAGAATATGAATCGACCGAAGCCTGGCTGGAAAGCGATCTAACGCGTTTGCATCCTTCAACGGCGAGTGCATATACAGGATTGGCGCTTGCGATTTGAATCAAGGCAAAATCGAAGCTGCAATGTAAGTCTGGCATAACCCACTGCTCTTTCTGGTCGTCGTGTGCTGGCGTGCAACAAGAAGAGCCTTGCATGACAGGGGTATGGCGATAGCCTGGTTCTGCATCCGTCATTGTGCGTCCTTTTGACCCATCTACTCGATTCCGTTATTCCCTTTACCCAAGCCGCTTAGGTGGGGGAAGTTTGGCGGTATAGAGGCAGTTCCGTAGTCCTCGTGTAAACATATGCAAGCAGACTGTCGTTATACCTCCTAGGGTTCAATCAGACATGATATGGATATCCAACCGGCGATGCAAGTAGTAGCGATTTGAGATGCTTATAGCAGTGCACATTCTCCCAGCTAGTGTTTCAATAAACGAGCCAGCCAGCTTATGTTCTAGATTATATTACATTATCTCTACCGAACTCGACTATAGTACCACTACCAGATACCCAATCATATCATATTGAAAGGATTAAAGGCAGGCAGCTCGAGCTGTGGCGCAAAATCAAACACAGGTCCATCGTTACCCGAACTCAAGTGCTTCGCACCACAACCCAAGCACCACCCATCAGCCGTCATCAATCCGAGAAGATCTCCTAAAGGACAAAACTCCCTTTTAACCTCTCTCTCTGGACAGAAAGGCTCATTGAGAAGACTTATAGGCCGCGAATTCGCTTCAACAACGGTAGACTTCCGCCACGGAGGCGTGACAGGGAATCGTCGGGATGTGACAGGCGAGTGCAGCCCGTCTAGCCAGTTCTCCACCGAGCGCAGCAGTTTCTCAGAGTCGGTCTCGATGGGCGCTGGGCGAAAGTATGCTTCAGGCTCCTTGTCAGCGTTCACTTCGATGTGCGGAGGCCGGAAGAATTCCTCTGACTCATCCTCGTCTTCGCCTTCGATACAAGGAGGCCGGAAGTATTCCATTGGCTCGTCTTCATCTTTGTCTTCGATATAAGGTGGTCGAAAGTATTCCTCCGGCTCGTCCTCCTCGATATACCCGTCCCGGAAATACTCTGCAGGCTCATCGGGGCTATCAATCATGGGTCCGCTATCGACTATATTCATCTCATTGAAGCTTGGCATAAGTGTTGGGCTGCCTAGATCCAAGTTCTCAGGCTTGGGGAGGAATTCGGAATAAGTCATTGTTTGATCTAGGGACGCGACAGTCGTTGGGGTTCTCATGGCGACGTCAGGGGAGCTGATGACGATGGCGGGCTGAGTGAGATCGAGGTCCATGATGGATGGCGACTTGATAGCGAGGAAGGACGCGTCTGCGGTGAGTCGGTCAACGACCGCAACTTTCAATAGAATGTCGTCGGCGAGGATGTAGGACATACTCGATTGCTGCTATGAATATGGAATCAAAGAATGTAGATTTTGAAAGGGATGTCTGATAGCAATTACAGCGAAGAGGCTGGAGAATTCTTATACGTTCGCGAGCCATCTTATCAGCCTTCAACTTGAGAATGCCACGCAGGTGCATCCATTGATCACGGACAAAGAGACACAAAGACCAATTGTTCATCCAGTCCAATCGTTATTGTCTTCGATTTGGCCACTCAGGAGCCAGTAATTGCCACGAACAAAGAAAAACAAGCTGTGCGGCCAACAACGAGCTTCACAATAAGCATCCAGCTATCTTCGAAGCCGATCGAAAATTCAGTGGCGCCAGCCTCACAAAGAATCCCTGGACAGTCTGTATGGTGGTCTGGCTTTGACTCGTATGATACATGAAATTTTCTCGCAGAGTCCTAACTCAACACTTGGCTAGCTGAGTACACCGTATTGCTCGCCAAGTCCCTCATATTTGCGTCCGATGCACATAGCGGGGGGTAGAGGACAGCAACAAGTTGTGCGGCAGTAATTGCAATTCGCAGGATCCGTACTGCATACTATGATCGGGTCATTCTCGTTTTCTATCAGGTCTTTCCCATCTCTAGGCAGTTCGAAAGACCACACATCAGAGCTCTAGAGATGTCGCTGCGATAACCGAATCATATTGGCCAAGCAGTCTGCTGTGTAGTCAGCGGATATTCGCTGCATCGTCAGATGAGATGAGCTCCTTCCTCCTTCGTCATTTGCAGTTGTAGCAACGCATCTAACAGATTGCTCTTCTTCCCCACCAAGGTAATAGCTTTAGAAAAATGGTGCTCCATCCATATTGGCATACCAATCTAGCCAATATAGATTCCCACAGCGCGTAAAGCAGTCAATCTCGTTAGCCAACACCAACATTAACCTCAGATCTTCCACTCCAAGCACGGACTCCATCTGCAAGCCCCGCAAAGCCGTTAGCCAACACATTTCTGAATGACGCCCTTTTCGTCACCCAGACCCTCCTCCACAGACGCTAACGACCAATAGGTCTGCCGCTCCCTCCCCCCCTTCTTCCCCCTCGCCTCTCCGTCCTAATAAACAGACCAAGGAAACCCATCCATCACCCCCTGCCCCCTGACCACCAACACCACCTCCACCCACGGCACTCTCCCCAAAACATTCACGCCCAACCCAGGGCCCTGCACCACAGCCCTAAAGCCCATGGGCGGGCCCCTCTGCGCCCTTGCCTCAAATACCTGCGCCAGCTGCAGCACCAAATCCCACGGGAGTGTCGTCGCGCCGAGGCCGTCGCGCACGCGGAAGGCGAGCTCGAGGGCGCCGAGACCGAATTCGAGGACGGCGCTCTCGGGGGTTTGGTGCGAGAGCGCGGCGTGCGCATCCGTGACGATGGTGCTGAGGAAGGTGGCAAGCGTGCTTGAGGGGGTGCTGTACGTGGAGAGGAAGGCGGTGCTGGCGGTGAGGAGCATGCGGTAGTTGTTGGGGAGGTTGGGGTAGTTGGTCGTGAAGGTGCGCTTCGAGGGGATATGGTGGGGATGGGGGGAGAGGAGGGAGGGTGGGTGGACTGAGGACTGGGTGAGGGGGGTTGTGAGAGTGGGGTGGATGACAAGGGTGAGAAGGAGGCATATGATGGATGATGTCGGTTTCGGGAATAAGATGTTTAGTGGATGCCGCATGATTTTCTCTCTGATCGACCGTGAAAATATCTCAAGGCAATGTCGACACCGAAGGCTGATGAGGACAAATGTAGAGGAGAGTGGAAGGATTCTCTCGAACTTACGACTTCATGACAAGTGTCAACTTAAGAGATAACATGCAAGATACGCGCTTCGGCTTGTATCCCTTTCGGAAGCTACAAGATAAACATGCATAGGCTGGGAAATGGTCCAGCGGAAGAATTGTCGCGATTATCTAAGCCGTGTGGGGCTTGCAGCTCGCATATGTCGGATCGGGCGTTTTATGTGGATAACATAGCGGCAAAAGCGCATGGATAGCGTCGAGTGAGAGCTGCATATGGGCCGCCGTGGAGAAATATGCATGTTAATTGCAAGTCTCTCTGAGGGCTTCAGAGGTCGAAGACGCCAGCAGGGCTTCTTAGCGACCTTTCAGGTAGTAATCTTCGTGGACGGATGATTCGCGCTTGTGGAGAATAGCTGGACAGATTATGCGTAGATTTGCATATCAGCGTCTCGGCGCATCAACCAGTCAAGGGAGTTGGTCCGGTGGCATCTACGATACCGTTAGTGACAACCACCGACACGGTGAGCACACATCCGAAAAGCGTACAGAAGAGGCTCTCTGGGCAAGTATAAAGGTCTCACTTTGAGGCCAGGTATTTTCGATAGAGTGGAGTATTGGCGATCTCTCTAAAGGTATACCCTTGGAGGGGAAGCTTGCAGCTTCACTCATCTACTTTCCTTCCTGCATTGGCTACCCTCTGCCGATGTGGTCATTCTCGAAATTCTACTCCTCTGATACCTAACCTCTTCCTTTGGTTCAAAACCTTCGACCCCGTCCACTGGTATATCTGTCCACAATAGACTAGCGTATCGGGCCGATGTTTTTCCGTTAGCGAATAGATCTTGGCGTACACTTCACGCAAGACCGTTGAACAGTGTCGAGTTTTCGATATATTCCAGAGCACTGCATCTTCGAGATTGTTCCCCATAATGCTACGAAGGTACGCAAATTCTTCATAACCTACCGCTACTTCCTATGCTCCGCAAGTCTGTATACCCGCCGCCGCTTCTTCGGCCCATCTCGAAGTCCATCTCAACTGTCGCCGTTCAATATTCGTCTTGCTGTCAATCCAGGCTGTACCTTCTTATTGGCGATCTTGGCACGGTGTACCACTTGCTTTTGGTGCGCTGGAAACCGGCAAGAGGACGCAGGATTTTTGCAAGCGCCGCCCTGTTTAGTTGTTGAGCCACAGCGTTGCTTCTTCTCTTTCTGCTGCTTCTTTTCAGCCGGATCTGGATCGGCCGTATCATATCCCTCCAATGGAGGCCCTGATACGGGTTCCCCTGCGATCGCTTGGTGACATAAAGACTCGTTGTGTGGCACAATTGTCTCTTCCCCCTTGCACTCTTTGATCTCGAACCAAGTATTTTTATGAGCTCTGTTTTGGAGTCTGTTATAACGTTCTGTCGGATTCAGGGCGACCACCGTTTGTAGTCTTTCAAGCTCAGTGTCTCTGATAATCGTACTGTGATATACATGAAGAAGATTGAGCGTATGTCGAAAGTGATTGCGATCACTCGAAATATTCAGGTGGTATATCCCGATCGGATAAGACTCGTAGGTGACAGGAGATCCGGGATTGCCTGGACGAAGGCAATGTATGTAGTGATGTGCTGTGAAGCCGACGGCAGAGAAGATATGCACATTTAGATCCTTGTATTGAGCCTTCGAGAAGGATCCTTCCGAGGCCATGGAGCAAAGCTTCAACTTCTCATGAAGTGATACAGCAGCCGTGAAAGAACCGTATCGTACTGCGAGGCCTTTAAGATGTGTCTCAGTTATCGAAGGCTTGCGTTTGAATTCTACGAGCAGCCACCCTCCGAAATGAGTTTTGTCTTGAGATGAGCTGACCGTGGGCAAGTCTTTGATAGCTTTTTGAAAGTCTTCATTTTTTTGGTTTCCACGCATCCACAGCGTATACAAGGTCATTGTAGACGTAGCCAGTACTCATCTTACATCTCTGCAAAGTATTAGATGGAAGAGAATGATGGACTCCATGTACGATCGGAGGGGAGTGTTCGTCCACGAAGCGAGAAATCTGATCAATCTCCTGTACAATATTCTCATCACACTCAAGTTTTGGGCCACTTGTTGGGTCCTGATCAATCTTGTACGAGTGTGAGTGACACTGACGCTGCTCCTCCGTCTTCCTTATAAGACATGCTTGCCCGCTGATGGGCGCTCTGAAAAAATAGAGCTCCCAGAATTGTGTGCGCCAATGTGCTTCATTGGCTTCGTATGTTGTAAGCCTTTCGATTTCCTCTTCAATTGTATTTCCGGTGATCTCGGTTTCCTCGTCCAGCCACAGGCCGTCCTTCTGCAAAGCTCTTTTCATAGTATCAGTATTTGCTTTAGCGTACCTTGTCTGGTCAAGCCAGAGAGACCAAACATCCTTGGGAGTCTCATCAGTGTCGTCGTGAACCCTAATGTTGCGAGGCGCTAACACCTTTTCTAGGCTATAGTTGTTCCGTTGATGGGCGGATTTGGACTCAGAATTCTAATCCAAGTAGTCAGATAGAGAACATGGAGTGTCAGTCGAGTACTCACACTCGCCATTTCGCGCTTGCAAGCTCTGACTTGTTCCCAAATATCGTCCAGAGTAGACAAGTTCAACGGCTCCGGCGGTATCCAAAGGGACTCGGAGTTTACATGGCTTTCCCGCTCGATCGAATTAGATGATTCTGCAGAATTGCTACTGTAACAATGCTGTTGTATATTCGTGGTACTCAGTGCTATCCTTTTGCTGAATCTAGGCAGTTGTCCAGGCGAGATTGTGATTCTCCCTGGAGCGTAGGATTATTTTGTGTATCTTGATTTCTCCATGCCTCGCATCAAAATCTCTGAGATAACGCGAATAATTACTTTATAGATCTCGATGGTCGCTGTTGCTAGCCTCCCAAAATCGAGTAAGACTAATTAACGAACAATAAAGTCGAGACAAGACACTGGAGTCACGCGAAGATAAGATTGATTGTCACATGGATATGTACTAGTCCCGAATGTACAGCTACCCGGTCCATCTTCCAACTCTTGATGTTCACCGATGTTGATCAAACTGGACCCTACTGATTTCTAGCTAAAGTTCACAGCAAAGCATTCCTTTCTTTTCTCGTTCGTCTTGTTCTAGAACAACACTTCTAGTTAGCTAATGTCATCACTATTTACCACCCACGCTTATTTCTCGACACTACTGTCTTGATATATACTGTCCGCTGTTCGTCCACCTTACCTTCATGTTGCGACGGAGATGTTTTTATTTGATTGATTCAAACATTCCACAAACATAGAAGAACCAATGGCTCCATCAGATCAAGCACTCAAGAGCCCGATATGTCCAGCTGGAATGTCGATAAAGCAACACGATATCACAGACAAGCGTGCTGTTCTACCTCAGACTACATCAGCGGCTTCATCGACTCGCAACAAGTCAATAGCTTTTTCTCTATCATATACTCCAAGTTCAAGGGCACAACACCAAAAGCAAGACACAAATGATTCGAATTTTGTTTCCGGAATTCCAAGAGCACATGTCTTGACTTCTTTACCCAAACATTCACAGTACGAAGCTTCCTCTATATCCGCATCAGCATCAGGTCTCAGAAAGCGAACATCGCAGACCTTGGTCGGAAAAGTAGGTACATTAACACTTCATAAACAATATACACAGCTCTCCTCTTAAGTAACATCGCTTTCAGATAGAGCCTATCCTCCTCCGCTACCTCAACACAACGCTCCTCCACCTGACTCCGATATTGCCCAGCTTTGGGAAGAAGTCAAAGAAAGAATGGCCGAAATGGCCCAACGACGCTCGAAGGAAGCCCCTTTATCAGCGTCTCCAGTCACCAGCGAATCATCAAGAATATCCGACAAACTTCAAGACTATGATTTCACAGTGTTATCTCCAGGCCTACCAGACGATACTAGTATTCCTAGATACCTTGATGTGGAGTCTGTTACTGGTGATCCTCAATTTGCGCATGCCCTCGACGAGGATCTCGTAGGCGCGTACTATTGCTCGAGACCCAAAGTCCTTTTCGACAGTATCAATTACAGTCCGCTGGTATACTTATTAGCAACCAACAGTTCTCTCAAGAACACTAATGGAACACAAGACTCTCAAGTCAACATCCGAAGACCTATGCCACCAAACCTGAGCCTTCTACACTTTTCTGCTACTGAGAATCGTTCGGAGCAATTTAGGAAGCGAAGCTTCGGCTTGGATATCGAGAGAACGCTGGCAGTAATGGGAAACTACCCAGGAACTGCAAAGACTATTCCGGCCTCTATTATGGACGAAGCACGAACTGGTGCTATCTTTCTCCACTTCCTTGGCAGGAATCCTGGGAGCTCTACGGACCTCCTCACCGAGTGGAAATTGATAGCCTACAAAGAACTCTTGATGCAGCTTCAAATCTATCGTGTTGATTTTGCCGTCGAAGACAAAGTCAAAATGCTGTCAAGCTTGCGTCAATTTGGCTATCTTATCCACAATTCCAAGATGGAGATCTGGGAGATGAAGGTACGAACTGCGACGCCAGACAAAACACAAGCCAATCTATTGTCACAACCGTCATCAAAGCCTTCGTCAGAACGTTTCTCGATACCCGTAGCTAAGGAGGTCTCAGAGTCAACCTCCAAAGTTGGACCATCTCAAAGACCATTCTCGAAGGAAGCCGCTTCGCGCGCACCAAATGACAAATCCTCCTCGACAACGGCTACACGAACTAAACAATCAATATCCAAGCCGCCCCAGAGATTGAATGATCCCACTCCGATCCAAACTAAAACATCCAATTCGCCGACGAAAGTCATCTCAGGCTCAATTCCCTTCGTCCTACCTTGCACTTGCCGTCGAATTTGCGTTCTTGACCTCATTGAAATCACCGACATCAGGGAGTTTTATGACGCCAATAACGCTATCATGAGATGGGGTCAAGCCAAGCATGGGATGCAATTCATGGAGAATATACATCGTCTCCTCATGAGAGATGGGGATGACAATAACGAATGGATGATGAGTGCAGAAGAAACCAAGGAATTCTGGAAGGATCTCGTCGCATTCGAAGGCCCTAAACCAGATTGCCTCTAAGAAGGTATTCCAGATCGACAGCCCGAAAATAGATAATAGAAATGCATGCCCATAGAGCCTGTTCTGCGCCCAGAACTGCTAAATTTCTCATCAAGAGATATGCGTCCCCGTTACACTTCCAAGTATTTAAATGTTGTCCAGGAGAAGCTTGAGAGAACGATGGAGATAGCTTCTCTATTTGCATCCAAAATCGATCGAGTTCCATGTCTTCCTCGCAATTTCCCTGACAAATCGGAGTAACGTTCTAGATATGTTCCAAATTGTCGAAAAGGAGTGTTAATCTTGATTGGCTCGGTGTCAAATTAGCGAAAAGGGTCGGTTACACATCAACTCCCATAATCCGAACCGAATCCCCTCTCAGCCCTCTCAAAAACACCTAACCTCATCTCCCCCTTACCACTCCCACCTCCCATCTTCCCTACACCACCCTACACCCTCGCTCCCAAGCCGACCCAAGCTCGAGCAACCTTCCTTGTCACCAGACTGCATAGACAAGTCAAACCCAAAAACCCTCGATTCCACGAAATCCATACAGTCTAGGCACACCAGCCCCAGTCCCCCAAGGCACCCACGCCACGATGGCTAGAGTACCAGATGGGCCAAATGGCTATGAAGGAGCAGAAGGTGGCCATACTTTATGCAGTTAGGAAGCAAGCCCACCACAATCACACCCATCCCTACGATCTTAAATTCTCCGTCTCTAGCATCTCACTTCTCCCCTTACTGCAAGTCTCGCGAGATATGTATCACGAAACAGCGCATGTGAACAGCCGAGAAGCTGGCTATGGGATAAGTAAGCATGCTTTCTTGGCCGGGAACACATCGAGTACGATGGAAGCGTGCTGTGTAGAAGCTAGCATAGCGTTGTTGTGGGTTTTGGACAAGCAATGCACGCTTGCTACAAGTGTTCTTGAAGTTATCTAAGTATCAATTGTTAGCGATCTGACTACTTCAAGCTAGTACGGCTGTAAGCAAGATGTACCTTCATCGATCGCTACCGTTTCTATAATTGCCTCGAAAAACACGTCCAGGAGCCAGGCTTAGAATCAGGCTTAGGGTTTCAATGTCACGTGACCATCCATGCACGAACCTACATAGAACGTCTCAAGTTAGAACACACAGATCCTCAAACTTAGAAGATTTGTTCTCCGAGAAGCTAGGTACACGAAGCAGTTCGCTCAACGCCGCTAAAGGCACAAAAGCGACCCTCACGTCCTCGAATTCACTAAGCACAATAGCCGCCGCCTTGCCGTGACGAACGTCAGATACCATGCCATACCGTGCCATACCTATACCCCTCAAATGCCAGCAATCCTTGCGCGAGCAAGAGGGTATTTCTAAAGATGCCTGTGACTGTTCTGATGTAAAAAGCGTAATGAAGGAAATGCTGTGTTGGTTGTTGAATTGAATTAGGAATGTAGTATTGAGAACGCCGAAAGCAATTGTCTAGCTTGCGCCGTCGGAGAAAGAATTTGTGGACCTTGGGGGCGCTAGTTGAAGACTGTGGCGATAAGATTGTTGTCGAAAGTCTCAAAAACAGTTAGAGCTCGATGTCAACCGCACAGCCAGTCACCCCACAACGATGACGTTTAATGTGACATGCCCTGATACACTGTCAGCCATCCGTTCGTCAGCTCGCCCTGTAGAGATCACTTACGAAAAGGAAGGCCAGCTCCCTAGTCCCCAACCTCGCGATGTTCTGACTCGCTTTCTCATCCAACGCGCCTTCAATCAACCGCCTCTTCTGTTCCTGCAGGGCCAGAATCCTATCCTCGACTGTGTCCGGTACCAAGATACGATGGACTTGTACTGGCCTCAGCTGTCCGATACGGTGAGCGCGGTCGATCGCCTGTTCTTCGATATACGGGTTCCAAAATGGATCGAAGATAATGACCTGCGAAGCGGCCACGAGGTTCAGCCCCGCGTTACCGGCTTTCAAGGAAACAAGCATGATCTTGCAGTCCTCTTTATCGGTAAAGTCTGTCACGGCTTGGTCACGAGCCGTGGCACTCATGCTGCCGTCGTAGCGCTTGTATTTCCAGCCTTCAGCATCGATCGGAACTTCGAGCAGGTCGAGAAGGGAGGTGAATTGACTGAAGATGATGGTCTTTTCGCCTGTTTTGCCTTCCTGCGTTGCGCGGAGGAGCTCAATCGTTGTGTCAATCTTGGCGCTGGGGACGTACTCCTTTCGAAGACGATTGAGATACCTCTTGTGTGCTTTCTGATTGCGTTGCCCTTCTTTCTTCAATTGTGCCAGTGTCTTCTTGGGCCTGTCGTCCGTAGCCTTAGCTTTCCCTTTGCCTTTTTTGGGTTTCTTCTTCTTCTTCTCCGGTTTGATAGATTTCTCGAAAGGCGTTTTCCCTTTGCGGTACCCTTCAGCTTCGGCCTCGGACCCGTCGGTAGTCTCGTCCTCGTCAACAGCATCGTCGTTGACGATAAAGCCATCCAAGCTGTCAGATTCATCAGAGTCGTCTTCCTCCTCACTCTCACTGTCGTCCTCGGTCTCGTCATCGTCTGCCGGAAGTGCGATTCCTAGGTCCAATCCAGGCATGTGGGCCTTTTTGAAGGCCTCATGATTGATGACCTTCTTGAGATCGATTTTGCCGCGACAGTTCGGGCATTTGATGTCATTTCTTGCACCATCGGTGTCGCCATTGGCGATAGCTTGCGAGGGGTCGGTGATTCTGGCAAAGCACTCCGAGCAAGTACTATGCCCACAGGGGATAATGATAAGGGCATTCTCAGCCGTGTCCATGCAGATGGGACACTCAAGACCGCTTAATTCTTCGGTCCCTGTCTGTTCTTGGATCCTAGCGATGACATCTGGAGCTAGCTCTTTTGCGATCCCGATCATCTCCTCCATCGTAAGCTCCGTCGTACCGGCAGACTGTCCAAAATCCTTAATTAGGTGTGGATGACAGCACGCTTGACGAAGTCTGAGAAGCAATACAAGGATGTTAGAGTAATTCCTACCTACCGTACCAGCTTTGAGATACTTATTGAACTGTAATTGCGTCTGAGTTTCCACCGCCCGGTAAAAGTCGCGTTCGTCATCACTGAAGTTTGCGTGCTGGGCTTGAGTAATTCTCTCTGGCAGATTAAGGATAGGTTTTCCGTCGATGGTCGACTTCTTCGTTCGACGCAGGAGGATGGCCTTTAGCAGCGCTTGTAGCATTCGCATTGCCTTTTCAGAGTCTCCTTTTTTTAGCGGAATTGAGAAGTCGCGACTGAATCTTTCGGCGACATCATACGGCTTAATGCGTAAGAAGCGGATCAGGGAATATAACTCGCCTACGCTGTTCATCATAGGTGTCCCCGTCATACAGAATCGTGTCAATGCTTGTAGATGCGAGGCCGCGATTGCAGCGTGCGTATTCTTGTTCTTGATGCACTGGGCCTCGTCGATGATGACCCTGTACCATTTGCAGTTGTCGTCCAGAAGTGGCAGTCGATCAGCCTTGCCGGTTGGCCTCCAGTTTGGGTTTACCCGCTTAGCCATGTCGATGCCTTGCTTGCGTTTAAGCTCAGTCGCCAAGGTACCGAAGGTAGTCAGAACGACATCGAAAGTCTTGAGTTGCTCCCAGGTAGCGCTTCGTTTCGCTCCATGCATGATGAAGGTGGTAAGGCGATGCTCTCGCCCAGTCTTCAATTTTGAACGGATCTCCTTCTCCCACTGCCTCATCAACGCAACTGGTGCAACGATCAGGGTGGTCTTGCGATTTGGATCCTGGGATCTTCGAGAAACCATCAGTGCCAGTGCTTGGATCGTCTTTCCCAAGCCCATATCGTCAGCAAGTATTCCCCCTTTATTGGAACCCTCCTCCATCTTTTTCATCCAAGCTAGCCCTAATTTCTGATGTTCATACAGTGCATTCACCATAGCATCAGGAGTGCCTTCCCTATATTTGGGGTCCAGCTCCTCATCTGGTCGAATGTTCTCTAGCAAAGACTTGAGTTCCTGCGTTGTCCGGGTGGGATCGTGGGTGAGCTGCTCTACACGATCTCTGTACTGTCTGACCAAGTCTTGGTGCCGTGGGTCATTCACGTCGATGCGATCGGATAGCGCATTATATGCCGAATAAGCCCCAGAGAATCCAGTGTAGTCCTCTTCGCTACTAAAGGTAATTGGATTATATGGCGAGCCAGCTAGGCCGTATCCAGGAGAGGCATAAGACTGATTTTGACCATATGTGCTATCTTCGGGATTCAGCATGTGGTGCGCTGCACTGTAGACATTCTGAGCGACAGTCATGCCCGCCTGCAAAGCATTTCCTGCAAGGTTATTCCAGCCTAGCGGTGCCTGCGTGTTGTGAGACAAACCTTGATCAGAAAGTCCTTCAATGCCATTGATGGTCGGAATCTGCGGTTCTGTCTTGAGCCAGGGTAACTGACGCCCAGCCGAGGCGTTAGCAATGCCATGATAACTACTAGGACCAACCTCGACCAAGTCGCTACTGGGTAGGCCGGTAAGGTCAACGAAATCGTCGTCCTCTTCGTCAAGGTTTATGAAACCCGCGTTGCTGGAAAACCGGGCCGGCTGCATGTATGGCCGCTCGGACTTGATCCGACTTGGCGAAGTGAAGGCTGAACTATCCAGATCTTGCTTGAAGAACGACGGTGGAGACATCTTGAGCGATGGGGTAGTTGGCACTGAAGCTGAAGGCTGTTGAATCTTTCCATTTCCGTTGAGTTTGATCTGGGCGGGTCTACGAGGTAATTGACTTGGGCCAGCTTGAGAACTCGGCGGCTCTGAAGACTCGATACGTTCCATCGATTCTGCCAGTTCCCTAGCAAATGCTGCATCTGTTTTTTCCTGCTCCTTCTTAGCACGTATGGCCGCTTCCTGTGCTTTCTGTTCTCTCCGCATTTCTTTCATGTCATGCTTCGGGTCACCGAGCAAACGGAACAGTTCTGAATCTTCGGGGATATCGAACGAATCAAAGGATGAGGGTGTCGTCGTACCGGTCGCGGCAGGGCTTTGAGTTGCACGAAGGGATTTTGCGGTGGGCTCATTGGAACTGCTGTTGCTATCTCGTCGTCGTTTCCTTGAGATATCCGGACCTGGGGAAGAAGGCTGCACTGACGTTTGGTCTGGCGTAGTGCCCAAGGAGGGCGTTGACATAGTTGTTGGTGTCACAGCTGTTGCGTTGCCCGCATTCGGACGCAGAGAGGTTCTTTCCTCTGACCAGGGCGATGTGTGCGCAGGGGGCGCACGATATGGAGGAGCCATTTTGCCGCCCAGTGCCAGCGCATTAGAGCTTGCACGTATTTGATCGTTTCCGAGATACTGTTCGAAACCAATAGGCCTTGTTGCCTCTGTACTACCGAAAAGGAGCCTTGGAGGAGGGCAGGGACTCGGGGACGATGAATCTTCGTCGAATGCTCCCATATTGTCTTCAAGAAACCTCATGTTCTCAGCATGTTCCGCCTCTCTATCATAATCCTCGTCCTGCCTCGTGCGGCCTTGCATGATGTTGCTTGCGTACGGAGACTGAAGATCCTGCCTGGCCTTTATGTATTCCGGTTCTTAGGTGAATAACTTGTTCACGGCCATGATTTTGACGGCGTAGTGACCAAGCCGCGAGTGAGGAGTCGCTGACCCATCACACCTAGCAGATGAGGTAAGATTAAAGTGAAGTGTGATGGGATCAGGCAAGGTACGGTGATGTTGAGCCTCGCGTGCTCGGCGTCGCCTTGCGGGCATTGTTTCGTACGACGCGCCATCCGCTATCTGGCGCTAGCGCGAGTGACGTAATCGGCTCGGTTATCGAATTACGACGAGAAGGAAAGTATCTTAGGCCGAGGACATGAGTGCGACTACCCCGTACCAAACACAGCAGTGCGAGTAAAACATCGACCCCCTTACCACTTCAAGCCAAAATATGAATACATTAACCAGCTTGCCGCTTCTGATTGGAGAAGTCCTTTCAACGATTGAAAGACATTCATCAATTTAAAAGCCCGTCGGAAACATGAGGAATCAAAGCAGTCGTAGCAAGCTTCGGAGCAAGACTTGAGGCAGGCTTCGGTCTTGCACGAAACCATACGGCTGAGATTGGCGCCCTCATATACCAGTTTCGGCGCCAAAGAGCAGCTTTCATAGGGTGAGGTTTCGAGGAAGAGTGGTAGCGATGGGTAGATACGATGGGCGCTACTTACACTTCGCAGGGCCTGTGACTTGAGTGCTCTGGCAAGGCAAGGTTTGATAGCTAAAGCGAATCGATGCCTCAGTTTTAGTACCAGGTATTGCACCCCATTTGCGCAAGGCACAGAACCAAGCCAAGAATGAAGAAGTTGGTTGCCTGATTAACATTTCTTGACGATGGGATACGATTGAAAGCCTATGCTAGAAGAGAGCAATGCCAGCATCTGACTCCACACCTGCCGCGCACAGCCAGCCCATGGGCCACTGAAGGAAACAAGAGGATTCGTAAATACTGTCGCTAAAGCTAATTGCCAGACACGTTCCGAGCATGTAAACTTAATGGAAGCTCGCTGTTACCTGCTCGATGATCCCACCTTATACGCCCCAAGTATGAAAGTACAAGCATCTGCCCACCATATAGCCTTAACCTACCATATTGATTCACGCACTATGCCCTTCACTGTACCCCGAGAAACCGGTACGCCGAGCTGTTGCAAAGAACACTCATATGAGAACTCGGGAATAAAAAAGAAGCAAGGGTGTAGACCTCTAACTACTGCTATGGGAGCGTAAGAGTACCTACAGAGCGTAAGTAAGAGCTGAAAAAACAATGGACTGTTGACCTACCCGTTCCAGGGGATCATGTTGGTCCGCACTGATTAATGGAGGGGTTTCCACCATCCCGTCCATGGCGCCAGCTGTGGTGATCGAACGTGCCTCGAGATGCGGCCTCTTATCCTTCAAGCTTGTTAATTTTGGACGCTCTGCCACGGCAGTCGATGGCTGGCCAGTCGCCGGAGGTTCGTCGCTCGCTGATAGTCTGGCCTCTGTTCCGCGCTGCAATAACTTGCCGCCAAGCGTGGCGCACTTGAGGATGGTCTGCATCATCACGTTTTGCTTCAAGGGTTTTGTCAAGTACTCATCCATGTCCGCTGCAATGCACTTTTCTCGGTCACCCATCATGGCATGGGCTGTAAGTGCGATGATTGGTGTACGGACCCGACCCTGCGACCTCTCGTACTCTCGAATCTTGGCGGTGGCCTCGAAGCCGCCCATGATAGGCATTTGCACGTCCATGAGGATGGCTTCATATGGTTTCTTCATGACAGCTTCGAGGGCTTCCAGTCCGTTATTAGCCACCGTAACCCCATGATTATACTTCTGCAGAATCTTGACAGCGAGACGCTGATTGACATCGTTGTCTTCCGCCAAGAGTATATCGAAAGACCTCGAGTGGTCGGTGGACGTCGTAGCTTGACGCCCTTCTAGAGCCGGGATCATGCCATTGCCTAGATCGACGGGGAGACAAGGCGTGGTCATGTAAGATGCTATTCCAAGGTCCAGAGCAGACTTCATGCTGACAGATACAACAGGCGCCAGAAGTACGATTGGAACGTATCGGAGTTCGTCGATATTACGAAGTCGAGCTGCAGACATCATATCGTCGACTAGAATCACATCATAAGCAAGCCCGTCCGGCGGCTGCACTATAGTTTTCGACGCAGATCTTAGAGCCTTGAGAAGACCAAGGAGCCGTTCAGGGCTGGCCACCACAGGCTGAAGCTTGAGCTGGCTGAGCATATTGGCGATCTCGTTTGCGAATCCTGTAAGACCTTTGTCAATGAATAGGACCCGTTGGCCCTTGTATTGCTCCAGTTGTTTCGCGATTCTGGCGGAATCTTGACCTGCCTTCTTGATAATACACGTGAAAAAGAAGGTACTTCCTTGCTCGAAGACCGATTCAACCCATAATTCCCCTCCCATGAGGGTTGTAAGCTTCCTGGAGATTGACAGTCCGAGACCGGTGCCACCGAATTTCCGAGTCGTAGAGCCGTCGGCCTGCTGGAAAGTATCGAAGATGAGACCAAGCTTGTCTGCCTTGATGCCAATGCCTGTGTCCGATACTGCAAATTCGAAAGCATATTCATCCTCGTTGACCTTCATGCTGGGGGCACCACGTATGCTTAGCTTCACCTCACCATTCTCGGTAAATTTGAGCGCATTCCCAATCAGATTAAGTATGATTTGGCGGAGACGATATGGATCACCGTTCATGTAGTCGGGTACTGAGTGATCAACTTGATATGCCAAGTTGAGGCCCTTGTCATTGGCTTTCACTGCCAAAGTCTTCAGAGCACTGAACACGGTTCCGCGCATCGAGAAATCAGTCTTCTCTAAGACCATGCGATTTGCTTCAATTTTTGAGATGTCCAGAATATCATCGATGATGGTCAACAGGCTGTTGGCGAGGTTGTGAACGATGTTCAACATCTCTCGCTGATATTGTGTCATTTCCGTGTCTAAAGTCAACTGCGACATGCCGATAATGCCATTCATAGGAGTCCGAATCTCGTGGCTCATATTAGCGAGGAACTCTGACTTGGTGGCGCTTGCCTGCTCAGCTGCTTCTTTAGCAATCGTGTTTTTCTGGATAGTATCCCTAAGGTTCAGGATCATCTTGTTGATCTTCCGCTTTAGGTCGTCCATCTCCCCCGAGGCGTTGACGATGATCAGCCGCGAGAAGTCACCGTCTATGGCGGCGTCGGTGATGTCAGAGAATGCGCGCACTTGCGAGGTCAAGTTCTCTGCCATGGTATTGACATCCGCGGTGATCTCTTTCCAGCGACCGCTGACGTTGTCAACATTAGCTTGACCGCCCATCTTCCCATCGACACCCACGTCACGTGCTACCCTCTTGAGCTCTCTCGCGAAGCTGTCCAATTGATCGACCATGTTGTTGACGGTCACCTTCAGCGTAAGCACCTCGCCTTGTGCCTCAACATTGATCTTTTGAGTGAGGTCGCCTCGAGCGATAGCTTGAGTAACGTCGGAGATCCCACGAACCTGTTTGGTTAGATTGGTGGCCATCTTATTGACGTTCTTTGTCAGGTCAGCCCATTTGCCTTTAACATTATCCACATTCGCCTGACCGCCCAGCTTGCCATCTGTGCCGACTTCGCCGGCTAATCTGATAACCTCAGAGGCGAAAGTGTTGAGCTGATCCACCATGGAGTTGATTGTGGTTTTCAGAGCCAAAATTTCGCCCTTGACAGGAGCTTCGACCTTTTTGCTAAGGTCACCCTTGGCTACTGCAGTAGTCACCTCTGCGATTGCTCGCACTTGCGTAGTCAGATTGGAGGCCATCCGATTGACGCTCTCTCGCAACTCCTTCCAAGTTCCTTCGACGTCATCTAGCACAGCTTGTCCGCCAAGTTTGCCCTCAGAGCCAACTTCATCGGCGATCTTTGTTACCTCGCGCGCAAAACGGTTGAGCTGATCTACCATGGAATTGATCGTTGTTTTGAGTTCCAAGATCTCCCCTTTGCATTCTGCTTTGACCTTGCAATTCAAGTTCCCGTTGGCGACAGCCGTAGTCACCTGTGCAATGTCTCTGACTTGGTTAGTGAGATTCTCGGCCATGGCATTGACGCTCTCGGTGAGATTCCGCCATTCCCCTTTGACACCCTCGATATGAGCTTGCCCTCCAAGGACACCTTCAGTTCCCACATCTTTTGCTACGCGGGTCACCTCGCTCGCAAAGGTTTGCAATTGATCGACCATGACGTTGATTGTTGACTGCAGCTCCAAGATTTCTCCTCTGCCTTCGAACCTTCTGATCTTCTTATGCAGATTTCCTTCGGCTACAGCAGTCGTAACGTCGGCAATCTCTCGCACCTGGTCAGTAAGATTCGTTGCCATCCGGTTGACTATGAGATATCAGTACAGTGTAGGCATCTAATAATGCCCCAAAGGACCGCTTACCGTTGGTGGTCAGTGTCTTCCATATACCGGAAACGTCGGCAATGTAGGCTTGGCCACCGAGTTTACCCTCTGTACCGACCTCCTCGGCAACCCGGGATACTTCGCTTGCAAAGACCGATAGTTGGTCCATCATATTGTTGATGGTTACCTTGAAGGTGGTGATCTCTGGATCCATTTCCAATGGATTGATAGTCAATTTCTTTGCAAGATCGCCGTTCGCTACATTGGTGATGACACGCCCAATTTCTCTCAGAGCATCTTGAAATGCCTCGTTGGCTTGCTGGTGTTTGTGCAGTTCCCTCCTCAACTTATCAACGTCCTCGGCCTCAACCTTGACCAAAGTCTTCTGTGTACGTTCTTGTTGATGACGTACTTGCTCTCCAAGACTCGATATGGTATCCCTCAAACTCTTGATCTCCTGCGATTGCTTCTGTACATGCTCACGAAGCTGTGCGAACTCTTCTTCAGTCAAGATCCTAGGCTCTGTCTGGAAAGCAAGTATGCTTGTCACACGAGCAAGGCGCGCAGAGCCCGAGTCCTGGCGCTTGGGAGTTCGGTAATGGCCGTTTGTGCCGGAGGTAGCGAATGGTGACGCTGGATCCCCCAACCCGCTTGGTGTGTCAGGTAGGGTCTCGTGATTCATGGTAATAGCTTTCGCTTCGAGGTATTGTATTCTACTGGCCAAAGAAGTGAGCTCAGCTTCCAGGGCTTGCTTTGCTTCATTGTCCGTGCCGGGCAAGATGACTTTGCCACAGTGGGGCCTGCTGGAACTTCGAACGGGGAGAGGGAATTCGGGGGTATCGTAGGCAGGAACATAGCCTCTGGCAAGATCGTGTAAAACAGCCGTAATCGCAGGGAAGTGTAGATTGTCGGCCATGGTGGCTAGATCTCAGTGAGCGGTAGATACGGTGATGTAGCAATGTGAGACGGCAAGATGCGTTTCTTTTGAGCTGTTCCCTACTACAGGGCCAAAGTGGATGTTATCGGAAGTAGATGCTATCCAATGGCTCCCTGTTCAGGATAATTGAAATATGGGAGATGTTCAGGGAACAACATGACCGGGGTGACAGAAGGCGACCAGGCGGTTGATCCGGTTTGCTGGCGTTTGGCTGGCGTTTGGCAACCACGTCGGTGAGGAAAGTGAACCTATGCGACGGGTACCATACGTATCGACTTGCGACGAGGCGCACCGGATGATGGCAAGCAGTCGTTATACTTCAATGATGGTGGTCCACAATCAGAACAAAGTTGATCATGGGAGGGGGTCCTCGAAGGTCCCTGATTGACGTCTCGCTTAATTCCCAGCTGCGATTTCTGCTAGCGGAGCCAGAAGTCCAATTACTTTGAAGAGCTAAGGCATGGCTGCATTGACACTATCGTTCTGGAAGTGACAGAAAGCTGGCTCTATGCTAATCAGAGAATCCAAAATGACCATTTGCATGAGCCCATGGCCGCATTCTTTCCCTTTGTTGCGATCGACCGGTGGACAATGAATCGCAGTTCCTCAGTCTCGAATACCCGTTCTCAGTACTACGACTGTTCAAGATGGTCTTCGCTTGACGAAAGGCCGTTCACTAATGTATAAACTTCGTACCGAAACCGAACAAAATCAGAAAGCCAAACCCCTGAAAGTTCGATTCCACGAGGACGGAACGGGATGATGTCACCTGGGATCCCGGTGGAGATTGCCTTTACTTTGACGTTGGACTTGGATGGCACCAAAGTTTGCGAAACAAGACCCTGGAAGCCGTTTGTGGACTCAATCGTGGAAGAGTCGGCCCGAACTCCCGCAGGGTAAGATAGGGGCTCGCCGTACCCTTCTTGGATCAACTTCTACTTCTACAACGCTTATGTTCGCATTGGTACGATTAAAGTTTCTCGCCGTCAACAGAGATGTTCGTCTCGACGTTCGGACCCTCTTTACTCTATAGGCCCACCGGTCTTCACCACATGACCTAGCTCAACTCAGTCAGAATAAGTCAGACACTTCCTTCCAGCTGAGTATTGGAAGGCCCCGTAGCCAGTCACTTCGCATAGCGCGAAGCAGAACCATAGTTCTTAACAAATCTTTAGAGCGTCTGAAGCAGATGTCGAACCCATGGCATCAATCACCTATGCAGCGTCCATACCAATGACCCTACCAATATGAGCTCGCGTTCCTTCCCCCACAACACAGCTAAGGGAATCCACTCATGACGCGTCTAGCAGCTGATTGCTAGCTTTCGAAATGTGCATACTCGTTATGTCAGGGTCACCGATAGCGCGACCGGCAGGGCCATAAGGCATCGGACGTCCGTTGGGGATGCTTCAGCCTGCCTTTGCAACGGCCGACGCCGACCGCGACATAGCGGAGCATTTGAATGGGACGGCGCTTCCTGATGGCACGTACGTGCGCCTGATGAAGGCCTTTCATGCCACGATAGGTGGGAGCAGACCGCATTATATGACGACCTTGTAGTCAGCAACTTGGAAGGTGCGACGGTCTTGATCGCATGGGCTAGATGCTCCGCTTGTCCTGAGAGCCATAGCGACTCACGCAGCATATTAACGCCGAGACCGTGCGTCCATGTTGATTTAATGGTCCTTGGTCTGGCTGACCATGACAACGCAGAATCTTCTTGTAGGCCACTCCCCAGCTGGGCAAGGCCTCTATCATAGGTTTGGCTTGGAGTACATTGTAGAATATGTCTCTAACCTAGAAGATTCTGGAGGAATAGACGTGAAAGTCAGTGCTGGGATGATGATCCATCGAGTACATTTCTCATTTCCGGTAAAAGGTCGAAGCGTGGAATATGTGAGGTTTCACGAAGCCCTCCTCTCGCCTGAGAATAATACTGTCCTTATTAGTTGCTAAGACTCCGAGGTAGTTGGCGGCCGTTATATCTCTTCAATCTATCAATTACACGTGTCCAGAATGCGCGAGAGTATACTTCAGCCCTCAGCCTTGTCTGTTATCGCTAGATACTCCCGCATGTGAACCTATATATTGACCATTTGAGGAAACAAACCCCCAAGTTGCGTCTTCCATTAGTGTTGTCTAATTAGTCAAATAACTCAGCACAAATTCACCCTTTCACACTGCAAATCCAGCCATTTCCTCCGTTCCGCTCCTCAAGGTTACATAGACGTTTTTTATTTATCACCTCACTACGCTCCTTTTCATACCATATTTTCTTATTCCTGACCATCACTGCAAAGCATAACAATTTCCACAGTTGAAAACTGTACGAGCAACCATCTCCACAGCAGCTTGTCGGCTGGTGCTCCAATAGCGATCACACCAATTGACAGACAGAAAACCATGGCGCCTGTTCAAGACCGGACCTCTCCTCTCTCTGATCAGACTGAAGATCACGACACCGTGGACCTTGGCGAGAGCGGAAGCGAGCAGGCTAAGCTTCGCTGGAGCTGGTTTGCCACTGCGGAGCAAATTGACAAGATACGGGCTACGGACCTGGGCACCCTCGGCTACCTACCATGGGAACTGCGGCGGCAGATATTTACGGTGCTGATCCCTCAGCCGCCCATCGACTGCCCAGAAGTGTATTTCAGTCGTTCGATTTTCAAAAATTGGTGGGCTTTCGATGGTTGGGCCTTCAGGCCACTAGGCTCTGCAGTGATGCAATTGTGGCATTCTGAGCGTAGCCTCTTGGCTTCACACCACGACACTCGCGTTACGTCGAGGTTCGACAATCGTGAGCAATTCGGACAATGCGGGCGGCTTGAACTTCGACCTTAGTTCTCTACCTGTGAGCCTCGCTTTGACTGCCACCGCTCTTCCGACATTTTTTGGCCGTTCCAGAAGACGACGTCGTCCAAACTTTTTCTGATGGAGATATCATTGATGTTCGTCCCGAAGAACATTGGTCCGAAACACCATTCCTCCATTATGGCGGTGCTGGCGATGCCACCATCGACGATCTCAGACAGGCTTCAAAAAATCTAAGAGATGAGTTCGATAGCGGCTTTTTCGCGACCCACAATTGTTTCGTAGATTCTCCTAGAACACTCGAGCTGTTTTGCACGTCACCTATGGTGCTACATGCACAATGCCAAGGCCGAATATCTATAATGGTTCCGATCCTTTCAATGTACGAACATGATGAAGCATCTGAGAAAGCACGCGTGGAGCACTGGTACGCAGCTTTGGAGTCACTACCTTCGAATCTGAAATCTCTGGCGATCTACCTTCGCTACAGAAGGAAGACGGCAAGCGGATGGAACAAGCATTTCCAGAGGCTCGATAAGATTCTTAACAAAGCGAAAAGATACGCACCGGGTTCCAAAGTAACGATAGGCTTGACCTATGTTGCACGAAACAAAAGATCGCCTGTTGAATCCAGACATGAGCGAAGATGCGATGATCTGCGGCATGAAAAATCTGATTCAGGACTACGAGCCGGTGGGCATCGAGCGATGGCTAGATGAGTCGTCTATGGTCGGTGCGAGTACATCTGCAGGCCATTAAACATAAGTGGTCAATATGCACGAAAGAGGTGGTATTTCCATCATGTGCCTCGGCCATGTTGCAGCTGCATGCCGTCAATACATAGGACCTTACAGCAAGTAGCGTCGGTTCGTTGGGAACCCTATCAGTTGCTCATGCACCTAAAGTATCTGGCGTCCTAATCTAAAAAATAGCTTTCTTCGATGATTGGGCTTCCCATGATTCACCATTTTACCGCCATCACCCATATCTTTTACCAGTCGGCGTAGAAGGAAGCAAACCACTTCTATTACCACCTGATTTGGCCTTGCCCGCCCTTCGATTACCTTTGTGATTTACTTACATGACTATTAAATGAACGAATCTCTCAGCATGCACAATCAGACATTCAAGGACTGACCGCTTGAGTTCCTGTGTATCGTATGCCGAAGGACTGCGCGTCGATCTAGGAGAAACATCTATATAATAATCTCCAGGCAAATGCTACAAGAGACCCGCCAAATGCATCTATTTCCTTTGGCTGGCCTTCCAAAACAGAGTATAACAAGAGAGAGCGTCACGACCTTGCCCCCGGCGGGGCGCCCACCCTCCTCTTTCCTAACGCCCTCCCCACCGCATCTCTTACCATTGGATCCGCCCTGATCGTATTCTGAACCAGCCACTCCCTGATCCTCCCTCTCAACTCCTTCACCACACCTTCATCCCCCACGAACGGTGTCATCTCGAGCGCCAGCAGCCTCCCCGCCTCGACATCCGTACCCTTTGCTGTTTGCTCAAGTCGGACTAATTGCTGTGGATCTATACCTCCGGCCGAGGATGCAGAGGGAGCGGTGGGCGGAGCGAAGAAAGACTGCAATTGGGACAGGGCGATGAAGAGCGTGAAGACGGCTTTGCGGGCTAGGATCAGGAGTTGATATGGGAGGAGAGGCGGGTGATTTGTTAGGTTTTGGAGCAGAGGGTTTAGGTATTGAAGTAAGGGGGGAGTGGCGGTACGAGTGAGGGTATGGAACTCGAGAAGAAGGAGAGCTGAGAAGGTTAGGTAGCGCCACTGGTATACCAAGCCTTGTCAGCTTCATGACTAAAACATGGATTTGGACGGCATAGGAGTACTCACGTAACGGCCCCAATTGACGTAGCCAAGCAACCCCAGAACAAACATGAAGAAAAAGCTCCCAACATAAAACAGCGCATTCCCAGCCAGCCCCGCCCACAGATAATCCTTGATATTACTAACATGCTGCCACTGCAGCACCTCGGGCCCAAACCGCTCGTAAGCAAACCTCTTCGTCGGATTCGTCAATGTATCCTGCGCATCCTTCAACGTGACATAATACGCATCCGTATCGGCCCCAGCTGTACTATCCTTCCCTCCAAATACTGACGACCCGATCTTGTCCGGATGATGCAGCGCCGCCAGTCGCCTGAAGCGGGATTTAATGACTTTGTCCTCGGCGTCGTGGGGGACACCGAGGAGGGTGTAGAAATCGCCGGAGGCACGCAGCCAGTAGTCGGCTTCGTAGATGGTGTAGACGAGGTAGGCAAGGATGACGGTGATGTGTATGCGGCGGCGGTGTTTAATGTAGAGGGGCGTACCGGGTTGGGGTTTGGGGTCGCCGGCGCGGATCATTATGCCATAGTAGAGGGCTTGGAGCCATCCTGTGACAAGCTGTAGGTGTTAAAAACTGCGATTTTGTTCTGGTTCAAGGACCTACGTTTGGCAAGAAGGTCCAGCCGGCGTAGGAAAGGAGGCCGTTGAGGGAAACGGTGGTGGTGGTCGCGTTATTAGCCATTGTGGTGGCTGCAGCAGGGAGTAGGATAGTGAGAGGGCTTCACCAGTACTCCCTTACCCTCAGCGGAACTCTGCCTTGCTTTGAACTACTCAGCAAACTCATCGTAGAACACTTTGATGCTCTTTGAAACGTTTCCTCCTGTCGCAACAACCCCTTTGCCGCTTATCTCCATCCCCTCGATCTTTATCTCCGCAGCAAGAAGTCTTGGCGCGCTTTCCGAGAATTGCGACACCCGAAGAAATCTGCCATGGTTGCGCTCAGGTGTCACACCATGTCTATGGAAGTTGATGAGCTTGATACATCCATTAGAAAGCATAAGAAGCAACGAAGCACAAGAGAGTTTGATGCGAATGCGAAAAAGCGCAAAAGATCCGAACACCTAGACACAAGTCTAGCATCCCCTACCAAGAAGCACCGTTCAAAGCACCCTGCACAAGGCCAAGCTATCACAGCTCATATACCTCAATCGCTCGACTCCGCCGAAGCATCGCCTTTCTCCCAACAGACCTCCTCGCTATACGTACCACTTTCGCCGATATGTCAGCGGCAACCACTCCAGGGCTTATGCGCCGAGCACCTCTCGCCCCTCATCCTGACCTACTACCCTCCATTGAATGGCGTCGTGTTATCATATGCCAATGCAAAGCTTTCAGAAAGACTCCCGCAGCATGAGGATAAGGAGGAAGAACCTATACTTGCAAGATCGATTGATGAGTATGCGGTCAGCTACGTTTGGATTACCGCCGATTTCTTACTGTTCCGACCGAAGCGGGACTGCATGATTGAAGGATGGATAAACTTGCAGAATGAAGGGAACGTGGGATTGGTGTGCTGGAACTACTTCAACGCGAGCATTGAGAGGAAAAGGCTGCCGAAGGAATGGAGATGGGTACCCGGAGGCGTCGGACATCGATCGAAGTCACAGAAATTGAAACGACCGGCGACGGATTCAAGTAGGGAGACTGATGATGGAGAGGACACTGTGAATTCAAATGGCGCAGGAGACGAGGAGGGTCATTTCGTTGATAGGAATGGGGAGAAGATCGAGGGTATGATCACGTTTAGAGTCCAGGACATGGAAACATCTCGCAGCGCAGATCGAGAACAGGGATTTCTGAGTATACAAGGAACAACGCTGAGCGAGGAAAAGGAACGTGAGCTACGTGAGCAAGAATTTCTAAGACTGCAGGGGAAGACAGTGAAGCGGCCTGGTGTACGACGAGATCTAGATCATACCATGTCCGGAGCTTTGGTCAATGGAGATAGTGATGGTGCGATGGACGTAGATAAGAAGTCCAAAAAAGAAACATAGAATGGCCTACTAGCTGAAGCAGACTTGACATGTGGTGAACCTTTGGTTCAACTGGTGACAGAACCATCAATACTCACACATGCGTCGCAGTTCTGTCCCCATCCTGGCTTTTATGCCATCATCTCTACGAAACCTTCCCCCATAATCAACACCTGCAGATCGTATTAGGGCTTCGCTTAGACTAGCGGCAAGCCTCCCGGCTGGGGCCGGCGGAGATCAGACGCGGGTCGCGGTTGTTCAGCGACGGAGACCTCGCGTTGTCCATTTCTTCCTATGCCCATCAAGTCCAGTGTGTCATTTGAAAATCATGAGAATCAAACTCACTGTTCAACGGCACTCCCTGCCGCCAGCTTATGTGCTGTGGACAGTAGGGGTTCCCCGCCCCCCCTACACGGCTACTGGAGCTAGCGTCACTGTTTCACAGCTGCTGGAACAAGTCAACGATGTTATACCATTGGAGGCCGCCGAATGGGGCTTAGAGGACTATGCCGTCGAAGTGGGGGGCTTTGAGTGCCTGCACTTTGCTGAGCTAATTCAGGTTCTTAAGGAAGATGACGAGGTTTGGTATGTCAGATCCTATAGCTACGTTGAACATGGCTCATAGAGGCTAGCATACGGCCACTACAAACTTCCGACCTACGCTTCCGCAGAGTATCTGGGCGACACCAGATTACCGCCGATGGCAGGCATCTCATTGATGGCGTTGCTTTCGGGCGTCCTTTCCTACGACGAACAGAGAGGCCAGCAATCAAGATCCCTCCGAGGAAACGAAGACGAGTCATGTATGATGACCCAGCGGACGATAGCAATGGGGACACCTATGATGATCGGCAAGTGATTGTACACGCTGGCTTCGAGGACTCAGATACGGTTCCAAAGGAGGGTGAGGATGACGGAGCCGATGAAGATTACGTGACCATTGGCCAACAAGAGGAAGATCTCAGCGCAGAGCTTGAGGACATACATCAGGATCTTCGCGATCAGTCCGGACGGAATGAATCCAACAAAGACCAGGAGGCTGCAGTCGCACCGGTCAATGATTCTGCCACAACAGGGCTTCGACGATCTAAGAGATCTCAAGAAGCTAGGCAGGGGCTAGGTTTACAGGGGCCTGAACTGCTGAAGCTGACAGACGGGAATGGGAGACCCTACCCTAGCGGATACAATAATCCGTTGTTGGAGCTTTACCATCAAGAGGGCTCCGCCCGACCTAAAGCGAATGCGAGAAAGCGGAAACGAAAGAGTGTTCAAGGTCATGAAGCTAGTCACCAAAGCCCGAAAGCTAATGGCAAATACCCAGGAGCAACATGGCCCACTAATAGACGAGAATCCAGTACGAGCTCAAAAAGCGTACGATTTGAAGACAATCCTCTAACCACTCCTCCGACCACCATCCTGGATGCAGAGGACAGTGAAGATACTGAGGACGAGGACTTTGAGCCAGCGGCTGACGGAAAGGATGAGACAGACGAGTCCGATAAGGAAAATGCGGAGCCAAAGGTTGATGAGGATGTCTCCAGCGAGGTCAGTCCAATCACATTGAAGTAGCATGACTTTTGAACCCTTGGAATGAGTTATACGTTGTGCTTTCCACTGAATTTCTATCTCCATGAGACATCCAATCTTTTGTTCGTTAATTCATATCTACCATAATCTTCTTGATGAGATCTTTGTTGTCGCATGGATACTAAACAATGTTTACACATAGATCATGTCGAGCGAATCGGAGAATAGCTCCTCGACATCAGAAAGCGACGATGATAGTGACGACACGTCATCGTCAGGCTCCTCCACGAGCAGCTCGGAAGCCGAGACTGAAGTGGAGCAGCGTCCACTTGACACGTCGAAGACCTTGGCTCAAACCGATGACACTTCTAATTCCACAACGTCATCCAGTGACAGCTCCTCTACTTCTGAAGATGAGGAAGCTTCCAAAAAGACCACCACTGGCGCTAACGGGTCTGTCATGGAACCCGATACTGCTCCAGAGCAGCCGCAGCTTGTCTTACAGCCCAGTCAGGATGAGTCGCAAGAGCTGACCTTGTCTACGCGACAATATAATAAGGTTCGCGAGCTTGAGGAGCCAGAGAGGGCTCGTCGATGGCTGAGGGGTGTTTTGGAGGCACACTCCAATAGTCACGTAGTGCAGTTCCACCTTTACCATGCCTACCGGGCTCAATTTCTCCATGATTGTGCAGGCGGGAATGATGTTCTATCAGCAACAACCTTGATCACCATGAGCTTTGATCTCTTTGGAGGCGCACATGCGGCACACCTAACCACGCCGCGGGACGAGTACGTTGTCAAAGGTATCCGGCCGCGCAGTCTTTCTACTGGTTCAATGTCACAATCTGCATTGCGAATACCCCCGGGTCAGGGAAAGGTGAGTACGCAGAAGCGGAATGAACGCCGTAGAAATGCTAAGAGAATCATTTCTGCTCAGAAAGCTGGAGAAAATTCGGTCCGAGATACTTCCCCGGATCCGATAGCTACAGTAAAGCAACCAACAGGGATTGTTAAGACAAGAGGAGCGGGCTCTCCTCCGGTTTCTTCCACTCCTGACGATGCAGACTCAGAATTTCTTGCCAGGAGGCAGGCTTTGCTGGAATCGATTGCCTCTGGAGGAGTGGAAGTTGACGTAGGCCATCCTGTGGGTGATCCAGTGATCCAGAACCAGATCAGCCACACTGTGCCCATGGATATCTCTGTGAACGCAGAGGGAGCCTGGTGGGATGTGGATGCAAGAAAAGGCTCAATACCAACAATGCTCGCGCAGCCTGTCGAAGAGTCACAAAAGATCGAAAATGGCACTCCTGGAACCGTGGACGACAACAATGCTGTGTCACTCGAGCAAAAACCATCGCAAGAAGCAAGCCAGCCGGCGAAACCTCCTAGCGAGGATGCAACTGAACCCTCTAAACCACGGTCAAAGATCGACCTTGCTAGCTCGCGTCGTTTACTATTCGGCGCGTTAGGCCTGAGAACGCCGAAGACGAAAGAAGACGAGAGCACGTTACAAGCTAAGCTAATGAAAGACGTGAGACCTGCGAACCAGGTTCAAACCAGTGGAAGTGCGCTCGAGGACCACAACACAGAACAAACTGCCGGCGAAGATGAAAGCTGGAGGGACAAGATCGATCTCAGAGCAGTTGAGTGCTGCTACGATGGGATCACGCTAAGCAATCCCCCGTTCCCCTTCGTACAGCGATGGGATCCGCAGCAGAAACGCGGTTACAGCAACGTTGACCTGAGACGAAAGAGTGGTAGAGGCAACAAGCGGAAGCGTGACAATGAGCGGTACCACGACGATGCGGAAGAGCAAGCATCAATGCCCGTTACCACGCGAGGCAAATCCGTTTCTCCCATAGATGACTCTAACATGGCTGAGACCCAGACTGTGGCAGTCCAAGAAGAGCAGCCGCTAGACGCTCCACCAACCTCGAACGATTCAAATCAGGGTGCGGTCAACGAGCAGCTCCTTCGTGAGTCTCAGGAGGCTGCAGAGAATGCCCAGATATATGAGAGCTATGAAGAAGACTTACCACCTTTGCCAGATGACATGACTGCTTACCCTGATCTGACGCTGGATACCGCAAAAGCAGGCACAGTCATTGCTTTCAAGAAATTGGATATGTCTGTGGAGACGAATTGGCAGCCCAGGATCTCGGACTATCGAACAGCTATCATAGACGAGTGCCAGGATGATGGAACACTTTACATGACGTTGGCTTTCCGCGACCGGCCAAATCAAGAAGCCACCTACGATCCAGAGACTGGTGAGCGGCTGTACCATAAATTCGAGATGCCAGGTTACGACAACGAAGATGACGAGGAAAACGAGGGCCATCTTGAATTGCCATTGGCAGAGCTTATCGAGCCAAAGATCTTGCAAGCCCCAGAATCTAATCAAGAGGATGCTGCAGTTTCAGAGGTAACTGGAGGTGCTGGCGATCACGCCAACAAAATGTCGACAGGCATGACCGGCGAGGACGAGCCGCAAGGCGACACTGAAGTGGGGCCTACTGATGAGACTTGGGAAGGGTTTGAAGAGACTGGGAGGCTTGACGAGCCTGAAGGGGTGGAACATGCTGAGGAATTGGAAAATATAGAGGAGCCAGAGCAGATCAAGGCGATCGAGCAAAGCGAGGATAGTCGACAAGTTGAAGCGATCGACCTGGCGCAAGGAACAGGGCACCTCCCGGAACTCGGTGGAGCTGTCGTGCCGGCATTGGATGGTTCAGATGACGTTGCGTATCCTGATTTGGGCAACAAGCTGAAGGAGCTCGTGACAACGGGCGCTGAGGAAGTATACAATACGGCACCGGATGCCGTAGCAACGTTGCCTAAGACGGCCGAGCCACTGCAGAGCTGTGCAACAACAGCTAGTGCTAGGGACCAATTACGACAAGAGATATCTGAGCTTATCAAGGATGCAGGCTGGCGATCAAGTATCCATGTGCCGGTCGATGAGCCGGGCCCACAACAGGAAGCGATCGAGGTCAACGTACAGAGTTCCAATCCAGCGTCACCTAGATTCAATGGCTTTGACCATACGCCTAGAATGGAGGATGCCTCAGGAACTCTCCCCGCCGAGATTCCGGAGACCTACCAAGAGCCGGTTGAGGTAGCTGACAGCGTTCCAGCCCAATCAATGGATTATGCCGATGATTTTCGCCAGCAATCCATCGAGAATCATGTCACGGACGAAGACTTAGCGTCGGCCAACAACCACGAGGACAGTCTCATGTGGGACGCACAAGAAAGCGAGCAAATCGCACCTGCACGAGCAAGCCCTTCCATATCACCTCCGCTAGCCTCCAGAATGCCGCGATCCAGACTTCAGCCCCAACACGGCGAACCACAAATCAACCCTTCCGTATCACCTTCCAGGAAGACCAAAGGCATATCGAAGTTTCTTCCCAATCCAAACGAAAACCGATCTCCAATCTTACCGCCCAAAATATCCAAACCCAGAACCAAAGCCCGCAATAGCGGCCCTCAAGCAAAACCCAGCCGACCAAGCCCCTTCGGCTCTGATGGACTGAACTCCGAAGACGACCTCCCCACCCTCGAAAAAGTCTTCGCCTCCCGCATCTCCTCCCTACACCGCCCCTCCTCCCAATCCTCCGCAAACCTAACCATCAAACCCGAAGACAACAGCCAACCCAACCTTTCCGCCATCCCCACCCACACCCCCTCCCACACAAAGGCATCAATCAAATCCTCCTCCCTCAATAGCCCCCTCCCCGTCCTCTCTTCCGACGACGAAATCCCCTCCCCGGGCTTCATCTTCTCGTCGCAGATCCCGCAAGGCTCGCAGATTGTCGATCTCACGCTGTCGAGCGACCCGGTGGAGCCGTCGGATAGTGCGTATGAAGGGGATTCCAGCATGCCGAATGGACCGGCGTGGATCACGAAGCTGAGGAGTAGTCAGAGAGCGAGGTCGGAAGGAAAGGCAGGGGAGAGGAGGAGCAACGGAGGGGTGGCGCTTGTGGGAAGGTGATGGGAATGGTGGATGTTGTGACGTTGCTGTTAAGCTGTGCGAGGAGAATCTGCGTTGAAGGCTCTGTGCTTGGGACGCTGGCACTGATGGCATTTGGTAGCTTGGCATGTACAGTCTTTTGGGCGTGTGAACAAATAGTGTGTGTAATTGGCTTCGGTCAGCGCATACAATGGCACATTACATTTATCTTCATTGTATGTTTTTCGGTTTCATTCAGAAGCTTCCTCTATCTATTCCATCGACCTTCTTGGACCTGTGCTAATATCCCTCCTGACTCAGCAACGCATTACCGACTTATCCTGCACCAACACAATAAGACTCCTCTTACATTCAGCGACTTCACGTGGAACCCGATGCGCTCAGTTCTTGGTAGTCAAAAATCTCGTGTCTTCTCAAGAAGTCATTCTCGTTTTCTCTCCAGCGTCATGCGCGGAAGGGATTGGTATCTCATGATTTGCATAATTAGAGGTCAACAAATGGTTGACCTCTACTAACTCTTGCAATCCAAACTTTCATTTCGTTGTCTGGTCGCGACCACCAAAAAGATCCATGACTTCTCGATAGCCTACAACATATATCAGAGGAACATCTATGCAGTTCATTCAATTGTACAAGAAGTATTGCATTGTTACCAATTGAGTTTGGCATTAGAAGATGAGGGTGTTTGTACGCACACAACGAGACGGGGGAAAAGGTTCTCCAGGGAATCCGCGAGGGGCCCACATTTTGAATATCGAGGTACGTAGTGCGTGGCTCTTTTTGTCCCACTTGCGGATCCTACAATCCTCTCAGACGGACGTGTTCAGAAGCTCAGACTGTTGTGGACTGTGCGTCTTAACGTAGCTAGCACCGTGGACTAATGCGCGGAACCGGCTAGGCAAGGCTGCGGATGTTGCGCGAGTAGACAAAGCAAGAGTGCCGCAGCCATCTAAGAGAAGAGGCAGCCACGACATCGCACATGGCATTCCTCCAGAGATACGTTGATGTAAGACGCCATTCTCCCTAAGCCTTGTCTACATCCAGGTCCGAGGCCTTGTCCGTAGGTGAGATAACCATACAAGGATTTGGCGATGCAAGCGCGGTAGAGTCAGGCAAGTAAGGGCAGGGGATTGTAAAGTAGGGACCCATGCCTTTTCAGTCGGCAAGATGCATCGGAAGCAGTATGCTGATTGGCTGTCTTGTCTACACAGTCCACCGAGCATGGAGGAGCGTTGGTAGTCATGCTATATTACGGTAAGACCGCGCATTTTACCGTAATACGGTAAAATGGGGGGTTTTGCCTCGTAGTAAGTAAAATGCGCTAACCCCAGTCCACGATGGTGGAACCATCAACGATGCTTTCCATGCCTTCAACGATGCTCTAAGATCTTGATGCTGAGCATCCACAAGCTGTCTATATTACATGTTTCAGATTTGCCCCTGATTTTTGTGCTCAGGATGCCTTTAGGTATATACAGAGTTTCCTGGTGAGGTGTGGGTGAATTTCGATGTACTTTTCCTCAGGTCTCTACCGGGGTTGCATAGAAATACTGTTTTGTGGCATGTACTTGTAGGAGCTTCAGTATATATTCATCTACACACATATATATATTATCTGGGATATACCAGGGGAACCAGGGTGTTCGCGTTGATTTCGGGTGATGTTCCCATCAAAATTGGGAATTTTCTCATGGGTGTCGTAAAATTCAACTCACACATCGTCCTCGGGATTTTGCTGAGAAACAGCCAAATCCCCATGAGAAACACACCAACAGACATGGAATTTCTCCAGTATTTCCTTCTCTACTAATGCAATCTTCAGGCACCGCAGTTAATCTCTATGATCAGCGTGTCTTTGAGGTGACATATATGGCAATTAATAGGGCCCCTCTTACTAGCGAATCTTACGCTTTTACCGTAAGATAAATTACTTCATCAATAAAACGACGTTTTACCGGTAGAACGGCGCTAGCGGACCCTCGAGCTGCTGGGGCAGGAGGTCTTTAAAGGTGTAAAAGAAATACAGCGTTCCTCAATGCTGTCTTCACGAGCATCTTATACCTGGTTTTTCACGGGATGACTGGACGTGTTAGCTTACACTAAATACTGTGCTCATCCTAGCAGGTTTCTAGGGAACCTTTGGCGAGGTCACATCGGTATTCTGGCGCATCTGTGAGATATCTGCCAACCCGATCAAACGCCAAAGACCAGAAAGTAGTTTCCTCTTATAAGGTGTCGATCATGGCCGACGGCTTTCGGAGCACACATGCAGGAGGTTATGCGAACTTCCGATCTCGAGATGCTGGAATACACTGGGCTGTGGTTGCGCAGAATGCGACAGGTGCATCATACCTCTTCATCGTCGACTTGTGTGCTGCAGACACCGGCCAATTGGTCTTGGAGAAGATAAAAAACGAATACAATTGCACCACAGCCTCGACCTGCAAAGAGAATTGGGTATCTAAGCTATTTACCAAAGTCGTGATGGGATCCGCTGAAGTGCAATGGGTACGCAGTTATGCCTTCATGCTACATGAGGAATCTGACTGACGAAGCCGAGTATAGAGACTAGAGAGTCCAAGAGACTCCAAAACAAGCGCAAGGGTGCGCATCAGAGATGATAGAGACGACCTACTTCTTTCTGAAGCCTTCCATCACCCCCACCTCCTTGCCCACGAGTCGACTTTTGTCCAAGACAATGCTCGCTTCGCTGTTGGATTGCCAGGAGTCGGTCATAGCCTGATTGGACAAGAAGTACTTTTGATCCGACGAAGGAGTAACAAAGTCAAGATTGCGTGGCTGCTGGGGTTGCTGCTAATGGTATCCCCAGCGGTGGGTACCATGGTAGGCAGTTGTACACATCGAGCGGATATCGGGGTCGCCATCAGTGCTGGAATCTTTGCGCTCGCATCTTCTCTGCAAGGGCTTGCTGCATGGCTGCAGGTGTGAAGTCCGAGTGGATATGCGCTGGTTTGATCTGCATTTCCTGCTCTTCCCTTTTGCGTGATTTAGGAGGACTCATGAGACAGTACTGAGCGTCGTTGTATTTCCTTTCGTCCCATAAGGGCGCAAGAGCGCCATCGATTCGTTCCCTGCTCTTTCTCGTTTTCTAAGAGCGACACGTGGTTCTGGGACCTGGTGCATGAAGGTATATCGAGGTTCTGTGTCGGATGTCAAGTGTTCACCTCTCCAATTTCTTCTTTCCTATGTATTTGACAACGAGCCGCAGCATTGTGATTCTAGCCCAATTCGTCATCAGACTCCTCGATCTGCTCCGAGTGCTCTTTCTGCACCTTCTTGTTGCTCTACCGCTCGGACTTGCTGCTCGTCCTGGTAGGAAGAATCAGTCGAAGACTTATACATAGGTAGGTCGCATTGCAACGCTCATATGTACTGCTCTTCCTGAGAGAACAAGTCTTTTGCCGATTCGTACAAGCCATCGATCTCATAATGCGGATCTTGGTTCATCCTCTCTTGAAGAACAGCGACACAGCCCCGGAATAACAAAGCATATGAAGATGGTCATGCCACATTTCTTGAACTGCGATCGCCCGCATACAGTCATCATCCTCACTGCTCCTTCGGGTTCCAGGCGTACTGGTAAACCACCCGGAGCGTTAGATAGATCTCAGCATAGGCAAACAGACAAGCGATACACAAACCATGTTAGCTTCGGTTTTCAATTCGCAAGCTCAGGAAGTGCCCTTTCACCTCTGTACGCACTGGTGTTAGAATTCTTCTTCTGCTTTGACCCTCGCGATACAGCTGCGCGCGTTATTTGCTAGGTTCGGAAAGCTTTGGATGTCCATTCTCATGATTGAGCCCACACAGACCAGTATAATCAGAAATATATGAGAAGAAGTGCGATGGTATATATCAACATATGCGAACGTAGGATCTCCGGAAAGGAAAGTAAGGAATTGGAGCAAAAGCGAGCCAGGGCACTCCGGCACTCCATCAAAACCCCCACGCACTCTTTGACCCAGTCCAAGGCAAGCGCATTCAGCTGCCTCAAGCATGCAACAACAACAAGGGCACGCAAATTTGTCCCACGCTCGGGAAGACAGAAGGGGTCGTTGGATTTGAGCGCTTATTAGAGCTTGCCGAGAGTTGACAATGATTGGCTACTGAAGTAGCGCATATCATAACGTAAAAGAATGAAGGTGGGCTCGCCGTGGTCAAGATGTTCCGCAGCGAGAGCAAGGGGTAACTCCATGGTATTTGAAGATGAAGAGACCTTCTAGCAACAGAATCATGATGTAGCCCTGGTGATGGCGCAATCTCGGTTTTGGCGGATTTGCTGTCGACCATCAGAATAAGGTAAAGGGTGCTCTGGTTTCGCAGCCCCACGTTGCAAGTTAAAGTAGATCAGGGAAAGGGGGTGCTTGGCCAGGATTAGGGCTGCTTGTTAGGGTTTCAATGCTCAGATCGCTATCGCCACCTACTACCGATGTACAAAGTTCTACATAACATGTTACAATATCTCGCTTCACGGATCATATACCCAGACCGCAGCTACTCTTTCGTAAGGAGCCTTCAGTAGATTTTGGCACAAAATTCATCTTCGGTATCCATCGTGGCTCGTGTAGGCCAGCCAATATCACCATCATCCAGCCTCACCATCATCCAATGATGCCCAAGACTGCATATCCATACCAGTCCTGTTTTTCCTCTCCCGACCTGATGTCAGGATCGAAGTCTCGATAGCAAGGTCATCTCCTAAGTTCGATTCAATTCTTCATACCGCACCGTCTTCTCTCATCTTGCTTGACTCTTTCAAAATGGGCCAAAAACGGTATGAACACTGCTCTTGCCAGACAGAGATGAGTTATACAATGTCATCACTCGCTCTGAGTCACGCCTCTCTGCCTTCCACTATGAGTCTCTAGTCTCCAGCTAAGCTCTCAGTCATCAACACAACACTCTTTTATCACAAATCTCAAGTTCTATCCTCCCACTCAACCTCCCCCGCTCCACTCACGGATCAACCGATCTCCTACTTCCACCAACCTCCTAAGCACCACCAACCTGTCAAGTCCCCCCAGGCCTTATCTCCACACCCTCACAACCACACCACCCACCACAACCATGGCCCTTCCAGATCCCCGCCTCCCCCCACCAG
>JAABUQ010001226.1_pt1 | contig 56344 bp, 50 predicted proteins | sample 5560001 | NCBI WGS metagenome assembly JAABUQ01 (sample SAMN10711888, study PRJNA513371) | rock metagenome | isolation source: Antarctica rocks | place: Antarctica: Victoria Land, Finger Mt nord | collected 2015-12-18
CTCACCTCGAAGCCCCCGAACCCAACATCCCCTCCCTCGTCCAGGTCCTGGCCACGCACTTCCACCTTCGAACGCGCTGACGCGTCCCGTCACCCCGCCTCACCCACCGCCCTGAACCTCCGCCAATCTCTGCGACCCTGGATCTTCTTCGCACCGTATTGCACCCGGCCCATCTCTACCTGCAGACCAGCGTCCCAACCGCGTTCGCGGATGGCGAAGGCGTTACCGTGATCGGGTTCGGCGCAGCCGCCTTACACGTCGCCGTACCGTTCGCGGGGTCCGTCGGATCCGACACAATACTCGCATCCACCTCGTCCGAGACCGACCACTTGTACCCGATCCGCACCGAGCTCACCACACAGTTGGTCCCCGTGGTCGTCGTCATCACGTTGAACCGCAAGGAGTTCCCCGGCGCCGCCGCCGCATGGTCCAGCGTCGCCGTCGCCGGGCTGATCGCGGTCGTGGTCACGCAAGGCGCCGCACCTCCACCCCCGCAGCCGAGGAGCACGCCCGCCACGGAAAAGCACGCCAAACAGAGGTGCACTCTCATGCGAAACAAGCTATCGCCGCCGCCGGAACCTGTCAACGCCAGATCCGCCCGCCTCGCCAGGGGCAGCAGGAACCCGCAATCGGCGATTGCACTTGCGCTTCATTCCCCTCAGGCACGCCCCATCTCGTTCAGCTTGTGCAGCACATCCTCCGGCAGCCGCAGCGACGCAGCCGCCATGTTCTCGCGCAGGTGAGCCACGGAGGAGGTGCCAGGGATCAGCAGCAGGTTGGGGGAGCGTCGAAGCAGCCACGCCAGAGCCACCGCCATCGGCGTCGTGCGCAGGGCCGCAGCCGCATCGTCCAGGGTCGACGACTGCAGCGGCGTAAATCCACCCAGCGGAAAGAACGGAACGTACGCCACACCCTCCGCGTTCAGCCGATCGAGGAAGCCGTCGTCCTCGCGATGCGCCACGTTGTAGAAGTTCTGCACGCACACGATCTTCGCGATCGGGCCAGCCTCGTCAAACTGCTTCGGGGACACGTTGCTGAGGCCAATATGCTGGACCAGACCTCGCTCCTGCAACTCAGCCAGCACCGTGAGCGGCTCCGTGATCGACGCGTCGCCCGGCGCGGCGACGCCACCGACTCGCAGATTGACGATCGGCAACACGTCCAGGTCCAGATTGCGCAGATTATCCTCGACCGACTGTCTCAGGAACTCGGGAGAGGTATCCAAAATCCACGATCCATCCTCTCCGCGGCGCGCGCCGACCTTGGTCACGATCGTCAAGTCCTTCCCGTACGGGTGCAGCGCTCGCTTGATAATCTGGTTCGTGATGTGTGGCCCATAGAAATCACTGGTATCGATGTGCGTCACACCGCTCGCAACAGCCTCTCGAAGCACCGCCAGGGCAGCCTCGACATCCTTCGGTGGACCAAACACATGCGGGCCCGCAAGTTGCATCGCCCCGTACCCCATCCGCTTCACGGTGAGGGAGGTTCCAGGAAACGTGAAGCTGCCGCCAAGATCGTTCTGTACGTCCATATCTCTGCTCTCCTATACCCTTCGTAGGGATTAGATGAAGCAAGCTTCAGGTTTGGAGTTCGCATTTGAGCAAAGCCGCAGCCATCCCCTTCCAGCCAAGAAAGACGCCGCTTCAGGAGCGTTCCGCGGCAACCGTCACCGCCATCCTCGAAGCAACAGTTCAGGTTCTGCTCAAAGACGGCAAGTCGAAGCTGACGACCACACGCATCGCCCAGCGCGCCGGCGTCTCCGTGGGAACGCTCTACCAGTACTTCCCCAACAAGAGCTCCCTCCTCCAGGCGCTCTTGAAGAAGCATCTCGACAGCGTCGCTCTGGCCGTCGAAACCGCATGCGAAGCCGTACCCGGAGCCTCTCTGGCGAGGATGGCCGAGGCGATCACCTCCGCCTTTGTGCAAGCCAAGTTTCAGAACCTGGACGCCAGTGTCGCGCTCTACGCCGTAAGCGACGACGTTGAAGGCAAGCGCATCGCGCGCGGCATGCACGCGCGAGCGACGGCGGCCGTGTCCGCCCTGTTCCAGACAGCACGGAACAAAACCATCACGCAACCCGGCCTGGTGGCAGCAACCCTGTTGAGCGCCATGGCAGGCGTAAGCCGAGCCATGCTGGAGAAAGAAGTGACGCCAGACGCCATGGTGGCCATGGAAGAAGAGCTGACCATCCTGGTCCGCGCCTACCTCGAGGCCTCAGCGGAGATCGTTCCAGCCGCGCCACGTCACACCTAGACACGATCGCCCCTCCGAACGCCACGTCGCGCAGTGCTCCACCCCAGGCTCGCGACCGAGGGTGTACTCAAACGTGACGGAAGCAGCTTCCCACCAACCTAGTGCGAACTCCACGTCTTATCCCCGGAGTTGCACAGCGTCTCCAGCGTGCAATCCGCGCACCGCGGCTTCCGCGCAAGGCAGATCTGCCGCCCATGCTGAATGATCATGTGGCTGTAGTCGATCCACTTCGTCTCCGGAATCACCCTCATCAGATCCTGCTCCACCTTCACCGGATCCGTCTTCTTCGTCAGCTCCAGTCGCCGGCTCAGCCGCAGCACATGCGTGTCCACCACTACGCCCACCGCAATCGCAAACCAGCTCCCCAGCACCACGTTCGCCGTCTTCCGCGCCACCCCCGGCAACTCCAGCAACTCCTCCATCGTCCGCGGCACCTCACCCCCGTACCGCTCCACCACCGCCCGCGCCGCACCCTGGATCGACTTCGACTTGTTCCGGAAGAACCCCGTCGTCCGGATCACCTCCTCCAGCTCGGGCAGGGAAGCCGCCGCCATATCCTTCGGCGTCGGATACAGCTTGAACAGCGTCGGCGTCACCAGGTTCACCCGCGCATCCGTGCACTGCGCGGACAGAATCGTCGCCACCGTCAGCTCCCACGCGCTCCGGTGATGCAGCGCACACACCGCCCCCGGATACGTCCTCTCAAGCGCCTCCACAATCGCCGCCACCCGCTCCGGAGCCAGCGGCCTCTTCGTCTTCCCTGGCTTCTTCTTCGGCGCCACCGGCTCCGTCGCCGCAATCGCCCGCGCCCCCGCCCCCTCCGGCGAAGCCCCCACCCGCCGCACCGCCTTGATCGCCCTCGCCCGCTTCTTCATCACCACAGCATCCACCCCGAAGCCCTACCCCAGACGATCCAGCATCTCCGCCGCCGGCACCCGCACACAGCTAAAAATCGGCGTGTCCTCCAGCGTATACAGGCTGATCTCCGTCTCCCGCAGCTGCTGCACCAGATCCAGAAAGTCCTCCGGAAAGTTCGTCTCAAACGCCACCACAAACTCCTGGTCGTCGATCCCGAACGAGTACGTCGTATTCAGCTTCACCCGCGGATACATCAGTCCCACCCGGATATGCTCGTCCATCAACCGCTTCCGCTCCTCCACGCTCAGCAGATACCACGGCCGCGTCTTCCAGAACGGGTAGATAAAGATGTACTTCTGCCCGCCCGGCCGGATCGCCCCCCGACCCTCGCCCTCACTCTCGTCCTCGCGATCGATCTGGTACGTCGACCGCTTCGTCATCGCCAGAAAATTATGCGGCGAGTCCAGGTACCCGCCCAGCGGCGTCCCCATCAGCTCCGACCGCATCTTGTTCAGCTCATCGACCCCATACCCGATCGACCACACGCACATATCCACATCCCCGCGCGTCCCCACCGTCGAGTACGTCAGCGACAGGAACTCCCCCGGCTTGTTCCACCGCCCCAGCACCTCCGCAAACGCCCGCTTATGCTCCGTCTTCACCTCCGCCGGCAGCCGCCTCCACTCCGGCATCACCTTGTAAAACGAGAAGCACACAATCTGCCGCTTCACCGCCGGCTTCGAGGGATCCGGCGCCCCATACCCCGCGCTCTTCGGTCGCTCAGACGTAGGGGAAGCTGCGGTGGTCGGAGTCGCGGTGGGTGCAGTCGTAGTCGCCATCCCTCCATCCTACCAAGCCCACCCCCGGTATACTCACACCCAATGTCCGAGCACATCCTCGCCTCCCTCGCCGCCTTCATCATCAGCGTCATCTCCGCCGGCGGCCTCGCCGGCGTCGCCCTGCTCATGGCCATCGAATCCGCCTGCATCCCCCTCCCCTCCGAAATCATCATGCCCTTCGCCGGCTTCGTCCTCGGCGCCTCCACCGCCAAGCTCCTGCTCGTCGCCACCGCCGGCGCCATCGGCTGCAACCTCGGCTCCATCCCGCCCTACTGGATCGGCCACTGGGGAGGCCGACCCGCCGTCGAGCGCTTCGGCCGCTTCCTCCTCCTCGGCCGCCACGACCTCGACCGCACCGAGCAGTTCTTTCAGAAGTACGGCGGCGGCGCCGTCATCCTCGGCCGTCTCCTCCCCGTCGTCCGAACCTTTATCGCCCTTCCCGCCGGCATCGCCCGCATGCCCCAGCTCCGCTTCCACCTCTACACCTTCCTCGGCTCCTGGCCCTGGTGCTTCGCCCTCGCCTACGTCGGCATGAAGCTCGGCGACCGCTGGAACTCCGACCCCCGCTTCAAAGCCATCTTCCACCGCTTCCACCTCGGCGTCGAACTCGTCCTCCTCGCCCTCATCGTCTGGTTCATCTCCTCCCACTGGAAAAACCGCATCCGCACCGAAACCGCGTAGATCTCACCAGCCTTCCTTCCTTGGCCAGGGTTCGCTCAGTTGATAAACAACCGCGCAAACTGGAGCAAGGAAGTCAAACTCATGCGCACAACGCTCGCAATCCGCATCAAGCCCCGGATTTCCTTCTCACGAAGCCCGTAACGCAGCGGCTATAATTTTCACGTTGGCCGGAGGAGCGCTCAACATGACGATTCAGATCGACAAGCCCGAGCTCGAAGCGCTGATTGTCCTCAGGATGCAAAGTGGCGAATATGAGAGCACCGAAGCTTTGATCTGGGATGCGCTCCGCTCGTCCCCGGCTGCGAAGAACGGCTTCTCCCTCCAACGTTCTGCCCGGACGTTGGAAGACGTTTTTACATCGGTCAGAGGCATGGCTGACGATCTTGAGGTAAGCCGGAACTCCTCGGCCGCTCGGCTATCGATCTATGACCGGTTTCCCAAACCCATAGCCTAGACGCGCTGAGCAGCAGCGTTGTGCCCTCGTGACACCGTTCTTAGTTTCCATTTTTGGGAGGTGCATTTGGAGGCTGATGCTTTTCAAGGTATAACTTTCGGCATTCAGGTAAAGGCGACAACTCTCCCACAGCGGGAGGGGATGCAGTCAATGACACTGCCAGCGCGAATACACCGTCCGCTTTGCCAAAAGGGGCCGCGGCGGGGTCTAGGTAGATACCATACGGTCGAGCGGCATCCTTGTCCGCAACACCACTAGCGGAATCGCCACAACCATCCGACGTACTGGTCCACGCGTGGCTCCCCTTGCGATTTGTGAGTTCCAGGCTTAGGAGTTGTTCGCCCGGTAAAACCATCGCAGACGTGTTGTATGTTACAAGTGGCTCACGCAAGCCGTGCATGTTGCCGGTGAGAACCAAAACTAGAGCATTGGGTCGTGTAGTCGCAATGGAGAGAACGGATTTTCCCATAGCCTCGTCTCTCTTGCCAATGGCTCCGGTATAAAAGGGACCATCAATCGCGAAAACTTCCAGCCCTGGATAGCTTTTATGCAATTCCCGTAAGGACATGAGCAAGTGCAGCATGGCTTCGCTCGACCTTCCATCCGGGTTCATTCGCCAGCCTGGTTCTTCGAGAAGAGCCTTTGCAGCCGCTGAAACATCTTTGGCAGTTAAGATGCCTTCCAAAACGGTCTGCTCAGTCGTCGGCCGCTCCAGCGCCACCGTTACTTGTTTTGTATGAGCCAGTGCGAGACAGGCAAGGTTGGCAATAGCGGCAGGACCTTCGTTGGAGCCATGAATTTCACCCACCCAAACCCAACGTATCGAGGGACTAGACCACAGTTGCTCCGCACCGGGAATTGGCTTGCAAGTGGCATTCGCCCGAGCTGTGCTCCACGTACCTATCAGAAAGAGAAGGAACTTGAGCGACTTCACCACGCGATTCTATTCTTCTTTTGAATCCGTGGTACGCAGCACAGAACGAGACACAAGAGAGTTGAAGGTACGCTGGGCACCATTTGCCCCACCCCTCCCCCGTGCGCGATACTAACCTGTCCGCCACACCGGCAATTCCGCTCCACAGAAGGGTACTCCCAGCACAATGTCCACACCCGAAGCCGCCGCCACACCACAGGCGGCCGATATCACCCCCGCACAAGGCAAGCTCGGCATCATGATCCCCGGCATGGGAGCCGTCGCCACCACCCTGATCGCCGGTGTCGAAGCCGTCCGCCGAGGCCTTGCCAAGCCCATTGGCTCCACCACCCAGATGGGCACCATCCGCCTCGGCAAGCGCACCGACAATCGCACCCCCCTCATCAAGGACTTCGCCCCCATCGCCCAGCTCGCCGACCTCGTCTTCACCGGCTGGGACATCTTCGGCGGCAACCTCTTCGACGCCGCCTCGCACGCCCAGGTCCTCGACCGCGATCAGCTCGCCGAGATCAAGCCCTTCCTCCAGTCCATCGAGCCCATGCCCGGCGCCTTCAACCAGCACTACGTCAAGCGCCTCAACGGCACCCGCACCAAGCAGGGCAAGAACAAGTGCGACCTCGCCAACCAGATCCGCAACGACATCTCCGAGTTCAAGACCAAAACCGACCGCCAGGTCATGATCTGGTGCGGCTCCACCGAGATCTTCCTCGAGCAGACCGCCGTCCACCAGACCCTCGAAGCCTTTGAAAAAGGCCTGGTCGACGACGACCCCAACATCTCCCCCTCCATGCTCTACGCCTGGGCCGCCCTCAAGGAGGGCATCCCCTTCGCCAACGGCGCACCCAACCTCACCGTCGACATCCCCGCCCTCAACCAGCTCTCCCGCAGGATGAACGCACCCATCTGCGGCAAGGACTTCAAGACCGGCCAGACCTTCATCAAGACCGTCCTCGCCCCCGCCTTCAAGACCCGCATGCTCGGCGTCGCCGGCTGGTACTCCACCAACATCCTCGGCAACCGCGACGGCGAGGTCCTCGATGACCCCGAGTCCTTCAAGACCAAGGAAGAGTCCAAGCTCGGCGTCCTCGACATCATCCTCCAGCCCGAGCTCTACCCGGAGCTCTACAAGGACCTCTACCACAAGGTCCGCATCAACTACTACCCACCTCGCGGCGACAACAAGGAGGGCTGGGACAACATCGACATCTTCGGCTGGCTCGGCTACCCCATGCAGCTCAAGGTCGACTTCCTCTGCCGCGACTCCATCCTCGCCGCCCCCCTCGCCCTCGACCTCTGCCTCTTCCTCGACCTCGCCGCCCGCACGCCCAGCCTGCGCGGCCTCGGCATCCAGGAGTGGCTCTCCTTCTACTTCAAGGCTCCCGACAGCGCCCCCGGTCTCCACCCCGAACACGACCTCTTCATCCAGTCCATCAAGCTCAAAAACACCCTCCGCCACATCATGGGCGAAGACCTCATCACCCACCTCGGCCTCGACTACTACGGCGAGTAACCGCGCCGCTCATCGGGCCGGGGTCACCGTCGCGCCCCGGCCACGTCTAAAGTGCCCTTCAAACCGCCCAGAAACCACTGTCAACCCCAAAGCAACCGTAAGTGCAAGCAGCGGAAGGACATCGGGGCGGCGCATACCATCGTCCAGCCGCGGTATCATGGAAACATCGACACCTGGGCCGCCTTGGACCTGCAGGCGCATTGGTACCCCAGCCTTAAGCCTTTTGTTTCGAAGACTTTGGATACAAAGTACGGGGGGGAGGGGTACCCTACTCCACCACCGTCAACACCCTCGCCCAAAGAGCCTTCATCCCGTCCGAGGTCTTCGCCGAGACCGGCATGACCTCCTCCACCTCGTGAGCCGCCCGCAGCGCCGCCAGCGACTTCGCCAGCACGTTCTTCGAGACCCGGTCCGCCTTCGTCCCCACCACCAGGAACGGCCGCTGCGTCTGCTTCAGGTAGGTAATCAGCTGCGTATCGTTCGGCTGCGGCGGAATGTTCGTGTCCACCAGGCAGACACAGAACGCCAGCGTCTCCCGCTCTCCGAGGTACGGCTCGATGAACTTTGGCCACTCCGCCGAAATGCTCTTCGACACCTTCGCATACCCATACCCCGGCAGGTCCGCGAAGATCAGCGAAGCCCGCAACCTCCGCTTCCCCCCCGACACCTCATGGAGCGCAAAGAAGTTGATCGCCCGCGTCCGCCCTGGCGTCGATGACGTATGCGCCTCGTGCGACCCCAGCAACGCATTGATCAGGGAAGACTTGCCCACGTTTGACCGGCCCAGAAACGCCACCTCCGGCACCCCCTGCGTCCTCGGGAGGTCAGGAAAATGTGCGACATCCGTCGCAGACAGCAGAAAGGTAGCAGAAAGAGACACGCCTTGAGTTTACGTCAGCACGGAAGCGATCTCGCTTGCCTCAATCGGAAGCGCACCCACCGTGGACGGTGAGACGGGAAAGACCCGCCTCACCCGCGCTCTAGCGGGAAACCGCAGTGGTCAGCCGGAATGTGATCAGCGACTCGGACGGAATGGTGACATCGTGGTTGCCTGTATAGGCCGCGCCTGCTGCCCCCGCGCCCGCACCGGCGAGTCCGCCGATCAGAGCACCCTTTCCGCCCCCGGCCAACCCACCGATGATGGCGCCCAATCCACCCCCACCCCCGACAATCGCACCCGTCCGCTTACCCCGGCCCTTCTCTGCTTTCTCGTACTCGCTACTCGAAACATTAACCCCGCCAATCGATGTTAGCTGGATGCCCAAAGCCCCGGCCCCCTTAAACCGCCCGCGTCCCTTGGACGCCACCACAGTCCCAGCTACACGTGTCCCCCGCTCAAATACCGTACCCCCGCCCCGAGCCGCCAGCGGCTCCGCCAACACCCCAGTAAAGCCGTCGCCCACGTTGCTGGTAGAAGCTTTCAGTGTTTCCGTCAGCGTCACCGCCACACGGCTCCCAGCGGGAGCCGTCCGTAACCGAGGCGCAGCCGGGACCTGGGTGGCCTCCAACCCGGCCGATGATGCCGTGGAAACCCTGCTCGGAGCAAGTGTCGGTTCGGCCGACGGGCTGACCGGAGTTGGCGCTACACCCGCCGACGTTGCCGGTGCTTGCTGCGTCACAGGAGCGGGAGCGCTGTTGGAAGTCGCCGCCCCCTGCTCTGGAGCCTGAGCCGGAGCAGGGGCCGGCGAGGATTTACACCCTCCCACCAGAAGCACGGTCGAGATCGCAAAATTCGTTGCTACGGTAAGCAGTTTGGTACGCATGCCAGTTCTCCCTTCGATCTTGAAAGCAGTTGAGCGTGAGAGCTAGAGTTCAACGACGTACGTCCGGAGATTGACCCTGACTACGTTCAGGTGCTGCTCTGTTGAACGAGGATAACCGGCCGACGTGGCAACCAATCAGGATTTTAGCTGCAGGCTTCAAACTCCAGCGGCCGGGTAAAATTTTTCCTTAAAAAGAACTTTTCGCCATATGCTCACCTAGGAGGAGGGCGCTGAACTCCTTCGACAGTCTTTCATCCATAGCGCGATTTGGCATGGACAACGAAACTAAGCCCACTACCTCCTAAACCGATCCCCTGGTGGGTTTCATCCGCAAGTTCTTGGAGGCAACAAATGATTGAGTCTCACACGAGCGCCACTCGACGATCTAGCCGGTGGCTACTCCTCTCTCTCGCATCTACCGCCTTCCTGGGGTCGGGTTGCTCCAATCTCGTCAACACCGCATCAAACGGAACTCTGGTCGCTACAACCGGAAAGATCGGCGGTCGAGTGCACGGAGGCAATCAGCCAGTGTCCGGCGCGACAGTAAACCTCTACTTTGCCGGTCAGGACGGCCTCGGGGTTTCCTCTAGGCTCGTCGCAACGACCACGACCGCCGACGATGGTGCCGGAAGCTTCTCCTTCGTCCGGGCAGCGGATGGAGGAACGAATACTGGAACTACAAACACCTTCTCCTGTCCGGGCGGTCAAGGCAGCCCCCTAGTCTACGTTGTCGCGCGCGGCGGCAACACACTGAACACCCACGACACCACCAGGAATGCGGCTTCGGTCTTCATCGCTCCGTATGGCTTGTGCGGAAGCCTGAGCGCAACGAGTTTTGTGTCGATGAGCGAAGCGGTGACGGCGGCCACGGTTGCCGCTATCCACCAGTACATGAACGTTACAACGGGGAACATCGGTGCAGATGGCATCAACGCCGCGTATGACAACCTTGCAAATTCGTTCCGTTTGGTCTCGAACATGGTGAATTTGTCCACAGGGCAGACGATCGCCTCCACTTCGATCAGGGGCGATGCTGCGGGTGTGACTGTCACCGCCACTCCAGAGCAGGCCAAGATCAACCAGATCGCCAACATTCTTTCCGCGTGCGTGAATACGCCGACCGGGCCTGCCGGCGGATCGGGTACCGCGAATGCTTGTAACATTCTGTTCGCGAATGCGGTTCCTCCAGCCGATGCGGGGACAACGAGCACCCCGAATGTAACGTTTAGCGCCCCGACGGATGTCCTGCAGGCCGCCTACTACATGTTCACGAATGCGACTGACTCAACTCCGGCGCACTTGACGGCGCTTTACAATCTGGCTCCGGCAGCAGGTGCACCCTATCAGCCGACTTTGACTAACGTTCCCTCCGACTGGTCTATCGGAATCAGATATTCCGCCTCCGGTTCGTGCACTGCGGGAAGCGGTTCCTTCCTTACGAACCCCTACGATCTCAACATCGACGCAAACGGAAACATATGGATCGCAAACAATCAGCGGGGTGGAAGTGCTCTCTCCGAACTCAGCTCGATTGGAGCCCCGGTAGCGTGCGTACCCATTGGCGGAGCGTCTCTCGGCGGTACTATCGACAGCGTCGGAAATATATGGGCGGCTGACTCAGAGCACAACGTGCTTTACCGCTACAGTCCCACGGGAGGGACCCCTGCCGTACAGTTTCCGACCCCTGCGGCGCCATACGCGGTGGCTGCGGATGGCAGCGGCAATATCTTCTTCTCCACGCTCTCGCCTACCAATGGAGTCTACAGAATTATCGGTGCTGCAAGCGCAACTACGGCCGTGGCGCCTGTTGCCATCTCGACCGATGTAGGGTCGATGCCTGCTCGTATTTTGGTCGACGACCATGGGGCGATTTGGGCATCGACGGGAAGCACGTTTGTGTCTCTCATTTCACCAGCAACGACCGGAGCTACCCTCATGAATGGCTACATCACCACCCGTGTGACTACGCCGGGTCAGACGTATGGTGTGGCCGTTACAAACAGTTTCCAGACCATGAATCGGCTCTTCACCTCAGACCAGGGAACGGCTAATGTGATAGGCCAAGTGATCGGCTCTGCCACTACTTACACCCCTGCCGCTAACTTCCCCACGTCTGCGGGTGCCGCGGGTCTCAATGGCCCAAGTGCTGTTGCAATCGACGGGGCCCACAACATCTGGGCTGCGAATAGCGGAGCCGGAACACAGACATCGGGTACGGCGACAACGAACTCAGGCGTTGTCTCAGAGATCTCCGTGTCAGGAGTCAGCCTTTCCCCCAACGCGAATGGAAGTCAGTCCACAGGGGGGTATCAGAAAGACTCAACCTCTTTCTTTCCAGGTAGGTCAATCGCTGTCGACCAATCCGGAAATGTGTGGATCGGCAATGATGGTAGCTCTGCCATTACAGAGATCGTGGGCGGGGGCGTGCCGATCTACCAACCCTTTGCTGCCGGACTGCTGAACAATCGTTTTCAAACCATTCCCTAAAGCTGACGGATTCAGCAGAAGCTCCGGGGGGGAAAACCCCCGGAGCTTTTTCATGCGCGCAAGACTGGCGTCTTGGTGGAACGTGAGTGCTGGTCGTATGAATGCTGCCGGCAGCCAACAAGCTCGTTGCTAAACATTCTCCCGCTTCCTCCGGGTTAGTTCTTTTGGGTGATTGTAGAGGTACAGACGGCGTGCCCTAATAGAGCAGCAGTTCGTGCTCCGTTGTATGCAAAGTGCCTTCTCTCCCCAACGCCGCCGAACCAGCATCATCCAGTTCGCTCTTCTACTCACCTTTCGCTCTGCCTTTGCCCAGGTGCTCGTACCTGCGAGTTCGCTGCCGCTCTTTCTTCCCAGTGGTATTGCGTACGATCGCGCTGGAGTCCTCTACATCGCGGAAGCTCAGCGGCACGTTATCCGCAAACTCGATCCGCAGGGCAATCTCAGCAGTGTTGCCGGTGACGGTACCCAGGGATTCAGCGGAGACGGTGGAGCGGCGACTCGGGCCCAGTTGGATTCACCACAGGGTGTCGTCGTCGACGCTGCCGGCAACGTTTACCTGGCTGATTCCGGCAACAATCGTGTCCGCCGCATCGATAACAAGACAGGAGGCATTTCGACCGTAGCCGGTGGCGGTACAGCAGGTTTCGCCGGAGACGGTGGGGCCGCGGTACAGGCGTCGCTGAATCGTCCGCGCTCGCTCTGCCTCGACGCTGCGGAGAAGAACTTATATGTCGCAGACACAAGGAACCATCGCATCCGCCAGATCGACGTTGCGTCGGGAGTAATCACGACGGTCGCTGGAGATGGACGAGAGGGCTTCTCCGGTGACGGGGCACTTGCAACTGTCGCGAGCCTAGATAGTCCAGAGGGCATTGCTGTTGACGCAAGCGGCAACCTCTACATCGCCGATACTCACAATCAACGCATTCGTCGTGTGGCAGCGGATACGAAGCTCATCGCAACGATCGCGGGCATAGGCAGCCCTGATCGAAGTTCCGATGGCAGATCGGCGGCTGCAGCGCAGCTCGGTCTTCCACGCGGCCTTTCTGTGGACAAGGACGGAAACATTTATGTCGCCGAGACTGGCAACCATCGCGTTCTCCGCGTCGATCACACCTCGGGCATGCTGAGTGTCGCTGCTGGGACTGCCGTTCAGAACTTCGCAGGGGACGGAGGTCCTGCTGTTTTGGCTGCACTGGATTCTCCCCAGGCTCTTGCTATTTCTCCGGCCGGCTTGCTTACACTGGCTGATACTGGAAACGCACGAGTTCGGAAACTACTCTCGGACCCTGCACCGGATACCCAGATTCTGACGGTCGCAGGTCTTGGTGCCGCTGCGACTTCAGGTGGATTTTCTCTCCATGCGCCCTTGACCGTCGCATACGGCAGCGGAACCCTTACCGCTTCTTTCACCTCAGGCTTACCGGCAAATGGAGAGGTCAGCTTCTTCGAGGTGGGCGATACTTCGAACTCCTTCGTGGGTAGCCGTCAGTTGATCGCGAACTCGGCGACGATTAGCCTGGCGGCGATCAGTGCCGGGCAGCATCGTTTCGTGGCCTCCTACTCCGGAGATGTGGCACACGCCCCGGGACAAACACTCATAGTAGTTGTGACAGTCTCGCCCATTGTGCTACGCGCTACCCTCAAGCCTGTATCGGTGGCGTACGGTTCCGCGATTCCGCCGCTCGGCGGTTCGCTTGACGGCCTGCTCCCGCAAGATGCGGGGCGTGTCTCCGCAGTATTTACCACTGCAGCGACGACCGGATCGGCCCCCGGCACCTACCCCGTCTCAGTGAATCTTGACGGCTTTGCCGCGACGAACTACTCGGTTCAGCTGACGGCCGCAGCCGTTGTGATCACGCGCGCCGACTCAGCAACCATCCTCCGCAATAGCAGCTCCGACGGTAGTCTCTCGGGTCCGTTCCAACTGCAGGTTAACAGCAGCACCTCCGGAGTTCCCTCCGGGTTCGTCACGCTGTTGGACAACGGTGCGATTATTCAGCAGGCGACCCTAACTGCAACCGGAACAGCGCTGCTCTCACCGGTGGCGCTCCCTCCGGGACAACATGTCGTCACGGCGAACTACTCCGGCGATCAGAACTTCCTGCCGAGCACCTCGACCGCAGTGACCGGGCTGATCTTTGCTCCGCCTGCTGCGGACTTCACCATCGCAGCCGTCCAGCCGGACACGCAGACACTGCTTCCTGGAGGGTCAGTCAGCTACACGCTTTCCGTTCAGATGACAGCGAATACGCTCTCGAGCCCTATCGTGCTCTCTGTTGCAGGTCTGCCGCCTTTTACCACGGCCTCATTCAATCCTAGCTATATCCCCCCGGGCACGGGAGCTGCGCGTATTGTCGTTCTGACGATCGCTGCTTCGAGTGCCACAGCGAAGTGGGATTTCAGCGAGAGGCATACGTCCCTCTGCCTTCTCGTCTTTGCTGTGCCCTGCATCCTGCTTCTTTCGGGGAGGAACCTTTCTCCCCGACGAAGACTTCCGAGGTTGATTGCCATGCTGATGACTTTCACCGGCATCTCAGCTCTGATCGGCTGCGGCAATCGCATTGCTGCAGGCGGACAAGCAGGAGCTTCCCTTCAGAACTATACGATCACCGTGATTGGGACGGCGACAGACAGCAATGGCTCCCCTTTGCAACATACTGCGAACATCGTCATCAGGATGAAGTAGGGTATAGCAGTTGAGTCAGGTCGCAGGGCCAAGCGATCGCAACGCCAGAAAAATTGCGACACCTCCGAAGAACACAAGAGCCATTCGAATCCCTGGTTCGCGGTTCACCTCCGGCACAAGGTCCGACGCGGCGACATAGATAGTGACCCCTGCCGCAAGTGGCAGACATAAATGCACCAGCGTGGGCGCGGCGTTGATCGCCAATACTCCCAAGAACGTTGTCACACCTAGAAGCAACGCTGAACTGAACGCGGTTTTTCGACCTCGCCCACCCGCGAGCATGACGCTCGCCACGGTAAAGCCCTCCGGCACCTTATGGAGAAAGATTGCGAAAAAGATGATCCATCCCAACCAGTTGGAAAGAATAAAGCCCGATCCGATCGCGATCCCGTCAAAAAAGGTATGTACAGCGAGCCCAAGCAGAACGGAAGAGGTTGTTTTCAGCGATACGACATGATGAGGATGCGACTCCTCACCGAAGTGGAAGTGAGAGACGAGCGTGTGTTCGACCAAGTGCATGCTGCAGTACCCGCCCAGCAGCAGAACTGGCCCCCATCGGGCGTTCAATGCGAGTCCCTCGGGCACCATCTCCAGCATGGCCGCAGACAGCATGAAGCCAGCGCCGAGCGCGACGAAGTATCGCAGGGATCTCGTCGAAGGCGAACGGCGGACGAGGATGATTCCCCCGGCAGCGTTTGCCAAGCCAGCTAAAAGTCCGAGCAGGGAACTGGTCCAGAATGCGCTCACATTCACGAGCAGCACCGTGTCGGTAGAAATCTTGCTCTGCCTGCGTGTTGCAGAAGGGGCATCGCTCCGAGGTGCGAGTGACTGATCCGTCGTGTTCGCATGTCACTCACGATCTCTTATTCTCTGAGGAGGGTCTTCGCCGGCGATAAGCAGCAGCAGACCAAGCCCGCTTAGAAGAACCGCGCCCTCGATCTGCTCCGAGAGTTTGTGCAGCTTCTCGAACCCAATTCGAGATGCATCGCCTGCAGCGTCCATATTGCCTCCTGCCTCAGCACGGAACCTCTCCATTTTAGGGAGCACGCCGAACTGGGAGGATGCGGTGAATGCAATCATTGCGCATGCAAGGACACATTCCGCAGAGAAATACCGGCGCGATCTGGCCGGGCCAGATCCGACAAGCGTCAGCACCAAGAATAGGGCGCCACACGCAAGACCCATCCCATGTAAAATCCGCAACGTCCCACCAACGACGACACCAGCTTCGTGGGTGCTTAAGGTGTGGAAGGCGAACGGTGCAAGAATGAACGCAAGAAACACCAATCCGCCAACCCACAGCGCAAGAGGAAGTAAACGTCCGAAGCGTACAACGGTTGATCCCGAAAGCAGCACCTAGCCTTATCCCTCCATACTTCCCGGCGGTCACCGCGGTAACTACGAAACACGCGTGAGATTGGGCTGATCTATTCGCAATGCGTTCCTGGCCAGCACTCGTCGAAGTATGACCTCTAGTGCCGCCTTATGTTCCTGATACTCCGACTCGGTCAGCCTTCCCTCTAGGCGATCCGTCTCCAGGGAAAACAGCTCGTCCTTCAACGCGGATAATGAGCCGCCTGGGCCCACCGCGAGCGTTTCATCAAGACGAACTTCAGCGGCAGCGTTCGACGTTGCGTTCTGAGGCCGCTTCAGCATCACTCCGGCACCACCGGCGAGCAGCAGGCCAAGCCCGCCCAAAATCCACCACTTGTACTTCGCCCAGGGGTCATTTGTTCCTTCTGGGTCTAGGGGATTTCCCAGACCTCCACCCGGCCGAGTATCCGTCGCTACGCTACTTGTGACTGCATTCTGAGCCTGTGCCGGATCACTGCCAGCTGATGAGCTGCCCTGTTGCGACTCGCGAGGAAGCTGTCCCGATCCTCCCACCGTAAACTCAAGCGGCTGTGATGGCGAGACTCCGCGCGCCACGTACGTTTGCGCGTTCACCTCATCGCTCACTGCGGTATAGGGTGCCGATTGCCCGGCCTTGAACGTCATGTTCTTGGGCATTATGATGGCAACTGTGTCGGTCGCCATCACCAGCTTCGGCGCTATCAGCATGCTGCCGCTATAAGGGACGTGATAGGTGATCTGGAAACGGGTCTCTCCCGGCCTGATAGGGAAGATAAACGCGTAGTGGTTCGGGTCACCGAGAGGAACAGGCGAGGCCTGCACCGGCATACCACCCGGGCCTAATGCCGCTGATCCTTCTACAACAGCGCCCGTGGGAAGATAAAACTCAAATGGCCGATCACTGAATTGAGTTTTCGGTGGGTCAGAGTCGTTTTTCACGAAAAAGTTCTGCACTATGTGCAGTGCCTTGCCGCTTTCATCCGTTTGGATCCGCATGACGTTGGCCTCACCGGCAATGCCATCAACCTTCGCAGCTGCCGCGAAGACATCGACATCGACCGTGGACGTTCCTGGAGGTGCAGGTCTGAAGTAGTTTGCCCTCTCATGAGTCACCCGAATCAGGTGCACGCCTACGTCCGGAAGATCGAGGCTGTAACGTCCGCGGCTATCGGTCTTCGTCCGGTTCGACTCCTGCATGCCCTGTGACAGGCGTATCAGCACAACATCATCCCCCGGAGCGGGCTTGTTTGTGGTCTTGTTTGTGACTGTGCCGCTGATCGATTCCGCCAAGCAAACATGGGAGAGCAAAAAAAGAAGAACTCCTAAGCAGGTACGTTCAACGGAATGGCGAGGGTGGAAGGTCACCCATATAGTCTAGCGTCTTCGTGCCACGCTAAGAAGTCGGGAGCCAAAAGTCCTATCAGCGCTTGTGCGGAGCCGTTTGCCGTTCGAGCACATCGATCTCATCGAGAACGCCGGCAGCCTCATATTCCAGACCGGATCGTTGAATGTCGTAGTCCTGCTCCGGATGCTTTCCGGCGAGATATTCGAAGTTTAGCTCGCGCAAATTTTCGTAGATTGCCTCTTTGCGCTCTTGCAGGTAGTCCACGCGAGTCTTTTGAACCTGCCGCATGACTCGCCGCTCGGGCCAGAAGATATATCCGAAGAGCAAGAAAGTGAGCAGCGCAGCTGAGGCGAGCCCCATTATAATTCCAACTCTCGCCGGATTCGCTCCCGCAAGGCAAGACGTTCCTTATCATCCGTGTGCCTGACAACTTGGGCCCCCGCAACCTGCAGCCGATCCGAACGGCGCTTCCACACCTTTACGAGTAGCGCGGTGCCAAGCGTTGCAAGCACAAAAACCGAAAATGGTGCGATCCAGGCCACGTTGTCGAAGCCTCCTCGCATAGGCGCGGCCAGGACAGTCGCTCCGTACTTTCCAGCAAACCAGCTAAGGATCGAATTATCGCCTCCACCATCGGCCAAGTGCGACCGAAGCTCTCCTATCATTCTGTCGGAATCTGGACATCCGACGTGATTGCATTCCAATAAAATCTGACCACAGCTGCAAGCGCAGATCATCTTGTGTCCTATGCGATTAAAGCGTCCCGAAGAGTCACTTGCTCCCAACATCACAAGGGCTAAAATGGCGATCAGGGCGGACTGACTTGTCCTCTTAAGCATGATGCACCTCAACCAACTCCGGCCTCTCCACCCGAACTTTTTGCCGAGCCATCACTCCGCCTGTGTTCGGAAGCAGAGCTATCAAGGTGCCGAGAGCAACTATCGCCACACCGATCCAGATCCAGTTAATTAAGGGATTCAGGAAAACTTTGATGATGGGCTTGTCAGTGTCAGGATTTTTCCCCTCGTAAATAACGTACAGGTCGCTTGCCAGTGTCGAGTGGTTCGCGACCATGGTTGAGTTTGTTTGGCTTGCCTGATAAAAGCGCTTCTCGGGGGCCATTTGCGTTATTTTTTTTCCACCGCGGTACACATCCAGCAGCGCATACTCTGTGTCGTAGGTCGGATTGCTATCCTGAGTGAAACTCTGACAAACCAGACGATAAGAGCCCATGCGCATCTCATCGCCAAACCCCATCTCCTGTTCATGCGACTGGTTGAAAGCGCCACCAGCGATGCCGATAAACATCACCACGATGCCGAAGTGGACGAGGTACCCGCCATAACGTCGGGTGTTCCTGCGCACCAACAGGATCATCGATGGACCGAGACCTCGGCCTGTTTGCTCGCGGATAACACCAGTCCCTCGCAGGAACTCAGCCCCAATGGCCGTGATCACTCCAGCACCCAACGAGAAGGCAATCAGTGAGAAGAATGTCGCCTGCATCTCGTCGGCGTCGGTCCAGGGGCGGATCCCTCCAATCATAAGGACGCCTGCCGTCAGCGCAATCGCTATTCCGGGGAGTACAAAATTCCTTCGAATCGAACGGAGTGACGTTGACCTCCACGCAAGTAGCGGACCTACGCCCGTCAGCAACAACAAGGACAAGCCAATCGGCAAGTTCACGCGATTGTAGAACGGCGCACCCACCGTTACCTTCGAACCTTGCACATATTCGCTCAACACTGGGAACAGTGTTCCCCATAGAACAGTAAAACAAGCTGCTAAAAGTACAAGGTTGTTGAACAGAAAGCTGGATTCGCGACTCACCAGCGACTCCAGCCGGTTTTCTGACCTGAGGTGGTCCCGTTGCTTCAGAAAGGTGAAAAGACAGACTGCCAATGTGACCAACAGAAAGCCATAAAACCAGCTTCCAATCGAGGACTGCGCAAAGGCGTGAACCGACTGCACTAGTCCCGACCGTGTCAGCAAGGTTCCTAGAATCGTCAGCATGAACGTCGAAAAGATGAGCCAAACGTTCCAACTTTTCATCATGCCACGCTTCTCCTGCATCATGACTGAATGCAAAAAGGCTGTTCCCGTCAACCACGGCATCAGCGAGGCATTTTCAACTGGGTCCCATCCCCAATACCCGCCCCAACCCAGGACGGCGTAGGCCCAATGCATACCAAGACATATGCCGCAGGTAAGAAACAACCATGTCACCATCGTCCATCGCCGAGTGATGTGGATCCATTTCTCACCGGGGTACCGCATCATAAGCGCACCCAAAGCAAAAGCAAAGGGAACGGCAAAGCCCACATACCCGAGGTACAACATCGGCGGGTGGATCACCATCTCCGGATATTGCAGCAGCGGATTCAAGCCAAAGCCGTCCGTCGCCACGGGGCCTGGTTGAATCGCGAATGGCGGAGCTGCGAAGTTCAGCAGAAGTAGAAAGAATACCTGTACCCCTGCCAGAATCGTGGACGCAAACGCAGACAGCCGAACGTCGACCTTATGTCGAAGTCGAAGAACAAATCCATAGATCGAGAGCAGCCATGCCCAGAGCAGGAGAGAGCCTTCCTGTCCGGACCATAAAGCCGAGAATTTGTAAGCTGCAGGTAAGCTCCGGTTGGTGTGGTGCAGGATGTATGAAACGGAGTAGTCGTTCGTGAAGGATGCCCAGATGAGTGCGAAGGCGGCACCGCTGACCGCGACGAAACTACTGAGTCCCGCCCTTCTCGCCGTTTCACCAAGTCGGTCCGCAGCATCGGATCGGGTAGCTACAACGGCATGCTGCTGACGCCATAGTGCGACTCCGCCAGCAACCACGGTGTAAGCGCTCAATGTGAGCGCGAGCAGCAACGTAAAACTCCCAAATTCTGGCATCGTATGCAATGCGTGAACCCTCTACTTCCATTCTCTCAAGCAGAGGGTGGAACCGCAACGCAACGTCTCTGTGGCATCAATCCTAAGCTAACCTTCTCCCTGCATGAGAGCTTCAACGTTCAAAAGAAGCTTCTCAGGAAGCAGCGGCTTCATTCGAAAGGTGACGCCCAGCCCCTCATACTCAGCTTCTGCCTCTTCAAGACCACTGATCACCATCACCGGAAGAGCCGGATGTGTTTGTCGAAGGGCTCGTACGAACGAGGATCCGTTCATGCCGGGCATCATGTGATCCGTGAGCACGAGTCCAATCGGCGTGGCAAAGTCACCAGCCCGCAACTGCTCCAACGCCCGCTCTGCTTTCAGGGCAGCGATGACGTGGTAGCCGGCCCTATTGAGGATCGTCTGCCTCGTTGCCGCCTGAATGGCATTGTCGTCAATCAAGAGGACGGAAGCCCGCATCGCTCTGCTTCGCCCGTATCTGGATATGTAGCACCCGCCATACACGGCCGATACCACTGGTGTTCGGGTCTGATCCTCTATGATGCAGGAACTGCGAATGACGTTTTCCAGTACTTGTAGACGGTCTCAAAGAAACCGTTTACAGTTCCGGGAGTGCTCTGCAGCTTTTGAGAGTAAACGAGGATCCCTTGAATCTGTCTCCGATCGACTGGCTCATCATGCTGGTCTACTTCGCCTTCGTCCTTGGCATCGGATTCGCGCTCAAGCGCTACATGCGGACCTCGAACGACTTCTTCCTCGCCGGCCGCTCCATCCCGGCCTGGGTCTGCGGCCTCGCCTTCATCTCCGCCAACCTCGGCGCCCAGGAGGTCATCGGCATGGGCGCATCGGGAGCCAAGTACGGCATCATCACCAGCCAGTTCTACTGGATCGGCGCCATCCCCGCGATGGTCTTCGTCGGCATCTTCATGATGCCTTTCTACTATGGGTCGAAGGCCCGGTCGGTTCCAGAGTTCCTCCGCTTGCGCTTTGATGAGAAGACCCGGGCCGTCAACGCCTTCTCTTTCGCCATCATGACGGTACTCAGTTCCGGCATCTCCATGTACGCCATGGCGCTGCTTATCCAAACTCTCGGTCTCTTTCACGGCTTGATGCCGGAGCGATGGATTTTCCACGTCTCCATTATCCTGTCCGCTCTCATCGTCCTCGGCTACATCTTCCTCGGCGGCCTCACCAGCGCCATCTACAATGAGGTCCTGCAGTTTTTCCTTATTGTCGCCGGCTTTGCCCCGCTTGTCTGGATCGGCCTGCGTAACGTCGGTGGTTGGCAGAGCATCAAACAGACCCTGCCCGCCACCATGACCCACTCCTGGCGCGGCATGGCCCACGCCTCCACAAATACCCTCGGCGTCGAGTGGGTCGGCCTTGCCATGGGCCTTGGTTTCGTGCTTTCCTTTGGCTACTGGTGCACCGACTTCCTTGTCATTCAGCGCGCCATGGCCGCCGACTCAGAGATCTCGGCCCGCCGCGTTCCTCTGATCGCCGCAATTCCCAAGATGTTCTTCCCCTTCCTCGTGATCCTGCCCGGCCTCATTGCGGTCACCGTTACCTCGCACGTGACAACACCCGTGGCGCCTGTGAGCGCAGAACAGTACGCCGCGCTTCCGCTCAGCGAGCAGCATCCCCACGGCATCATCCCTCTGAAAACTGATCCCCTCAACGGCCAGCCTGTCCTCGACGGAAAGGGAAATCCGGTCTACAACTACGACCTCGCGATCCCGGTCATGCTCCTTCACTTCTTCCCAACTGGTATCCTCGGCCTCGGCCTCACTGCCCTGCTTGCCAGCTTTATGTCCGGCATGGCCGGAAACGTAACAGCCTTTAATACAGTCTGGACGTACGACATCTACCAGTCTTACATCAACAAGAAAGGAACCGACGCGCACTATCTGTGGATGGGTCGTATGGCGACCGTTGGCGGCATCCTGCTGTCGATCGCTGCCGCGTACGCCGTTACCAACTTTAACAACATCATGGATGCCCTCCAGTTGGTCTTCTCGATCGTAAATGCGCCGCTTTTCGCCACATTTCTTCTAGGCATGTTCTGGAAGCGCACGTCCGGACACGGTGCGTTCACAGGCCTCCTTTCCGGCATCTTCGCGGCCCTACTTCACCATGGCCTCACGATCCCGGGAGACGCGGCGCCCGGTATTCACGGCGGTTGGATTGCGACCCTGTACCACTACCCCAGCGACATGGCCCAAAACTTCTGGACGGCTATCTTTGCGTTTACGATCAACCTAGTCATTACCGTCGTGGTCAGCTTGGTCACCGCTCCGCGACCCGAGTCTGAGCTCGTCGGCCTGGTCTATTCGCTGACGCCTCGGCCTGTCGAGCATCACCTCGCCTGGTACCAAAAGCCAGCGACACTTGCCTGTGCTGTCGTCGGTATGCTCGTGATCCTCAACCTGGTCTTCGCGTAGTGTGTAGGAGCACAACCCACTATGGGACTCGACATCCGCATCCCGCTTGGCCTTATCTTTCTTATTATCGGGGCCATCATGTCTCTTTACGGAATGGTGACGCGTCATAGTTCCATCTATGAAAAGTCGATGCGCATGAATTTGAATCTAATCTGGGGTTCACTCATCCTCGCCTTTGGAGCGGTTATGTTCCTCATCGGCCGCCGCCAGCGTTGGCAAGATGACCCAGTCACGCCGCGTCCCTGGGAGCGGGATGATGTTGGAAGAACGAGCAGCAGGTCAGGCCATTAGCCGCCTCCCAACACGATCCTTCGTATACCATTCCGCCTCCCTTCATCGTTTCCCACGCGTGCTCTTGAGATAATCGCGTCATGAAGCGTCGGGTGATCGAGCAATACGAGTTCGTCCGCAAGATCGGTTCCGGTGGCAGTGGTGTCGTCTACCTTGCGACCGATACTCTGCTTCAGCGGCCAGTCGTTCTGAAACTGCTCAAGCGCGGGGCCCTTACCGCGGAGCAGATGCGCCGTACACAACTCCGTGAAGCGCGTCTCGCCTCCGCCATCGATCACCCGAATGTCTGCGCTATCTATGAGGTCGGTGAGGCTCCCGCTGAAAGCGGAGACCAGACAGAGGCCTTTATCGTCATGCAGTACATCCCCGGAAAGAGCCTTGACAAGATCATTGCGGAAGGCCCGGCCAGCCTGCAACTGGTCCTCTCCGGCGGCATCCAGATCTCGGACGGACTTGCCGCCGCGCACTCACTGGGCATCTTTCATCGTGATCTCAAACCTGCGAATGTGATGCTGACCGACGGCGGCCTGATCAAGATTCTTGACTTTGGCCTTGCCCGCCGGCTCACCCTCGACGATACGAACTTTGACCCATCTGGCCCAAACAAGACCCGCTCAGCTTCTGAAGGCAGTACGTACACAGCACGCGGCGGAACCATCGCCTACATGGCGCCCGAGCAGTTTGTCACCGGTCAATCCAGCGTTCAATCCGATATCTTTGCTCTCGGTGTTCTCCTGTATGAGCTTGCGACCGGCCGCCATCCTTTCCATCGCCCCGACGCGCCTGAGTTTCAGAGCATCCGCGCCATCCAGTTTGCCGATCCCCCTCCCTTGCGGGAGATCGCGCCTGATCTTCCGGTCGAACTCGAAAGCGTCATTCTCCGCTGTCTAGAGAAGCAGCCCTCCTCTCGATTTTCTTCCGCAGCAGACGTCCGCGAAAGCCTGAAGACCGTTATGCGCACCATGCAGATCGATTCCGTCATCCTCCCAGGCGACTCGATGGCACGTCATCCTTCGCAAGGCCGCCTCGCCCTTGAAGGACAGGACGACGAGAAGCGTTCAACCGGCATTCTGTCCATGCTTGCCGAGCGCTTTCGGGAGCCGGCCGCGACGGTTGGCGGCAACCAAAATACCATCGTCGTTCTTCCTTTCGTCAACTTCGGTCCGCCCAACATCGCTCCTCTATACGGCTATGCCCTTGCCGATGCTATTGCTGCGCGCCTAGCTAGAATGCCTACGCTCGTCGTTCGTCCGTCGAGCTCGCTGATGAGCATTCCCGCGCATCAGCTTGATCCTCTCAGCACCGGCCGCAAGCTGCTCGTGCAATTCGTTCTCGCCGGCAATTTTCTACGATCAGAGAAGGGCTTTGATCTCAACTGGCAACTCCTTGACATTCCCAGCCAGAGTGTGCGAACCGGTGGTTCGATTAACGTCGCATCACTCGACCTGATCAGCGTGCAAACCGAGATCTGTAATGAGGTCTTCAGCACCCTTCAAGGCTTCGGCGATCTCCACAGCTCCAACGACTACCGGGGATTGTCACGGCAGACCTCACTGGCGGAAGACCTTTCCGAGGAGTACCTGCAAGCGCGCGCCATCCTGTCCTCCTTTATGTCTCGGAGCGGTAGCCGCGATGATCTAGACCGTGCCCGCGAGCTCTTCACCTCTATCGTTCAGCAGAACGCCAACTTTGCTCCTGGCTGGTCCGGTCTCGGTATCACGCATCTTCAATACACCAGGCATGGTCTGGGAGGACAGATGCACGTTCTCGAAGCGCGTCGCGCTTTTGATCGAGCCCTCACCTTAGATCCGGGATCCGCGGAGGCCAACCTTTATCGCGTCTACATGCTCCTCTCCCGTGGGGAGAAAGAGTCGGCCCGCCACGGAATCGAGCACCTCCTCCAGACCGCCGGAAACGATTGGAACGTTCATCTCGTCGCTGGCATCACGCTGCGTACCGATGGCATGTACGAGGAGGCTCTTGATCAATTCAACACGTCACTCCGTCTCAATCCCTCTAATGCCGCCGTTATCTACAACCACCGCGCTCGCGTCTACCACTATCAAAACCAGTTAGAGCTTGCCGCCGACGAGATCCAGAAGGGCCTCACTCTCGAACCCCGCCAGCCTCTGCTGCGCATCTCCCTCGGCTACCAGCAAATGCGGACCGGAGATCTAACTCGCGCGGTCGAGACGCTTGAAAGCGCGATCCGCGACGATGCCTCTCTCCGCATCGTCTTCCCGACCATAGCTCTTTGCTACGTGCAGCTTGGCGACCGCACAAAGGCGGCCAGCTTCATCGTCGACGAAACCCTCTCTGCAGCAGAGGCGGATAGTGAGATGGCTTACCGTCTTGCAACCTACTTCGCCGTTGAGGGCGATGAGTCTGAAGCGCTCCACTGGCTTCGTCGCGCCATCTACCTCGGCAATGAGAACTTTCCCTGGTTCTCCATCAATCCTTCCTGGAAGCGCCTCAGCGGCCACTCTGACTTTGAACGCATTCTTGAAGATCTGAAGAAAAGCTACCGGCGCAACCAGAAGAACTGGAAGCGTCTGTTAGCTCAGGTACGGCCGCAAGTGCTTAGAAGCTAAGCTTGGGCGTACGTCCTTTCGGACGCTTGTCGCCATCCAGAAACTTCCGCACCTTCCGGAACCCGCTGCTCATCTATCCTTTTACAGGGCTTATCCGATGTTGCAACGGTTTGTTCGAGCGACGCAGTATCGCATTGCTTAGAAGAAGAGGTTCGGCTTCAGCCCTGCGTCTAAGGAGAGTGAAGTGCAACGTTCGACGGTGTTTCTCGGCATTCACCCATATGCAAGCTCGCGTGGTATCTTTCGCTCTGCCGTCCGAGGCATGCATGATCTTTCTTTTACGCTGCTTGGCGTCGCTGCTCTGCTTGGTTGCAGCAAACCCCCTGCGCCTCCTCCGCCGCAGGCAATGCCCGTTCAGGTCAGCGCTGTCTCGCTCTCTCCCGTTCCAACCAGCGATACCTATGTGGCGACGATCAAAAGCCGGCGGTCTGCGACGATGCAGCCGCAGGTGGACGGGAATCTCACCCGCATCTTTGTTCACTCTGGAGATAGCGTGAAGGCCGGTCAGGTCCTGATGCAGATCGACCCACTGAAACAGGTCGCAACGGTGCAGCAGCAGCAGGGAACCGAGGCACAACTTAAGGGAACGTACACCTACAACCAAGCCGAGGTTGAACGGCAGAAAGAGCTCTTTGAAGCCGGTATTGTTTCGAAGCAGGCATATGACCAGGCCGTGCAGTCCTTTCAAACGTCAAAGGGCGCCTACGAATCGGGGGTGGCCCAAACGACCACGCAAAGGCAGCAGCTTGCGTATTACCAGATCCGAGCACCCTTTGCTGGCGTCATCGGGGACATCCCCGTTCACCTCGGTGATTACGTATCTCCCACTACTTTACTCACAACAATTGACGAGAACCGAGATCTCGAAGCCTATATCTATCTTCCCACCGAGCGCGCCACTCAAGTTCGCATGGGTCTGCCTGTTGAAATTCTCGACACCTCCGGCACTGTCCTTGCAAAGTCAACCGTGAGCTTTATCTCGCCTCAAGTTGATAATGGTCTTCAGAGTATCCTCGCAAAGGCTGAGGTCCCTCATTCCGCGGAACGGCTCCGTAATGAGCAACTCGTGAAGGCGCGTGTGACGTGGTCCACAGCTCCAACTCCGATCGTCCCGGTACTTGCAGTTACCCGTGTAGGCGGTCAGCCATTTGTCTTCGTTGCCGCCGCCAAGGGTGAAGGGTACTTCGCGCACCAGATACCGGTTAGCCTTGGCGAGACCCTCGGCAACAATTACCCTGTCCTCGCTGGTCTTAAACCCGGCGACAGGGTCATTCTCTCCGGCCTGCAGTTCCTGCAGGAAGGCGCTCCGGTCAAGCCGCTCGGCTAAACGCGCAGGCTCTCCTTATCGTCGATCTATTCATCGGCTTAGTATCACCCGAGTTCCAACCGGCTCAGCCGCGCCGGAAGAGGGTATCTCTTGTTCGTAGACTTCTTCATCAGACGTCCTATCTTCGCCACCGTCTGCGCACTTCTTATTGTGCTGGCTGGTGCCGTTTGCATCCCCAGTCTGCCCATATCGCTGTACCCCCAGCTCGCGCCTCCGCAGGTTGTCGTCACCTCCAACTACATTGGAGCGAACGCAACGGACGTCGAGTCGGCCGTCACCACCATCCTTGAGCAGTCGATCAATGGCGTCGAAGGCATGCGCTACATCAGCTCCACCAGCTCTAACGACGGGACCTCTGCGATCACCGTCACCTTCCAGACCGGATACGACCTTAACATCGCCGCTGTCGACGTCCAGAATCGCGTCGCCTCCGCCCAAGGCCGCCTGCCCGCAACCGTCAACAACACTGGCATCACTATCACCAAAGCTAACTCCAACTTCGTCCTAGCCGCCGGATTCGTCTCGCCCGATAACTCCCTCTCTCCCGCCTTCATATCAAACTACCTAGACGTTTACGTCGCAGACGCTCTCAAGCGCGTTCCGGGTGTGGGCGCCGTCATCATCTTCGGGGAACGCAAATATGCGATGCGCGTTTGGCTCGATCCCAATAAGCTCGCCGCTCGCGGCCTTACTGCGTTAGACGTCACAGGCGCCCTCGCCGAGCAGAACGTAGAGGTCGCCGCGGGTCAACTCGGCCAGCCGCCATCCGACTCCCGCCAGAACTTCCAAATGGCCGTTCGGGTTGTCGGTCGCCTCTCCGACCCGAAGCAATTCGAAAATATCGTGCTCAAGAATGGCGCGACGAGTAGGGGTCTCGTTCTACTCAAAGACGTCGGACATGCCGAGGTGGGCGCCGAAACCTACTCCACCGCGCTCAAGTTCTCAGGCGGAGATGCCGTCGGTATCGGTGTGCAGCAGCTCTCGAACGCGAACGCCCTCGACGTCGACAAGCGCTGCCGTGCTGTTCTGTTGGATCTCCAGAAGAACTTTCCGCCCGGCATGAAGTACATCATCGCCGTCGATACCACCACCGTCGTGAGTGATTCCGTGCGTGAGGTGATTCAGACCATCGGCGAAGCTGTTGTTATCGTAATCATTGTCATCTTTCTTTTCCTGCAAGACTGGCGCGCGACTGTGATCCCCGCGGTGACCATCCCTGTCTCGCTGATCGGAACTTTCGCTTTCATCAAGGCGTTTGGCTTTTCCATCAACTCGCTCACTCTCTTCGGCATCACCCTTGCCACGGGCCTAGTGGTCGATGATGCCATTGTCGTCATTGAGAACGTTCAGCGCCACCTCTCCGGCCTTGGCTCCGAACACGTGTCCGGAGCACCTAAGTCGGCCGTTCTCGACGATCCTAACCGTGCCAGCGCTGCATCCCGCCGTACGGCCGGTCCAGATGCTCAGCAGGGACTCTCGCACCTGGAGTCTACCTCCGCCGACCCCCACGAAGCGACCAGCATCGCCATGGCCGAGGTTACGAGCGCCGTCATCGCAACCTCGCTCGTCCTCATATCCGTTTTTATCCCCGTCAGCTTCTTCCCCGGAACGACCGGCATTCTTTACAAACAGTTTTCACTCACCATCGCGTTCTCTATCGCCATCTCGGCCTTTAATGCGCTTACTCTTTCGCCTGCCCTCGCCGCTCTGCTCCTTCGCCCCGAACAGAAAAAGACCGGTCTCCTTGGCCTCCTTCTCAACCCCATTGAACGCATGATTCAATGGCTCATCCGCGTGTACGCTCGCGCTGTTACCTTCGTCGTCCGCGTTCGCTATGCCATGCTCGCGTTCTTCGTTGCCGCCCTCGCCGCGACCGCCTTCATGTATGTCCACGTGCCTACCGCATTTATCCCGCAAGAGGACCAATCCTACTTCCTTATTATTGTCCAAACACCTCCCGGCGCCTCCCTAAGCTACACGTCTGAGTTTGCTGATCGCGCGGCCGCCCTGGTCCGCCAAAACGATGGCGTCTTCGGTACCTTCTCCGTTATGGGCTTTTCACTGGCGGGTGGTAGCTCCCCCAACTCCGGTCTTATTTTCGCCCCTCTAAAGCCGATCGACGACCGCAGCAAGTTGGGCGCAAACTACACCGCGAAGGCTATCGTTGCGGATATTGGCCCCAAGCTCTTCGGTGTTCCCGGAGGCATCGCATTTGCCGCTGAGCCGCCAGCAATCGCAGGCATCGGCACAGTTGGCGGATTCCAGTTCATCCTCCAGGACGGCGGTCGTAACACCTTCGGCGACATCGACCGCGTCGCCCACACCATGGTTGGCCAGGCGCGCGCCGGCCACGAACTCACCGGTCTGAACACTACCTTCACCTCCAACGATCCACAGGTGCTCGTCACCATAGATCGTGAGAAGGCTAAGTCGATCGGCGTGCCGTTCAACCAGATAACGGCCGCAATGGGCACCTTTATGGGATCGAGCTATGTCAACGACTTTGACTTCAACAATCGTTCCTACCGTGTTTACGTACAGGCCGACGAGCAGTTCCGACGCACTACCAAGGACTTAACCCAGTATTACGTCCGTTCTACGACTGGTCAGATGATCCCGCTCGACAATCTTGCAACCCTGAAGGAGACCTCGGGCCCACAGGTCATCAATCACTACAACCTTTTCCGCTCCGCTGAGGTCGACGGCTCGGCCGCTCCTGGTCTCTCTTCGGGCCAAGGCCTCGACGCCATGCAGCGTCTCTTCGAAAAGAACAAGCTTCAAGGCATGACGTACTCATGGACCGGTCTTGCTCTCGAAGAGGTGGAGTCGGCCGGTAAAGCCATCATCATCTTCGGCCTCGGTCTTTTAGTCGTTTATCTCACGCTGTCAGCACAATACGAGAGCTTCGCCCTTCCGTTCATCATTCTTCTCGCTGTTCCTATGGCAATCCTTGGCGCTCTCGCACTTATCGCGACCCGCAGCCTTGTGGATGACGTCTACGTACAAATCGGCCTCGTCATGCTTATCGGTCTCTCTGCAAAAAATTCAATTCTGATCGTAGAATTCGCCGAGCAGCTTCTTGGCCAAGGCAAGAGCATCATCAACGCGGCGATCGAGGCTGCCGAACTAAGGCTCCGTCCTATCCTTATGACCTCCATTGCCTTCATCCTTGGAGTCCTCCCGCTTTACTTCGCCACCGGAGCAGGAGCCTACGGTCGGCACTCCGTAGGTACCGCAATCGTCGGCGGCATGATCCTGTCCACGATCCTGAACCTTTTCTTTATTCCCGTTCTCTACGTCATCCTGAAGTCCTTCTTGGCTCGCTTTGGGAAGAAAGAGCCGTTGCTGCACTCTTCTCCGGCCAGTCGCATGGATACAAGTCGTGAGCTAACTGCGCCTACTACGTAGGCAAGTGGAGGTCATCACGCCAAGCTCTCGTCCGTTACCAGATAGCCTCGTTTGAACTCGCTTCATCCCTCGAAGAGGGCAACGATTTTAACGCCACAGTACCGCCCGTGTTCGTCGATGGTGAACTCGTTCATCTTTGATCCTCCTGTACTGACGGATTTACTGACGAACCACTCCATCTTTCACGACGGACATACTTTCGCCCAAACTCCTCAAAGTGCCTGGCATTCAGCGTGCGTCCGCCTTTACGTGAACCTATTCACCGTTGTCCCGTACAAGGCTTGCGAGGTGAAGCAAATGTGGCTTACTAACTGCATGGCAAGTGGAGCGAAGTGGCAGTGTTACTTGCAAGCCTGCTGACGGTACAGGCCAAGGTCGCGGGACATCCCCAACGGGACGAAACAGTGGGATTTGTATGGCACCTGCAGGAGCCTCAGCCTAAGCCATCTCAGGCGCTCTCGACGCAACTCGGGACGCATCATTATTCATCAACAAATGGATAATCATTCGTATTGACGGACGTTTCGCACTGAGTCAAGCTCATTGACAGATAACTGCCATGAGCACCGTATCCACCTCTTTAGTCCAGCATCCGATAGCCCGATCCAAGCGAACCAGTGTATCTCTGCTCATGTGCCGCCCAACTCTCTATGACGTGACATACGTCATCAACCCGTGGATGGCCGGCAATGTCCACGGCGCCTCCCGAAGTGTCGCCGAAGCTCAATGGCAGAGACTCTACACCACTCTGGCGAGCGTAGCTGATATCCGGCTGATCGAGCCTCAGCCCGGTTCCCCTGACATGGTTTTTACCGCGAACGCCGGTTTGGAACGCAATGGTTCTGTTGCGATCAGCAGCTTCTTCCATCCCGAGCGCCAGGGCGAAGAACAGCACTTCCGCCGATGGTTCCAACAGCATGGCTACAAGATCCTCGATCTTCCTCGCGAGATTTTTTTCGAGGGCGAGGGAGACGCACTCTTTTCGTCTGACATGTCTCGCCTCTGGATCGGGCAGGGTCCCCGCACCGACAAGTCAAGTCATCAGGTCCTCTCAAAGGCGTGGGACATTGAGCTCTGTGCTCTGCACCTCGTGGATCCGCGTTTCTATCACCTTGATACCTGCTTCGCCCCGCTGTCGGACGGTTCCGTCATGTATTTTCCCGATGCGTTTGACAGGACGTCGAAGGCCAGCATTGAGGCCTTCTACCCTCCTGAGAGACGAGTTATCGTCGAGGAGGCGGATGCAATCCGCTTCGCTTGCAACGCCGTCAACGTGGATCACACGGTTGTGCTAAACACGATTAGCCCTCATCTGTCACAACAACTCGAGGATCGCGGCTTCCATGTCATAGCGCTTGAACTCAGCGAATTTCTTAAAGCAGGTGGAGCTGCGAAGTGCCTTGTCATGACGCTCCGTAACTAAGCTCTTCACGCATGACACGACGTGCTCAGCCCTTCATGCCTATAGCCTCGCGGGTCTCCACTGATATTGTCTGCTGCATCTCGTCAATGCCCGCCCACGGATCTTTCCTAAGCCGCGCCATCCACCCCAGGAACTCGGACACGCGGAACACCGGTCGTTCAGCCAGCTTCAGATCGCTCCAGGCAAGCGGCACACTGACCTCCATCCCTGCACGGGCTCTTGGTGAATAGGGAGCTACCGCCGTGGCTCCCCGTTCATTCCGCAAGTAATCCAGGTAGATCTTGCCCGCCCGTGCAGCCTTGGTCATCTTGGTTAGGTAGATATCCGGTCTCGCCCGCTCCATCGACCTCACAAAGGCATATGTAAACTCTCTAGCCGCGGGCCACTCCATCTCTGGGGCAATTGGCACAATGACGTGCAGACCCTTACCTCCCGTCGTCTTCAGCAGGCTCTTGAGTCCAATTGCCTTCAGGCGATTGCGTACATCCGCCGCTGCCTCCGCCACAGCGTTCCACCCGAGCGTCTCGTCCGGATCAAGATCGAACACGAGTCGATCGGGACGTTCCAAATCCGTGTTGCGCGACCCCCACGGATGCACCTCGAGCACACCGATCTGTGCCAGCCCCGCCAGCGCCTCGGTCGTGCTCAACGTGATGTAGTCTTCTGGCACCCCCGTCCGCTTATCCGGGACCGGTACAGCGCCGATACCCTTCGGCAGCATGTGATTCACATGCTTTTGAAAGAAGCAGGGCTTCTCCGCGCCTTCAGGACACCGCACAAGACTGAGCGGTCGTCCGGAGATGTGCAGCAGCATCCGATCCGCCACGGCCCAATAGAAGTCCGCGAGCATCTGTTTGGTCACACCGCTGGACGAGTCAAGTAGTTTGTGCGGATGCGTCAAGCGAACAGGTGCGTGCTCTTCTGTACGGTGGGTGGAGGTTGTCGCGCGAGTCTTCCGGGTGTTTGCTGCGGGCTCGAACGGCTTACTCGATCCAGCTTTCAGCTTTGCCTCCGTATGATCTGCTTCCACCGTGGCCGGGTTCTTGGGAGTTCGGGGCCGGACATAGAACTTCGCGAGAACCTTCTCAGCCCCAACTTCACTCCCCGTGCTACTCGGAGCTGCTTCTTCCCCAGAACTACGCTCTCCCGGAGCTTCAAAAACCGCCGTCCTTTTGAGACGCTTACCAGCTGCCCACGACCGTCTTCCGTGCTCTCGCTCTATCTTCGGCTTAGGCGCCACCTCCGCACCTTCCCGCCGAACCTCCTTGGCTGCCTTGTCCTCCCTCAAGCCTAAGAAAGCGGCTTGCCGCACCAGGTCCTCAGCCGTCCAGGTCGCAAATCGTACCTGCGCTACCAGTTCCGGTCGCACCCATATCGCGCCTCGCTTCGCCTCTGGTGGAACAGCCTGATACGCCGCTTTGGTTACTCGTAGCAATCCCATTCGGTCCCGCAGCATCCGCCGCATCTTCTGCGTGAAGCCTGTCCCGGCTCTCCCCGCATACACGAGGCGTCCGTCCTCGTCGTAGTACCCGAGAAGCAGCGATCCGATCCTGTCCTCCCCATCGGACGAGTAGGTGAACCCGCCCACGACAAACTCCTGCTCGCGCAAACACTTCGACTTCACCCAGATCTCACCCCGGCCTGAACGATAGGGGGCTTCCGCTCGCTTGGATACGATGCCCTCCGCATGCAGCTCGCAGGCTTTTTGGAAGATCGCCGCGCCGCTGCCTTCGAGATGCTCGCTCACGCGTATCTCGTCCTTGTCACCCTTCGCCAGACACTCAATTAAGATGGCCTTCCGTTCAGCAAGCGGCAACCCCCGAGTGTCGCGTCCTTCCAAATGAAAGAGGTCGAAGCAGAAGTACGTCAACGGATTGTGCGCACCCTCTTGGAACGATGCTTGCAGATCTGCGAAGTTGGTTGTGCCATCCTTGCGCAGGACCACCACCTCGCCGTCCAGTGTCACAGTGTGCACCGGAAGCCGAGCCACCGCTTGCGCCATAGCCGGCACACGCTTCGCCCAGTCCAAACCGCTGCGCGTCAGCATCTGTACAGCCGCGCCATCCTTTCTTGCCTGGATGCGGTAGCCATCCAGCTTCAACTCATGGATCCATCCCTTACCTTCCGGCGGAGATCCTTCGGCCGCCAACTGCGGCTTCAGGAAGCCAGGCTGTGTCTCCTTCGGCAGACCTTGAAGGCGCGCTCTAAATTCCATACCTAACGCTGTGGTCTTCGTACTCTTCTCGATTGCTGACTTGGTCGAGTTCTCCGAATCAGCGACTTCTGACGCGTCGTGGCCCACCTTTCGATACCATGCTTGTCCGAGTCCTGCAGTCTCCTTTGAGTTCCATACATGATCTCCGTTACTGGAGATCTGCTCGAGGTCCCGCCCTGTCGCCACACTTAATGACTCCGCTTCTGTAACGACCTCTGCGTCTCGAGCCCTCTCGAACTCGTCATGTTCCTTGATCAGCAACCAATTTGGCTTGCGCTCCGTCGCTGCTCTCCCTCCCATGCGGATCAACGCCCACTTGCCCTTCATCTTCGTCCCGTGCATCACCAATTTCAGCTGACCATCGCGAAGACCCATGTCCACGTCGGTATGTCCTGCCTGCGGCTCCCACGTGCCTTGATCCCATAGCATCACGGTCCCGCCACCATACTGTCCGGCAGGGATGATCCCCTCGAAACCGCCGTATTCCATAGGATGATCTTCGACTTGCACCGCCAGCCGTCTGTCCCCCACAAAGTAGCTCGGTCCTTTCGCCACGGCCCAGCTCTTCAGGACTCCTTTCCAGCCTAGGCGAAAGTCGTAATGCAGATGACTGGCAGCATGCTTCTGGATGCAGAAGGGAAGCAACGTCTTCTCCGCGATATCATCGCTTGCCTGGCCTGCCGGCTCTGCCGTGATGTGGAAATCCCGCATCGAGCGGTATTTCGTCAATTGCGCATCAACGACATCCACAGCACTCTCCCAGGAGGCCTTCCTGGGAAAGGTGCCTACATCCACATTTTTCGCAACCAATCTCTTTTTCATACTTGGCTTGGTCGTCATTGGTCGTAACACAATTCGGTGGGGGTGAAACACACCGTCGAGCGAACTCATCTGCGTTGCCATTCGTACTCGGGGAGAACGTTGGCTCGCGAGTTAGCCGAAGTCGCAGACCAGGCCAGAATTCGAAGACAAAGAGGCGAATCAAATCGCACGAGACTTCACAACTCCGACTCGCCCGCTCAATAACTATCAGAACGCTCGACGAGCCGGGCAATGGCAGCGGATTGCGCCACGGACATGCAATCATCGTCAGCCGCCTCAAGCAGATTTTTTCTTCCCTCCACCCTTTACGGCCTTCGCTGAGGCAGTCTTCTCTCCAGACTTCACCAATGTAATGCCCTCCTTTGGTAGAACCGGGTGTCCTAGTGGCGTCTTGGATGCCTTCTTTTCTGCACGCTCTGCCGCGGCCGGAGCCTCCTCCGCGCCCACGCTGCCTACACTCTTCCGAAGTGCGTCCATAAGATTCACCACCTTTCCTCGTGCGGGGGGTGCAGGTTCGTCCTTGGGTACTGGAGCGTGGTTCACCTTCGCCTCTACCAGTTCTCTCAGCGCAACCTCGTACCCATCCTTAAACTTCGACGGGTCGAATCTCGCAGCCTTCCGCTTAATCAGGTCCATGGCCAAGCCGAGCGACTCCTTGTTCACAGCAACTTTCTTTACTTCTGAAAAGTATTCCTTCGGATCACGCAACTCTTCTTGGTAGCGCATTGTGTACGCCATCATGCCCCCCAAGCCTTCGTCACCCGCCTGCATTGAGTCTGCCGTGATCGCCAGCACATGTTCCCGGCCACCAAACGCAATCTTGCCAAGAGCAGCCTTCTTGGTCTGGCGCAACGCTTCGCGCACAGTGCCAAATGCCTCCGCCTGGAGGTCGTTCTCCGGGACGACGAAGTATGGCTTCTCGAGGTACTCGGGAGCTAGCTCGTAAAGACCCACAAACTGTTCGATCGCAATGGTGTGCTTGGACGGAACCCGGAGGTGCGCAATCTCTTCCGGCTCGATCATCACATACTCGCCTTTGCGAAACTCGTACCCTTTCACAATGTCACTTTGCTGCACGCGCGCTGCCACCGGCGTATCGTCGCCATTTGCCTCCTGCGCCTCGGCCGCACTCGCGGAGACCTTTTGATACTTCACCCGCTCCCCCGTAGCCCGGCTAATTTGGTGAAAGCGAATCTCGTTTTTCGCCTCTGTCGCTACAAACAGCTTCACGCCAAACGAAACAAGAGAAATCTGAACTTGGCCAGACCAGTACGGACGCGCCACAGGTCACCTCACCGCACAACTATCCGCGGAGTCAATACGATTCGAGTTGCCCAAACGAAGATGCCCAAATGCGTACGACAGCAAAGATTTTAGTCGATAGATCCGAGGTGAGACCCTTGCGAAGAACTTAGTGCTCTCGCGTAATAACGGTGGTGTAGCTGCACGAAGTGGGAGGTTACTTGAGATGACCAAAGCTTGCCGAGCGAACTCTCCTGATCTGCTCCGCTACCTCCCTCGGAGCATCACACGCGAGTCCATAGAACGTTGCACCATTCAGGAGAATCTACGCACCGTCTCTCCAGGCATCCCCTTTTCCAATTCCTGCTCTGGCTCGAAGCGAAATGTGACGCGACCCAACCTGCCAAAGTTGACGTCGACGCTAGAACTTTCTTCAGCTCGAATGTGGCCGGTCCAGCTTCCTGTTGTGATCCATTGACCAGCGCGTAGCCCACCTGTCCGAACTGCGCCCTCATTGGCCAGCCACGGCAACAGGCGCATCAGGTCCCCTGCCGTATTCGATCCTGTCCGCTCGACCCTTACAACACCGTCTACCGCCAAGGAGACCGTCTCCTTCGTCCAATCGATTTGTCTCCACTCTGCGCAGGCAGGCCCATACACAAAGCCGCCGTGCATCTGGAGATCCGCGATCATGCTGAAGCGCTCAGCTTTGGCCGGATCAGTCAGTCCTGATTCGAGCACCTCGATCGCCGGATGACAACTCGCGATCGCTCCCAGAATCCGCTCCCTCGTGTACTCCACCTGCGTAGCAGGGAGATCTTCGCCAAGCAAAAAGGCTACCTCTGCCTCAAGTCCACGAAACCGTTTCGCACGGATCACCGCGCCACCTTCAGCGATCCAAACTTTCGGCATGGGCGCAAACATCGGTGTCGCCTCTGCGCTCGGTGCTCCGACCTTCCATCCACCGATTTCCCCGTACGCCTTGGCTAACATATCCTGGACGTCGTATGTCTCGGCCAACGTTGCCGGTCGTAATGCAGGGGGAAGATCCTTCATGGGCAGTCGCGTCCGCCGCGCATCTCCAAGCGCATTCGCCGTATCCATCAGCACGCTCTCGCGCGACCCACTCAGCCTCTCCTTTGCTTGCCCAAACTTTGTCATGCTGATCTCCGTCCTGTCCTCTTGCGTTTTTCTCTTCAGCTTAGAACGTCTCACGTTTGGAGCTGCGCCGGAGTGCGACCCGACGAGCAGGTCCTTTGCGAAACACGATCCCCGCCATCTCCGAGCACCCTGTTGGGCCAGGTACCGTCGCCCTGCCTCGCGGCGGAGCAGGCCGGCTTGCCCGTCTTTTCTCCCTCAATTGCGGAGCTAAGGATTCTTACCCAAGCTAACCATGTTGGCCAGGAGGCGGAACGCTCCCGGAACCCCTTCAGGCATCTGTCGATAAAGCGCATACGCGCAGTAGACGTACGCTCCTTTGCCTACACGAGCCACCAGCAGGCCGCCCTTCTGTGGATCCTGCCCAGCATCATGCACTTCCGTTACTGCCTGATATCGAGAATCCCACTCTCGCATAAAGCCGTGGCCGCGTTCCTCTACCCATCCCGCGAAATCTTTCTCAGAGATGGCGTTCGGCCACGATAGAACCTGCGCCGCTGGCGTCAGCAACTGTACCCGCGAGTCCTCCTCAACCACCTTCTCGGCGGCGTTACCCAAACTCAGCGGATAAGGCGCATCTCTACTCTGAAATCCGCCACCCTGGTACTGCACTACGACAACGCCACCCTTCTCGGCGAACTCTAGTAGCTTTGCTGTGACGGTCGGCAGCTCTATCTGAGAGTCATACGCCCGCACGCCGAGAACGACGGCATCGAAGTTCGTTAGCCTTCCCTCTCTCACGTCCGCCACGCTCATTGTGGTCGTCTGGATTCCGATATCACCAAGCGAAGCCGCGACAGCATCCCCCGTCCCGGGTAGGTATGCCACTCGCAGACCTTGAGGCACCTTCACCTCGACGCCGCGCGTTCGGTATGTCGCCGGCAAGTACAGATTGTCTCGCACCAGCCCTGGATATCCCACTTCCCGGTAACCCTCCCTGTACTCCTTTCCGTTTCGGCGCGACAGGGCCAGCGCCGTGAGCGTATACGCCCGCTCGCCCAACGGTCCCGGAGTCACTCGGAAGGGAAGAGCAAGCTCCTCCCCTGCCTTGGTCGTTGTAAACTCCACCGAACTTGGCTCTGATCTCCATCCCCCTGGCATCTCCAACTGCACAAGTCCCTTGGTCCCGCCACGCTCCGCGCTCTTCACGCGTACAACGAGAGGAAAACTTGCCTCGCTGAGCGGAACCACGCCTGCGGCGGGCGACATGGAGACACTCAAGCCTGGTTCAAACAACACTGGCTGCAGGGACCCGTCCCCGGTGCGCTGGCCCGCAGCAACTCGTCCAAGCTGTACCGTGATCCCACCGTATTCGACGGTTGCGAAGACCTGTGCCGCCGGAACCGGTAACGCTGCATTCCTTAAGCGCGGATCGGAGATCTCGTAGTACGGTTGCTCGACACTTCGCCGAGAGAAGATCGGCCGACTAGTCAGTTCCTGCTCTGCAGGCTCGCTCACATCGAAATCCCAGCTCGCACTTTGGAACCCTGCCTTGATCGGCCCCGCCTTCACCTCGACACCTTCTACTGACCCGAGCCGTCCGCTTTTCACGACCTGGTATCCCTGAAGCTGTACGGCTTCTCCACCTCTGTTTCTCACGTGCACCGGAACAGCCAAGCTTATCGCGGGCGCGACCACGTACCCGTCCTTTGACTGTGCCTGCAGCGTGAGGCCAAGCGCCAGGACCAGCGCGTCGTTGATCTGCACCCGCTTCACCCGCAGCTCGTGCAAAACGTCGTACCGCTCCCTCTCCTCTACATTGCCGGATCCTTCGATTTGCTGAATCAGGTTGTTAACCAGCTTGAGTGCGTCTGCAAGCATCGGCGCAACTCTGCCCTGCTGCTGTGCCGAGATTCCCGTCGCCACCCTCGATACGATGTCGTCCAGCTGACCTAAACCCTTCACTAACTCGGTTCGGGTCTCGCCATGCAGCGATGGCGCCAGAGTCATGATCCCGCCAAGTGAAGTATCGATTCCGTCAAAGAACCCTGCTTCCTGCGCCCTTACTCCGACACCGCGCCTGGCTCCGTACCGCGTGTACCCCACATCGAATCGGCCCGGGGGTGCCGTGCGCATCCCGCTGCCGATCTGCGTCCGCTGCAGCGCCAGACCTTCCCGCGCAAACTGGACGTAGCTCTTTCCCAGGTCCGCGCTGTACTCCCCCTCAGGGATCGTGACACTCGGCTTGGGGGCCTCGTTCGACCACGTATGGGACACGTAGTTATAAAACCGCGCCGGAACATACTTGCCCGTCGCATAATCAAACATCCCTTGCTCATTCACTTGGGCAAAGGGAACACGTGCGTACACCTTCACCGGCGCCCATACCGGCAGCCCCATCTCCGGAAACACCTTCGGATCGCCGGCAGCTGTGAACACCTCCTGCGCCATCTCCCCGCTTACCTGGTGCTGCCCGTGACCATCGGTCGGCGCACCTAGGAACACACTGGCTACCACCAGCGGTCGGTACAGCCTCACGGCCCTTACTGTGTCGTATAACACCCGGTCAGGGGTCCACTTCTGGAACGCCTCCTCCTTGGTCTTCGAAAATCCGAAATCCACCTCCGTCCCAAACATCTGGTCCACACCCAGGTACCGGTCGGCAGCCAGCAACTCTCTCGTTCGTACCAGGCCCAAAGCATCGTCGAAGTCGCCCGTCATCACATTCTGACCGCCTTCACCTCGAGTTAACGTCAGCATCCCCACACGCACACCCTGTCCGCGCGATTCGTAGGTCAGCATTCCGCCATCCTCGTCGTCGGGATGGGCCACAATCATCAACAGACTAGCCCGCGTTCTGAGCTTACGCAACATCTGCGTCAATCCCGCAGCTCCAGCGTCGACGGGAAGCGGGTCCGCCTCAATCGCCCGTACCCGCTCCCCTTTAAGGTTTGCCGGATCATCCTCAAAACTCTTTGCCTCCCATCCACTCTCGGCCAGAGCTGCGGGTCTGCTCGACGGTGGCGCCACCTCTGCTGTAAGTGTTGCGCTCCCGGCTCTTGCGGCTGGTATGCTCCGGGCAGCCAGGGACACTGCCTCATACCGTGGCTCCTTCGGCTGAGACGTTTCCGTCGTCGATCTGGTCACTCCGACCCGATTCGCCGCAACGCGCAGGATCGATCCAACATCGTCCCGAGAGCCAACTCCGCCTGCCACCAGCAGAGCCGCCGCACCTGCAATCCATCGCTGCATCACCATTGGCTTCTACTCTCTCTCAACCAACCGCTAAACTCAACCTCATCGCCACCCCAACCCAACTCGAGCGCACTCTCAGCCTTCGTGGTGCCGTCACTCTCAATCTCCTGAATATGATCGGCGTCGGTCCCTTTATCACTCTGCCTTTACTCATCGGAGCCATGGGTGGTCCCCAGGCTATGCTCGGCTGGGTTCTCGGAGCGCTCCTCGCTCTCTGCGACGGACTCGTCTGGGCGGAACTTGGCGCCGCCTTACCTCAGGCCGGTGGAACCTACGCCTACCTTCGAATCATCTACCCCGGACGGCTTGGAGATGCAGTCAGTTTTCTGTTCCTATTTCAGGTCTTCTTCTCCTGTCCTCTCTCGGTCGCAAGCGGTGCCGTTGGCCTCAGCCAATATGCCGCATATCTTGCCCCATCGTTGACCCACCACACCCTCCTTCATGTCCTGCACCTGGGTCGCTATACGGCCGCTGTTTCCGTAAGCCCAACCACTGCGGTTGCCGTAGGCGTCATCCTTCTCGCAGTGGTCCTGCTCTATCGCAACCTGTCCCATATCGGCGCGCTTTCGGTCGCGATGCTGGTCATCGTTCTCAGCGCAATTGCTTGGATTATTATTACCGCACTTGCTTACGGCCATTTCTCCCAGGCCCTCCACCTGCCCCACGAAGCCTTCCATCTGAGTTCCGCCTTCTTCGGCGGCCTCGCCTCTGCCATGCTGATCGCAACCTATGACTACTGGGGCTACTACAATGTGTCCCTCCTCGGCGGTGAGGTAAAAGAACCCGGCCGCACCATTCCGCGCGCTATCCTTCTCTCGATTGCCATTGTCGCTGTCCTCTACCTCGCCATGAACTTGTCCGTTCTCGCCGTGCTGCCTTGGGAAAACCTCCTTGCCGAGCAGGCTCTTCCAGCCCGTCGCGCCATGGTCTCTCTCTTCATTGTCGAGGCCTATGCCCCGGCTCTCGGGCTGGCTAAAGCCCATCTCCTCGGTGAGGTCGCGGCCGTTCTCATCATGGTTACTGCTTTCGGAAGCGTCTTCGCCCTCCTTCTCGGCTACTCACGGATTCCCTATGCCGCTGCTGCTGAGGGAAACTTCTTTCGCATCTTCGCTCGCCTTCACCCGACACGCAAATTTCCTTATGTCTCCCTTCTCACTCTCGCTGTTGCCGCTGCCCTGTTCTGCTTCTTCTCGCTCGCGGACGTGATCGCCGCCTTGGTTGTGCTCCGGCTGCTCCTTCAGTTCCTCACACAGCACATCGGGGTCATCTTTCTCCGCCGCACACAACCGAACCTGCCACGTCCCTTCCGACTCTGGGCGTATCCGTTTCCTCCCCTCCTCGCCCTCGCAGGTTTCACCTACATTCTCTTTGCTCGCCCTAACTTCACCCGTGAACTCCTTCTCGCTGGTGTAGTCATCCTCCTTGGACTCACTCTGTTCCTGCTTCAACGGAGGCGCAAAACACCATCCACCGTTTGCCCGGCCGCGTAGTCTAATACGAGGGAAGACTGTCCCCTGCTGTATGAGCGGCACTTTCCAAGGGACGGGAAGGGAACTGCACCATGCGCATCCGTGACACCAGGAAATTAGGCCCCGAGCCACGCTCCTCCGAGATCACCCCCGAATCTGCCTTTCGCGAGCACGCCCGCAGCGGTAGCCAGACCCGTCGTCGTTTTCTTGCCGGAGCCGGTTATATCGCCACCACTGCCGCCCTTGGTGCCACAGTGGCTCGCGGAATCCCTGGATTGTGGGCTCCGAAGGACGTCCTCGCTGCCGAGACCCCGTTGCCGACAGTTCCCAGCAAGTACACAGTTGCTGACCCACAGACTCCCAAGCAGAAGGCTACGCACTTCAACAACTTTTACGAGTTCGGTACAGATAAGTCGGATCCCGCCCAGAACGCCCATACCCTCCGCACCCGCCCATGGACCGTGCAGGTCGATGGACTCGTCAAGAAGCCACGCACTGTCAACATCGATGACTTAATTGCTTACCGTCCGCTCGAAAACCGGGTGTACCGTCACCGCTGTGTCGAAGCATGGTCCATGGTCATTCCCTGGGACGGTTACTCGCTGTCCGAGTTCATCAGATTCTGCGATCCGCTTCCCAACGCGAAGTTTGTCCAGTTCCTCTCGCTGGCTGATCGGACGCAAATGCCTGACCTACCTGGCGGCTACAACTGGCCCTACTCGGAGGGCCTCCGCCTCGACGAAGCCATGAACCCTCTCGCCCTTCTTACCTTTGGTTGCTACGGCAGTGTTCTCCCGAATCAAAACGGTGCTCCCGTCCGTGTCGTTACGCCTTGGAAGTACGGCTTTAAGAGCGCCAAGTCGATCGTCCATATCAGATTCACTGACAAACAGCCTCATACCACTTGGAACGACCAGGGCCCGGGAGAGTACGGCTTCTACTCCAACGTGAATCCCGAGGTCGATCATCCACGATGGTCTCAGGCGCATGAGCGCCGCATCGACAGTGCTGCTCTTCCTCACAGCGTCCCGACGCAAATGTTCAATGGTTACGGCGATCAGGTAGCTAGTCTTTATAGCGGAATGGACCTGAAGAGCAACTACTAAATGGGTGGGTGCGCACCCGAGCCCCTCCTCTCATTCTGCTCAGATGAAAGCGAGTGTCCCCAGAACAGGCCACGCTAAACTACGGGTGCCATGTCGAAGCGTGCCATTGTCATAATCAAGGTTCTTGCCCACCTTCTTTTTCTACTGCCATTTGTCCATTTAGTTCAGATCTATAGCAATGGCTCGCTGGCTCTCGATCCAGACCCTGTCAACTACATCACTCACTTCACCGGCGACTGGGCCCTTTGGATACTTCTCGGCGACCTCGCCATCACACCCGTTCGCCGCCTCTCGACTGGCCTCGCTTGGCTGGTCCGTCTACGTCGCCTCGTCGGGCTATATGCCTTCTTCTATGCGACTCTTCACCTGGCGACCTATATCTTCCTCTTCTCCGGTTACAATCTTCCCGTCGCCCTCAGCGCAGCGCACAGCGGCCACCCGGGCGAGATCATCAAGCAATGGATGCAAGTCTGGCCAACCATCCTTGACGACCTGAAGAAGCGCCGTTTCATCCAGATTGGCCTTCTCTCATGGATGATCCTCTTCACCCTGGCCGTTACCAGTCCTGCCCGCATTCTTCGCGCCTTGGGTGGTAAAAGATGGCAGCTTCTTCACCGGCTCATCTACGTCGCGGTCATCGCTGCCGTAATCCACTACTGGTGGCTGGTCAAGTCCGGTGTCTACACACCGTGGAAGGTGACCGCCATCCTTGCCGTCCTCCTGCTCGCACGTCTGGCCTATACCGCCGTGAAACGCCGGTCGAAAGCCACACTGCGGTCCCCGACCGGCATTCGCACCCCAGGTTAGTCCCTGCGCTTAATCCATCTCATTCGGGTCGTCGATGGATTTCGAGCTGGGTGCGGTAATCAGGCACATGGACGATTTCCAATAGGGGCACGGCATCGTTTCCACCACGATCCCAGCCCTCTGTCAACCCCATTACCAGATCACCTACTCGGCCGGCGTCATGGTCGTCTTCCAGTTGATCACATGATAAATCGCGGGTGTCGTGCCCACGTTACGCAACCCGTGCATGACATTAGACGCGTTGAAGATCACCTCTCCCGGACCTACACGCTTCCACTCGCCGTTGCTCAACGTCTCTAGCTGCCCTTCACGAATAATCAACATCTCCTCGTTCGGGTGCTTGTGCGGGGGATGCGGCTCCTGCCCTGGATTCAGTGTGGTCACATGCACCTCCAGCTGTTCGAGCGTAGCCGTCGGACCCCGCATTACCTGCCGCACTGCGCCAACCTTGTTCGGCGTAGCCGGCATCGCCATCACGTTATAGACAGCTGATCCGATCAGCGTCTTGCCCTGATCCACCGCGGCCACAGCTCCCAGAGTCGCCGATATAGCGCATGCCGCTACCAACACATCTCGTTGCCTCACAGGAAACCTCCAACACCGTTCCTAAGCCGTTACCCTCATCAAAGAAAGGCTCGCAACCGAAGGCGAAGCTTACGCGCAACCCACAATCACCGTCCACCCAGCTCGATGCGGGTCGCATTTCGCTGTGTCTTGATCACCAACTCCGCCACCAAAAGACATTGCTTGTTCCTGGGCGGTATGCGTCCGATTTCACACATCCAACACAATTGTAGTCCAAACGGCAACTTCACATTGCGGCAACCGGTATACCTCTGCTGCTTCCCGTCGACCACAAAGAGATTGTTCCCGCCTTTCGCCCTGCCACATCCACATACTTTCGAAGCTCCATGTAGCCGTCAGTACCCAGAATAAAAGCCGACCGTCTCCCCAGGTCGCCAGGCCATCCGGTGTGAACCAGTCCAGCCGCACATATCCAAATCCCTTGTCACCGCGCAGCGTCATGTCGCCAAAGTCCTGGAACTTCGGGTTTTGCTTATGCTTGACATTCGCCACCTGCGCCTACGCAGCTCCGGTCGCATTCTCTCCCTCAGCGCTCATGCCAGCGAAGTCATTCCCACAGAGCAAGTCCGACCAAACTAGCCGGATGAACCTTCCTCCGGCAAGCTGCTTCGGCAAAGCCAGCGTAAGCACCCGTCCGGAGTTACCCTGCACCTCTGTATCAGCTTGCTCCGATCGTAAAGCCTGACGTGATTCCCTCCTCCGACTGAAGTAGTTCGTAAGTCGCCGAGCTTGATTCGTCGTAGACCAGAGCCAGTCCTAAGAGATCAAAAGCGCGAAAAAGCCTTCCCAGGAAATCGGGGTGAACTCCGGCTCACCTTTTGTTCCATTCATCAACCGAAATCCGACCTTTACCGGTTCACCATCGAAGATGATGGTGAAACTTGTACAGGGATCGCCCCATTCATCGCGGCCCATCGGCGAATCTCCTGGTGGTCCGTCGTCGGCCCGAACATCGCCATGAACTCTCCATCTACCACTTTCCAAGCGGCATGTAAGTAGAGATACTACCTGAAAATGCCTGACGTTGTGCCACACGTCTGGGAGCTCAAGGGTAGAGTCGATGCATGGACCAACCGGCATCCTGGGTTGAAAAGAGAAACCGGTCGTGAAGTCGGTCCTGCCCGTCCATCCAGAACTCTATGCGCTCTGCCCAAAGAGAGTACCCGCGCCAGTACTCCGGCCGGGGCACTTCTCCGCGATGCTCTGCGGCAAACTGCCGCACCCGTTCCTCCAATATCTCTCGACTCTCAAGAGGTCGGCTCTGGTCAGAGACCGCAGCCCCCAACTGGCTTCGTCGCGACCGGCTATGAAAATAGTCGTCTACATCAGCTCCGGGAAGCTCCCGGACAGATCCTGTCACCCGCACCTGCCGTCGCAGCGTCTTCCAGTGAAAGCACATCGCCGCCCGCGGATTTTCCCGAAGCTGCATGCCCTTCTCGCTGTCGGCATTCGTATAAAAGCAAAACCCCTTCTCATCCACACGCTTCATCAGCACCATGCGCACGCTGGGAACACCATCCGCCGTTGCCGTCGCCAACGAAGCTGCATTGGCATCATTCGGCTCGCTCTGCTCAGCCTCCTGCATCCAGTCGCTAAAAAGGACGATTGGATCGGTCGCGTTTAGCTCAAATCCGGCCATTTACAAAGCATAGACTCCGCCCACCGAAGCGCAACCAAACACCCCCGTTGCACGCACAGCCATGCCACATCCTTCAAACCCCACCAAAACACTCACCAATAGGATGCGGGGCTTCCGTGCGCTATAGGCGCTCATGTCGAGCTGCGCAGTGCGTGCCAGGACTCTCATAGGCTGTCTTGTGGACGCGCCGTCGGGAGAGGATCTCACTCTTCCAAGCCCGCGAATAGCCCGGATGTCTGCTCGGCAGCACGCGCATCCCGGCATGCCATGAGTGTATAAACTTCGTGATCGCCATGCGTGGCAAACATGTCCCTCGTTTGTTCCACGAGAGGAGCCTGCGACGTGTGTGTCCGAAACGCTTCCATCTTCCGTTCCTTCACGGAGCTTATGTCCAACCACACCGTCCATGGCGCCGGAAACGGTGCCTGTCGATCCTCCATGAAAAAGGTTGTCGTCAGGTAAAACAGGCGTTGCGGTTGAAACACCTGCGCCAGCTCCGGATATCGTCTTTCCCGACCAGACCAATGGAACGCTGCCGTCGCCAGCATCGAAGCCATCATGTGGTCGGCATGCGTATTCAATCCTCCATCGTTCCCAAACGTAATCACCACATCTGGTCGAAATCTCCGCATGCGTTCGACTAGCCGGCCAGTCGCTTTCGAGAACTCAACGAACTCGAGCCGCCCATCCTCGTACTCGAGCAGCTCGTGATGAGCTATGCCGAGCACCTTGCACGATGCCGCAAACTCCGTACGCCGCATCCGTCCGAGCTCTGCGCCATCGGTCGCGGTGCCACGGGCAGTTGCCGCCTGCCCGTCCGTCAAGCACACCACGTACGTCTCTACTCCCTGATCCGCTGCCAATGCGAGTGCGCCGCCAAACCCAAAACACTCATCGTCGGGGTGTGCCACAACACACATAAGCTTCAGGCCCACTCGCCCTCCTCAAGGTCCGCATCCTCGAACAGCAGCTCCACCATCGCACACTCGTCAAGTACCGCATCCGGAGCGACCTCAGCTACTGGCCGAAAGCTTCGCCGATGCAGCGGCGAAGGTCCGTGCACACGCAGGGCCCGTCTATGCTCGGGAGTGGCGTAACCTTTGTGCGATGCCAGCCCATAGACCGGGTGCAGCGGATCCAAATCTCGCATGAGGGCATCCCGATGCACCTTCGCCACCACCGAAGCTGCTGCAATCGAAAGGCTAAGCGCATCTCCGTAGAAGAGCCTTGTCTGCGCGCACACATGGTCCAGCCGCATCGCATCGATCAGAAGATGGTCCGGAACGATGGACAAACCATCGACGGCGAGGCACATCGCCTGCTTGGTAGCCTGGTAGATGTTTACCCGATCGATCGTCTCCGCATCCACCTCGGCAACGTGCAGGCAAAGAGCTGTCTTGCGAATGCGACGATCTAGCAGCTCCCGCGCTTGGCGCGTCAACTGCTTCGAATCCTTCAGCCCTGCCCGCGCCAGCGATCTGATCCGTTGCGGCAAGATCACTGCTGCCGCCACCACGGGACCGAACAGCGCACCTCGCCCGACCTCGTCAACACCGGCAATAAGACGAAAGCCCCGGTAGCGCAACGCCCGCTCCGGGGCATCACTGCACACCAACTTCTTTAACATCTGCTGCTTAGCCTGAGCGCGTGTCACTGTGACCAAAGCGTCGGCTGCGGGGGATGTCGCCATACTAGTCTTCTGAGTGTAAACCGGATCAGCACCCTTTTAGTGCGATGGTCTTTGTGGCAATGCGCACGGGCTCTGCTGTTCAGGAGATCAGAGGAAATACAAGCAGAAGTCAGTCGCTGATTGGGATGCAGCAAGCCGGGTTCTAAAATGTGGCATGAGGTGATGCGCGATGGGAATGTCTGATGCGTTGTTTGAAGTGATGTGTCCAGACTGTGGAGCAATGCTGAAAGTAGATCCGGTGACCCGAAGCATCATCGCTCACACGGCGGCTCCGCGGAAGAAGACCTTCGAGGACTTTGGGGAAGCGGCGCGAGCATTGCGGGAGCAGGATGCCCGGCGGGACTCGATTTTTGCACAGAGCGTGGAGGCTCAGAAAAACAAGGAGGATGTCCTGGCTAAAAAATTCGCGGAAGCGGTGAAGAAAGCCAAGGAAACCCCCTTGGGAGAGCGGCCCTTGCGGGACTTCGATCTAGACTGATTTAACGGTCCAGACACGGGAAGACGTTCTTCCGGAGCCCCGCATCTCAGACTCCTGCTGTGGAAAACGCAGTCTGAGTAGGTAGGAGGCGCCGAGACAAACGCTCGGACAAGGTTTGAAGGCAAGCCATCGGGGACTACAGATGAAAATGCCTTCTTCTACTTCCATGCGACCCGGATCTCCTTGCTCCACCAAGGATTATCTATTTCGTTGACATCTACCGCCGCGTAGAGCAATCTTCCCCCACGCCGCCGAACTTCCTTGAGTTCGCAGGCGAAACCACTCACTTTAGGGGAACCTGCAAATGAAGAGATTGCTACTGCTTCCAATTCTTTGCACAACGGGCTTCGCGTTAGGACAGACAACAACTGACGCGAAAGCGCCGCAGACGGCTCAGCTGGATGGTAAGTCCGTGGAAGACCTGAATGAGAAGGTCGGTCCACCGATGCTTGGTATTCACTGGGCCCGCGGTTTCGAGCCGAACGCTCGCGTCTTGAACGAAAACAAAGCGGCAGCGCGCACCAGAAGCGGCGCCAACATGACCTACCACGGGGGAAAGATCATGCCCGCCGCGACAACGCAGGCTATCTTCTGGGGAACGAGTTGGGGGACCTACTCAGGCGATAAGATAATGGGTATCGATTCTTGGTACGAGGGCTTCAACCTCTCCAGTTACGCCAAGACATCTGATGAATATACCGGCACCAATGGCCAGGTAACTTCCAGCACGACCCACCTTGGACACGTCATCGATCCCTCAGCTTCGGCCGGGGGCGCAAACAGTTCGACCATCTTGGGTGAAGTATGCAAAATGATCAGTCCAGATACGAGCGGCAATGGCTACTACGCCGTGTACACCGACACGCCACGCGGTAGTGCCAACTACTGCGCCTATCACAGCTATGGAAGCTGCGGGGGTACCCCCGTTCAATTCGCGTATTTCTTCAAACTGGACGGTGACTCGGGCTGCGACCCCCAAGACAACTCAGGCCTGCATTCTCAAGGTCTGGCGGCAGTTGCCAATGTTAGTGGGCACGAACTGTCTGAAGCACGCACTGACCCGGCGAGCCCGGCGGCGTGGTACGACGGATCCGGTAACGAGAACGGCGATAAGTGCGGTTGGACTTTCGGCGCGCCCCTCGTGACCTTCTCGAATAACACGCAGTGGAAGATGCAGGGCGAATGGTCTAATGCAGCGTATACAGCCGGCACGGGCTATCCCAACAGCTCCGGCCAGCTTGGTTGCCTCTCTGGAAAGTGAAGTTGGCGGATAGAATGCAGCGGAAGCGCAATGCACCAGAAACGAAACAAGGCCGCTCTAGCGGGCGGCTTTCTCGTTCCAATTCGCCGCCAGTACTGTAACGACGCGGAGTAAGCAGCAGAAGGGATCTCGCCGCACAGGATGAAACGGTAAACTGAAGGCATGCCACCTATTTTGAATGCACAGGGCGTTTCGAAGCGCTTTGGAGCTGTACCGCTGTTTCAGGAGATTTCGTTTACGGTTTCGGATGGCGACCGGATCGGGTTGATCGGGCCAAATGGCGCGGGGAAGTCGACTCTGCTGGCGGTGCTGGCCGGGGAGCAGGAGCCGGATGCGGGTGAGGTAGCTGCGCGGCGGCGGGCGCGGATCGCCTACGTTCTGCAGGAATCGAATTTCGCTGCAGGGCTGACAGTAAGGGATGTGCTGGTGGCGGCGCTTGAGCGGGCCGGGGTTCCGGAGGCGGAGAGGGAGGGGCGGCTGCGGGAGACAGGTGGGCGCGTGGGATTTCCGCGGGTGGAGGATGAGGCGGCGACGCTGAGCGGAGGGTGGCGTAAGCGGCTGGCGATTGCCGAGGCGATTGTGACGGGGCCGGATGTGCTGCTGCTGGATGAGCCGACGAATCACCTGGACCTGGCAGGCATCGTGTGGCTTGAAGGGCTGCTGAAGGAGAGTCGGTTTGCGTGTGTAGCGGTGAGCCATGACCGGTATTTTCTTGAGAATGTCGCGACCGAGATTGTGGAGCTGAGCCGGGTGTATGCGGATGGGCTGCTGCGAGTGAAGGGGAGCTACTCGAAGTTTCTGGAGGGCAGGGAGGCGTACCTTGAGGCGCAGACAAAGCAGCAGGACGCGCTGAAGAACCGGGTGAAGACGGAGATCGAGTGGCTGCGGCGGGGGCCGAAGGCGCGGGCGACCAAGGCGAAGGCGCGGATCGATAACGCGCATGAGTTAATCGGGCAGTTGAAGGAGGTGAATGCGCGGCAGCAGACGTCGAGCGCCGGGATTGAGTTTTCGGCGACGGAGCGGCAGACGAAGCGGCTGATCGAGCTTGAGGGTGTGTCGGTGGAGCTAGGCGGGCGACGGATTTTGGATGACTTGTCCATTCTGGTTACAAATGGGATTCGGGTGGGGCTGGTGGGACCGAACGGGAGCGGGAAGACGACGCTGCTGCGGGTGTTGACGGGGGAGTTGACGCCGACGGCGGGCGAGTTGAAGAAGGCTGGGTCACTGCGGATTGTGTACTTCAGCCAGATGCGCGAAATGGATGAGGGCGTGACTCTGCGGCGGGCGCTGGCGCCGGATTCGGACTCGGTGGTGTACCAGGGGCGGGTGGTACATGTGGCGAGCTATGCGACGAAGTTTCTGTTTACCAGTGAACAACTGAATCAGCCAGTAGAACGGCTGAGCGGGGGCGAGCGGGCGCGGGTGCTGATCGCGAAGCTGATGTTGGAGCCGGCGGATGTTCTGCTGCTGGATGAGCCCACGAATGACCTGGACATCCAGACGCTCGAGATCCTGGAGGAGAGTCTGCTTGAGTACACGGGGGCTCTGGTGTTAGTGACCCATGATCGTTACATGTTGGACCGGGTGTCGACGGTGGTGCTGGGCCTGGATGGGCGGGGGGGGGCGGAGACGTTTGCGGACTACTCGCAGTGGGAGCAGTGGAAGGGTGTGGCGGTAGAGGACGCGGTGGCTCCGGGAGCTACGGGGAAGGCGGTAGCTTCGGGGGGCGGGGCTGTGGGCAACGGGGCATCGGGAGGGAAGAAGAAGCTGTCGTACCTGGAGGCGCGTGAGTATGCGGGGATTGAGGCGCTCGTGGATGCGGCGGAGGAGCGGCTACAGGCAGCGCGGGATGTCCTGGATGATCCGGAAGTCGCGACGAATGCACTGGCGTTGACGCAGGCGTTGCAGGAGATGGAGAAGGCGCAGGAGGTGGCCGACGGGCTATATCAGAGGTGGGCGGAGTTGACGGAGAAGGCAGGGTAGGCGGTTCTCCGTTGACGGTGCTCTGTTGTCATCTGAGAGGAGTCAGGGGCGGCGGTGGACGACTCCGCCTTTCATGACGAAGCGGACGCGGGTGGTGGCGGCGATGTCGGCGAGCGGGTCACCGTCTACAGCGATGACGTCGGCGAAGAGGCCGGGTTTGAGCTCGCCGATCTCGCCGGACCAGCCGAGGAGTTTGGCTCCGTTGAGGAGGTCGGCGCGGAGGACGTCGAGGGCGGCCATGCCGTTCTGGTGCATGAGGACGAGTTCGCCGGCCTGGGTGCCGTGGGGGAAGGGGCCGACGTCGGAGCCGACGGCGAAGGGGACGCCGGCGGCGATCTGGCGCTTGAACTCCTGGATGTGGAAGGCCAATTGAGCGCGCTCGGAGGCTTCGCGGGCTTTGCTCCCGGCGTGGTCGGCGAAGTATTCGGCAATCTGGAAGGTGGGGACGGCGGGGATCTGTTTCCCTTTCATGGCGGCCATGGTGCTGTCGGACAGGTGGTAGGCGTGGTCGACGGATTCGACGCCGGCCTCGACGGCGTACCCGGTGCCGGGCTCGCCGGTGGCGTGGACGGCGATGCCGTGGCCGGGGCGGGGGTCGATGCGGTGGGCTTCCGCCACGGCGGCGCGGAGCTGGTCGACGGTGTACTGGAAGGGGGTGTGGAAGTCGTTGCCGGAGAGGGAGTCGGGGCCGGTCTCGTAGATCTTAGTGAAGTCGGCGCCCTCTTTGCGTTGGGCGCGGATGGTGGCGATGAGCTCGTCGGCGGAGTTGGCGCGGTCGGCGTTGGAGAGAACGTGCTGGGCGGGGTTGAAGCGGTTGGCGTCCTCGTGCCCGCCGAGGATGTCGATGGCCATGCCGGACATCCTCATGCGCGGGCCGGGGATCATGCCGGCGTCGATGGCGTTGCGGATGGCGGAGTCGGCGGAGCCGGCGCCTTCGGTGCCCATGTCGCGCTCGGCGGTGAAGCCGGCCATGAGGTCGGCGGCGGCGGCGCTGGCGGCGATGAGGGTGCGTTGGGGGACGCTTTCTTCGACGGTCTGGAGGTCTTCGGCACCGGGGTGGAGGAAGAGGTGGACGTGGGCGTCGATGAGGCCGGGCATGAGGGTGCGGTCGCCGACGTCGATGATCTGGGCACCGGCGGGGTGGGTGACGTGAGGGGCGACCTCGGTGATGCGGTCGCCGGTGACGAGGATCTCGGCGGGGGAGATGAGGCGGCCGGCGGCGATGTCGAGCATGTGGGCGGCGCGCAGGATGACGACCTGCCGGGGCTCGGCGAGCTGGGCGGAGGCGGAAAGCGAGAGGGCGAGGGCTGCTGCCAGCGCGATGCCGGAGGTGGAGGTCATGGTGTAAGAAGCATACCGCCTCCGGTACCCCTCCCCCCGTACTTTGTACCCAAAGTCTTCGAACGACGCGGTTTAGATAGGGGGTACCTTGCCCTGGACGGACGGCGCCGGCTGCCCTGAGGCGCGCCCTGTCGCGACTGGTTCCAGTTTACTTGTTTGGTGGGGGGTGTTGCGCCACGCGGATCATGGCTTCCTGTGCGGGTGCGCGCTTGATGGTGGGTTGACAGAAGTGGGCGAGGTGTCGGGGCGAGAGGCTTGGACTGGATCTTCGCGGGTGGTCGAGATGGAGCGCGCGCGGGCGCAGAGCGTCTTTGCAAAAAGAGTCAGGGAGCCCGAAGGCTCCCTGACCGGTTAGGGGTTGAAGTTAGGAGTTAGACCTTGAACTTGCGACGGGCTGCGCCCGCGGCACCGAGCAGACCGGTTCCGAGGAGCATGAGCGAGGACGGCTCGGGGGTGACGGCCGCGGGGGCGTAGGTGTTGAGATCCTGGAAGGTGGAGCCATCCTGGAAGGTGTAGGTGCCCTGGGTGAAGTTGTGCGCGTTGGTGCGGACGACGAGGTAGTCGCTCGACTGACCGGCGGTGACACCGGGGACGGTGAAGTCGAAGCGGATGACGGAGCCTGCGCCGGTGGTGGCGCGGGTGACATCAGCCGGGGCGACGGAGCCGTCCTTGGCGACGAAGATGGCATCGGTGAGGAAGTTGTCGTAGTTGTAGAGGGAGACCGACTCAACGACACCGGTGGCGCCGATGTTGTCGAAGGCGTAGATGAAGTCGAGGCCGCCGAGGGGGTTGTTGGAATCGAAGGAAACGGACTCGCCATAGCGCACGGTGAAGGTGGGAGCGGTACCGGTGCGGACGCCGGTGTTGGCGACCTCGGAGAGGGTACCGAAGGAGCCGGCGACGGCGGGGATGTTGCTGTTGAGAGCGAGTGGGGAGGCCTGAGCGGTGAGTGAAGCGGCGAGGACCAAGGCGAGAGAGGTGGCGATTTGCTTATACATTGTAAGAGCTCCAAGAGTGACATGTGCTGCAGTTGTCTTCTCTTGTTGCAGGCTGTTGGCCAAAGTCTGGAGTCGCCGACGTTTTTCGTATCATGTTGCAATGGAAGGGGTTGTGTTCTCTCGGGAGTTTCTGCCTTTTGCGAAAGCTGGGTAGATGGGTACTTCCTTTCCAAAGTGTACTTTCCGTTCCATGGCGCTGCCAGAGTGGGACGGAGGAGAGGGCATGGTTTGCGTTCTGGCGCGGAGGGTGTCTGGCGGTGTGCGCTAATTTGGGGTCCACTGCTCGTCGGCGGAGGGGCCGTAGAGGGCGGGGACGGGGATGTCGTTGAGGCGGAGGTAGACGCCGAGCTGGGCGGTGTGGTGGATGAGGTGGTTGAAGCACATGTGGCGGAAGGTGAGGGAGCGGGGGACGTTGGAGATGCGCCAGGGCTGGGCGAGGGCTTCGTCGGTTGCGGAGGCGAGGGCGGCGCGGCATTTCCTGGCGGCGTCGTCGAACTGGCGGAGGCAGGCGTCGCGGGACTCGAAGACGAGCGGGATGTGGGGGTGCAGGGGGGCGGCCATGTCCATGCTGTCGTCCTCCATGATGTAGGCGCCCATGAGGAGCATGGTGGCGCAGTGCATGGCGAGCTTGCCGAGGGGCATGGACCTGTCGTGGCACTTGAAGTCGTTGCGGTCTTCGGGGACGCGCTCGAGGGTGCGGCGGGTGTTGGAGACTTCGAGGTCGAAGTCCTGGAGGAGGAGGGCGGCGGCGGTCATGGGGTTTGTCCTTTCGCGGTAGTGGCTGGGGCGGCTGTGGTGGCTGGCGCGGTCGTCCCTGGATCGGGGGCGCTTTGGCCGGGACTCTTTCGGTCGTCGGCGGAGGGGCCGTAGACGCCGGGGACGGGCAGGTCGAGGGCGCGCAGGTAGGTTCCGAGCTGGGCGCGATGGTGGATGAGGTGGCCGATGCAGCTGTGGTTGACGGTGAGGGCGCGCGAGCTTTCAAAGAGGAGGCGATCGCCGATGCGGAGGCGCCAGGGGTAGGCGAGCTGCTGCTCGGTGGCCGGCGCGAGGGCAAGGCGGGCGTCGGAGACGGTGCGGTCGAAGGTGGAGAGCAGGTGCTCGCGCGAGTGGAGGGTGAGGTCGGGCGGCTGGTAGGCGGCGAGGTCGAACTCGGGCGTTTGGAGGCAGGCGGTGATGAGGCCGGGGAGGGTGGCGATGTGCATGGCGAGGCGGCCGATGGGCATGGACTTCGGGTGTGGGGTCCAGTCGGGGTTGCCGGTGGGGACGCGCTCAAGGAGGCGGCGGGTCATGGAGGTTTCGATGTCGAAGTTCTGGAGGAGGAGGTCGGCGGTGGTCATGGGAGGCCTTCGGGACTTCGGGACTTCGCTCGAGGATGGCGGTCGTTGCCCGGGATCGAAAGACCTGGCGGGTCTCGAGGCAGACTGGGTGGGTTTAGAGGCCGGTGATGTTGTAGCCGCAGTCGACGAAGGTGATTTCGCCGGTGATGCCGGAGGCGAGGGGGCTGGCGAGGAAGAGGGCGGTGTTGCCGACCTCGGTCTGCTCGACGTTGCGGCGGAGTGGGGCGCGATCGGCGGCGGCTTTGAGCATGGTCTGGAGGTCGCCGATGCCGCGGGCGGCGAGGGTTTTGATGGGACCGGCGGAGATGGCGTTGACGCGGATGCCGCGGGCGCCGAGGGAGGCGGCGAGGTAGCGGACGGTGGCCTCGAGAGCGGCTTTAGCGACGCCCATGACGTTGTAGTTGGGGAAGGTTTTGGTGGAGCCGTAGTAGGTGAGGGTGAGGATGGAGGAGCCCTCGGCCATGAGGGGGGCGGCGCCGCGGGCGAGGGCGATGAGCGAGTAGACGCTGACGTCGTGGGCGATGTGGAAGTCTTCGCGGGCGGTGAGGAGGAAGTCGTTGTGCATGGCGGCGGCGGTGGCGAAGGCGACGGAGTGGACGAGGGTGTCGATTTTGCCGAAGTGCTGTTTGATCTGGGCGAAGATGTTGTCGATCTCGTCGTCTTTGGAGACGTCGCACTGGAAGGCCTGGGCGGCGCCGGTCTGGCCGAGATCTTCGAGGAGCTGCTCGGCCTCTTTGCGGAGGCGTTCGGTCTGGTAGCCGAGGACCAGGGTGGCTCCGGCTTCGGCGAGTTTTTGCGCGATGCTGTACGCGATGGAGCGCTTGTTGGCGAGGCCGAAGACGACGGCGACTTTGCCCTTCATGTCAATCATTCAGGTGGTGTGCTCCCCGGGTGAGTTTGTCGACGGTAAGGATAGCAGTTGGAGGGGGGTGGTCTGCGGATTGGGGGTTCAGGGCTGGAGGAGCCAGGCGTACTGCTCGTCGGTGAGGGGGACGACGGAGAGGCGGAACTGGCGGAAGAGGAGGGAGCCGGCGAAGGCGGGGGCTTCGCGCATCTCGGCGAGGGTTTTGGGACGCTGGAGGGGTTTGCCGGCCTGGATGCGGACGAGAGGGTTCTTGGGGTCGGCGGGGTCGACGGAGAGGACGGTGGCGAGGCCGACGGCGACTTTGCCGGTGTTGGAGTGGTAGAGGACGAGCTTGTCGCCTTTTTTGAGGCTGCGGAGGTTGGCGAGGGCCTGGGGATTTTTGATGCCGTCCCAGGTGGTTTCGCGGTCGCGGACGAGGTCGTCGAAGGAGTACTTTCCGGGTTCGGACTTGAGGAGGAAGGGCATGGGGGAATCTCCGTTCACGGTTGTCAGGTGTCAGATGTCGGTTAGCCGCCGAGGTCGATGAGATGGACGTGGGGGAGGGGTTGGCCGAGGAAGTGGGAGCCGAGTTGGGCGAACTTTTCGACGGAGTCGGTGGCGTAAAAGGTGCA
>JAABUQ010001228.1_pt1 | contig 56331 bp, 74 predicted proteins | sample 5560001 | NCBI WGS metagenome assembly JAABUQ01 (sample SAMN10711888, study PRJNA513371) | rock metagenome | isolation source: Antarctica rocks | place: Antarctica: Victoria Land, Finger Mt nord | collected 2015-12-18
CAGGGGGTGTGGGGCGGGTTTGGTAGAGGGAAGGGAAGGAATGGTAGGTGTGGGTTTGATGTACAGGGAATCTGTATACGGGTTTTGTTCAGGGAAGATAGGCGCTGAGGGGTGGGTTTGGTGAGGTAGAGGGGTGGGATGGGGAGGGTGGATGTGGTTGGTGAGGGGGAGACCGGTAGTGTTGTTTAGAGGAGTGAGGTATAGGTTGTTGAAAGAGGGATTAAAAACAGGGCTGTTGTTTGGGGCGTGGTGGGCGCGGGGGTGGAGGTATAATTTGTGTGTGTGTGTGTTGACGGGGGCGGGTAGGAGGATAGGAGCGGCGGATGTGGTTTGGTAGGCAGTGGATTGTAAGTGGCGCTGCTGTTTGGGAGATTAGGGACAGAGGTATGAATTCCATGGGGTAGTTGAGGTGGGTAGGGTAGAGGGATAGGCCGATAGGGTGGGATACAAGGTAGGAATGGAGGTGGGGGATGGGATGGAAGCGTTAGGGCTTGCGTAGGATCAATTATACGTGGAATCTGATTGTGCGTGGAGGATTGGTATGGAGGAACGATTGCATTGTAAGGGGTTCAAAAAGTAATTGATAGTTTTAGCCTTGTTGACTAGATACCGATGGGAGGGATTTGGTGCCTAGGTTCCCTCAACGATGATGTAATGTGTTGCTGCAGTTGTTGTTGATCTGGTTGGCGGATCTGAATCCGAATCCTGTCGTTCCCTTCGCCTAGCTGGGGGGTGACTTGGATGTAGGTGGTGTAGTTTTGATCGTGACCTTGGGAGATGGTTGATTGATGTTGTTGACGGTCGAGTCTTGCGTCTAAATGGGATTCTGTGCTGCCGGTTTGTTTCTTGTTTGATTGGTTGAAGATCTGAATAATGAATGAGCTGATTTCGCATCCTTCGTAGACGTAGAGACGAAAATGCGTGTCCGAGCAAGGGTTGTCGGATATGTCAGCAGGAGGGATATCATTAAAGATGTTGCGATTACTGCTGAATCGACTGCTGTTGCACTGGTCAAGGATTCATATCCAAATGAGCCCGCATATGAAGGGAAGCATTGTTTCATGTGATACCCTCGAAGGTGTTGGTCGTATTTTCTTGAGCTGTCTTTTGTCTGTTTTCTGGTTTCTGTAGTGCTGCCTGCACATTTTTACCCATAAAGACGAAGGAAGATGAAGTTTTACCATTGTATCCCTCGCCTCCGACACCGGGTTATACGTATAGTGTCGTTGGGTACACAAAGATGTGTTTCAGTTGTTGCTCTCTTGTCTATTGATGTAGTAGAAGTCTGGCATACTGGTGAACGTGGAGAATATGATTGTGCCGGTGTCCGAAAATGATGAGAATCATCTTTTCTCTCCCCTGTTCTTGTTGTTGTGTCTTGTTTGTTGCTCTATGTCCGTTACTGTATTGCGCCTTCGTTTCAGGCCGGGGAGCAGTAGTATTAGTCATTGGTGGTGGGACAGGTACTTGTATTGAAGTCGTAGAGCATCATCATTTGTTGTGGTTGTGGTTGCATCGTGTTGTAAAGTGACGTTTCGATATCTCGAGCTTGGTCATTATACGTAAGGTCCTCGGCAGTCTCAAGATTCTGAGTTCTAGTCATTGGTTGGCATCGCAACGTAACGGCGATGAATTCGAGGGCCGTGTCTGTGGTACGAATGCCCCTGAGAGGAGAGTGGAGGCCGAATAGCTGGGGGCATCAGATACTAACGTGGGCCGCATGATGTGATATGAATGTTGCTGAAATGAGTGTAGGTAGAATAGCTAGGTGAAAAGGGTGCCGATCGAGAGGCCGTGCTCGTGATGAGGATGTTGCCGGAATGAGTGTTGATTGAGTAGCCAGGCTACAGAATGAGGGTGTAGGCCTATGTCTGATGTAAATGATGCCGCAATGAGAGTGTAAACCGAAAAGCTGGGATCATAGGGTGCCAGTGAGGGGAGTCGTGATGTAATTGCTGCTGAAATGAAGGTGATGAATATGAACGCAAACAATATGGAATCCTTCGACAGCCGGATGATCAACGATTGAAAAACTTGCGCATGTCGTCCTCAAGGATGCTGCAAGGCGCTCGAATGGTTATGGTCCGAGATTCTTTCGCTCCTAGTCGACTATTCCATGGCGAGTTCTGAGCATACAACATGACGGCATCACCCATGTAGACCCCATCAGCCCCAAAAGCTCTTGACAAATCCAGGTGTAGGTGAGTAGCTTGGGAGCTGGTCACAAACGCCCAAGTCTTGGCCCACATCTCCAGCAGCTGGAAATTGATGAACTCATGGTAATTCTGATAGGCGTGGAGAGCTACAAGGCTGTTGGTGTAGATTGCCCACCGCCCGTGTAGCCTCGGTGGCTGGAACCATTCTTCGCTGTACGTTGGATGACTGTTGAAGATGTCGTCAGTGGACAGCTGAAGCTCCCACTTCTTGACAAATTTGAAGTTGCGATGTGGAAATGATGCTCCCCTGACAACAGCTGCTCGATCGCATTGACCTTCGCAAAGACCTACAACCCAAGTGCTCTCGGAATAGAGCTTGTGACGGCACTTTTGGTACAGATCCTTGTTCAAAGCGAGAGAGATGCCCTGATGATGGAAAGGTCCGCATTTGAGGTTGAATCTCCTTGGCCCAAATGCATCCTGCAGCAATGCTTCTTTGATGAGATCGAAAATCTCAGGAGGCAGACTGTGTATACGTTGTCGTAGCTCAGGATCTGGCTCCTCGTACCATTGAGCTCGGGCAGCGTGACTCCTGACAGGTCGGACACGAAGATTACTGTCGCCTTGAACACCGGCTGGTGGGCTAGACCTTAGTGTTAGGCCTAGTGCAGCAAGAAGGCTTCCAGAGGCTGTTCCTTTGCGTTTCTTGGGTCGAAGAACCTCGGTCACTGTACAATCGGATAGCTCTGCAGCATCTCTGAGATTGAAAAAGACGGCGCAGACTCTGATGTAAGTGGCGAACCGAGCTGGGGAGGCTCCAGAAAGGCGCCGGATATGCTCTTGGGCATAGAACCAAGTCATCGAGGTCCAATCCCGCAAGAGGCTTCTGGCGATGCCCTCCATCTCGTAATCATCGCCAAACCCCCGCTCAGGGATGCGAAACGTGAGTTTAGGGGTCTCGTTCGGCTGTCTGTCAGACGCTACCGATCTGATGCACACCCTATCCCCGTTGTCCCTGAGCACAGCTCGTTGTCGTATCCCGAGCTTGAACCAAAGATCATCGAACGTTATGACAGGATGAATCGAGACATCCCACTCGTCTCGGCCGAGGCCTAGAAGATCATAAGCAGGTATTGCCACCTCTATTGTGTAATACTTTACCGAACTCGCCCGCAGGTCCATACTCATAGGCAAAGTCTTCTGCGGTGAAGCTTTCCTGTGGTAGGAGCCAGCGACGCTGCCATGGCCCACCCGTGGGCCCCCATGCCAGCATGGTTTCTCGACTCATCCTGATTGTATTCCTTGTATCGATGACTCTTTGTTTTTGCGCATGCCTGGAAAGCAATGCACTATATTATTGTGGCCGTGGTAGAATCCAAGACAGGCTTCAGCCGGAGAAGAAGTCATGGGACACCAAAGCGCCGCCACACTCGGGTTGTACAAACTCAGGCCCAGAAAACTTGTCATCAAGTAGTACCGGACCGGAAATAGAGCAACGCTGCCATCCAATCAAGTATCACGAGTCTACTGCCTCGTTCCGCTGTGCTGTTTCGCAGTTACTATTCACACTTTGAGTGCTGGCTTGCCATGTAAGCGCTCCTTTCATGCATCTCTATTCCCAGAACACGAGCGAGCATCTCCGGTTGTACCTTACTTTGGCATCGGATGCGATGATCAGCTACTGAGCTTGTATTCTGCAACAGCACCCCGAGTAGTAAGAATAAAAAAAAAGAAAAACAAGAAGTTAGAGGCAGAAACATGAATAAGAAATTCCAACCTTCAGTTCGAGATACCGACTATCGTACTAGTCCATAAATAGCAGGCAGTACAGTCTTGATCCTCAACGTTAATCTTTTCAAACACGGAAGCCTGGGAGCAGACACAGATACTGTAGAAAAGTCTTAATCGTTGCTGAACTGCCTATCACATACAGCCTGCTCTTCTTGGAAAGTACTTTCCTGGCTTCAGCATAGAATACCTCAGCTAGTAGTGCAAGAATGAGTAAAGATCAGAAAATTAGTGCCCTGACCTTTCGCTTTGCTCGCCCTCTTTGCACTCGATCCGCCAAGTTCACTCAGTATTTTGATGCTGTCAACAAAGTCGCTTTGACTATGCCTCCGACCGTGCCGTCACTCGCTGTATGCTCCTCTTCGAGGATCTTCCTGAAGATCGGCTTGATCTCCTCCACACTCCTGCCTCTCGCCTCCCACGATTTCAGCCTCTTGGCGTTTCCAGGATTGTTTCCTTCGAAGAAGTATGCCACCAGCCTGTCTGCGCTTTCGAACCTCCAATTGCGACTCTTTTCCACGACGACAACGTCTTCAAACCCAGCCTTTTCTATGCCATTTTTCACATCATGCGGCAGCGTCCAAGCCGGGTCCATGATCATGAAGTCTTCGAACTCTGGGTCAAGTTTTTTGCACGCTGTTTCCCATGGCAAGGTAATCGAACCATGGCTCTCCCCAAGTTGCTGGCCCAAGCACGCCGCCTCGTTTGGTGACCCGGTACATTTCCTTTGCGATCAGTTCTGGGTCGGGTGCCAGACAAATCATGAATGTGGAGAATGTGTGTGTGAATGACTTGTCTTCGATACCCTCGAGCTTCCTCGCGTCCAGAACCATGGGGAAGACCTTCTCCCAACGCTGCACGTCAACTCTACGTCTAAGCTCGTCTATCATACCAGCTGAGATATCAGCTGCAACAACGAGAATGTCTTGATGCATAGCCTTGAGGATCGAGATGAGCCCGCCGGTACCACAGCCATTGTCAAATATTTGAGCATTCGCAATGTTCAGTCGCAGCCTGTCGTTTACGGAGATGATGAGTTTCTCCGCCAGAGGCATGGTCAGGCGCTCAACTGGGCCATATTTTGGCGCAAGAGATGTCCAGCCTGAAGCCGGGTCGTCGTGTTGAATTTTCTCTGTCATTTTTGCGTATGCTTGGTCTTGAGATTCAAAATAAAACAATCACTGAAGCTGAAGCTGCTGTAAGTGCGGACGTCATGCATGTCGGAAGATCATGGCGTAATCGCCCGTCCTGGTACGGGCATGTCCGAATTTCTGCCTACGAGAATCTCGGTGGCCTGCAGAATCTCCAACGGCTGGTATCTTTGCGGCGGCCGAAGTTGTAACCAATCCCTGGACATCCCTAGCGAGAAGTGCGGCCTGCATTTGAAGAGATGCCAGACCTACCAGCTCATTCAACCAAGGCACCACTCGGCTGTGAACACCATCTCAACAATAATCGAGAAGCTATGGCATATGAATCGATACTTCCCTTACCTTGACAAATTGCAGGCTTGTAATCGAGTGGATATGTACGGATGAATTTTGTGGAAGCTCTCTAAATGGACGGAGAGTCCTGCCTGTGCACCCTATAATGACCAAGCATCAGCAGAGAACCACATGGGCCCATCGAGCCCTTCAAGACAGCTTCTATCCATCTGTCGAAAGATCTTTTTCTCGCAGTTGCGGTGTGAATGAGATTCGGCTTGTTTCGAAGGAAGGGAATTCTGGCGGTGCTTGATGAAAATTGGGGGCCACAAAAGTGGGGCGACCACTACAGCCCACTTGCAACCCGGCGTTGGGCTGCCTCACTCGGGTCTCTTTACGCTGCTATTTGTTCGAACTTTTCGTGCAACGCAATTCGATCATCCAAGTGTTATGACTAGGAATGCTCTTACATTACATTACATTACATTACATGGCTTCTCGGAAGAAGAGTTAATCACCATGCCGCGCATTTACTATGCACACCCATCCCCTGCCAATGCCCAGCAGTCCCATACTGCGCTAACGGGAACAATTGCTCCTCCCTCCCGCCGTCTGCCTCCAGGTTGATCACCACAATAGCACTTGTACCTGTCAAAGTGTACATCCACTGCTTCTCAATCACGGTATCGAAGCCACCCATTGCGCCAGCTTCGAACTGGATCGCACCCTTGATCTCACCACTCTGAGGGTTCAAGATCGTGATGTTGGGTTGCCCTGCATCGATAACGTAGGCAGCATCGTAATGAGGGCTGTAGGCTCCCCAGCAAGCGGCGCCTTGGTTGGGGATGACCGTGTGGTGAGTTTCTGTGACACTGAGATCTGAGCCTACAGAGACAATGGAGGCGCCGAAGGTTGGGTCAGTAATCAGAGCTGTGTTGCGGGATAGGAAGTTGATGCTGAAGTCTAGGATTAGACCTTTGGGGGAAGAGACAACAGGTGTGCTAGACACCTCGCCGTTTTCGACAGGGAAAGCGTAGATGAAGCCTGGCACGGCTGGTGGTCCCGGGTTGCCCTTCTGCGTGACGAAGACGGCACTTGCGTCGGGATTGAATCGGACTTCTGTGCTTGTGTCCAGGGGTCCGATTGGGGGAGTTTTGGTGTTGAGTTTGGGTAAGGGCCGGAGGGAATCTGCTGGATGGAGACCTTTGTCTGAGACTGAAAAGCATGCGACTCCGTTCTTGGCTCCGCCGTTGAGGACACACGCTGGAGATACCTTGTCAGAACTTTCAGATCTGATCTAGGCGACCGTAAGGACTTACCTGTCTTTAGTTGATACGAGAACGCTACCGAGGTTGGAAATTCGCCAAGGGTACTGGCCGGCTTGCCTACTAGTTTTGGGTGAAGCGGATCTTTGTCGGCAATCTGGAACATGGAGAGCGTGTTGCTTCCTGGGTTGACGACAAACAAGTACTATTCATTGTTAGTGAAATCCATGATATTTTGTGGTAAAGAAATAAATGCTTACGCCGTGCGAAGCGTGAACAGCACCCTGCCCGAAAAGCCCATCAGGGCCAGCAGGCGAGCCAGGGGCTCCAAATGGTGGGCCGACGTTCAATCCAAGCAAGCCCTTGCCGCCTGTTGGAGTGAGGGTTGGCGAGGAGACTGTACCATCGCGAGCATCGAGGGCGAGTGCAAGGACATTGTTGCCATCTGGGTTGTTAGACAGAGTATAGATTGCTCTGTTGCAGTCGTCTTCCCAACGGTTGTGGGGAGCTGACAGCGAGGAGGATAGCAAACCAGCAAGAATGAGGAATGAGAAGGTATGCATGGTATTGACGTTGAAGAAATGAGACGACTTGATGACTTATTGTATACGGTTCAATTGCAAGTGTGTTGGAGGCCAAGACTGCAGAGGAGCATAGAGTGATAAGGAGGAAGGGGCCACTCCGAGCATCTTTATATGTACAACATACACAATTTGGGATACCAATCAAAACAGAACATCTTCCAACACGGGGACTATTGCACCGACGCCGCATGTACTACACCTGATGTGGGATAAGCTGGAATGCGACCCACGATCCCACAAGCCTCGCAAAGCGCCGGTCAAAGCAGCGGCCCAGTTGCTGTGATGCAGAGGAGTCAGATTACCAGGTCGTGGAAGTTGCCCATGTAAAGCCTTAGGGCCTAGCGCAATGCCAACGGCCGAGATGAGGGTCAAGACTAACGGCCTGAGCCGATATGCATACGAGGCTACCTTGAATGATGAGGAATCATGCGCTTATTAATTGTTTTAGCCCGATCTGTGCCTGCAAGGGCCTCCATGTCATCTTGATCCGTTCAGGCAAGTGAGCCCGCCGCTTTTTGAGTGAGTCGAGTCACGTGCACTCGCTTCGGCTCATTTCGGCTGCGGGAGCTGTCGCAGTTGACGTATAAATCTCGTTGAACTATCAATCAACTGACTAAATTCACTATCCAACAATACTATCTTAAGTAGGTAATACTATTAGTTGAAGCTTCAATTGCTAACTGTATATATAATAATATATCGCTACCCTAATTCTGCAATATTAGGTTAGGCCTTATAATTTAAATCGCTGTTATCTTATATTTCTTCCTAGGTTTCTCGAATATTCAAATATATTTACTTTATTATTTATATTAATAATATATAAATAGAATATTAAACAGCAAATATAATATATTGTAATATATATATAGTAATCAAAAAAGCTATTAGCTAGGTTCGATAACTTTTTATAATATTTTTAAGTTTCCTATTATTTTCTTCTCCGAAAGGTTTAATATCAAAATTCTTAATATTATTATTTTAATATTAAAAATATTAATATTATTAATTTTAATATATTAATATTATAATATATCTCTGTTCCTCCTTTACCTCCTTTTAATTAGCTCCTAAATAAGCCTCTTATTAATAGGATTATTATTAAAGCCTTCAAGTTTAGCAAGGACCCGTTTCCTCTAATAAAAAGATAATTTTTCAACTTCTTAAAAAATATTATTAATAATAAAAACCCTTCTCGGCTCTTATATAAATAATACTATATTTATAAATATTAATTATAATACCTTAATAATATTGCTTTAAATAAAAAAGAAAATTATAATAAATTTAAAGCCTTAAACAACTTCGAGCTTAATAAGGATAAAATAGTCTTTCGGAAGCTAATAATTAATAAGAATACTTCCTTTTAAGCTAAATATATTATTATTTTATTAATTATCTACGATCTTATTAAGCGAGTATATCTCCGCTTTTATTATATAAGACGTAATAAGTCTTAGTCAGAAGTCTAATATCTTTATTATAATATTATTTAACGTAAAATTAGCTACTTTATAAAGCTTTATTAGTATTATTAAGCTAATAATCTTCGGTATATTAGGCCGCTATTAATAATAATTCAGTTATCTAATCCGGCTTAACAAAGTTAGGTAGATCTTATCAATATATAAAATAATCCCTACAGTAAATATAAATAGATTATAATAATAATTATAAATATCTTTCCTCCCTTATAAAATATTTGATAATATTTTGGTATTTTAAAGACAAATCTATAATAGTACCCGATTTTGATAGCTTTATTACTAAGAAATAGCATTATAAGGGGAGAATTTTTGAATTATCCCTTATATTTTGGCCCTAAATCTTAATAGCCCTAAATTTAGGGGGTCTAAAATATATAAATATAGAGATAATTTATAGATCTATAAGAGCAATATTAATTCTATATCAAAATTTAATAGGAAATTAGTATTATTTTTATTTATTTAAAAATACTTCTCTAATATTTTATTCCTAGTTAATTATTAAATATTATAAGATTACTTTTTTAAATATATATTCTTATAATCTCTTGTTATTAAAGAGCTATTTAACGTCTATAATAGTCTCGCTATCTTCTTTATAACTTATAGCCTTATTAGGATCCTTTAATCTAATAACGGTACTAAGTTTAAAGGGGCCTTGCTCTATCTTTTATATTATTATAATATTTATATTATTAATAATAATTTAAGATATCTCTAAATATAAAGAGTTATTAAAAGGGCAAACAATATAATAAAAGACTATTAATAATTAAATAGAAATTAATAAAATATTTTATTAGGTTTTAGGCTTAATTAAAATATATATAATATATAACTTTATTAAATATACTTTAATATAAATACTTTTCTACTAAGTTTATTTCGGTCGTTCCCTTATTATTAATAACGAAATCTAGCTTAATTCTGAAGAGCGGAAGACCGCTATATTTATAAATAAAAATAATAAACCGGAGGATAATAAAGCTTTTATTAATTTAAATATTAATATATAAAATACTCTAAATATCTCTTTTAACGTCCCTGAATTCTATATATTTACTTTATTAATATTAGCGAAAATATAGTAATAATTAGGACCAGAACTCGAATAACTTATTCTTAATTAGCGGTATCTTAGTTATAATATAAGCCGAAATACTATTAACCTCTTTATTTATATTAAAAAATAACGTAATATATTATAAATAAAAAAGGTATTTAATAATAAAGTTAAAGGCAAATAGCTTAAAGAGCAAATATCTCCTTCTTCTTAATTATCTTAGCTTATTATATTGCTAACCTTATTTATAGTTAATAATATATTAATTTTATAACCTTTATAATAAGTACCTTCTAAGCCTAACTATAGGCCAATAAAGAAATAGCTTGAAGGCTTAATATTAAAAATATTAATAAAAATAATTATTTAAATAATTTATTAACTAATAAAATATTAATTTTTAATAATATATTTTATTTTTGCCCCCCTTAAATATTCAGGCCGGTTTTTAGCTAAGGGAATAATTTATAAGCTTAATCTAGTAACGTCAAATTTTGGTAGCTCTATTATCAAAAATTAGTATTATTAAATTATATTAATCTTTTTCTCCCCTAATATTTAATTACAAATTTACAGTTATAGGGAATATTTATAAATAAGGTAAAAGCAGCGCCAAATTTTGGTAATAAGATTATTAAAATTTGATATTACTCTTAACTTATTTATAAATATTTCTCCTATAATTTTTGAAAATACTTATTAATTATAAATCTTAGGTTCTTTTATATCTTTTTATTCTTCCTTTTTATTTTATTTTTTTTTACCTTCTTCTCCTTTATTACCTCCGGGTATCAACTTATATATTATTAAAGCTCGCGAATGCCTTACTATTACCCGGGTATAAAATAAAGTTAAATATAATATTAAGATAGGAGTAATAATCTAGAAATTCTACCTTAAATATATTATTAAAATCTTATTAAAAAAGGGAGAAAAAGCTTTTGCTATAAATAATAAAACAATTTATATTTGTATCTTTAACTATTATCGATAGACTTATATATTATAAATATAATATAATATTATTAACCGTAAATACTCGGCAAAAAATATAATACTAGTTTCGATAATATTAGCTAACATAATTAAGATCCTTAATAATTTAATAAAGATCTCTTTAAAAGAGGCTATTCAAAAGGAATTATAAGTAAAAATATTAAGAATATCTTATCGATATAGAAACTTCTCTTATAACAAATAATATATTTGCAGAAAAGCTGGAAAATAATATATATTCTTTTGCTATAATCTTAATATCTTATATAGAAATAAGGCTAAGAGGCCAAATTTCAATATTTATATTATAATAAATATCGATTAAGATAATAGGGAGGCAAGAAATAATATAAGAGAAGATATTAGCAAAGGTTAAAATATATTTTTCAAATTTTTTTAATAATAACGCCGTTATAATTATAATACAATTTCAATAAATACTCGCTCTTTATCTGCGTATATATAATTAGTACCGAGCTAATTATAAAATACTTTGAATATATAATTATTATTATAAATAGATTTTTCGGTTTTTAATTAATAATAATAAATAATTAAATATTATTAGCCCAAACTATTATTAATATTATTAATAATTATCTATATAATCAATTATTTAATAGAATATAAGATATTATTATATAAACCTTAAATAAATACTTATTAAATATAGGAATAATTATATTAATAGCTTGTTATTATTATTTTACGTATTTAATATACTGACCTAGCTGCTTTAGAGAAATCGGGGTTTTGGACCTAAAAGTATCCTAAAACGACTAGTTATTCTGCCAGATTTTAATAATAAAATAGTATAAACTTAGCGAAAATAGCGGTTATTACCGGGCAATTATTAGGGGCGAAAAAATTCTTTATTACAATTTTTTTTTTGATATATACCGTTTCGGGTATTTTATAATAATAACGTTATAACTGCTTAGGGGGGTATAGCAAATATTATATTAAACCTTTGCTAATATTATATTATATATTAATTAATACTAAGAGAAAAGCGGCAATTAGTTGAATAATCAATTAACTAATTATTATTTTATTAACTAGGTAATTAACTAATTAACTGTAGTAGTTAGTTGACCAGCCAATTGCCTATAATAGTATACAGTAATACGTTGAATTGACAATCCAACATCAGTTGATTGACTATTCAACGAGATTTATACGTCAACTACGACAGAGCACTGCTTCAAGGGGATATTATTACTCGTCCCCCCCTTTCGACTGCATGTACTTCCCTTTTGAATTGGGTACACACACGCTAAATGCTCTAAATACACCCCCCTAATACCTGAAACGAATAACGAAGCGACCTTCACTATACAATGCCGCGCGCCTTCCGTGCTGAGCTCCAAAAGCTCAAGTGGCTTGAATTCGATAACTTTTCAGCTACGAAACCTGCGGCCTCTGCTTGGGGAAACCCCAAACAAAGAGGGTACAAAGACACAAGCCCGAAAACCACTCAACCCCAATAACTCCTCCTCCTCTCTGTAGCTACAATACTCAAACGCTGTCCCAGCGGATTAGCAAGCCAAAACTCATCTATCTCCATACTCCCATCGTCGCAATCTCCCACAGATTTCAAATCAAACCTCCAAAACAATGCAGCGAGAATAACCCTAAGCTCCATGTAAGCAAGATGAATCCCAATGCACTTCCTGGGCCCATCAGCGCCGAAAGAAATGTACAGCTTGTGCATCTCTGGCGTCTCATTGAGCCACCGCTCAGGGCGGAACTCATTGGGGTCAGGGAAGATGGCTGCATCGCGGTAGTAGCTGTATGCCTGCGCTGATACGATGGTATGGCCTGGGAGGTTATGGTTATGGATGGTGGCGCCTCCAGGGGGGACGTAGCGGGTTGTGGAGCCCGGTACAGCCGTGTCGATTCGAAGTCCTTCTTTAATGACACAGTTGAAGTAGCGCAGGTTCTCAGGCTTCTGATGGGATGGCACTTGATCCTGTGGGAGGCCTGCCAACGCGGTGTCGATTTCCTGATGGAGCTTGGACAAGATTTCTGCGTTTTTCATGATGCGCCAGACAATCCACGTCAGAGAGGAGGACGTAGTATGCGATCCGGCGAGGACGAAGTCTGCTGCTTCCGTGTTCAGCGCGTTTAGCGAGAGTGGTCTTGCCTCGTCATCTCGCGCATCGAGCATTTTTTGCAAGAGGTCTTTGCGACATTTCTTCTCGGGATTCTCCATGTAATCCTGCACCAGTTTTGCACTCCTACCCATAGCGCGGACACTACAGGTGTCTGCATCGCGGACGATCTCAAAGGAGCCTGGGCTGCGTATTCGTTTAGCCACCCGAGATGCTATCGAATAGGCTCAATTTGCAAGGAGCCGTACAGGTCCTTGATGTAAGCATTGCTAGCACGGTCCTACAGCATGTTGAACTTCAAGCCGAACGAGAGCTCACAGATGATGTCCATGGAGAGATAATGCCACCAGTCGTACAAGTTGTTGACTTGACCCGCCCGACCCTCACTAGCGATGTAATCCATACATGTCTTAACCTGCTTGGCGATCGCTAGCTCATATTCGGTAATCGTCGACAATGAGAACAGATGGGAAAGCTCGCGACGTCGCCGGGCGTGCTGCTTCCGATCAGACATTGTGAAGAGCTCTGGCACGCCGTGGAGTTGGTAGGTGTAAATTTCGGTCTTGACGAAGAGGGAATTGACACCGTAGATGGGCACTATGGCTTCGCGATCGCATATTGAACCTTCGTTGGGAGCGATACGGACCCACGGCTCGTATTTGACATGAAGATTGTGGATAGTCTTTGCGCGGACGCCTTTGATGGTCTTCCAGACCAACCACCATTTTGCGTATATAGCGTACCATGGGCCAGGAATTTTCTTCAACAGAGAGAACACCCAGGGGTGCAGGACGAGATAGAGGGCATAGAGCAATAGAAAGATGTTGATGGCGCATGGAGATCCGACTTCTGCCAGGACAGTCATTTAATCGAAACAACTCAGTTGCAATACAATTCGCAGAACCCTCTGCACACATCCTACCTGGAGTATTTATTTACAAGTGAGTCCCCAATCTTTGAAGTTAGGGTTTTGCGCTGATGGCTCCTGCATTAGATTATGGCGATGTTGATCAGACTACCTTATGGTGTCAAGGACGAAAGGTTTGAGTGTCTCTGCGCCTCGCAGCCGGCAAGATGCCACTCGGAAGAGGCGAGACCACATGCTTTCATCACGCACACTAATTAGATATACGCTAAAGACAGCTCCCCTGCTTTCTATAAAATTCAGCACTGGGTCTTGAGCCTACAGTATTTGATTTTCACTTTGACATTAGGATGGCGAAGGGATTTTCTCCTGGCCTGCTCGGAGAGATGCCGTTCGTCAACCCACTGAATGCTCTCTACATCCCAACAGCTTGAGGCGTTCAAATTTTTTCGTAGTAACAATTTTGTGGTATGGAGTGTCGATTCACTGCTGAAGCGTTAGAGCTATTATGTCGTCGACCTGCGTCTACGGCAAAACGCCCGTACCCAAGATTGGCCATCCAATGTATTCTTCCTCACGTAGTCTAACGTAGGCAATTGTCCAGACCTTATTTTTCCCCCGGGGTGATAATAGCTCTATGTCAAGCCATGATTTGCTCCACAACATGGTCAGCCGTTCTATTCTTGGGCTTCATTTTTTAGCTCTCAATGACATTCACTATACTGATGGTGTTCCTCATGAGGACCTTTCCTGAAATCAGGCTTCTTGGGGTTAAGCAAGTCTGATCAAGGCTTTGAAGCTCATCTTGATGCTCTCTACTCCAGCTCACCCTCATTTTGCTTGGCACGGTTGATAAAGCGGCGCTGCTCACCCTCTAGAACGGGAGCGCCATATTTGTAATGTAGTGACTTGGGCTAAGTTTGGGTTAAGCAATCATTTGTTTTAGAGAAAAGTTCGCAACGTTGGTGCTGACAAGTTCAGATCCTTTTCAGACCTGGTTTTCCGAGCGTTGGCAAAACGTGGTTGGTTGCGTGAAGCGCTTTTGTTGGTGACGGGCCACTAGCGCAGCCATGATGAGGAATCTTGCGCATGCCTCGTATAGAGCGGCTCATGGGTCTCTTGAGCTTAGCCATAAGCAAGAGAGGGGTTATGAGACATCTTGAAATTATTCCTTGAATGCTGTCATTTCGTATCATCCAACCTGCCTTATTCAGGACTTGGTCCGAGTGTTGCGCCCGATCTTGTGCAGGGGTTGGCGACTGTTGGCAAAGAGACTTGGATGCTCCGCAGTAAAGGCGTCGTCACAGTAAGTTTTGAGTTCTGAGTGAGCTCCTGCGTCGTCAGCAGGCCGAAGAATTTCTGAATGTCAGCCTGCTGCCTGTTCTTCTGGTTCAGTAATTGGATGTTTGTTGCAAATCATGAATTTAGGTATCTCGAAACGAAGCAATGTTTGGTAAGCGGGGCTTTTTCCTTTTGTTGTGGAGTAGGCAACCGGGCTCCCACCCCAGGCCCAAGCCGAACACAATCAGTCAGAGGAAGTAAGATGTTATCAGAGTGCATGGGCATCAAAGCAGGATGAGATTGCTCAAATTACGATTATCAATCAATGAAGAGATTAACGAATGCCCTACGCTGTCAATCTTTGAAATCGCACGATGTTGCTTTCATCACCCACAGAAGCCTTGCTCCCAAGGTCATCGTCCCCTAGAGTCATGATACTAAGAAAATCGCCGCTAGGTTCATCTCCTCCCGGTGACTCACTCCAATAGATATCGCTTGGAAGATCCTTCCTCTCAACCCGAGAAGACGAGAGGTGGTCATCAGGTGACCACTCCACAAATTCATAAGTCTCTTGATCTACCTCATCAAAATGTGCGGCTTTTACGGCCCTCGAATCCTGATGCTCCTGAAAAGCTGAAATGTCCGCTCTGTTATACCTTCCCGGCCAATCCATAGCTCTAGATGGAGGAGCGGCTGGCCAACCAAAGGCGTTCTACGGGTCAGGAGTCGATATTACTGCAAACCAAAAAAGCAGAACAGTACTAAATGAGCGTTCGTTGTAGTGTCAAGTGATTAAGGCTTCTATGAGAAGCATAACGAGACGCGCTTTTCGTGAGTCTAATGCTTTGACCCATCTGCATCAAACGCAAGCGCAGACTGGGATGGAGAATCGAGCGCATGATACATTGAGTATTATTGTGATTGCAAACCTCAAATCAAAGGTAGTATGTGGGATGTGCCGTGAATGTTTCATTAGGTGCTTGGTTTCAAACGATCCGAGTGTGATTCAGAGCAGCGCTGCCCCAAGAACAGGGTCGAGTCTAATCGATGTGACCAATTGTTGGCCTAGGGAGAAGAAGCGTAGTGTTCATATAGCGGATAGTAATCCTTGGAATTGGTGATCAAGCCACCATTTGAGAAGACAACCATGATCGTCGAATGACGCGAATATAAATAGAGGCATGGTCTTTCATTGTTTGCCCGCATCCCGAACATAGATTGATGTTCGATCTTCTTCCACTTTCATGCTACTCTTCTATTGTTGCTTTGCCCGTGTCGACCCTCTTCCATCTACGCGTTTTCAGATGAAAAGGTTCCCACCCTAGCAGCTCATTTCGTCCCAATGAGAGCTTGCTGGGGCGGAACCAGTACCATGAGCTTCGTGAGTGTCGCATCCTTTACTTCCCGTCGGATTCATCTTCTATGATCTCGTCCCCCGAGAGGCAAGTCGATTCCTGCGTTATGTTATTGATATATTTGTCATGCAAGTATTGGCAAAGTTCCCAGCAAAAATGCCGAGTACTGATCGCTCATGTTTTTGGAATGTTTGATCCAGAAAGGTCACAACGCAATCCTAGTAGATCTTCCTTAACAAAAGAATGAATCCAAGGCAGTGCTGCACGTTGATGATACGCCAAGGCGCAATTGGTTGATTACTCAACACGCTTGGAAAATGCCTGCTGGCCCTCCTAGTGACACTAGAGAGTTGCCAAACAGCGCAAATGGCATCCAAGCGTGTTGAGTGACGTACTTCAAAAAGGTTGCTTCACTTACTCTCTGTGGCTGCTATCGCGTTCGCCGGTCTGTGTTGAAAGCTACGACAAATTGCTCAGGGTTCTGGCCCATTGAGGTTACCCCAGAAGGTTACTGACTCATGTCGGATGACACATGAGCTAGAAGTTCCAAAAAGTCACTGATGATCGGGACACAGAGTGTTGATTAATGACCCTCAACGATCTGTAACCGACTTCTGGGCACAGGATCCTTGGATGGTCACCCCACTAGCTCGAAGACAGCAAAATATGATCTGTTTCCGCTTTAGAGTCTGGGATATTTGGACGCAGGTTTCTTATGCAATTGGACTCGCAATCTCTAGTTGGTTCGGCGATCCTGTCTGACGAAAGTCTGCCGTTGAGGGTATCACACTCTACTGCTCGTGGCATGGACAGCGACATCGGAAGGCTGTCCCATTGGTAGGCATAGGCTATTATCAGCCAGATGAAGTGTCGCTGAGCCATCCTTTCAGTGCCGGGCTGAGACTGAGTCCTTGCGGATCAAGGAGCTGGGCTGGGCCCACGACCAGTAACTCACTGCCGGGGTCGGCACAAGCGAGTGCGTGCATCTCTCCCAACTTGACTTGTTGAGTCGTGACCCCGTACATTATGCCTTATGCTTCTGATGAGTAAGTCGTCGCTGCACATGTACACTCTATGCTTGGATTAAAAACCTTCATCGACAATGGACAGGATGTGCAGCATACAAAGTAATAGATACCGATGCGAGCTTGACCCCTAATATGAATCAGTTTGTGCAGAAAAATCAATAATCAGGGCAACAATAGAGAGCAGCAACACGCTGAGAAGACACCGGCAGGACGAGCCCGGCTGCTCAAGGACGGAATTAGCCGATGGTCGCTCACAACTTAGAGCGTCAGCTATCCATCAACAATCAATGCGTCAATCCAAAGTATCGGGAAAGTACAAGGGAGAACCAAGGCTTTTAAAGATCATGATAGGTAAAGCAAGACTACTGCCGTAAAGGCACAGACTTTTGGGTGTCTAGATGTGTCAGCTGAACAAGCTTCCACAGAGCCTCTGATACCCGAGATGACCACGACGATGGTCAGATCCATATTTTCATGAGAGTTGTCAACACAACATTCCCTTCTTTTGCGGGGTACAGCCAACTGTGAAGCAAGAGGATGATTGATACTGCTTATTCAGGTCAGTCCTTTTGCTAGACGTGTGGATGGCCAAGGGTTGTAAGCCATCTTTCTACCCCCAGGGACCTTCAAACGCAGAGAGATCTTCCGTTTTGTGTACCTCGAGGGTTCCCTTCTGCATTGTCTGGCAAGATCGACAGGACAGACAGTGGACACTTTGTACTCAGATCAACCCTCCCCTCGTCCGCCAACAATTCAAGCTATTGTGTAGTCGAAGCCAGTCAATTGCACCACTCCTACCCACCGATCGTCATTGCCCGTGCCTCAGCAGCTCAAGTATCAAATCATCCTATTCCTCCGAAATCAGCTATCACGACCGTCCCGACCTCGAAGAATATCATCTAAAGAGGTTCGCAAGAACCTTTTGTCCAAAATGTGATAAGGCTGATGATGGCGCGGTGAAATTGGAGAAGACCCTGAGAGCCCTGCCAAGCCTTTCTTTGTACTACGGGACGAAAGAATGATTACTGATCATGCCACCTATCAACGAGCACCGAATACCTCAGAACAGGCCGGAGGACGCATTTGTAAGACAAGACTGGGAGTCAGCAAGCTGCAGTGATAAATTTATTGATTACTCCGAGTTGAGTCCACTCAATATCTTTGGAGAATCATATTCTAGTCGGATGCTATACAGTGCCTCTGATCCAACTGCACTGTTGGGATCACCTGAGGGACCCCACCATCAGCCTTCTGCGGCCACTCTACTTGACGCGGGGACTTACTCTGCTTCTCTTCCCTAGATTCTCGCGCCTGACGAGGAAAAGACCTCTCAACATCCTCCGGATCTTATGGACCTTGCAATTCTTGCTGCTGAGAATTACCAAGAAGGAGCAGCCACTACTACTCAAAGCGCACAGAATGGTGTGAAGACGGGACTCTACGGAATCGTTTTGGATGACAAAGATAGCAATTCCGTCACTAAACCGGTGTTGAATCCACAAAGGAACATGAAGACTCGTCATTCATACAGGAAAGATGCTTCAAAGAATACCAATGCAGATGAAACGAACCGCCAAAGAGGTCGGCCACGCATCGATGCTCAGGATTCCACCAGTGCAGAGGTATTGTATTGATTCAACTAAGAAAGAACGGTAGCCTATTACCAATGCTGACCCAAACAGCGGCGTCGGACGCAGATCAGACTTGCGCAAAGAGCCTATCGTCAGCGAAAAGAAACCACAATTTCTGGCCTCAACAATCGAGTCATTACTCTTGAATGCATTATTGAGAACATGCACAGAACATTTCTCGACTTGAATCAAGTTGCTACTGCATCGCGGACTTTAGATCCGTCGATGGCCGCGAAATTCAAGCACACCATGGTACGATTCTCCGAACTGGCAAAGAGTGGGATCTACGAGTCGTTCGACTGCGATGAAACAGATCGGGAGACTTCTTCACCCACAGCTATGTTGAATAGCAGGCAGGCTCGGGATGCCCCTGATCCTCCAGGTCGAAGAGAATTTTCTCAGGCCACGACAACTTCCGAAGCTCTCCCGCCTTGGGGATACGGAACTACATTTGAAGCTACTGCTGCAGAATATGACGGTGAGACTTTCCATTTCGGTGCAAATCAACAGCCTGGTCTGCCACATTCTGGGTGGGACGCCACTGAACCTTGTCAGACTGAGACTTCGAAAGAGCCCCAAATCCCAGGCGAGGTACCGAATTTGCAGTACTTGCAAACTAATCAGAAAGCGACACCACAACAAGATTTATCCCATGTCATCTCGCCTTCGCAGAAAGATGCCGTTGGACCTGTGACAGTACTACAGGATGAGCAACAGCCTGTAGAGTTACAGCAGTACCAAGTACACTTACCTGGCATTGGACCAGTAGTTCCAGACTTTGCACCTAAACTTGGGAAGGAACTACCCCTACCATCCAGCTTTGCATCTCAGGAGGGTTCCTTTGCGCGACGTTTGATACGTTCTTCATATGAGGCTGGCGTTAGATTGTTCAGTGACCCAAATGCCGACCCTGAAGCTCTCAAGAATGTGAGCGAGTATGCATTCTGCTTCACCAACGCCTCCATACTGCTTCGGATGATGAGCGAGGTCACAAAGCGGGCGGGTAAAGACAACCTTGAAAAATGGGATGTACCTCTATACCATGTTGGTAACGCTGGCCTTCACTATCCACGGGATGGCATCGATGCCACCACGGCGCGCCCAGACTGGTGGGCCAATCAGGGATTTATTGGACCATTCCAATACTCACGTGCTGCGAGCCCGGTCCCTCAAGATATGAGGATCACGGAAATCCCAGAATATGTTGGTGTAGGTGGCGAATGGTTTGACTCGAACGATGTGGAGCAATATCTGCAACGCAAAGGACTCGTCATTGACGGCCAGTCCTCATTGATAGAGATCGTGGAGCCAGATGGGGCGGTTCTACCAGACCTGAGCCCGGATACTTCACAATCCTCGTTCGAGATCTTGGGCGGTCCTCAGAGTCCTCCAGCTATTGACTCTTTCACCGCAACTGATCCCTTCCAACAAGATGTCCCAGATTGGAGTGAAGACTTCACCAATTTCGCAAACGTTCCTGAATTAAACATGGACTTTTCTTACACCGACCAAATCTTTGCAGATCCAAAGCCCTTCGACCCCCAGCTCGGCCTCGGCAATTCTGCCTCTTTTCTGCCTACGCATCAGCCCAAACCGCGGAAGCTTTTCGATGTTGAGAAATTTGTCGACAGTGAGTATTCACCATACCATCCCAACTGTTCATGCTGACGAAACGTTGTAGCCATCTCCCACAGAGGTACCTGTCTTGGCCGAACAATCGGCTTCCGAAAGGCCGCCGTGGACTCGGCATTGAGCATGTCCATCACTGAAAGTTTTGAGTACATTGATAGATAAAATCGGTTGAAGTCTAGTCAATTGGCCTGGCTGAAAACCTTAACGAGAACACGAAAATCTCTGTTTGATGACCTGTAGTGAAATATATTCGACAGACAGAAGCTTCAAGAAATTTAAATAGCAATTTCAATCCAAAATCTAGGACTGACGTGAGCAATCACCAGTGAAAAAAGAAGACGAACCGCCAAGAAGATAGATATATACCCCATTCTCACTCTCGCAAGCACCGCAGTCACTCTCGCAAGCACCGCAGTCACGCTCGCGCGGGCCTGGTGATGCCGGCTTTTACTTGACGATAAGCGGCCTCTCGGTGTAAGCGGACTGCTGCTCCAACCTCTCTGATTACAAAAGTGAACAAAAGTCATAAAGCCTCCTCGTCATGTCCAACGTAGAAGAGTCCATACTTGCACATCCTGCCTAGAGAATCACATTTCCGCAGCAAGACATAAACAGACGTACATGAGCATGCACGTACCTGAAAAAAAGACCTCTATCGATTCCTTAGCGCAATTACCCCTTTTCTCCGTGCACTCCCCTCAAAATGCAAAACCCACCTCCACAAACATCACACCCCCGCAATTCTCCCGCGGAAGCCACTCCCCCAACCCCCGCCCCCTCTCCCATTTTTCCCACCGCCCACTCGATTTCCCATCAGCGCACACCTTGAACACCCCACCACCCCACCACTCGCCACGCACACCGCCAACTCCCCTTACCCCACCACCCAGCACCTTACCCCAACATCCCCAAGCCCCCTCCCCAACCCTCCCACCCCACCCCCCGAACAACTCCACCTCACACACCCCCAACAACCCCCTCCCCAGCCACAGCTCCCACACCCTCTCCTCGACGCACACCTCCCTAGAATAGTCGTACGGGCGAAAAGTCTCAGTGCCTACGGTGTAGATTAGTACCCGTAGAGACGGGGGAGGGGTGATGTTGATGTTGCTTGCCCGTTTCTGGGTAGGATTAGGTTCAAGGCAATTGCTGGCGGTAAATGGAGTTGGGAGGGGGGGGCACGGGGGTGGGGGGAGGGCGGGGGTGGAGGTTACGATGCGGTAGAGAATGGAGGGCTGGTCTTGGGAGATATTTATGGACGTAAAGGAACGCGGTGGACGATCAGTATTAGGCGCGATGTCATGCATTCCCTGCTCTCGCCAATGCTGGTATTGGCGGTGTAGGTGGCGGTGGAGGTGAGTGTATCGGAAGAGTCACCCAGGGCGCTGACCCCAGAAAAGGGGTTGAGGCGGGTTGTTTGATATGGGGAAGTCCCTACCGGAAGGCGGGGGGGAGATAATGGTGTTTGAGACGCTGGAGGATACCCCGGGATTTCCCGTGAATCCGCGGCAGGTGGTGTGTTGATTGGCAGTGCTGCACAAGGGTGTCGATACCGAAGCCTAGATGCATGCCGGATACTTTTTTCAGATGTGGAGGTGAATGCGGCGCCAGTTCTTGGGGCGCTGAAGATGGTGTAGGGTTGCTAGGATGGAAGAAACGATCAGCAGCCCGAATAATGTGAATTGGGAATCGCTATGGTTCATAGCCACCCGAGCCCCAGAAATAGATTCCGTCAGGTTGGATTGGTGACCTCACATGCATGTTCGCGCTGCCTGCTTGACAGGATGAGGTGGGTTTCTGGAAGATATCTGGGCTGGTGCAAAGCGAAGCCTGGTTATGGATTTGAGCGCTTGAGGTGAAGCAAACAGCTTTTCGACTCCAGTGATTGGGAAAAGGGGTTTTTGAGTTTTGGGGTTTGTTTTCCTCCAAGAATGGTTTTGTGGCATATTGTCTACTTGCTCTTGTTATGGGGCTCACTGGCAGCATCCATGCGGCGAACAACATCGAATGTGCATTGCAATTCAGGTCTGAGGTGTTTTGAACTGAGCGACGAATGAGAAACATCTGCGAAGGAGGCAACTTCGAACACTATGATCATGTTAGTTATATGTTGTTCGGAGGGGGCTCATATGTTGCAGGTGGCTATGGCTGTGGGAGGCACGAGTGTCGTAGATGTTCAATATTGGGGACTACGAGATCGAATGCACAATCTGTTCGGTATCTTCTGGTGCTGAATGTCTTGATGTGCGAGTGGAAAGGCATGGCACCGGGACCCCTTGTTCAATGCTGAACCCCTTATACTTCCCACAAAGTCCACACGCCCCTTGGCATGCGTAGGGTTGACCGTCACGGCTGGCGTTGTCAGACTTCTGACCAATACGTGCCACGTACGACATCTTCTTGATAGATCTCGATGCTGGAGGTGACAGCGTGCTGTGATGAAGTCGAGTAAACCCCAACAAGACTTGAGGAGAAAGACGGGACGAATATGCAGGGAGAAAACGTCCAGGCGGACTCAAAATCAAGATTTCCTTTTAGTATACATGTCGACAATAACACAATCTGAGTATATTCCAACAAATCATAGGGAACTTCCAGCAAAAAAACAATCACAGGATAACAGCGTGTGCGAACAAGACAGCAGCCAAAACAATTCTGAGGTCCGGCATGAACGCCCCAGACTACAATGCACCTACTCTCCAACCTAGAACCGAACATCTCATAGGCCGGTGACCTGGTCAATCAGATTACCCTCGGCGATCACTCTGAAAGACCTGGTACTCTTCCCATTGACCCCGAAGTTTGGATCGAATTCAAAGGAGAAGGTGCCCTGCCTGTTGGTGCCTAGTATTGTGCTGCTTTTGAAGTCAAGCGGATTATACTTGATGAGTCTTGGCTGAAGCCCAGAAGAATCACTAATGGCTTTGTTGATCGCATCCAGAATTTCCGTACCATAGAGGTAGTTATCGGGATTGTTCGGGGTGCCGTTACTATCCGGATTGGTAGGGACTACGAGGTAGGCCTTGCCGCCTTTCAGGTCATCCTTGTGATCTCCAAGGGCAGACTTCAAGTCATTCAGGGTGGCTTGGTAGTTGTTTGCTTGTAGATCGCGGGGCGGTGTGTTGTCGTCCTGTTCCCAGATGTGGCTAGAGAAGACGCCTTTTGCGGAAGCGACGAAGATCGTGGTACAACCGCACAGACCCTCCAAGGCGGCTGCGTATTGGCCTCTTTGAATATCTAGTCTCTTCCAGATGAAGCTGTTGACTTCAGGGGGGCAGATGTTCTTAGTATAGGACTGTCCCAGGAGTCCGTACGGGAACTTGTCCTTATCGCTGTTCTCGTAGAAGCGTTTGTCCAGGTGGTAAATTTTGTCGTTCTCGTCGATGATTGACCGTTTCGTAGTGTTGCCTGCGAGATCGCAGAATCTGGGACACTCCTTCTGGGAGCACTTGATACGGCCAGACGGGAAAGACGGTGAAGTGCTAGTAGGGACAGCGTCGACGCCGAGGCCGATCAAGGGCGAGAGGAGCAGGGCCGAGAGCAGCCCAGCTGTAGAAAAGAACATGACTAAGGCGAACGAAAGGCTTTAAGGGAATGGTACAGAGGCAAAAGTCTCTCGTAATGAAGGACCAAGATACGTGTGAGTTCAGTAAAGCAGCAAGCTGATGGTAGGAAGGATATAGAGGATTAAAAAGGATTGACGGGGTTTTCATCCTTTATATGCAATTCTGAGATGTGAGTAGCCCGCACGAAGGAGGTGGTAGTACGGGGGCACCAGTCTGAGCTTCATGTGCAACACAGGGTTGTTCTCATCAGGACTAAGCCTCGATATCATTGATGTCCCGCCCAACGTCATCTCGCCGTGTTTGGAGGTGTTACAGATATTCCCCATACTGGACCATTAAACATGCCGCGCATGATCTTGGTAGTGAGGGGTAGAACGTGCGTCGGTGATAGGAAGGTAGATCTGTCATCCATGACGAGGCAAGGGCTGTACTGCTAGGATGGCGGGCCATTTTCTCAAACATTCGGCACCAGCATGCCAAAGAAAAACGTAGTCGGTGCGAGAGGAAGGTGAATCATCTGAAAGCGAATCAGCGGTATGGACGGCACCTGTAGGAGTCAGTAGGAAAGTAGACTTAGCAGGCAAGGTGAGGGTTGTACGATGAGGAGGGTGTGGTCGACCAGGTAGCACGCAGTCAGCCTCGTCTCGCTGGGACATTGCAAACCCGTAAGTACCATGATTAACGAATCTTCGAGGACCGGAGTGCCGCTTGAGACATGAATAAGTAAGAATAATTGTTCGGGACGGGAAGATCTATCTCTTTTTTGATAGTGGCTGAGTCTCAGGTGTGTCCGTGGGATGGGCCGTAGTTGGCTGTTAGTCTCCTAGCGTACCGGCAACTTTCCTAAGTTCATGCCTAGTTGGGAAGCGTCATACTTGGTAGGTGGAGGAATAAGTGACGTAGATATGATTGGCCAAGGGAGGAAGAGATGGTGGGCCACCTGGTACAGCCATTGCATCATGTTGGTTGCGTAGGAGACTGCGGGATAGTCCGTTCCATACGCCAAGATACCTATGAATGGAAACATGGCATCTGAAACACCCCCACCACAATTCTCCGCCCCCTGTCTGTTTGCAAGTCCTCTGGTCTCCCGGTGCCCGTTGAACATGACCTTTTTGGCATTTGGACAGTTATGACAATAGGAAAGAGGCACGGAAATTGCTTCAACGACCCTGTGCATGTCAGGCATAAACCTGACTAGCCAGACCTGCAACATATCTCCTCGAGAAATTTTTCGCCTGTTTAAAACCTTTTCAACACCGGCTTTGTCCACTCCTCACCTGTGAATTCGTCTACCATTTGGTATTCTCAATCATGGATTCAGACGACGAGACTTTCGATCTCCAGAATACCCCGCTTGTTAAGGTAGCCAAGAATGGCGAGCTTGAAAATTGTCAGATGCTGCTGCTGCAATGGGAACAGCACCTGTCCCCTTCACACATCACATCCAGACACCTTGCACCTGCGCTCGCCGCTGCAATAGGCTCGAAGCACCCGCAGGTGGTAGCCTATCTCTTGGAGCAGGGAGCTATCATCTCTGGAATCGACATGGTTTTGGCACTGGGCAACACTGATGCTTCCATTACCATGTTCCAAACCTTCCTCGACCATGGCTGGGACATCAACGGCAAGACGGACCTCGGCAACACCATGCTGAAGTGCTCACCCTTCTCCATATGACCACTGTTCCATCACCACTAATACTCCATAGGCACACAATCTGCGACGAACGACTGACGCGTTGGTTCCTGAGCCGCGGCGCGCAACCCGCCGCCTACGGCCAGCCTGGTTCCAACCTTCTAGACGTCGCAGCCGCAAACTCTAGCCCCGTGGTCTTCGACCTCCTTCTCGCGCACGGTGCAAAGCTAGAAGACAGCGACGCTTTGCACTCAGCAGCTGGCGAAAAAGAGAAGCAGCCAGGGCGTATAGAGATGATGGCGCATCTGCTTGATCTCGGTATGGACATCAATGCCATCGGGCGCCGAGAGTACCCCGCCGGTAGGCGAATAGGACGCGGGACCCCGCTGCAATCTGCTGTTGCTCCAGAGGAAGTGGAAAGGATTGAATTCTTATTGAAGAGAGGAGCGGATAGGGAGGTGAAGAATACGCTGGGCCAGACGCCTTTGGAGTATGCGATTGCGAGGGGGTTTGCGACCTCCGAGGCAGTACTAAAGCACAGTCGGGAGGAAAGGAATGCTGGGACTAGTGTGCATATTTATGATATAGGAAAGGAGGGAGTGGTTTAGAGCCCATCAATTGCAGGATCGCCATCGTTCAGAGATTGGTATCGGGGATCATTCCTGTCGAATAATGTGGTTATCCCCTCTCTAAACTTGGCAAATGTGACCTCATAGTAAAGGCAGAGTCATCCAACATTGAAACCAAAGATCTTCTCCCATCATGCAATTTAGAGCATTCCACGGAGTACATCCACGAAATGGAAGACAACCTTTAAGCCCTCGAGCACTGAGACCAAATCCTCCCATTGGATCAAGCGAGACTGAGCTAGCCTATTCGCGTAATCGACACTGTTGTCGCTCAAGTCGACGACGGAGAAGAAAAACACCCCAAGAAGGTTTAGCTTGCCGATTCTAAAATTTTAGATTCATTTGGCAGCGCTTAGCATGCAGACCGATTTCCCCCTTCGCCGAACACGACAGACTCGAAAACCGCCGGAGATAGTTAGCATCCTAGGGACTGCATAAGCAGTGCATCTCATAATCTTGACGATATATGTGGAAAACCACCCAGATGGGTTTAGGAGTGCCTGTTGTTGTGAGAAGCCTGCGTCTGACGTGCAGACTGTTTTGCAGATTTTGACGATATACGTGAAAACCGCTGAAAGAAGTTTAATTCGTAGCGAAGGGGCAGCAAAGGGGAGTTTTAGTGGACTTGTAAGGTTGGGCCATGAGTATTGGTGCATCGCGACGACAGACAGAGAAACCGCTTGAACAGGTTTAGTACAACGCCTGCAGTGTACTAACTTACTATCCCTAGGTAGGTATGCAGTACGACAACAAACAGAGAAACCGCTTGAAAAGGTTTAGCATAGATAAGCTCCTGCAACTGATTACTACCGAGAATATTGCAACACGACGACAAACAGAAAATCAGTTGAATAGGTTTAGTGACCTTCCTGCAGCTTGCAGCTTTGCTCATGATCCTCCGAGATTGCATTCATATGTCCTGCAATCGCGACGTTAGACAGAAAAACCGCTTCAACAGGCTTAGCATTGTTCCTGCAACGTGCAAATTGAGCCCCCCGAACGACGACAAACAGAAAATATCCTAAACAAGGCTGGCACAGCCCTGCAAACTTGTCCCGCAGCACGACAACGAACAGTAAAACCGCCTGGATAGGTTTAATGTTGATTTTCTGCAGCTTGCTATCGACCCACAGCATGCTACCGGTGGGACTGCATAAACGACGACAGACGAAAAAATCGCTTGAAGAGGTTTAGCATTGCTCCTGAAATTTCGGGGATCCATCCCCCAGGAATGACGACAAACAAAAGAAGTGCTCAAACAGGTATGGTACTGCCCCTGCAGCTCAGCTTGCCTGCAGCACGACGAGAAACCATAAAACCGGTCCAGCAGCGATATCCCGCAGCTTGCTACGACTTGCTACGACTTGCTACGCCACATATCGGACGGACTGGAGAACGACGACAAACCAAAAAACCGCTCGAAAAGGTTTGGTATCCATATCCTGCAGCGGGTCGCCTGACCTGTTGCTCCTCTGATCTAGAGCAAAGAGCGCACAATCCGATAAACTCCACCCCGACACGACGACAGACAGAAAAACCGCCTTTAGAGGCTTAGGGTGCGCTAAGTAGGAAGCACCCGATTCACGCACGTAATGCACTCCGAAACACGACGCGAAACGAGAAAACTGCTGGAAAGGGTTTAGTCGCACGAGATTTTTCATTGGCTGGTTCCATATAACGTCGCCCCCGACGATGAACGAAAAAACCGCGAGGAAGGGATTAGCATCCGCGTTATGCTTAGCATGTGTGTAATGCACACGGGTCACGGCGATCCAGAAGGTTGCCTGAGCATGACTTTCCGGGACCTGAATGCGAAATACGGTAATATTATCGAGAATTGCTGGATGAGGTCTAGCTCGACCATGTGCATGCATGTGAATTCTCACCGAACACGACGATGAACAGAAATACCGCTTGGAAGGGTTGGGCTACACGGAGGGAGGAAATATTGCAGAAAGCTGGTTGGAGTGCTCACAGGGCTGAGAGAGCCTTCCATGCATGTAGAATTTTCTACCTCATGCTCTGATGAAGACTATCACAATACACGATAACAGATAGGGAAACTGCTCGAAGGGGTGTAGCTGGGTTTATAGGAGCGCTGCCTAATCTTTTATTCGGTCATGCTTTGCTATGAAGAAGATCGCACTTGGTCACAGGAGAAAAGTTACCTTACATATATACCTTATGCATGCATGCCTGCCCCTACCCCCTCAGAAACCCCACCGAGCACGAAAACAAACAAGAAAACCGCTCGAAAGGGTATAGTTGTCTTTTGGGGAGGGTGAGATGTCTTGTGAAACTGCGTTTGAGATATTGAGTCATATCGAGACCCCATGAACTCCATTTTCGGTGTGTGGTCGTGGGGGCTCTGTATAGATTTTGATTCGGTTCTCGCGTATTTTCATGCCCTCCACACCGGATGCGACGATATAAGCAAGAACCCGCTAAAATGGGTTTAGTGCGCCGTGAGGATATGGTACGATAGCACCCTCACCAAGTAAGACCAAAGGTGGGTACATGGCTTCGGGATGGATGGCTGGGGGTTTCGTTGCATTCTGTCAGATGTCGAATAAAGTACATACCCAAAAACCGTGTTACAAATTGCGCGCGTCTACTTCGTAGGATTTGGCGTTGAAATATATTTGATATTATAACTCTCGCTTGCTGAGGGTCGGCGAAGGTGCAAATATCTGCTGCTTTGCCACCATCTCGAGATCCCTCCCGCGTATACTCATGCGTAACTTCTTCCATATACACTCGTGCTTGTCTTGTTGCGTATCTTGCGCTGTAGCAGCCTGGACAGTCACCCAGATGTTCGTCCCTCCCTTTATTCGCCGCGAAGTTAGCCTCGAGAGACTCGGCACAATCCTTTCAGGCGAGTGTCTAGTAGCAACAGAGCAATGGGGGAACGAAATACGAATATCCGACATTTCGTATGATTCTCAGTGAACAAAAGTTGCACTTTCTCTCCCAACTCAGCGTCAAGGCCTTTGCACAATAGAAATGTACAACATCAGCTGCTGCTTGCCCTCGACGGGGGCTTCGAAAACGTTAATCGAGCGAATCGTCTTCCTGCCAAAGATGGGCACGTGCTGCAACAGCATCCACGCCACGCCCCGCACATTCGGTGTGTACATCAGCGCGAAGAAAGGCTCCAGGCCAGGGACAAATGTCCCGAGGCCATAGCGCTCAACGACGGTGCGGATGATGGCGTCGCTGGTGGGATCCGCCACCCAGTATCGGAACACATGTCGGAGATTCGTGCTGGCTACGCCCCACGTATGGCATGTATCCTGCCACAGGAGCGCGGTGGCCAGGGACCAGTGAACGGGACTCCTGTAGCGGTAGTTGCGTACGCCGATCAAAACGCCAGGGTAAGGGCCGTAGAGATTGTTGTACGAGGGTGTGACTTCGCGGGCTTCGCCGGTGCTCGGATCGTGGATGTTTACGTCGGGGCCGTAGGCGGTGCGGCTTTCGTATTCCTCGTCGACTTCATTGATGGGGATGCCAAGAGAGTGGAAGACGGGGATGAGTTCTGCGCGTGGAGGGAAGGGGCCGACTTCGTCGTACGTGTCCCAGCCCAAACCTGGAGGGTTCTCGTCGGCTGGGCTGAAGAGATGTGCCCAAGTGGTTCTGACTGGGTTTTTGCCGGGGTCGGTTTGTAGGTTGTTCCTGTTGAGTGGATTAGTCGTTGGATTTTGATTTGATGGCGAGGGGTTCGTCTGGGTTCACCAAAGCGCTGCCCCATTAGATACTGCATCCGAGTAGACGTCTCTCTTCACAGAATCTCTAGGTCGTTGTAGTGATTGTAAAGATGCGTTACTCAGAGGATGTGTGTTTGAGAGCTTGCAATGGAAGAGTTGTGATAACAGAATGTGGCCTGAGGTGAGGAAAAGGTAGGAGGTGTACATTGCTTTTACTTCAGAGTATTTGCATGCTGTACAATACTCGTAAAGTAGGGAGCTCTGATTGTTGACGAGAACTTGAAAAGAGCAAATGCTGAAGTAGGGACACACTCGTAAATTGGGAATGGGAGGGGTATGTTTGAGTCTTCGTCGTGCGAGGGGAAATTTCTTCCGAGGGACACCGTTGGTCATCTCTCCGAAACTCCATACATGTAGAACAACCAACTAACTTATGTTTCCAAAGCAAAGGGTAAAAGTGGTAAGAGTGGCCAAGGCATCCCCCGAGCGTACACATTCCCCTGGGTCCCGGATTGTTAATTTTTCATGCATGACATCCTCTGCTGCCCAGGAGTTTGGGAAGAAATATCCATAACAAAACATCACACTTTATGTATGCGATAGAAAAGTGAAGCGGGCCATTTGGATAGAGCAGCCTTCAACCAGTAACCTCGAAATACCTAGGGGGTGGAAAACGTACATTAATCCTGTAGCCCAACCTAACTAATTTCCTGACGATTAATCACGACCTGAAGAGATGAGTTATGAATTTCTCGGATCCTTCTCCGCTGATACCCTGTCCAATGCCGACGCCACTTCAATGGCTAACCAACACAATGTCTTACCTTGTGTTATATGATGTCGAGGGGCACTTTCCCAGAGCTTGCTTCGCTCTGAAAAGGGAATATTCGATAAGTTTCAGATCTGCTCATCCGGTGTGGTTGGGTTGGGATCAACAATGGGGCTCTGGGTTCATGTCTCGTTGGGTGGGCTGACGCATTGAAATGCCTAGAATCATGCGAATTCTTTTTTACGTCATTCGTCCGGGCACTTTTATCAAACAGCAACAATTTGTAATTGTCGTAGTATGAGACAGTTCGCAAGGTCACCGCCGAGGGTGCGTAGCCTAGTGGGGCTCATGCGGTTGGCACGAGCGCTGGGTAGCCCAGGGTCTTGACTTGGCCAAAGTACCAGCAGTGCAAATCGATCGCTATGATGGAGATGACATGGGCTGAACGGAAGGGCCGTAAACATCACTGCCACGCTTTTTCTATACGGCTACAGAATCACCCTCGTTTGATGATAAAACCCATTCAGCACACCCCGTCGCAAGCCCCGCCTTCACACCCCACAGTATCTGAGGTCAGTCTCCTTCTCCTCTCACTCTCTTGCCACAACAAACCAATTCGCTCGAATATTTACTCAGACATAAATAGGCTGCGGCACGCCATAGTTCAACGGATCATTGAATCTTAAATTCCGATCCAATCCCCCAATCTTCTCCACCTCCTCCTTCCCCAGCTCCCACCCCGTAACATCCAGGTTCTGCGCCAGTCTCCCGGGGTTGTTGCTCTTGGGGATAACAGCCACATTCCGCTGCGTGGCCCACCTCAACAGCACCTGCGCAGGGGTCTTTTTGTGTTTCTCCGCGATGCCTTTGATGATGTCGTTGTCCATCAGCAGGGGCGTGTCGTGTGCGCGCTTCATGTCTAGCTCGAGGAAGGATTGTGGGCCGAAGGAGGAGTAGGCGGTTACTGCTATGCCCTCTTCCTGGGCCAAGGAGACCAGACCGGGCTGGGTGAGGTAGGGGTGGTGTTCAATCTGCATGGTGGCGGGCTTGATTTTGGCGTAGCGGAGAAGATCCATGATGAGTTGGCCGTTGAAATTGCTGATGCCAATGCTTTTGGCCAGGCCTTTTCCAACAAGGGCTTCCATTGCTGTCCAGGTTTCTTGGATTGTGGCGGTGCCGGGGACGACTTTCTTGCCGTCATAGGTGAAGCCGGGGGGATAACGGTCTTTGGGGTCGACGTACTTTAGGGAGATGGGAAAATGTACAATGTAGAGGTCGAAGTAGTCGATGCCCCAGTCTGCGAGTTGTTTCTTGCAGATTGGTGCCACTTGGTCGTGGTCGTGGAAGGAATTCCAGAGTTTGGAGACGAGGAAGAGATCGCTGCGTTTTACGAGGCCGTCTTTGATGGCGCGGGCAACGCCTTGGCCGCATTCCGTTTCGTTGCCGTAGTCTGTTGTGTTCCTGATACGTTGGAGGCACTGGTCTGCAAAATGTACAGAGGTTGTGGTGAAGGTAAATGCCCATGGTTTGAGGAGAGAAACGCACCGCATGCACCATCAAAGAGACGGTAGCCTGCTTTGATAGCGTTGTACACAGTGTCGGCACAGGTATCATTGTTGACTTTCCAGAGCCTGAAATAATGAATTCAGCAAATACATCTATTAACGGTCCGCTAGGCGAATTAAGGCTTACCCAAAACCTACAATAGGCATGTCATGGCCGCTGTTGAGTTTAACGGTTGGTGAAACCATGTTGACGTAGAATCGAGGACGGGTTCGAAAGAGTTTAGTTTGTTGAGTGCAGATTTTGGATCGAACGGATGGTCGGATGAAGGAAAGAATGGGAGGTCTGCTGTTTGGTCAGTTCTGGCTTTGCTTGAGATTCTCTTATTGGTTTCGCACCGAGTAAATGGGTTGAGAATATTCATTCTTATGAAAGGTCGACGTCAGTAAATAACGCGGGGAGGGACCGAAAATATCTTCCAGCCCCGCACTCGTCATACTTTCCCCACAGGGTGCATTCATTTACATCAGCGGATTCAGGAACAGGTTAGCGATCATAGTCTCACCGGCCCTGTCTCGGCTTATTGCCCGGAGCTGATGGATTAAAGCCGAAGAGCGGGAATGAGAAGTCGCGTGAAAGGATGACTCTTTACCTGAAAACATTGGATGCGGAATCAGATTCACCAATCTTTGATTAAGTGGCGACAATGCTAGAACCAGGCTTTGTCTATCGTGTTATCATACAGGCGTCGTGCAGTGCGATGATGAGGAAGAGAGAATCAGAGTACTTGCTCCCGACCTGGTGTCTATCTTCATCGAACACCCCTTATCTACTTAGGACACTGCCACGCTTATGAGACCCTGACATACGCTGCTATTGTTAGCTGAGGCTTCCATATGCTTGGAATGAAGCGAATTCGAGCAACGTACTCGCATCAATTTGCTGTATCTGTGGTAACGCCAGTTTGATCTTGTTCCGATACAGCGCAGGATTCTTCAACTGTAAGGGATTTGCCTCAAAGTACACAGTGTTTAATTTCTTTTTGCCCGCCAACTTCTCCTCGACTTCCTCAAAAGACAGTAGTAGGTTCGTCGATGCCCAAAGCTCCTCCAGACTCGTGAGATGTTCGACGCCGCAGAGAGATCTGATCTGGTTGTTTGAAATGTCCAGGACCCGGAGGTTCTCGTTTTGGTCTAGTCCAGTTATCTCTGTCAGGGCATTGTGGGAGATGTAGAGTTCTTCGAGGTTGGGGAGCTTGTCGAGTCCTGTTATTTTTGGTAGCCTGTTCGATTGTATGGAGAGGATCTTCAGGTTGCTGAGATGAGAGATGTTCTTGACCGTGTCAGCAGGTAATCCAGCACTATATATGGCCATTGCATGCCTTCAATTCAGCAATTTTGTTCTTCCCCAGCCACAGCTCTTCCAACCCACTCAAAGTGTCCAGGTTTTCCACCTCCTGCACTGCTGTCAACAACCATTCTCTTATCCATCTTAATGACCTACTCTTATCTTGTTTGCAGCCAGTTCCAAATTCCTGAGTTTCGCCAAGCCATCCAGCCCCTCTATCTTCGAGATCTTGTTCTGCACAAAATAAATGTCCCTGAGCTCTTTCAGGTGGTTTACATTTTTGATGTGCTTTATCTTGTTGAAGCTGAGATCAAGGCTCGTCAGGCGCACCAGACTTTCGAGGCCTTTGACGTGCGATATGAGATTGTCATAGAGATCAAGTTCTTGTAGGCATGGGCCCAGGTTGGGAGGGAAATTGGTGTGGGAAATTTGATTTTGCCGGAGACACAATTTCTATCCCAGGCCTCGAAATTAGCCTTTGTAACAAGCGGGTGGATGGATATGGAGCTTTCGCACCTCGACTTTATGAAATCGATCGAGCCTTAGAGAAGGTAGGGACGAGATTCGGCAGTGGACAAGATCAATCTCCTACAGGGTGCGCATGTCAGTATGGAAAAGGCCCATAGATGTAATCTGCCAGCATACATCACTATCAGGTTCATAGTCCTCCAGTAGGTCTGACGTGCTGTGATTAGCAGCAACGCCGAGAAAGTAGAAATGCACTGACCTTCGTCCGCATTAATCTGCTCTAGTGGCGGGGCGTCTTCGTCCGAGTACTCTGGGTCTGACAGAATTTCCGCATTCGTGACAACGGCTCTTCTTTCAACCCGCATCTTCCCATCCCAGCCTTTGCTATCTTGAAGGGGGCTGCCTCTTATTGCTGGTGGAGGTTTTGGCGGAGAATCTGTGTTTGTGTCCATAGCCGGTCTCGCGAAGGTGAAGATTACTTTTAGTGTAGAGAGTGAGACGGAGAAAACACGTCGGACTAGAGGTTCAAGATGCATTCAACGTTGATATTTTGTTCGCTCAACCTTCCTTAAACGGAAGGCGTGCACTTTTGTCTACGAATCCTTGGGAGTACTCGGCAGTACTGGGTTCTAGACGGAAGCCAAACAGCTTGCCATATTCCGTACAACTGGAGCTATTTGGGTGCATAAGGTATGACCTAAGGCCCAACATTTTGGGTATAGTGGTACAGAGTAAAAGTACAGGTATATCTTTTTCCCAACCCTGTCGCCACATGCATTCAGGCCCAACAATTCCCTGAACAAATTCGAATCTCTGCATGCGTCAAGTCTGCGTCCCGTCCTTGCAGAAATCAATCACCTTTCTTTCCCTCAACGAGAAACATGATCTTCAGGCAGAGAACTTTCGAGTGACCTTCGCAATGACTGTATTGAGGATTTAGCAAAGATAAAGGATCACGGCGTGGAGGGCGGTACTGACTGTGTAATGCAACCACGCTGAATATGAAACCAAGAGAGAGCACAAGAACGACCACTGGATCAACCTTCAAGCCTGGAGATTCGTCCGTGTATAACCCTATTGGACAAAGGCACCAATCAGCCAGTTCTTCCTGCTTGTTCATTCGCACCCCTGATAAAACCCGTAATCACCGCAGCTTCGATCGACCTCGTGCAAGTATTCGAAGTACAGCTCTTTTCCTTGACGTCGGATGTGCATGACTTGGCCCGATGATGAATGAAAAACGTACTCAGCATCGTACTCGAACTTCCCCCCGCACCCGCAGCCCTTGTGCTCGTCGGTCGTGCATTTGCGCTCTTCTCGGCGCGATCCGCTGCTGCCTTTCTTCTTATCGCTGTTTTGGGTCCGCCGGGTGGTGATGTATTTCGTCCAGTGCTCACACCTCCTGATGCTGGAGGTGAGGCTGGGGAGGCTGGTCCTGGAGATGACTTTGGGAATGGCGTTAGCAGTGCAGACAGATTAGACTAGCTCTGATGGGAGCCAGGGAAACAGGCAGCTACAGATGTTCTGGTGGCCGGAGGATATGGGCAAGCAACATGGTAGAGCAATGAGCTTTCTCCGCGCAAGGCCAGGAATTGGCCTCGGAGATGAAGTACTTGAGGATGGCGCTTACCATGACGGGAGGAGCAAAGTCACTGCGAGGCGAATGTTCGGGGAGCTCCCACTGCTGCCTAAGTCAAGTATTGCCTCGGACTGAAATGTGGATTGTGTTGGTGACTGGAGCTGGGGATAAATAGTGAAAAGGACACGGCAATTCGCAAGGGTCGCGCGCTAGTGAAACCCGCGGTAGGGCTGAGTGAACAAAATCCTGTACTCACCCGAATAGGCTTAGCTCCCAAAGCACACACACTTCTCTACGGCGCTCGGGGCTATCAACAGCTCTATTGTAATACATGTCTAATCGCAGTCCCCATTTAATGGAGGAATGAAGGATCACAGCAGCTGAATCGAAGATCTTGCGACCAGGTACTTTGTGGAGGTATCACCAGTTCTGATAGAAGCGAATGAGGTTGACAAACGACAATTGTCCTGGTGCAAGAAGCTGAATAGAACTCCATGCATGGAAATCTACTCTAGCTGGGGGACATGACACGTGTAGGACCTCCATGTGATCAAAGGAACTGAAAGAAAGACATCACTTGTTAGCCAATGATCGTTGGAACTGCCATATAAGGAGTAAAATTCTCTCAACCCAATTATAGGTTCGTCCGCATGGGTATGAAGACCGTGTTAGACTTGCTGAATCATAGGCACTGATTACAGGCGCGATGCTTAAGGTACCATGAAGATTCTGAAGGAAGATTTAGGTGTATCACATGCAGTCATACCCCACGTGTGCTCTTTCGGGTGTGTTCGTTACGGAGTATGGAAGTCCACAGTTGGCGAAGCAAAGAGAAGGACAAAACAGCAACTCGGGCGTAGGGAAGAGAATACTCGGTTCGTCGTTCTTCGATGTCTACATAGACGCCTTTGGGGTATGTCCTGGTCGGACCTCGACTTAGGGTGTAGAAATCGTGTCAATTGAAGCGCCACGTTGCTGCACTGAAAGCACAACAGTTTATGTCATGCTGATCATTGATTCTCAATGTAAGCTACATCGACAGCACAAACTTCCTCATGCTCGTCAAAGCCGCAGCAGCTCCGTTTTTTCTCCACCACTCGCGGAGACCGCTAAGTCGCACACAATCATGCAAAAGTTGAAGGTCGGTGGGAGGTAAAGATTTTCCTGCTGGTGGATTTGGCGACGCGGTGAGGTAGAGGGAATTTGAGGCCCTTGGAAAGGAGTTGCTTGATGTATGGGCGCTTTACATCGTCGGTCTTCTCGACTTCGACGACTTTCAGGATCTGCCTTCAAGTCAGCAGACGAGGAAATGTGCATCAGGCTCGGTTGAACATACGTGGATTGACCTGAAGCGAGCACGGTGCCTCGCTGCCATGTCTTGGTAGAGAGCATCCACTGCCTCAGTCCTCGACATTTCACGGTACTCCTTATACATGTTGTGTGTGCCTGAGCGTGAATCGTAGCGGATCCAGATACCGAAGTTCTTGACCCTTGTAGGGTGTTTTTCGTGGATCTTACACCACAGTCAGCGTAGTCTTCTGAAGCGGCCCAGGGAATTTGTGATTGTCATGTTTGAATGGCTGGTGGCAATGTTGGCATACCTCGTTTATGCTGATAATCTCGCCATTCGACTTCTTGACCTTGCGCAACTTCATCAGAAAGTACCAGAATCTCGATTTGGCAACCACTGTATTAGGTGCGAATATGCGCATGCGGTAGAGCTTTGGTGTAGGATTTGTGTCCGTTGGCAAGTGACGGCCAATGACCTGATATTCCTTGAGGCGCCCTAGTAGCAGAATTGTCAGCCCCTGGCTCCCCATACTCAACCCATTAATCATATAGCTCCGCCACATGGCATTGGAAGGTATTCAGCAAAAGCACAAAATGCCGGCTGCTGCGTCCATTATTGCTCAATATTGCCAACTACTGTCCACACTACCCTTCCACAGCGGACCATCTTTTAGATCATTTTTCAATCGATTTGCCTCCCCGGAGAGCCCTTTCTTCCTTCACTTCACAGCAGAGCAGAGTCTGGAACAGCGGGCATGGAACAGCTAGCTTCGGCCGGTGGCAGATTCGAAGTGCAACCGCGATAGGAAGGACTTGGAAATGGGGATCACTTACCCATCTGCAATAGTCAGCATACGGTCAGCGAAATTTTGAATGATGAAGCTTGCCTTGAATGAACCTGACGACGAGTTCTTGAGGTCTTTCGTTCTTGATGCTGGTCGTGGAAAGTGAGTCCACTAAGGTAAATGTGGAATGCGTGTGGGTAAATTAGCGAGACGCTAAATTCAGCCCTACAAGATCATCTGGACCACTCCGTGGTTCTTCAGGAAGCTCGGATTCATGAAACTGTAGAAGCTGGAATTACTTGCCCCTACACATCAGACTTTGTCTGAGCTTACGGGACTATTTCATGTTGCTCTGAGTGCTAAATGTCCACCATGGAAATACTATTTCAGGAGTACCAGCGTGCAACCCAAGAGGAGAACGGCCCTCTTCTCGGGTCAACAATTTCTCCAATTGCACCTCCTCATTACTTAAACCGCCTGGACGCGATATATCGCTCTTCCAATCATGAAGCGGTACAAAGCGATATCAGCTATGGGCTCACCAAGTCAAAAAGGAATGTCAAATACCCAGACCCGGAAATCAGTCTTTGGACAGAAATATACTCTGCCTATTGGAATGCCATTGGGGAGATCATAAAGGCAAACGATGGCGAGTTGAAGCCTGACTGGGTCAAGGTCTATGAAATGTGGAAAGACCTCACCAACGCAGTCATCAGAGGATACACTACCGGCGTTCTGGAAACATGGACTTTGCCTGTTCTCTACTGCGCGGGCAAACATCTTCGAATCTTTGCCATCAAAGCGGATGAAAGCATGAAAGTCACGGAGGGCAGTGCGAGTTTCAAAACAGATGGGTTACAAGAAGATGTTGCGGCAGATTTCGGCAGGAATGAAAAGCTTGAAGACGCGGCGAGGGTGATCAATCGAATGTTTACACTCTGTATTAGTGATAGGTATGCAGCAATCAAATCATCATCCACAGCACCGCTCTCTCGGATCTTTGTGCTGAGCTGTCGTACAGGGCTCCTCTAGAAGAGTCAAGGAAATGGGGGCTTTACTTCATCACCAATCTCCTTTTCAAGACATACTTCAAACTGAATTCCATTGGGCTGTCGAAGAACATCCTTCGTGCTCTGTCAGCGTCGAGGACAGATATGCCAGCCCTGGAATCATTCCCCAAATCTCACATCGTCACCTACAAATATTACGTTGGAGTGATCAACTTTCTCGAGGAGGAATACGCACAGGTAGCTCCCCGGTCCCATGCGGTTGTCCGTCTCAAGCCCACACTGACCTTGATCCTCCCAAATTAGGCAGAAGAGAACCTCACCACTGCTTGGCACATGTGTCACCGCAAGTCCACCCGCAACAAAGAACTCATCCTTACGTACCTCATCCCCACCCGCCTCGTCAAATCCCGTACCCTCCCCTCCGCCCGTCTACTAGCACCCTACCCTCGCCTCGCCACCCTCTTCACACCTCTCACAAACGCGATCCGAAGCGGCGACCTCTCAAGCTTCGACGCCGCCCTTGCAGCAGGCGAGTCCTCGTTCGTGAAACGCCGCATCTACTTGACACTCGAAAGGGGTAGGGACATATGTCTTCGGAATCTACTTCGAAAAGTCTTTGTAGCAGGCGGGGTGGACGAGGCAGGAAACAGGAGAGTGAGAGTCCCCGTCCAAGAATTCGCAGTTGCTGTCAGGCTTGGAGAAGCGGAGGGGGGCGATGAGGGAGACTCTGGGATGGGGATGGGAAGGTTTTTGGAGCAGGATGAGGTGGAGTGTTTGCTTGCGAACATGATTTATAAGGTACGTCTCCTAATCCGCAGATGCTGTCTCCTTTCCAATTCGTGCCCGCTTGATGATGCCTCGTTCTACCTCAACCCTCAACCCTCAACCCTCCCACCATCCCAACCTTCCCTACCATTTCTACCCTTACCACCATCCCTGCCCTACCATATCCCAATCCCATGTCCACTGTCACTAACACTACCCTCAGAATCTAATGAAAGGCTACATCTCCCGCGCAGCCGGTATGGTCGTCCTCTCCAAAACCGGCGCATTCCCCGGCACCGGCGTGTGACCATGGTCGACCCACCATGGTGTTATCTTCCCCACACAGAATACCCCCAAAGTCAACCCCCCATTCTCAAACATCCCGAAACCCAACCCCTCCAGCACCACGCGGAACACATGTCGACAAATATCAGCCTAATTCCCCAGGCATCAAAGACCCGTCTACCTCGGCCATCTAAATCCTCGCCCACTGCCGAACACGACCTCCACCCGACCCGCGGCTCCTGTGACAACGCCTCTCACTTCTTACAAAGCACCTAATGCCACTAGCGCCGCTTCACCGAGTCACAGCTACCTTATGAATTATGACTCACCCCCAACAACTGACCCCGTATATGCACAGGCCCACTCGGTACCGCATCCGCTAACCCCAAGCGACCACCCAAATAAACCACACCTACCCATTTCCAGCTACGTACTACCATCCACACCATCACTATCAGTATCGCCCTCCACGCCTGCCGGGGCTGATAGCAACTGCAAATCCCCTCGCAGGCTCTGCTGCCTATGGCCCTGCTCGCGATACTTTTTCAACCTCTTTTACGGAACTCCGACCTTGAAGCAAACAAGAGGCGTAATCCATGCAGCGTAACTTTTTGTATCACACCCCTCGGACGCAGAATCTTTGGGTATGCCTCCCTGTACTATACTGAATGCAGCCTATCGGCAGTGAAATAGTCTACAGGCTCTAGACCCCAAATGGGCGAGGGTGAGTCACCACGCACGCGCGGGAATAACGATTGTGCTCGGAGATCGGGTTGGGGTGGTTGGATCGAGGGGGTTATTCTGTACCTTAGTCCTCAGGCACGCACTGGGCATGCTACACTTGTCTTCAAAGTCGCTGGGCTTTGTAGCAAGAGTATTTTTTTGCTCAGCTTGTAATTGTAGTTATACAGGAAGTGGAAGGGAAAGTAGCAGGCGATGATACTCCCAATGGCATCTCTACAGAGTTATCTATCCATTAAACCATCACATCAGCCACCTCATCAGCTTAAGCCCCATTCCCTTTGAGCGAGCGATCCCCGCTTCCGTCTTGCGGAGGAGCGTTTGTAGTTTATAGCAATAGCAAAGGAAATGTGTAAATAGCAAGCAATCTGCGTGATACACCCACCGCCATCGTTTCCGCAGCTCCATCCTATTTCCCGCTTCAAGCGTTCTTGGGTGCGGTTTCCAGGCGGAGTTGGAAGAAGAAAAAAGAAAGGGGGGTTATGGTACAGGTACTTGATATCCCACTCGCCCGTCATAACGCCGGTCCTGTAACGCCATTTGTAGCCCATAAAGCGAGCTTAGAGATAGGAAACTGGGGAGGTGTTGTACAAATTCGCCGATCAGGGAAATTGAAGTGAAAAGGTGCTGGGCTAGGTCGGTTGATGGGAGACGAGTGGGTGCGGGGAGTGTTTGCAGTCTGGGCAGGTGAGGAGGGGGGAGTCTGTGCTATGCTGTGCTGTACTGCGGTACCATATGGTAGAAGCCGGTGAGAGCATCAGCGCGGCGTGCCCCTGGTACTGGGCGTGCGTGGCGATTTGGTAATGCTTGAGATATCATCCTATCCACCCCGTAAGCCAAAGTCCTTGCACTCAGTCTCGGCAATAGAGAACGGAAGAGAGGGGGAAACACATACCATATGATTACACATAGCAACAAACAAATCAAACCACAACCCCCCTCCCTTCTCCATCTCCGCCTGCATGGTCCCGCTCCGCTTGAACGTTCCCCTGCTCCGGATGATCAGCGCGAGATAGTGCGCCCGCAGCTTGCTATCGCTGTCGGGCGTGTTCGCGTAGGCGTACCGAGCGCTCGCTAGGATGGTGCCGCAGGCGATGCCGGATTGTAGACCCTGTTTGCGGAGAGAGAGGCGTTTGAGCTCGTCGAGTCCGTAGCGGTCGGCAGCGCAGTAGACGAGTGTGTCCTTCAGCAGGCTGAGATTGTGGGTGGGGTGGTAGATGGTGGAGGGGTCGTCGCCGTTGGTGTTGGTGGGCACGTCTTCTAGCTCCCAGGTGTTCCTTCGCTTGTTGTGGAGGAGGCGGGGGGTGTAGTCGCCTTTGTAGAGGTATTCTAGGACGCAGGAGAAGACTTCGGGGACCTCGTCGCGGAGGTTGATGTGTTTTTCTTGGGCTTCGACGAAGTTCCCGCGGGTGCAGGCGGTGAAGAAGGGGGAGGTGGTGAGGATGTCTTGGTGAGCCGCGAAGAGGCGGGCGTTGGGGCCGATGTGGAGGGTTATAATTGGGGAGGTCAGGTTGCTTTTGTGAGGAGCTGTCAGTATGCTGAGGAGGTGTGGATGGGGAGTATTGGCTTACCTTCCCATGGGCGGACTGTTCGGGTCCGGAGGCCTTGAAGATTTCTCGGGACGCTTCGGGGGAGCAGGTTCTTTGAAGGAGCGTTTGGTTCGACTGGTCGAGACGGATTTGCTTGCTCGGTGCTTGTTGAAGCTGTCATTGTGATGATGGGTCCGACGTACGAACATCTTGTAGCTGTCTCGGATTGCAATCTCTCGAGATCGAACTTTCTCGACGATTTACCCGGTCGGAGATGAATGGAATAAGCTTGGGAGCATTGAAATATCTCGAAGTCGAGATCTTACTCGGTCGGAGATGATCAGTATCAGGTAGGCAGCATTGATGGATGTCGATGACAATGGTGATGCCTCAAGGACAATGAGGCATCAACAAGGCATGCAGAGCTTGAAGACATTTCAAGGGAAAGAAGAGGGGGGGATGCAAGATAGTTATATGCGAAATGTGATAGCTCGCAAACAGGCATCATGGTGAGCGCGTCTTCCAATTGGACGCGCACCACTTTACGCGAGAAAACCCCGATATCACATGACTCTCGATCGAGGATGACTCCAAAGCCTTTGTCATGGCCATCGGCGAATCGAAAGAACGCCTTCTTCTGCCAATGCAAGGTCTGAGTCTCACTTGCGAGGAATGGTCTGCGGGGAAACAGGCCCGAGAGATTGTGATGGCTTTGGCCCCAGAGTTATTCCGGGATCTAGCGGTTTTCCAACGACTCTGGACCAAGCGGTCGGTCCTCGGGGCCAAGAGGCAAGTGCTGCTGCCTGAGAATGCAATCGGTCGATGGATCATCTCGCACTTGGGAGAAGCTCCAGTCCATCCATGTTAACTAGTGCAACGAGAGAAATAATACTACTTCATATCAAAAGGAGGCGCGAAACATGTTGATCGAGCTTCCATCACTATCCTTTGCTTTTTTGGAAATCTGACAGAGATCAGCAAGAGACCAGGGTAGCTGATAGTGCTGACGCTACCACTAGGCCAGGAACGCTGTGCCGGGTTTGCTACCCCTCGTACCATTTGTGAGGCGAACGTCTCTAGATTGAGCTTGGGGAGCGAGGAGGTGCTACTGTGGCCAAATAATGTGTCATGCATCCCGCATCACAGTGCCTGTGCGCAATATTTCAACACGAAACACTGAAGATGGCATGGCGATGGTCGATAATTCATGGCTTTACGTTCAGTAATGGACAGACAAGGCAAGCAGCTTGCAGATGGTTTTGCGAGGAGGGAGGAAGGCTTAGACGCTATGCCTGGAAAGCTTGTAGCAGTAGATTCTAGCATTTGACACAAATGTCTATTCCAGAATTACCGAGGTTCTTCCTCATGCTGAGAATATGGCTTACATGTTCGAGTGAATGCCTGCTTGATCGAGTGTGACTGCTTGCACACAGGATTTACGTGCAAGCTCTACAGATTCTTCAACCTCAGGATGCCGCAACTCCGACCCAAAGCCATGCATGATGCATCGAGTGAACTCCAATTCCCATTCAAGAGACTCCCCTTCCATCGTATGTGCATAATCACTCTTATCCTTCCCAATTGTACCCATTCCCTCCACCTCTTCCTGCCCTTCTGCTCATCTGCTCCCGCCTGCACTTCTTTTCCTGCTGGTCAAGGACTTCCTCACTTGCCCAGAGCAGCATTTACCGCATCAGAACCTGCTGTAGCCCCAGCTCCAAAAACAACGGCGTTGCCCAATTTCTTGCCCAGGTTCTTCACGTGTTCGCCGTGCTGTGCGAAAGACAGGTCAGCTGGGGAAGCCAATCGATCGAGACAATTGAAGGGGACCATTATGATTGCAAGCAAGCTTTCTGGCTGCGGAGAAAAGGGAAAGGGAGTGGGGTAAGGGCAGGAGAAGTGGATGAGGAAGACGGGTATTGGATAGCAGAGGGAGTGGAAGCAGGCTGATAGAAGACCATGTTCGCCCAGATGATGGGGGCTAGAAGGGCAAGATTCGGGGAGAGACATACATGTGGATGGTCGGGATGAGCGGGGTGATTGGGATCCTTTGCATTCTCGGCATCCTGCGCCTTTATTTGCTGCTGCTCCTTTTCATCAGGCATGGCTGTTGAGTGTGGTGGTAGGAGGGGCGTAGACGTAGGTATTCAATAGTGTCCCTTGGGGTTGAGAGGAAGACGCTTGTTTGCTACTGGTGGCGAGGGGTACTGTATGGGGAGTATCAATGATGGTTGGTGGGGCATTGCGGGGGATGGAGACAGACAGGAGATGGAGATGGAGATAACAAGATTCTGGCCCCCAACGGCTATTGCATCATGCCTAAAGTCAGCATCGACGACATCTCCAAGACCATTTCACCCTTCTTCTTCCTTCTCTTCCTATTCTTCTTCTATGTCGTTTAAGCGCCAGCTATCATCACTGTACAGTACTCTCCCGCTGAGTCCCCGAAGGACCTTTACTGCTGGAGCAAAGCAAGAATGTAGCCAATTCCTGCCACCATGGCTGAACCCTCCTATTTGCCTTCATTTTGACGTCCATGCGAAGTGCGTGTGCCTTTGTCCAGTGGTTCCAGGCCTCTTACCTTCTCTGCCTTTAGAATGATACCCTCCTGGTCACTCACAGCTGTTCGTGTGATCACCCGGCCCGACATTTCTCCTTTCATTTTGGGAAACGCTGGAAGATGGAAATAAAACAAGGGAAACATATGCAGACGTGCAGACTCGAACCTCCAACCTTGGGGCTCGGCTGAACACAACCGACAATCTTGAGATCTCATCTTTGGGACATTGGACTTTTCTGCATTGTATGGATCTCTGATTTTCCTCTCCCCTCTTCCACTCTCTGTGCTCTCCACAATCTGTCTTACCAAAGCCGAAAAGAAAAAGCGAGGTCAAGAGTCAACGCCACCTAAAGTCCTAGTTGCAATGGGCATCACCTGAGCTCTTCTACCTAACCCACGCTCCGCCCTCCTGCAGGGTTTATCTAGTAAAGAGCGTGATTGATAGCGAAAGTCTTTGTATTATAGGGATATAGTGACACCGAGATCTCTTAATGAAGGCTCCATGTGCTTATTTTAAAATATATCCAATTTCTTTCACAGAGGCTAATACTTTGGAACATCAAAAGCGAATTTAAATCAAATAAGTCTGAACCTTTCTCTAAGGCATTTCTACTTTCACACGTCTGATAACACATATTCCACCCATCGTCCAGTCATGGATATGGCTTGCAGGAGCAATGATACCGCTGCAGGCTCGATATGCTGAATGGTTTGCTATCCTGCCTTCCAATTACCTCTTGTAGATGCATCCCAAATGCAGCATTGGCTATCCCACACCATCATAATACCACGAGGTCCAGCATGCTTTCACGGGATGAGACCTTCGGGCTTGATGATCCTCATTTGCTTATTCGTCTGCCACTGCGGCCATCCCAGATAGGCAATCCTGGCAGTCAATGATGCACAATGCTGACTGTTGATACCTGTAGATCAATGCCACCTTCCCACCTTACCCCTACGCCTCCGGAGGACTAACTTGAAAAATTTTCCAGAAACCACACTACATCCAACCCGAGGGTTGTATCACCGCCTCCATCCCAGTACTGATACCACCTTTCGTATTGAATCACATTGGACAGCCAATACTACACCGTCATTGGATCCGCCTTATTCATCGTCCCACTTTACAATCGGCACTTCCACAACTATATAAAGAGCCTTGGCAGGTTTGCACATAATGCCCCGCTGGATACACTGTCGGGAGGCTTGAGGGAGAGAAGACTGCAATGTCGGCTTCGGAGATAGCTTGAGGCTGCTTAATGCAATAGTGCTTTGAACGGTGACTGGGACATTGGCCTAAATCAGGAATGGTTCAGTATGATGTGTTACATGGATGGGCAACACCCTCGATAGTGGCACAACCTCTGCTTACTGGATAAACTGTTGCATTTGCATACGTACCCAACCATTTAGGTAGCAGTAGCCTGAATGAGAGGCCACAACCGTGACTCTGAATGCCTGAAAAAGAATCAAGATGCCCTTTCTTATCAGCAGCGTGTCTTTCGCCCTGGCCGGAGCTGGTCTATAAATTTCTCAGAGAATGCTGCTTGGCAAGATTATGTACCACCCACCAGACTTCGATTCCCCGTCCTCTCCACCATAGCTCATATATGTGAAAATGACTGACCAACTAGAAACCAAATACAACAGCTACCCAAAAACCAAAAAGTGAATGCCCAGACTGAGAATCGAACTCAGAATCTCCAAGGTAGACTCAAACAGTCATCCCTAGCCAGTCACACGCCTGAACGACGCTTTACCTGTGCTCACATGGTAGGCCGATGCTTTCAGTCTTGGCGTTCTACCGTTACACCGCCTGGGCCTTCGATTACTCTTGTGGAGACAGATTGGGATATTCTTACTTATAGTGGGATGGGTAAGTGATAAGAGTTTGTCACTTGCAATGGGGTGATTGTGTTTGTCGAACTTTTGGAGGTGGATTGCGAAGATTGGATTGGGTGAAAGATTGAGCAATAATAACGAGTTTCACGGAGGATCGAACCCAGGTTCTTCAAGAAATATCTCAAGAAAATCGACGCCTCAGACCTCTTTGCTTGTATGTCTTGTGGACTCTCCATTACTGAATCAATTACAAGAAATCCACATACAACCTTGACGTCTTACTATCGCACCACTCAGCTTCTGAATCATCACTCGTCCGCTCGCATCCAGATGCAAATTCGAAAGCGCTTCTCATCCTTCTTCACCGTACTATAAGGCAACAGAGCGGAGATTGCTAAGGCTGAGAATTAAGTTCAGCCTTCAACGAGGGTCTTGGAATGAATACCCCGACGGCAATGTTGAGGACATCGTCAACAGAAATGATTTGATACATTGCCAAAGGCCAAACCAAGACGCAAGCATCCCCTACAACCTCACTATCATGACCCAGCACAGGAGAAGCCGAAGCCGGGGTGGTGTAGTGGTAACACATCAAGCCAACATTGGGGACGAGCTTGCTACCATGTAAGCCCTGGCGACAGGCCAGGTAGGTAAAGTGACGTGCCCGGCTCAGAAGAGTCTTGAAGAGCCTGAGTTCGAATCTCATTCCGGGTATCTTTTTTCCTCATTCTTTATCTTTCTTTTTTTCCTTCTGGGGGGGGGAGACTCGATTGATATTGTTGGAAGTATATGAAGCGACCCTGATTTGGATGCATGAGAGGGAGTAGAGGAGACAAGAAGAGAGTGCGGAGAGCGTCCTTGATGTGGGTTGTTGAGGAGATGGGAGCATACTTCCTAGATTGGACAGATGATCGGGATTTACAGCTTCGGACTCGCATCCAGGGAGTGTAAACTCAGCAGACGGGCGCACTCCTGGCTACACCCGTCTCCCAAACCGCATAGCCCCAACTCCAAGCAAGTAACCGCAGGAATCTCTCGATGAGATTGCCAATCTTCAGCCGTGAAACACCTGAAGCCTACCCATCGGCCGGCCCAAACCGCACACGAAAACACCCCAGCAAATCAAGCTAATTAGCCGAGTCATCCTGAAACGCGTCCACCCTCTTCGGATCCCGCAGATTCTTTTTGTCAGATGGAGAAAATAATAGAGAAGGGTTTGTTCTGGAAATACAACGGCGGGCACAGGGAATAGCGCTAAGCTTTAGAAGTTGCTGAGTACGTATGGGAGTTCCCCACCTATCGATGGAAAACCAGGAGTGCCGTGGCCACGTCAGTGGTATGATGACGAGCACAAGAACGAACTTCGGACATGAAATGCTTTTGCTACGAACGCCGTTAAGGGGGATCGCTCAAAACACCAGCCGGACACTAGCATCTCGTTGGAGAGCTGGCACGATGACATCGACATGTCAGTGGGAACTGGAAGTAAATTTGACAGAAATATGGCCTGGCCTGAAGTAGCCGGTATACGAAATCCTAAAATGAGCACCCTCTATGCTGCATGGCTGATGTAAAACAGTTCGATCCAATCTTCTGGCTGCATCATTGGTGAGCAATAAGCTTTTTTGCTTCAGACCGGCTACTTATGCCAATGGACAGCGATATCGATAGACTCTTTGCCATCTATCAAGCACTTTATCTAACGAAATGGATCCCGAATAAAGGGGAAGCAACCAATTAGACTGAGCTCTGGCCGTTACTGTTCAACACCAAACGTTGTTGGACCTCGGATGATGCGAAAGATTGGACAAAGCTCGGGTTTGCTGTTCCACGCAACGGACTCCTTGATCCAGATGGCAAAGCAGCACTCGAGAAGTATCTTCGAAAGAACTACTACTGGTAAGACACTAACAGAGAATTGTGTGAGCCGGCATTTGACACTTCAAATGTCAGGTCAACGGGAATGTCATATCCTCCGTCTTCTGTCACAGAATATTGGCCGAAGGACGTGTCGCACAGAATTGCTTTGAAAGGTCGCGGAGCTGCAGTCGCTGAACCTCAACCCGAAAGTTTGAGGCTCTGGAAAACAATAGATTAGTGACGCGTGAAGATGCTACGACAGGATTAGAGACGCCTGACCCTATCGACCAGGCCCGCGACATTCATTTTGACGATCAGAGCAACAACAAGTTGCTTTACCCGCCTCAATCCTTGAAGATTGATGGCGACCGCAAGTTCATGCGAAGGTGGAGTGCCCAAGTGCGAGTACAAAAGTACGCTACCGCAGGAATCTGTCCCGGCATCTCCTCGAATAGAAGCTCTAACGAGACGGTCCAGGTTTACATTTGATGGCTCATTCAACATCCACCTCTTCATCGGAGACATTGATTATGCGCGGCCAGAAAGATTCCTTACCAAGAAAAACAAAGTGGGCTACACCGGCATCTTTGCCTCCAGGCCCGCAAATCCATGCGCGAACTGCCGACAGCAGCGCGGAGATGGCATCGTTAATCAAGACGCCATCCCAATTACAACACAATTGGGCCGCTATTTCACATCTTACACGGACCCTGATGGCCCCAACGCACAGATGCGGACTCTGGAGAGCTTTGAGTCGGAGCATGTGGTTCCTTTCTTCAGGAAACACCTCCGAATTATCATGACAGGTGCCGCGTCGAACTTGCTGAACGATGCACAGAAGATCAAGGATAGTCGTTTGGAGATCTCGGTCTGGGATCGCATTTTCGATCTCCCCACAGCCGAGCATCGCTTGCGCATTTACCACTTGGCTGACTTGCATCCCGAGGTCACAGAGACAAAACTTGGTGGCTATGGATACACTGGGGCTTGAGAAGGCTGCAATGGATGTTGAAAAGAGGAGAAGGAGTAAAGGAAAGACTGGTCCATATAAAGGTCTCTGCTGTATCATAACGAATACCAATGAATACTATGATGAATTGAAAGATGCCACCACTCACAGTCATGATACCTTGAGTAGTAATGCGAGATACAAGTAAAGTAGATATTAGATAATCCATTGGACAGGCATAAGCTTGAGATTGCAACTCCGATCGCCTCCCTAATGTTCCTGATGTCCTTTCAGGTGTCGTCACGCTGGTGCCGAGATTGACCGAGAGGGCAAGCCAAGCTTCCCTGTCCCTCGGTTGCGGGCGTTTTCTCCTAGACAAAAACACCGACTTCTAAAAATTAATCCCAAAACACACATTCTTCCCCGCTATCTCAAGGCTTTCACTGGCCATTGCGACAATGCTGCCAAGCGGGCGCCAAATATTCTCCACCTGCCAAGCCCTAAGCCCCGAAAACATCGCAATGTTGGACCCCGATGCCCCCAAAATGTCATGTCGTGTAGAGAATATCTGTTCGCCGTCTGCAACGGTGGACTGGATGGACCGTTTCAGGCCGTGGAATGAGCATCTCCCCGAGTACGATCGCAATATGCATGACAATGTCCATCTCCAGGCATTCAAGGTTTGCTCTCGACTTTGCATGTTCCATGACTTTTGTTTGGATGTGCATTTTTCGCTCGCTCTGTATATAGGAACACCCCAGTCTCTTTCTTGAGCATGTACTAGCTCCGCTGCTATTTCATCCTCTGTGCATCAGATGCTCTTGTAACACTCATAGCCTCCTCTTTCCCGATCTGTCTTTCCTTCCATAGGAAATCGATAACCCTACGATACCTCGTCCCTTTGAGACCATCTCAGGCAAGATGGGGCAAGTTCCCAGCACACCAGCCCAAGGTTCCCCCTTCAACAACAGCCTCAACCCAACATCGACTACACCTTCAACCTTAACAACGGCCTCCGCGTCAAAGACTCCGACTCCAACACCGCCTGGGGATTCGCCATCGGCGTCGTCGGCACCATGATACTCTTCACAATCTGGCACTGGTCCCGCTTTTTCGCCCTCAAACGAGCGTCTATATCCAAAACCGGTAGTGCAGGTCCCAAGCTCCTCGTTGCGCCCTCCCGTCCGCAAATACCTGATCCCCAAATTTAAGGGGTTCACCAGCCGCGGGCATGCCATTGTGGTCGTTGTCTACGTTGCCCTCAATGTCGTCCTTTTATTCACGAACCTCGACTGGTCTTTAACAAGTAATTTCGCTAGAACACTAGGCTGGGTCTGCACAGTCAACATAGCATTCATATTCTTCCTGGCCCTCAAAATCCGAACCCTCGGCTTCCTAGCAGGCTACACCTACGAATGCCTAAACATCCTCCACTAAATCGCCGGCTACACGACTGTGATCCTCGCCCTGATGCACACCCTCGTGTTCGTTGCTTCGAGGAACCAAGAAGGGCTCTCATACGATCTCGACAACACCCTCCAGAAGCCGGGAATCATTGCTGGGCTACTTACGATAGTGATAGCGATCACGAGTCTGACGACGCGGAAGAGATATTACGAGGCTTTCTACGGCATACACTTGATCGCTGCTATTCTGGTGTTGATTACTCTATACCGCCACAGACCCTAAGTACAGACTCGCACAGCCTGGTCTTGCTCATCGCCGCCAGTTTTCTAATTTACGACAAGCTCTTCCGCTGGGCTCGCTACGCTTGGAAATTTCGCGGCACGAGCGCCACCCTGCACCCATTACCAAACAACGGGACGAGGATCCTGCTCAATAAGAGCAGCAAGAAAGTCAGCCCGGGCAAGCATCTGTGGCTCTGGATCCCAGGTGTGAAACGCACCCAGACCCACCCCTTCACAGTCGTCAACAACAACCAGCTTGAGATCGTCCTTGCAGCACAAAATGGGTGAACGAAGAAAGTGAATGCGTTGGCGAATCTGGATCCCGGCATGTCAGTGAGTGCTACATGGGATAGCCCTTATGGCAAATCCCTCACATCAATCTCTATAATCGAATCGCGCTGGTGGCTGAGGAAGCGGGGGCTCTTGGACTATGCCCTTGCCGATGTCTATCCTCGACAGTCTCTCTGACAACTCGGGTCTGCAGATGGAATTCATCTGGGTGGTTCGGACCAATGGTGATCCTTCTGCAATTGACTGCAACATTCTCAATATCATGACTCTAGTTTGTAGACTCCGGCAGAACGTATGAGGGCCTGATTGGATGCGACTTTGGTCCATACACCGACCCCGTGCTAAAGACCTACGAGACCGAACACGAATACGGTCAAAACGGCCTCGACATTGAAGCTTACGAAGTATATCTCTACCTCAGGTAAATTGTCCCCAGCAGCTATTACGACACTGACCTGCCAATTCTCAATTCGTCCGAGGCGCTATCGAACGCATGTAAAAGTCCCCCGCATCCACCTCTTTCCTCTGATACTTGCTCCCTCATCCTTAAAACATCACCTCTGTATTCGTATTTGCACGCCATCCAGGATGTCATGTTCCGCGGACCGCAATGCCGACGACTTTCGGCCCTTCAGTGATGATATGTCGTCGACTTTGGGTCAGACGCACGACCAATCAGTAAACAACGACGCCTCGGATTTACCTAAGAGGCGACGGGCTTGTGACCGTTGCGCGTTTCACCTTCGTGATCAATACCCTACGCAAGTGGTACTTCAAGCAACGCCATGGCCGCGACTCAGACGAACCAGCCCCCGAAATTTGCCAGAGCCGCCTCCCAGCATACATGCATGAGCAGAACCAGCTACAGCAGCAGCAGCAGCCAACACAATACCCCCAGACTATCACAACGTATCCTTATGGTAGCAACAACGGGCAAAGGCCGTCACAGATAGAATTAGCACCAGAACAAATGCCCTTTGCAGACCAGACTGTATTTGATATGGGCGATTTCAACTGCTTCGATCTCAGCGGACAGGACCTCAACACCTATCTCGCAGCTGATTGATCGATGCTTGATGTAGCGAGTAGTGGCGTTTCTAGGCTGGGATAGCGACTGGGCATCTTCGTCGACATTTCTCACTACCTTCCAACAGCGCGGTCCAGGGTTTGGCAACAGCGAGTCACTTTTGTACGCGTTTTAATCCGAGCTTCTTTGGAGTGAGCAAAGTGGCTGGTTTAAGAGTCCTTTTACTATACGACGCTTCAACTTCCAGCAGCAGATTCACACGATCAGGGAAGCTGGTCAGACGTCCCCAGGCCGCCAGCTCCAAAACCTATATATCATTACCCTTGAGATTTCATGACGTTTGAAGTTGAGAAGTACCCCAGAGTTCGCACACGGCTCATTTTCGTAGCGCTACAGCGCGTATATTCTTAGGCAGTCAGGCGATGCATTGGTCCTTGTCGCAAGAGGATAAAATATTCACTGCGCGTCTCCTGATCGCAAGTATGGATCCGAGCATAGCCATGATATAGGGATCAATAAGTCCTACTTACATGCTACCACTCCCACTTTACGCTCACCTTTCCGCATACGCTGACCCTTTCGCATACGCTCCCCTGGCTATTATGACCGTTTCCGGGATGATGTTTGGTCTATTGCCCGTCATCGCCGTTACTCTATCCCTCTATACCTTCGGCCTATCAGCAGCAGTTTGTCTGCCTGTAGCCCCAGCCTAGACTCTGTCTATTGGTGCAAGCCGTAACCTAACGCTTCCACTGAACATTGAGTAGGTGCACTGCTTTACTGCCCAAACCCAGACACTAAAAACCGACCACAGCCATGGCGACCCTTCTCCCCGTCACCTATTCAGCGACCCCTTCGACTATCCCGTGCCATTAGTCCCATCGGTTGTCCTCAGACTCTCGCACTACGGCCCTGCCATTCCCCTAGCTCCTGTACTAGAGTGCTTCCTCATTGGTGGAGGCGATGCATCTCGGCATGCTATTCCCGATGAGAGCGCCAGGATGGGTACAGCTACCTACCAGGCCGTTTCGACCATCAATCCCGCCGTTATCCTTACCGTGAACCCGAGAAGCGAAATGACCTAGAAGGCTCTACTCGCTGTAATTGGAGGACTTACCAAATTTGCTAATTTGTATGAGTGTGTGAACATGGATTTGAAATGATGTCTGGGGAACGCACGTTCGCTGATGGTACGTTGAGGGGATGATTCGTACCTGATCTCGCTGCTCAGCGAGGTCTCAAGAGATAACAATTCGTACTACTGTACAGGAGTCGAATATATTGGCAGATAGAAATCCCTCATTCTCTTCCATCGGGGACAAGCCCCTTACCTCGCTTTCTCTTGGGTTTATCCAGAGCTGTTCCTCCCTCTACTTTCTCCCATCTATCAATGCGCGGTACTTAGTGCCGTGGTAATGGAGTAAGTACCTAGATACAGACCGTACTCCTCAAAAAGCACGGCTCCGAACAAACCCTGAAGCCACGCGAGGAATTTAGCGGCAAGTAGAATACTTTAATTATCGATAATGTTTGAAGAATAATAACATATCTTTCTATATGATAATTCTTGCACGATTCTTGTACTAGAAATTAGTTGCGCCGCCATTGCGTCGCCAAGGAGCCGCTAAGGTAAATATCTTTGCTGCAGTCGAAAACGTCACGGTGGCATCACTACGCCCACTTCTTATTATTCCTACTTCACGTCTTGCTTTTCTTTCTCACTTCCTCATACTCTTCCTTTCCCCTCTCAGTCGCTTACAGTATTTTTCCTGTACATAACCAAGATTAAGCCTGTAAAAGCCGTTTTGGCGACCCTGGTGAGGTCCCGCTTCCGCAACATGTCTTTCCTGTCCCACATCAGTCCTGTGCCTGCCTTTCCACCGTACTCCGGCCCCTACGATGTTGGATCTCAAGATGTTGAAATACCCGTGACAGATCTCTCTTCGACGCCAGGTCCCGACCCTTCAATCACAACTGTCAATTTCCGCCTCTTCTATCCATGCGCCAAACCGAAAAAGCATGAGCATGTCTATTGGCTTCCTGAGCCACAAACAGAATACTGGCAGGCTTATGCAAGATTTTTGCGGGCCTCTCCATTCCTAGCATCGCTGCTGAGGTACGGTCGTCCCACAAAGAGTGAAGCCCAACTGACGGCTTCTTGCTAGCTATATACCAATCGTGAGACTCATCTTCTACACAGCAATTCCTGCCTCTCGAGACGCCCAAGTCCTTCGTCCGTCCTCTCAGATTGGGAAATGGCCAGTAATGGTATTCTCACATGGACTGGGAGGGACGAAGAACGCATACAGCCACATCTGTGGCTCGCTGGCTAGTCATGGACTCGTGATCGCCGCACTCGATCACCGGGATGGAAGCGCGCCCACATCTTTCATAAGAGGAGACCCCAAAGGTTCAGGGAGACAGGTCGACTATAAGCAAATCGCCCAGGTACCCTCGCAAGAAAATGAGGAGGCCCGGAACCATCAGCTAGCAATCAGATGCTGGGAGATAGGCCTCGCCTACTCCGCACTCCTTAAGATGGACAACGATGAACGCCTCACGAACTACCGCAATCACGACGCCTCTCAAAGTAGCCACCTCTCGACTTTCGCTAGATCCCTCGACATCCACACTCCAGGTTCCATTTCTTGGGCTGGCCACTCCTTCGGTGCAGCAACAATGATCCAATTTGTCAAATCCATCTTTTATGGCGGCTCACCTCTCTACACCGCCAACCCCTCGTCCCCTATAATTCAACAAATCACCCCCGCCTCTTCCCTCACACTATTGGACTTGTGGGCCCAGCCCCTCCTCTCCTCTGCTACGTCTTCCTTGTGGTCAAAAACTCTGCCCGCCTACGCAGCCTCGACCGGGACCGGCGCAGCAGCACCCCTCGCCATTTTAAGCGAATCTTTTTTCAAATGGAAAGCCAACCTGGCTACCACTATCCGCGCCATCTCCCCACCGCAGGGCCAATTCACAGCAAAAGGATTGAGACCGCATATATTCTACCCCACAGCCAGCGCACACCTCTCACAGTCTGATTTCGGCGCTTTGTTCCCCTGGGTCACAAAGAAGCTGATGAAGGCTGCGGACCCGGAGCGAACCCTGCGACTTAACGTGAGGGCTATCCTGGAGTCTTTGAGGAGGAGTGGGGTTAAGGTCGCCGAGACTGGGGGGTTGAACATGGAGAGACATGGTGCTGGAATTCCGAGTCTGGATGGAGGGGAGGAGGCGGTCAGGAGTGATTCCGAGATCCTGTCGACAGATGGGAAACTAGGAGGCTGGATCGCTGTCGATGTTCAGGATAGCAGCGATGGCCATTCTCCGAACGGAGATGTCATGAACGGAAACACGAAAGAAGGAACTATTGCTAATGATGTAACGACTAACGGCCACGCTATAGAAGCAGAAGACCCTCAGGACGCTGTCATGAAAGGGGAGATCATGAAATAGAGAGGACATTCATCTTAGTATGTAATACCATGCAGCCTCGGCTCTTGCCCATCCATATTCTATGTGGTGCAAGCGCGTATCTCGGCCAACTTATGCTCCTATCTATCCTCCCCACCTTCCATTGGATTTGTATGAATCCTCCATGTCCCCCCTCTTCATTCCCCATCCTCCCCAATCCATTCATCTTAACCCAACCCCTTCAACCAGCCCGACCTCCCTCCAATCCCCCTCCATCCTCTCTGCCAACACCTCACATCCCAAACCCCATCCCCCCCCCTCCTCCCCCTTTCATCGCCGCCTCCCCCTGCATCTTCTCAGACACCTTCATGTTCACCTCGAAAAACTTGCTCACGCAACGGTCCAGGCATACCGACTCCCCTT
>JAABUQ010001229.1_pt1 | contig 56314 bp, 48 predicted proteins | sample 5560001 | NCBI WGS metagenome assembly JAABUQ01 (sample SAMN10711888, study PRJNA513371) | rock metagenome | isolation source: Antarctica rocks | place: Antarctica: Victoria Land, Finger Mt nord | collected 2015-12-18
CCGACCCCTCGGTCGGTTCTCCCCGATGTCGACCCGCCCTCGGATCAGCGAGGGGCGCCCGGCGGCCCCGCCTTGATCCGTTCGCTGAGCGCCTGGGCCGCGGTCGCGGCATCCTGGGGCACGCCGGCCGGGGTCCGCGAGGTGTTGGTGGTGGTCCCCGGGGCGGGCGTGATCGGCTTGGTGGTGATCGGCAGGGACGACTGGGTCTCGCCAGCGACGCTCATCCGCTTGACGTTGGAGTCCATGCCGGCCTTGAAGTCGGGGTGGTTCTCCTCGTTGCCTTCCTTGATCATGCCGGTCAGCTTGTTGTCGATCGACGAGGCCTTCATCATGTCCTCGTAGACCGAATTGATCGCGTCCTTGAGCTTGACGTCGAACATCTGGGCCTGGAGCATCGACCGGACGTTGGGGTCGTTGGGGCTGCCCGACTTGCCGGGGTCGACCCCCTCGCGCCTCATGATGACCCAGGCGTTGTCGTTGACCTGGATCGGCCCGGTGATGTCGCCGTCCTTGGGCTTGTGCTTGGCGTTGGTGTCGGACTTGTCGCCGTCGACGAGCTGGGAGAAGGCGGAGTCGGAGACGGTCCGGGGGTAGGCGTGGCGGGCGATCGGGTCGGCCAGGAGGCCGCCGAGCGAGCGCGTGCTGGAGTCGAGCGAGCGCTCCTTGGCGATCCGCTCGAAGCCGGCGGGGTTCTTCCGCAGCTCCTCCCAGATCTCGTTGGCCTTGCGGACCTGGTCGGTCATGATGAGCCGGCAGCGGAGCCTGGGGCCGAAGTTGGCCTCGAAGGCGTCATTGAGGTCCTTGTCGGTCACCTGGACCCGGGGCTCGGCCAGCTTCCGGAGCGCGACGGTCGGATAGATGATGTCGCGGGCGTAGGTGGCCGGGCTGATCCCACGCTCCTTGTCGAGCGTCCTCAGCCAGATCTCGCGGCTGACGTGGCCGATGTCCATGGCGACGCGCTCGATCTCGGCGTCGATCTCCATGGGGGTCACTTCCATCTTCTTGGCCTTCATCGCCTGCTCGATCAGGCGGCGGGCGATCAGGGTGTCGAGGATCTCCTGGCCCTTCCGCGCCACGCACTCGTTGGCGAGCTGCTGGCGGGTGATGATCTCGCCGTTGACCACGGCGATCGGGTCGGAGGCGTTGGCAGGGACCTGGACCTCCTTGAGCGACGGCTTCTCGTCCGAGGGGGCCGGGGCCGGGGCCGCGGCCGTGGCCGGGGCGGCCTTGCCGCGGAGATACGAGCCGATCCCCTGGGCGGGGGCCGGGGCGGGCGAGAGGGCGAGGGCGGCGGCCGAGGCGATCAGGGTCCCGGCCAGCATCCGGCCGCGATTCCATGTGTCCATCGCGAGGTTTCTCCTTAAACCAGCGGACCGGACGAGGTCCGGCTCAAGTTCGGGGGCGTTCCGGCCGAGAACCTAGCCCGGACCCCGATTTCGGTCAACGCCAGATCGCGGGATCACCGGTCCTCCTCCGGGCCGGGCGGGACCTGACCGGCGGGCGGCCCGGCCGGCAGGTCGCGATGATGCATGACCCGGTCGCGACCGGCCCGCTTGGCGGCGTAGAGGGCCCGATCGGCGTGCTCGACGAGCTCCGCCGGCGAGGCCGTGCCGGGGCCGATCGAGGCCACGCCGAGGCTGGCGGTGATCATCCGGAGCGGCCAGGGGCGACCGGCGATGCCGGCTCGGAGCCGCTCGGCCAGGTCCCGGGCGACGTCGGCCCCGGTCTCGGGCAGGAGGATGGCGAACTCCTCGCCGCCGATCCTGGCGACCTCGTCGGATTGGCGGACCCCGTCGCGGAGCGAGGCCGCGACCGCCTTCAAGACCTCGTCGCCGGCGGGGTGGCCGAAGGTGTCGTTGAACGACTTGAAGCGGTCGACGTCGAGGATCACCAGCGAGAGCGGCCCCCGGCGGCGGCTGGCCTCGAACTGGACGTCGAGGGCCTCGCGGAACCAGCGTCGGTTCTTGACCCCCGTCAGCTCGTCGGAGTGGGCGAGCTCGGCCAGCAGGGCGTTCCGCCGCTCGAGCTCGTCCTGGACCGCCAGTATCCGCCGGGCGATCTCCAGCCGGACGGCCAGCTCCTCGGCGTCGGGCGGCTTGATCAGGAAGTCGTCGGCGCCCGCCCTGAGCCCTTCGAGCCGGTCCTCCTTGCTGTGCTTGGAGGTCAGGAGGATCAGGTAGGTGTAGGGCTTGCCCTCCTGCCCCCTGATCCGCCGGCAAAGCTCCGGGCCGTCGAGGCCGGGCATCACCCAGTCCGAGATGATCACCGGGAACCGGTTGGTCGAGGCGATCCGCCAGGCCTCGTCGCCGTCGAAGGCCGCGGTGACCTCGTGGCCCAGGTGATCGAGGAGCCGGCTGAGGAACAGCCGAGAGGTGGCCTGATCTTCGGCGACCAGGACTCTCACAAGCCCACCTCCCCAGTCGCCGCCGCGAGGGCGGGGATCAAGTCCGACCAGGCGGCCAGGGCCTCGGCCAGGGCCGACCGGGACGCGGCCAGGTCGCCCCCCCTGGCCGACGCTTCGAGCGCCTCGCAGGCGGCCGACAGGGGCAACGCCCCGACCGTCGCCGCGCTCCCCCTGAGGCCGTGGGCCTCGGTGGCAAGCCGCCGGAGGTCGCCCCGACCCGCCAGGTCTCCCAACGCCTCCATCGTAACCGGGGTCGCCTCCCGGAATGAATCCAGGACCTCGCGGGCGAACAGGGGATCGCCCAGGCACCGTTCGAGCAAGGCCGAGATCCGCAGCGGCGGTTCGCGCCGCTCGGGGGCAGGCACCCGGGCTGATCGGCCTTCGAGGGCGGCTTGCAGCTTGGGGCGGGTGATCGGCCTGGCGAGTTCGCCGTCGATGCCCTCGGCCGGGCGTCGGGCTTGCTCTCCCTCGTGCGGGGGGTCGATCAGGCACAGGATCGGCGTTCGGGGGCGGCCAAGCTCGGCCTCGCGGCGACGGATGGCGATCGCCGCGGCCGGCCCGTCGAGCCCGGGCATGTCGACGTCCATCAGGACCAAGGCGAATTCCTCGCGCCCCCAGGCCTCGACCGCCGACCAGCCGTCGACCGCGGCCTCGGCCGAGCAGCCGAGCTGTTCGAGGAGGCCGATGATCACCTTGCGGTTGATGGCCTGGTCGTCGGCCACCAGCACGCGGGGCCTGGAAGGGCCGACGACCGCCGGGCGGCCCGGATCGGAGGCGGGCGGGTCGGCCGGGGGGAGCCGGACGTCGAGCCAGAGCGCGATCCCCTCGCCGGCGTCGCGCTCCACGCCGATCTCGGCCCCCATCAGGCGGGCGAGCTTGCGGGCCAGGATCGGGCCGATGCCGGCCCCGCCGATCGGGCGGCCGATGCCGTCGACGGCCCGGTCGAAGCTCCGGAGGATCGAGGCGAGCGGCTCGCGGTCGTCGGCGACGCCCCCGATCCGGCAGGCGATCCGGAGCGCGACCGGCCCGGAACCCTCGCCGGCCCGCTCGGCCCCGAGCGCGATCTCGCCGTCCCGGGCGGCCTCGATCGCGGAGGCCGCCAGGATGCCCAGGATCTGGCGAATCCGGGCCGGGTCGCCCGAGTACCGCGGGGGGAGGCCGGGAGCGAAGCGGCGGACGAGGGTCAGGCCCTTGCGGCGGGCCTCGGGGCCGAGCCGGTCGACGACCTCGTCGAGCAGGCCGGGGAGATCGAAGTCGATCGTTTCGAGAGAAAGCTCCCCATCCTCGATCCTGGACAGTTCGAGGATGGCGTCGGTGATCGCCAGGAGGGCCTGGCCGCTCCGCGCGATCGTGGCGGCGGAGTCGCGCCAGGGGCCGTCGGGTTGATCCCCCATCGGCAGCTCGCTCAGGCCGATGATCCCGCTCAGCGAGGTCCGGACCTCGCTGCCCAGGCTGGCCAGGAGGTCGGACTTGAGCCGCGAGCCGGACCGGGCGGCCTCTCGGGCCAGGACCAGGTCGTCGACCCGCTCCGTGACCAGGATCACGCCGCCGATTGGCCTCTCGGGGTCGCCCCAGGGGGCGACGGCCCATCGGAGGTGGACGACCTGGCCGTCGGGCCGGATCAGGGTGTCCTCGGGGAACGAGCGGGTCGCGCCCGCCAGGCCGTCGCCGAGGGCTTCCTGCCAGCGCACCGGCAGGCTCGGGAAGGCCTTGTCGAGGGAGACTCCCCGGAGATCCCGCCCTTCCAGGCCGTGCTCGGCGGCCCACCGGCGGCTCCAGGCGACATGGCGCAACTTCTGGTCCAGCACCGCCATCGCGACCGGTGGATGCGCGAACACCGCGCGGAGCCGTTCGTGCCCGCGATCGGCCGCCTCCGACGCCGGGCCCTGGTCGGTGACGTCGCGGATCAGGTGCGACGACCCGATCCGTCGCCCGCCGGCGGTGCGGATCGAGCGGAACGCGAACTCCCAGAGCTTCGAGGGCCCTTCGCCTTCGCCGCCCGGCTCCTCGACGATCGTGGAACCCTCGCCCAGGAGCGTCCGCTCCCAGGGCTCGACCTCGTATCGACGCTCGTCCGGCGTGTCGTCGAGGACCTGGATCAGGCTCAGGCCGAGTTCGAGGTCCCTGCCGAAGGCCTGGAGGAAGAAGGATCGATACGCGGGCGTGGACGCCACGAACCGAAAATCGAGGTCGAGCGCCGCGCACGGGTCGTCCGTCCCCTCGATGTGCCCGAGCAGCAGTTCGTTGGTGATCCGGAGGGAACCCGCCGCGTCTCGGAGCAGTTTCTCGGCGTGTTCGCGAGAGGACAGGTCCTCCACCTGCATGACGAGCGACGAGACGTTCCCGCCCCGGTCGAGCATCGGCGATACCCCCACCCGGGCCCGGAAGATCTGCCCCCGGCGATGGACCAGCCGGATGACCTCGGCGGCGGCCCCCGCCCGGCCCGCGATGAGCACGCCGAACCGCTCGCGATCGTCGGGGTGGACCAGGCTCGCCATGTCCAGCGCGATCAGCTCGGCTTCGACGCGGCCGACGATCGCCGAGAACTGGGGGTTCACCCTCAGCCAGCGGCCGTCGGGCTGGATGATCGCCAGCCCCAACCAGGAGGCATCGAACGTGCCCCGGAACGGCCCGACCGTCGATCGACGGGCCTTGCGCACCGTCAGGAGCGAGGTGATCAGCAGGACCAGGGCGATGACCAGCAGGGGGACCGCTTCGGTCCCGCCTCCAAGCGTGAAATTCATGATGGCAAAGGACCCGGGGATGGAGGAGGGGCGGATGGAGGATGAATCCAGCTCGGGCGGTGGGTTCAGGCCTTGGCTCGGGGGGGCCGGCCGTTCGGAGGCGAGGGGCGGTCGGGCTCGGCCCGGGCGGCGAGCTTACGTTTGAGCTTCTCCTTGCGGCCGAGTCGCTCCTGCTCGACCCGCTTGGCGTCGGCCTCGGGGTTCCCGCGGCGGCGCGACGGGGGCGCGGCCTCGCCCCTGATCAGGTGGTCGAGGCCCCAGCGGTCGCAATACAGGCAGTAGGCCGAGGGGTCGAGCCGTTTCGACAGGCAGGCCGGGCACGAGGCCTTGCGGCCGTCGCCCGGGCCGGGCCAGGGGACCAGGTCGGTCCCGATCAGCCGGGTCGGCCGGGGCAGCAACTCGGCCGGGATCGCGACCGGCCGCCCGGGAGCCTGGGGCGACGGCGGTGCGTGCCCGTCGTGGCGCTCCGCCTCCAGCTCGACCGAGGCCCTGGCGTCGATCACCAGTTCCAGCGTGGCGGCCCGGTCGCTCCGGAAGACGCCGGAGGCCCGAGGGGCCGGGGGCTCGGGGTCGTCGCGGCGGGCCCACCGGGGGACCTCGTCGGCGCCGACCTCGATCAGCCGGACGGCCATCGCCGAGGCCGCCGCGACCGAGAGCGTGACCACCAGGCCCGAATCGCGGGCCCAGGCTTCGAGCCAACCCCCGGCGTCCAGGTCCGCCAGGACGTCGAGGGTCTCCTCCAGGCCCCAATCGAGCGACCTGGCCAGATCCTCGGGGGCTTGCCAGGCCAGGGGGGCTCCGATCAGGGCATCAATCAACCGTCGATCGGCTTCGGACAACTCGACCATTACCCCCACCTTCCGCCGCCAAGGAGTTCCGAGATGGGACCGGCCCGGCCGCCTCGCGACGCTCGGGCGATCGGTCCCCCCGTGGGCGGTCTCGCGACTCGCCCCGACCGTCGATCAGGCATCGGGCACCGACCCGACCCCGCCGCCGGCCGCCCGGTCGTACTCGTCGGCCTCGATCGCCCCCCGGCGGTCGAGCGAGAGGCCGATCGCCTCGCCGGGCGCGGCCAGCGGGAGCGAGCGGACGCGGTGGTCGCGGTCGAGCTCGGCGTCGGTCGGGGGCTGAACGCCGTCGAGGCGGACCTCGGCCTCGGCCCGGGCGATGGCGAAGTCGGCCTGGGCCCGGGCCGCACCGGATTCGGACGCGCGGGCCTCGGCCTCGAGCCTGCGGAGGGTGGACAGGGCCGGCTCGGGGAAGTTGGGCAGGTTCGCCAGGACCTGCCGGACCCATCGCCTGTTGCCGCCCTCCGGCTCCTGCCGGGCGAGGACGAACGAGGCGATGCAGGCGTTCGCGTCGCCCTCGGCGACGCCTCGGGCGGCGAAGGCCTCGAGGTCGTCGGCCCCTCGGCCCTTGATCGCCTCGACGTAGGCGTCCACGAGCCGGAGGTTGACCCGGTCGGGGCGGTCGCAGGCCAGGTCGATCTTGCGGACGTCGTCTTCGTTCACGACCCGGTTGCGGAACCCTTCGAGCTGGCGGCGGCCCCACTCCCGGGCCACCTCGTCGCCCGAGTCGGCGGCCAGCCGGTGGAACGAGAGCAGGCCGTCCAGCGTCGGCGCCGCGTTCCCCCCGGAGATCGGGCGGAGGAACGCCTTCCCTTCGAACTCGCCGGCCCTGGCCTGGAGCTGCTGCTCGACCAGGTGCTGGCGGAGGAGCCGGTTCGTCTCGCGCTGGAGGCCTTCGAGCGAGAGGGCCTCGCTCGCCTTGGCCCGGGCGGCGGCGGCCTCGACCAGCCGGTCGAGGAACGCCCTGGGGACCGGGCTGTACCCTTCGGACTGCTTCAGGAGCCGGTCCCGGAGGCCCGAAGCCGCCTCGACGGCCCGCTCCCGGGCGACCTTCAGGGTCAGGTCGCCGCGACGCACCTGCCGCTCCAATTCGCCCCGGACCTGGCGGAAGCCCTCCAGCGCGGCCTCGGCCTCCTTGCGGAACGGGGTCTCCCGGTCGAAGGCGTCCTGGCCGGCTTGGGCGAGGGTTTCTCGTGCGGAATTCAGCAAGATCGAGTCTCCGGATCGGCGGGTGTCGTGTTCGCGAGGTTCGATCGTCGGGGGCCGATAAGTTGCGGCCCGGCGTCGCCTTCCTTCGATTAAGATCGTTGTCCGGGCGGGCGATTAGCACACAATCGGCCCAACATCCCGATCCGACCGATCCGCCGCCCCGGCTGGACACCGCCTCGCCCGATCGGCCACGATGGGACTTGGGGACCGATCGGGGCGGAGGGCGAGGCTGATGATCACGATCGAGTTGTTCGGCGTCCCCAGGCTCCGCGCGGGGGTCGGCCGGGTCGACCTGGACGCGGCCGACGTGGCCTCGGCGCTCGCGGCCCTGGGCCGGGCCTGCCCCGGCCTGGACGGGACCGTGATCCTCGGAGGGGCGGTCCACCCGGCCTACAAGCTGAGCCTCAACGGCGACCGGTTCGTCACCGACCCGGCCACGCCGCTCGCCCCGGGCGACGCCCTGCTCCTCCTGGCCGCCGACGTGGGGGGCTGATCCGGATGTTCGGGCACCACGGCCGCTACCTCCGCGTCGACCCCCGCCCCGGACGCTCGGGCGTGGTCGGTCTCGACCCGAAAACGCTCCGCGACTTCATCGGCGGGGTCGGCCTGGGGGCCTGGATCGTCGCCCACGAGTCCGAGGCCGGGGTCGACCCGCTCGGCCCCGACGCTCCGCTCGTCTTCGCCTTCAGCCCGCTCGTCGGCACGCCGCTGACGACCTCGGCCAAGTTCGCCGTGGTGGCGATCGGCCCGTTGACCGGCCGGCTTTGCGACGCCCTCTGCTCGTCGCACTTCGCCATCGCCGCCAAGCGGTCGGGCGTCGACGCCATCGCCTTCGCCGGCGCCTTCGACGAGCCCACCATCGTCTTCATCGACGGGCTCGGCCGGGCCGAGCCGCTCGTCGAGTACCGCCCGGCCGGGTCGCTCTGGGGGCGGTCCGCCCGCGAGGCCGAGGATCAGGTCCGCCTCGATCACGGCCCGGGCTGGCAGGTCGCCTCGATCGGCCCCGCCGGCGAGCGGCTGATCCCCTTCGCCACGATCAGCCACGACGGCCGGCACGCCGGCCGCGGGGGCCTCGGCGCCGTGATGGGCTCGAAGCGGATCAAGGCCATCGCCGTCCGGGGGGACCGCCGGACCCCGCTGGCGGACCCTGGGCAAACGGTCGCGCTGGCCCGCGACCTGTCCCGGCGATCGTTCGGCCCGGCGACCGAGAAGTATCGGGAACTCGGCACCGTCGCCAACCTGCTCACCTTCAACCGGTTCGAAGCCCTGCCGACCCGGAACTTCCAGGCCGGCCGCTTCGAGGGGGCCGAACGCCTGGTCGCCCAGGACCTCGGGCCGGGCCGGACCCTGGCCAAGAAGTCGTGCGCCTCGTGCACGATCGGCTGCGAGCACATCTACGCCGCCGGCCCGGGCTCGAAGGGGGCCCGGATGGAGTACGAGTCCCTCTTCGCCCTCGGGCCGCTCTGCGGCGTCGACGACCCGGGCATCGTCCTCCAGGCCGCCGCCCTCTGCGACGAGGCGGGCCTCGACACGATCTCGACCGGCGGCACGATCGCCTTCGCGATGGAATGCGTCGAGCGGGGGTGGGTCGACGGCCGGGTCGGCCGCTCGGGCCGGACGCTCCGGTTCGGCGACGGCCCGGCCCTGCTCGACGCCATCGCCGCCCTGCTCGATCGCGACGGCCTCGGCGAGTTGCTCGCGCTCGGCAGCCGGCGGGCCTCCGAGCGGATCGGCGCCGGCTCGGCCGACCTCGCGCCCCACGTCAAGGGGCTGGAGCTGCCCGGCTACGACCCGAGGGCCCTGCACTCGATGGCCCTCGGCCTGTCCGTGGGGACCCGGGGGGCCGATCACAACCGCTCCGGCGCGTACGAGGCCGACTTCTCCGGCAAGGTCGACCGCCGCCGAGGGGGGGCCGACTCCGCCCTCGCCGCGATCGAGACCGAGGACCGCTCCGCCCTGATCGACTCGCTGATCCTCTGCAAGTTCCTCCGGGGGGTCTTCGGCGACCTCTACGCCGAGTCGGCCGGGCTGCTCGCCGCCGTCACCGGCTGGGACGTCGACGCCGACGAGCTGAGGGCGACCGCCCGGCGGGTCGTCGTCGCCCGCAAGTGCCTGAACCGCCGCGAAGGCTGGACCCGGGCCGAGGACACGCTCCCCCCTCGCTTCCTCACCGACGGCGATGCCGACGCCCCGGGCCTTTCCCGGGCCCGCCTCGACGCCATGATCGCCGCCTACTACGAGGGCCGGGGGTGGGACGACCGGGGCCTCGTCCCGGCCGAGCAGCGGCGCGGCCTCGGTCTCGACGGCCCGGCGTTCGGGCCGATCGAAGGGCCGGGCTTGCGATAGGCATCGGGGTCCCCGGCGGGTACACTGGGGGATGATCCTCGCGACGAACCCGACGGGGCGCCCGGGTGTCTCCAGTTTTCCTCGCCCGATTTCGCCGCGCGACGTGATCAACGATCCAGGCGCGATCGGGCGATCCGCGCAAGTTCCTCCGGACCCGGTATGATGGCCGAATACAAGCAGAAGAAGCCGAACCCCGCCAGCTCATCCTCTGCCACCGAGACGCCGTCCCGATCCCGCAAACGCACCTCGGCCCCCCTGCCCCAGGACGACGTGGCCCACACCGCCGCGTCCCGGCTCAAGCCCGAGCGGCTGGCCAAGGTCCTGGAGCACGCCAAGACCTGCGCCCGGATCGCCGACGACAACCGGGCCAAGGACATCCTCCTGCTCGACCTCCGCCAGGCGACCCCCCTGATCGACTTCTTCGTGATCGCCTCGGCCAGCTCCCGGCGGCAGGCCTACGCCATCGCCTCCGAGATCGACCAGGAGATGAAGAAGCGGGGCGAGGCCAAGCTCGGCATGGAAGGCGCCGAGGAGGGCCGCTGGATCTTGGTGGATTACGGCGACCTCGTCGTCCACATCTTCTCCGAGGATGCCCGGACCTACTACGCCCTCGAAGAGATCTGGGGCGACGCCCCCCGCGTCGAGTGGCAGGACCCGAATCGGGTCAAGGCCAGGCCGGCGGTCGAGGATGATGACCTCGCCCCCCCGCACTCGCCGGAAGACCACGATGACGACATCGACTTCGGCGACGACGAGGTCGGCGAGTTGATCGACTGAGTGGCGACCCGATCTTCGGATCCACAGCGGAAACGGTGCTAATCCGCCGCCCGGATCGCGATAGTATCGGGTAGAGATCGCCCGAAAACCGGCCCGCCCCCGAGGCGATCGCACCCCCGATTGGGTTCGTCTTTGCAAACCGACCGCCGTATCCTCGCTGGCTCTCCTTTGGGTTCGTCTTTGCAAACCGGCCATCGCGCCCGCGCTCGACCGGAATTGGGTTCGTCTTGGCAAGATCGCGCCCGCACTCGACCGGAATTGGGTTCGTCTTGGCAAGATCGCGCCCGCGCTCGACCGGAATTGGGTTCGTCTTGGCGGGAGGCCCTCGCCACCATCGGCCGCCGCGCGGTTGGGTTCGTCTTTGCCGGAAGGCCCCGTGATCGAGGCCGCCTTGCTTTGGGTTCGTCTTTGCCAACAGCCCCCGAGTCCTCGGTGATCCTCCCATGAACGTGCTCGAAGTCCTCCGGTCCGCCTTCTCCGCCGCGACGCCCGAGGGGGGCGATCCTCGGGCCTTCGCCTCCGCCGTGCGGGCGAGCGGCGACCCGAAGTTCGGCGAGTACCAGGCCAACGGCTGCATGGCGATCGCCAAGGCGGCGAAGCGGAATCCCCGCGAACTGGCCGAGGTTGTGGCCGACGCCGTCCGGCTCGAACCGATGGCCGGCCGGCCCGAGGTCGCCGGCCCCGGCTTCCTCAACGTCCGGCTCAAGGACGACTGGATCGCCCGGATCGTCGAAGGCCTCGTCGGCGACGACAAGCTCGGCGTCGAGCCGCCGGCCAAGGCCCGGACCGTGGTCATCGACTATTCGTCGCCCAACGTCGCCAAGCCGATGCACGTCGGCCACCTCCGGTCGACCGTGATCGGCGAAGGCCTGGCCCGGATCTTCCAGGCGCTCGGGCACACGGTCGTCCGCGACAACCACCTGGGCGACTGGGGCTCGCAGTTCGGCATGATCCTCTGGGGCTGGAAGAACCACCGCGACGAGGCCGCCTACGCCGCCGACCCGGTGGGCGAACTGGCCCGGCTCTACCGCCTGGCCCAGGCCCGGATCAAGGCCGGCGAGGATGCGCAGGCGGCCTTCGGCAAGGCGATCGCGCTCGACGAAGGCGGCAAGCACGACGAGGCCGCCGCCCTCTTCGCCAAGCTCTCGGCCGGGACCGACGAGACCTTCGAGGGGGCCGCCCGCCGGATGGGCGACGGCCGGGCCGTCGCCGACGCCTGTCGGGCCGAGACCGCCAAGCTCCACGCCGGCGACTTCGAGAACCGGGTGCTCTGGGAGCAGTTCATGCCCCACTGCCTGGGGGCCCTCCGGTCGATCTACGACCGGCTCGACATCCGCCACGACGTCCACCTCGGCGAGAGCTTCTACGACCCGATGCTCGCCGACGTCGTCAAGGACCTCGAAGCCAAGGGGCTGGCCGTCCCGAGCGAAGGGGCGACGGTCGTCTTCTCCGAGGGGTTCAAGGCCCCCTTCATCGTCCGCAAGAAGGACGGGGCCTACAACTACGCGACCACCGACCTCGCCACCACCAAGTACCGCCACCAGACCTGGAACCCCGACCTCCTGCTCTACGTGGTCGACCACCGCCAGGGCGACCACTTCCAGCAGCTCTTCTCGGTCGCCCGCCGCTGGGGCTACGCCGAGATCGAGATGGTCCACGTCGCCTTCGGCACGATCCTCGGGCCCGACCGCCGCCCCTACAAGACCCGCCAGGGGGACGTGATCGGCCTCGAATCGCTCCTCGACGGCGCGGTGGCCGAGGCCCGCAAGGTCGTCGACGAGAACAGCGCCCACCTCGACGAGCCCCGCCGGGCCGAGATCGCCGAGATCATCGGCCTCGGCGCGATCAAGTATGCCGACCTGTCGCAGAACCGCCTGAGCGACTACGTCTTCGACCTCGCCCGGATGGTCGCGATGAACGGCAACACCGCAACTTATCTTCAATATGCCTATGCCCGAATCCGGAGCATCTTCCGCAAGGGGGCGTTCGAGCCCGACGCGGTCCGGGCGGCCCTGCCGACGATCTTCCTGTCCAACCCGGCCGAGCGGAACCTGGCCGTCCGGCTGCTCCGCTACCCCGAGACCCTCGCCTTCGCCGCGGCCGAGCTGAAGCCGAACATCCTGACCGACTACCTCTTCGACCTCGCCAACGCCTACAGCACGTTCCACGAGGAATGCCCGGTCCTCAAGGCCGAGTCGCCCGAGCGCCGCGACAGCCGGCTCGCCCTGATCGACGTCGTCGCCCGAACCCTCAAGGCCGGCCTGCACAACCTGGGGATCGGCGTCGTCGAGGAGATGTGATCAAATGCACCATCGCCGCGCTTCCCGAGGCCGGGAGGTGCGGCGATGCTGATCTTGCGCTATCGGGCGATGCCCTTCGCCTTACTTCGGGGTCGCGGGGGCCGAGGTGCTCTTCTCATCCTTGGCGGCCTCGGCCGGGGCCGGGTCGGCCTTGGCGAACTTGAGGGCGGCAGAGTTCATGCAGTAGCGGAGGCCGGTGGGCGCCGGGCCGTCGTTGAAGACGTGCCCGAGGTGGGCGTCGCAGGTGCTGCACAAGACCTCGGTCCGGGGAGAGCCCAACTTGTAATCGACCGAGGTGCTGACGTTGGTCTGGTTGTAGGGGGCGTAGAAGCTGGGCCAGCCGGTGCCGGATTCGAACTTGGTCTTCGAGCTGAACAGGGGCGTGTTGCAGCCGACGCACTCGTAGACCCCCTTGGCCTTGTTGTGGAGCAGCGCGCCGGTCCCAGCCCTTTCGGTGCCGGCCTCGCGGGTGACGCGGTACTGCATCGGGGTGAGCTGCTTCCGCCACTCGGCTTCGGTCTTGACCACCTTCTTGGGCTTGGCGGCCGATTCCTGCCCGGTCGAGGCCGAGATCAACAGGGCGACCAAGGCCAGGGCCGAGGACAGGAAAACCCAGGGGGCTCGGAGATTCATCGATAAGTCCTCACCGCGACGACCCGCGCCGTGATCGAAAACGATGCGCAGGCCGGGGGTCGCCGAGGCCGGCGGATCGCGCATCGCCCTCCGCTCTGACATACGGACGTATTGTCGGCGCTGTTCGATCCCGCGGCAAGCTTTCCGCCGCGATCCTCCGTCCAACGCCGACCGGACCCTTGCGGACCGGCCGTCGGCCCTTATCCTGAGGGTCGGCCGCCCCGACCGTCCGTTGCCCCTCGACTTCAAGGAACAACCCATGCGACCGAGGCCCCTGATCGGCATCCTAGCCATCGCCCTCCTGGCACTGGCCGCTCCCCGAGCTTTGTCCGCTTCCCCGGCCGAACCATCGGCCGACTTCGCCAGGTTCGCCGACGATTATTTCGACTCCCGCATCGCCTTCCGGCCCAGCGAGGGGACCGCGGTCGGGCTCCACAAGTACGACGACCAGCTCGAAGACTTATCCGGCGGCCGGATCGAAGGGCGGATCGCCGACCTGAAATCGCAGCTCGGCCGCCTGGGGGCGATCGACCGGCCCAAGCTCGGCTTCGACGACGCGATCGACGCCGAGGTCCTCGAAGGCCAGATCCGCGGCGAGCTGCTCGACCTCGACACGCTCCGGGCCTGGGAGTCGAACCCGATGCTCTATGCCGGGCTGCCCGGCGGGGCCATCGACGGCCTGATGAAGCGGAACTTCGCCCCGGCCGAGGACCGGCTCCGCTCGATCATCGCCCGGGAGCGGCAGATCCTCGCGGTCTTCCAGGCGGCCCGCGGGAACCTCAAGACCCCGCCGAAGGAGTTCACCGACCTGGCGATCCGGATGACCCGGGGGTCCGTCGGCTTCTTCCAGGGGTCGGTCGCCACCTGGGCCAAGGAGGCCGCCGGGCGGGACGACGCCCTGCTCCGCCAGTTCCAGGCGGCCAACGCCGAGGTGATCGCCGCGACGACCGACTTCGCCGGCTGGCTCGAATCCAACCTCAAGCCGAGGTCCACCGGCGCCTACGCGATCGGCCCGGCCCACTTCTCGGCCAAGCTCAAGTTCGAGGAGATGGTCGAGCTTCCCCTGGCCGAGGTGCTCGCCAAGGGCGAGGCCCAGCTCGCCAAGGATTATGCCGCCTTCGTGGCCACGGCCCGGGCGATCGACCCGAGCAAGACCCCCGCCGAGGTCATGAAGGGCCTGTCCGACGCCCACCCGTCCGCCGACGACCTCATCCCCTCGGTCCGCCGCTCGATCGACGAGGCCCGCGACTACCTGATCAAGAAGCAGATCGTGACGATCCCCTCCGACGTCCGCCCCCGGATCGAGGAGACCCCGCCCTACGCCCGGTCGGGCAGCTTCGCCTCGATGGACACCCCCGGCCCCTACGAGACCAAGGCCACCGAGGCCTTCTACTACGTCACGCCGGTCGAGAAGGACTGGGACGCCAAGCACGCCGACGAGCACCTCAGGCTCTACAACGCCCCGGTCGTGGCGATGATCAACGTCCACGAGGCCTACCCCGGCCATTACCTCCAGTTCCTCTACGCGCCCCGCTACCCGACCAAGACCCGCAAGCTCGTCTTCTGCGGGACCAACGCCGAAGGGTGGGCCCACTATTGCGAGCAGATGATGGTCGACGAAGGCTTCGGCGGCGGCGACCCCAGGGTCCGGCTCGCCCAGCTCCAGGAAGCCCTCCTCCGCGACTGCCGCTACGTCGTCGGGATCAAGCTGCACTCCGAGGGGATGACCGTCGAGGAAGGGGCCAAGCTGTTCGTCGAGAAGGGGTTCCAGGAGCCGGCCAACGGCTACGAGGAGGCCCGCCGGGGCGCCTACAACCCGACCTACCTCTACTACACCTTCGGCAAGCTCCAGATCCAGGACCTGCGCGACGAGTTCAAGTCCCGCAAGGGCGGCGGGCTCCGCGACTTCCACGACGCCTTCGTCGCCCAGGGGGGGTTGCCGATCGCCCTCGTCCGCCGGCTGTTGTTCCGGTGACGTGCGGGTCGCCCCGCATCTCGACGGCGATTTCTGAGAGATCATGAGATCAGATGGGCTGTCATGTCAGCTCATTCGCGTTGCGTCGGGGCGACTCGCCCCGACTTTGCCCTTGCCGATGGGCGTGACAGTCCCTACGCTTGGTGATCCGCCCGAGCCCCGGGCGGCCCTTTGAGCCGTCCAAACCTCGCGGGCCGGTCGATCATGTCAACAACACCCTCGCAAGATGCCTTCACGATCGAGCGCCGGGGGGACCTGACCGTGGTCTCGGCGCTGCCGGCGCTGGAGTCGATCGGCTTCGGGCTCGAAGAGCAAGCGGCCGACATGATCTTCAACCCGCTCCGCAAGGACCCCGAGCCGCTGATCGTCTTCGACCTCTCGCAGGTCGACTACTTCGGCTCGGTGTTCCTGGGGGTCCTGCTCCGGTGCTGGAAGCTGGTCCAGGCCAAGGGGGGGACGATGGCCCTCTCGGGGGTCTCGATCCGGGCCAGGGAGCTGCTCCACCTCACCTCGCTCGACTTCGTCTGGCCGATCTACGCCGACCGCCGCGAGGCCGTCGAGGCCCTGCTTTCGGATTGATCCGGCGGTCCCCCCATGGGGTCGATCCGCCGCGTCGAAATCCGTTGACAGGAGTTCCGACGCATCCGATGATGATGGAGTTAACCCTCGACCTCGAGCGTCCCCGCCGGCTTGTCGCGGACGACGTCCGCCGGAGCCATCATGGGCATCTACGACCGCGAGTATTATCGCGACAAGACGCGAGGATCGGGGTGGCTCTCGGGTCTGGCCCCAGCCTGCAAGGCCATCATCGCCATCAACGTCGCCGTCTTCGTCGCCCAGAAGGTGCTCGGCCCCTCGATCGACGAAGCGTTCCAGGCCAGCAGCGACGCCATCTTCGGCAAATTCCAGGTCTGGCGGCTGCTGACCGCGACGTTCCTCCACGGCCCCAACCCGTGGCACATCCTGATGAACATGCTGTTCCTCTGGATGGTCGGCCGCGAGATGGAATCGTTCTACGGCACCCGCGACTTCGTGGCCTTCTACGTCGCCGCCGCGATCTTCAGCACTCTCTGCTGGGCGATCTCGGACCGCTACGGGTGGCTGCCCGGCGGCGGGTACATGATCGGGGCCTCGGGCGCGGTGATGGCGGTGGTCGTGCTCTACACGCTCTATTACCCGAGGCGTGAGGTCCTGCTTTTCATCTTCCCCGTCGAGATGTGGCTCCTGCTGGTCATCTATCTGGTCTCCGACCTGCTCCAGTTCCTCACGCCGAACAACGACCCGGTCGCCTATGCGTCCCACCTCGGCGGGGCCGCCTTCGGATACCTGTTCAAGACCGCCGACCTCCGCCTCTCTCGGCTGGAGAAGATGGTGTTCCGCAGGTCCCCCAGGCTCCGGATCGTCTCGGCTGAGACGCGCGAGGCGTCGCCCGTCCGGCCGTCGAAGGGCCCGACCTGGACACCTTCGACCGTGGCGGCGACCAAGTCGAGCCCGACGATCCTGATCCCGGAGGAGCAGTTCGACGAGAAGTTCGACGAGATCCTCGTCAAGATCGCCCGAGAAGGTCGGGGGTCCTTGAGCGAGGAAGAAAACCACATCCTCGACGAGGCCAGTCGGCGGGCCCGCAACCGGCGGGGCGAGCGGATTTGATACCGGCCTTGATCCGCGAAGCCTGCTCCGACGACCTCGACGTGATCGTCGAATTCAACGCCCGGCTGGCCCATGAGTCGGAGGGGAAGCTCCTCGACCGGGAACTGCTCGCTCGGGGCGTCTCGATGGCCCTGTCGGATCGCGAGCGGTTGCGGTACTGGGTGGCCGAGGTCGAGCCGGCGAACGGCGACGGACCGGCTCGCTGGGTGATCGGCCAGGCCGCGATCTCGCGGGAGTGGAGCGACTGGCGGGCCGGCTGGATCTGGTGGTTCCAGAGTATCTACGTCCACAACGACTTTCGCGGGGAAGGCGTCTTCCGGGCCCTCCACTCCCACATCCGGACCATCGCGCGGGCGACGCCCGACGTCATCGGCCTCCGGCTGTACGTCGAGGTTTCCAACGACCGGGCTCGGCGCGTCTATCAGTCGCTCGGCATGAAGCCCGGCGGTTACGAGGTGTACGAAGAGCTCTGGGTGTCAGGACACCACGACCCTGGCTGAACCTGCCCTTCGTGCGACCGGTCAAGCACCGTGGCTCATGCCGGCCCAGCGGTCGAGCAGCCGCGCCGCAACCCCTTCATCGATGGCCAGGCCGGCGCGGGCAACCCCCTCGACCAGCGACGCCGCCCTGCCGGCCACAAGGAGCGCGGCGGCCGAGTTTGCCAGCACTGTGTTGCGGACCGGGCCAGCTTCGCCGGCGAGCATTGCACTCAGCTTGGCCGCGCTTTCGACCGGGCCGCTCACCCGCAGGTCGGACGATCGGCCGTGCGCCAGGCCGAAGTCCTCCGGGAGCCAGGTGCGCTCGGAGACGTGCTGGTTCTCGACCCAAAGCACCGAGTTCGGGCCGCCCAGGCCGACTTCGTCCAACCCTTCGGCTCCCACGACGATCGCAGCCCGGACGATCCCGAGCCGCGCGATGGCTTTCGCCATCAGTTCGGCCACTTGGCGATTCGGGACGCCGATCAACTGATAACCCGGACGGGCCGGGTTGGCCAGCGGCCCGACGATGTTGAACAGCGTGCGGTAGGGCAAGAGCCTCCGGACCGGGCCGGCGAACCGGAGGGCCGGGTGGAACTTGGGCGCGAACAGGAAGGTGATTCCCAGCTCCGAGAGGCACCGCCGGAGGATGTCCAGCTCGGCATCGATCTTGACGCCCAGCTCCGTCAAAACCTCGGCGCTCCCGCTGTTGCCGGACGCGGACCGATTGCCGTGCTTGACGACCGGCACGCCGCAGGCCGCGACCACGATTGCCGTCGCGGTCGAGATGTTGACGGTATTCGCCCCGTCGCCGCCCGTCCCGCACGTATCGATGACCGTCGCCGAAAGGTCGGGCTCGCCCCACTGCGCCGAGCGCTCGCGAATGGCGGCGACGGCCCCTTCAAGCTCCTCGGCAGTCTCCCCCTTGACCTTCAAGGCGGTCAAGAAGGCCCCGATGGCGACTTCCGACGCCTCACCGCCCATGATCTCGGCGACCGCGCCATGCACCTGTGAGGCGGTCAGGGACCGGCCTAACCCCAGGATGCCCAACGCTTCGGTCAAGGGCGACATCAAGGCACTCGCATCTTGAGATTCTGGAACGCTCCGTCGACGATCCGATGGACGCCCAGGTCGAGGCCGCTGGAAGCCCTGCGGGCGCCCAGGGCCCTGGTCACCTCGTCGGCGGTCTGGACCGGGCGGCCGGAGACGGCGTGGATCACGTCCAGTGGCCGGAGCAGGCCCGAGAGCGGGCTGTCCGGTTCGACCTTCATCACCGCGGCCCCCTGGAGGCCTTCGGGGAGACCGAGCTTCCGGGTCGAGTTCGCATCCAGCGTGACGAGCTCGAGACCGGCCATCCCATGACCGGCGGGCGGTCGGATCGACCGTGGGTTCTGCGCGACGATCCGCTCTTTGTCCGCCACGACGATCCGCATCGGGACCTCTCGACGATCCCGCCAGATGACGACGTCGGCGGCCTCGCCGATCGGGGCCATCGAGACCAGGTTGATCAGGTGGTTCAGGTCGACCACCTCGACCCCGTTGAATCGGAGCACCACGTCGCCAACCCTGATCCCCCCGGCCGCTGCCGGGGACTGCTGGTCGACCGACTCGATCCAGGCCCCTCGCGGACGTTCCAGGCCGAGCGCGATCGCGCGATCGGGCTCGAAATCGGGGTGGAGCTTGACCCCGAGCGCCCCACGGCTGACCCGGCCGTTGTTCAGCAACTGGCCCATGATCCAGCGGGCGATGTTGATCGGGATCGAGAATCCGACCCCTTCATTGCCCCCTCCATTGGACATGATGGCGATGTTGATCCCGACGACCTCGCCCCTCATGTTCACCAGCGGCCCGCCCGAGTTGCCCGGGTTGATCGCCGCGTCGGTCTGGAGGAAATCCTGGTTCTCCACGCCCGCCCGTTCGAGCTCGACCTCGTGCCGCCCTCGACCGCTGATGATCCCCTGGCTGATCGAGTGATGCAGGCCGAACGGGCTGCCCATCGCCAGGACCCAGGACCCAACCGCGATGTCGTCGCTGTTGGCGAGCCTCGCCGCGGGCAGGTCGCTCCGATCGAGCTTAAGGACGGCGATGTCGGCCTTGCTGTCGAGCCAGGTCCGCGTCGGGTGGAACGACCGGCCGTCGGCCAGGAAGATGTCGATCTGGTTGGTCGCGGCGCCGGCGACGACGTGGTTGTTCGTGAGGACGAACAGGCTCCGGGTCCCCTCGCCGCGGACGATCACCCCCGAGCCGGTCTCCTCGAACTCCCGTGCCGCATTCTCGTCCTCGCGGGCCCCGATCTTGTGGGCCACGAGGTGGACCACCGAGGGCGAGACGGCCTTTGCCACCAGCTCGAACGTCTTGTTCACATGCTCAAACTGGGCATACTGGCGGGTCAACTGGCCGTAGATGGCATCCTCGGAGCCGGATGCGGCAGCGGCGACCGGAGGAGCCGGCGCCGGCCCCACGTCTTCGGCGGGCGAGGCCACCGGCCCCCTGGCTTGCTGGGCCGAGAGCGATCGCCCGCCTCGTTCCAGGTTCAGGCCCAGGAGGATGCCCAGGACGAGCATCCCGAAAAGGAGTAGCGGCGAGGTGGAGCGCACCATGATCGGCCGATCTCCCGGATGAAACCAGTGTCGGTGACGGCAAGGTGGGAAATCGAAGGTGAGTGTAACCGACAGCGGTCGAGGATTGACGATCCACTATAACCCGAGCGGCGACGAAAAGTCAAAGTTCGGCCTGGCCGGGCGAAATCTGGGTCGATCGAGGATTGAGCAGGCTATGGAGCAACGAGGTGGGATCGAGAGGTCGATCTGCTCGCCGGGTTGCGTCCCGGCATATAATGGGATTGGGCAACTCCGAGGCCAACCGGAGGCCCGACCGCCCACGCAGGCCGGCCATCGGAACCGATCCCGATCGCTGAACGGGGGCGGGTCGATAGATGTGGGTTCTCCTCCGCCACGATAAAAACAAGGACGAACGTCCCTTGCTCGACATTTACGACGAGATTCTCGCGCTCAAGGAGCGGGAAAACGCCACGATCCTCGCCCACTATTACCAGGAAGGCGAGATCCAGGAGCTGGCCGATGTGACCGGCGACAGCCTCAAGCTCGCCAGGGCCGCGACCCAGGTCAAAACCGGGACGATCGTGTTCTGCGGCGTGCACTTCATGGCCGAGACGGCCAAGATGCTCAACCCCGAGAAGCGGGTGTTGCTGCCCGACCTCAGGGCCGGATGCAGCCTGGCGGACAGTTGCCCGGCCCCCGCCTTGGCCCGCGAGCAGGCCCGACTCCGGGCCGAGGGACGCCGGTTCCAGACCGTCACTTACATCAACAGCACGGCTGCGGTGAAGGCGCTGTCGGATTGGATCGTCACTTCGGGCAACGCCGAGGCGATCATCCGCCGAGTTCCCGAGGATCAGGAGATCCTTTTCGTCCCGGACAAGCACCTCGGTTCCTACCTCCAGGGCGTGACGGGTCGCCCGATGATCCTCTGGGACGGCTCGTGCATGGTCCACGAGGTCTTCAGCGTGGTCGACCTGCTCCGCCTGAAGCGGAGGTTGCCGGAGGCCATCACCATGTCCCACCCGGAATGCCCGGTCAACATCCGCGAGCAGAGCGACTTCGTGGGCGGGACCGAGGCCATGCTCCGGATGGTCGAGTCGAAGTCCGAGCCGACCGACTTCCTGGTGGCGACCGAGGCAAACATGCTCTGGCAGCTGGAAAACAAAGTCCCCAGGCATCGTTACAACCCGGTCCCGGGCATCACCTGCGCCTGCAATAAGTGTCCCCACATGGCCCGGAACACCTTGGCATCGCTCCGCGACTGCCTGGCGAACGGCACGCCCGAGATCCCCTGGCAGCCGGAGTTCGCCCGGGCGACGGAAGTCCTCCAGCGAAGCTTGCTGAGCTGAGGCGAAGTGGCCCCATCAAGGACAAACGGCAAAAGCAAGCGACCCGCGCCCGATCGATCGGGCGCGGGTCGCTGACTTGGCTGGAGGAACGATCGGGATTAGCGACCCGATTCGCTCAGGTCCATCTCGAAGTCGCTCAGCTTGATGTCGGCGTCGCCGTCGCCGTCGGACATGGGCTTGTCGTAGATCTTGGCCCAGCGCTGATCTTCGGCGGTGCGGCCGAAGGCCTGACCTTGCCGCTCGTTTTCGCGCTGGCAATCGATGCAGGAGTTGGTGTAAGGCAAGGCATTGAGCCGAGCCTCGGCCACCTTACCGCCGCAGAATTCGCAACGACCGTAGACACCCTCGACGATCCGTTGCAAAGCGTGCTCGATCTGACCGAGTTCCCGGCTTTCGATCTCGACGATCTGCGAGGTGATCTCGTCGTTGGCGGTGTCGACGGCGGCGTCCACGCTGTCGCCGACGACGTTCAGGGCGGCGAACTCGCGGTAAGCGTCGAGGTCGCCGTTGAGGGCTTTACGGAGGGCATCGCGGCGGGCAACCAGTCGCGAGTGGAGTCGGAGCAATGAGTCTTTGCGGGCCATATTACACCTCCTGGTGTTCGTCGCGGCCGACCGTCGCGGGACCGGGGGACCGCCGTCATCAATCAAGGGGGAAGATCGTATCGAAGTAGAGTTGGCGCCCCGCGGGACTTCCTGGAGGCGGACGACCCGACGAGGCTATGAAGGATTCTCACAAGGCCGCCCGCGTCCCACCCAAACCGGGCGAAGATCTCCCGGACCCAGGCACATTATGCGCCACGGATCGAAAGTCCCGAGATTTCCCGGTTGGGACTAGCATAGTACGTACGCCGGACGCAAATGTTTTCCGAGAAACTCGGATTTTATTTTTCTGACGCCCGGGAATAACCGAAGTTTCCGATCGAGCCCGGCGGGAAATAACGGCGCTGTTTCGATTTAATCCACGTAGTAGGACGTCACTCGGGGCTCAAACGTTCCCGGCTCGATGACAAAATTGATGACCTGGATCGCCTTCCCGCTTCGATAGATCCACTGTTCCAGGCATCGTCCCTGGCTTGCGTTGCGGATGATCTGGTCGGGCTTGCTGCCCAGGCGAGATCGAACTTGTGCCCTCGTCAGTCCTTTGAGCGGATCCGAGGTGCCGCGGGGGCCGAGGTCGCCTTGATCCGCGGGCCGATCTGATGCGGGAGAACCGGCGCCGTCCCGTCCGGCATTGGGGTCGAACCAGCCGGCGTCGCCTTTCCGGAACCCCATCCGGAGGAACGCATCGCTGACGGGACGCGATTCGGGGTCGATCGTCAATGCCTCGCGGAGCAGCTCGGCCGCGATCGCCTTATCGCCGAGCATGCGGTCATAATTCCCGGCCAGGATCACCCGTCCTTCGGAGTCGGTTCCGCTCAGTCGATGCTTCCGCCGATCGTCGAGCCAGGATCGGAGCAGCCGGTTTGCCCGAGCTTCTTCGCCCTGGGCACGGATGGTCCTGGCAAGCTCTTCGACTTCGGATTGTCTCAGCGACGCTACGTTTTTTTCCGATTCCTTCAGCCCGGATTGCCGCAAGCGCTCGGCAACGGCCGGGCGATCGGGCAACCGCGACCGGGCCAGGTCGGCCAAGGCCATCGCCTCGGTCGGCCTGACTTCGAGCTGCTTCTCCAACGACTTCTGGATCACATCGGCGAGCAACCGGCGATCGAGCCCGACCCTCGATGGTTCGGCCGCGTCGCGATAGGTCGAGGCTGGGTCGCGACCGTACGCTTCGAGCAGCTCCGGCCCGCCCGAAGCGGCGGCTTCCATCCGGCTCGAGTCCGGCAAGGTCGCCTCGACTCGCTTCGCGAGATCATCGAGCTCGGCCGGCCGGGATGTCTTGCCGAGCATCGAGCGAAAGCCTTTGTGGAACAGGGCATTGCGGAGGGCCAGGGCGATCGGCCGGCCCTGGGCCCGCTCCGCCAAAGCCAACGGGTCGGCCTGGGGACGCTCGGACTCGGCCCAGAGCGTTTCGGACTCCAGCGCCGTGCCTCGGGCCTCCAGCCTGGGGTCGTTCAGCTCCTGGCCGCGACGTTCGGCCCAGATTGCCCAGGATCGCTTCGCTTCGAGGTCATCCGGGCGAAGTCGGCCGAGCTCGCGGTCGAGCCGATCCGAGTCGTTGGGCAGCAGTTCGAGCGTCTCGACCTCGCAGATCAGCCGACCGTCGTCGACCTTCAAGACACCCCGGACCCTGGCATTCGGCTCGCTCGGGGACCGGGCCATCTTGAGTCGAGGAGGGAGCTTGAAGAGGACCTCGGTCCGCTTGAGGAGGAGTTCGTCGTACCCTTGCCGCGGCTTGGATTGGAGGAAGTAGCGGATTCGATCGTCGACCACGACCTCATGACCCACCAGGTCCGGCCTCTTTGCCAGGTCCGAGGGCTCGACCGGATCTTGGCCGGCGGCAGATCCGACGAGCAAGCAGAACCAGGCGATCGGGTGGAACTTCACGGCTGCACCTCCTCGCCACCGTCCGATGAGCCGAAGACCTTCTCGAGCGCCTTGGAGTGCGTGATGTACACGCCGCTCTCCGGCTCGAGAGTGTAAACCCAGACGCTGGTGTTGGGGTCGAGCTCGAGCGAAGCGAGCCGGGCACCGAACGTCTTGATGTCGCCGACCTTGGGTTCCGAAAGCTCGAAGAGCCGGAAGCCCGTCAGGTCGATGCTGGCCCGGGTCGTCGGCCTGGGACCTCGGCCGGCGAAGAGATAAGTCCCGACCTGGTATCGACCGCCCGGCTTGGCCGGATCGGGGACCGCCGTCACCACGGTCTCCAGGATCACCGATCGCCCTTTGTAGAATGTGGCGAAGTGGGCGGTCCAATCCTTGACCACCTGGAAGGTCGAGGCGTTTTCGAGGATCTGATCGAGACCTTCGCTGGCAAGGTCGGTGAAGATCGCGGCCTCGGCGGAGCCTTGGCGGATCGCGCCCGCACCTTCGTAGCTGCCGCCGAGGGCGTCGACGGCGGCAGCGGCGTCGGCCAGGAGCTTCTTCGCGGCCTGGAAGTCGCCTTCGTCCAGCTTCTTGAGGCCGATGGTCCGGCCAATCTCCGCCACCTGGGGGAGCGACTCCAGCTTCTGTCGCCCTCGACGGACCGCCACCGCGGAGACGACCAGGACCAGCAGCCCGACGACCAGGAGCCGATTCCGGTGTCGCCAGCCCCAGTCCCGCAGGGAGAATGCCGATGCCGGCTCGAAGGACGGGGCGGGCACGCTCGCAGGACGTCCCACCAGGGGCGAGACGGGACGTTTCTTGGGAGGATGGGGCGGGGTCACATCCACAACGGCCGATGCCGGTGCCTCCGGGACGCCATCGACCCAATCGATCTCGACCGGCTCTCCCGCCCCCCCCTCCACCGGATCGGCGACTTCGGACGATGGGCCAGGGATGGGGTCGGTCAGCGGGATCGGTTCGTCTTCGTAGGCCGCTTCGATCGCGGAGGTGACCCGAGCTTTCGGCGTACCGGCGGTCAAGGGGGGCTCGGGCAACGGGCTTCGCGGGAGGACGAAGATCCCCTCGCCGCAGGTGGGGCACCGCAAGGCCTGATACCCTTCGGTCCGCAACCCCTGGAGGCGATGCCCCTCGGAGCAGGCGACGTTGAAGGGGTGGGCCCGCGACGGGGGCGGGGCCGACCAGCCTTGCATCAAATTTTTGGCGCGTCCCAGCAAGCCCAACGGTGGTTGACCCCCAGCCCGGAGAGGCAAATCGAGTCGAGCTTCGCGGTCGACGACGATTGTCCTATTATCGACGAGGCGAGGTTGAGGGTCAATCGTCGGGCCGATCGCGGACGCTCGACGCCCGAGGGGCGATGCCGCGTCGTTGATCGTCGGATATGATCCATGCCATGGCCGAGTACTCGACGGGAGCCGGAGCACCACGCTTGAGGACCGTCTTGGCCCGGCCGGCCCGGGCGATCGCCGGGATCGCCTTCCTGGTCGTCTTGAGCCGGATTGCGCGCGGAGACTCCCTGGGCGTGTCGGCCGAAGTGGGGACCGGTCCGGTCTTCGTCGGGCAGGCGGCGGAAATTCGCGTCCGGGTCGCGGGCGCCGGGGCCGACCTGGCGATCGATCCTCCGGAGATGGATGCGGCGGCTATCTACTCGCGGGGCCCGGCGGACCCCGCATCGCAGGGGGATGGGTCGCCGACCTCGCGTCTGTTCGTGGTGGTCCCCAGGCGTGCCGGGCCGCTCGCCATCCCCCCATTCCGGGTCCGTTCGGGCGACCGATCGGCCTCCTCGCGCGGGCTCCGACTGACCGTTTCCGGCGTGCCGACGGCCGGCCGGACCTCGGCGTTCCTCGGAGGTGTCGGGACGCTCGAGGTCCAGGGCGAAGTCGAGCCGGCGAGGGTCCGGCTCGGCCAGGCCTTGGAGTGCCGGGTCCGGGTGTCCGGGGAAGCCGCATGGGGATCGAGCCGAGGCCCCGACCTGTCCGCCTGGGCCAAGGCGAACGGCATCCGGGTCGAGCCCCTGCCGGATGCGGAGGTCGACGCAGGCCCGCCGTCGCGGACGTTCCGCTATCGGCTCAGGCCGACCCGGGCTGGCAAGGCGACCCTGCCACCCATCGCCATCGCCGCGTTCGACCCCTCCACCCGGCGCTTCACGACGAAGGCGACCTCGAGCATCCCCATCGAGGTCGACGAGCCGGCCCGATTCGACCCCGGCACGCTCCGCTATGGCGAGGATCGAGGCCGTGCTGGCGTCAACTCCCGACCGCGCGTCCTGCCGATCGCGATGGCCGCGATGGGCGTCTCGATCCTCGCGTCAGCCGCCCTGGCCTGGCGGCGTCGCGTTGTACGGACCAGGGCACGCCGGATGGCGGGCGCCCGGGCCTGGGCCCGATCCCTGGCCGGCAGGCTTGACCCGTCGGGCGGCGAGGTCGACGTGGCCCGGCAAATCACGGCGGGCTTTGCCGAGCTGCTCTTCAGGGCCCTCGACCGTCCGCAGGGCGTGCTCACCCCGCCCGAGACCTCGGCGGCCGTCGCCAAGCTGACGCGCGACGAGACGCTGGCGGGCCGGGCCGGCCGATTGATCGGGGCCTGCGACCGGGCGGTTTATGGAGGGGGAGGGTCCGGCTCGGCGAACCTGGCCGCCGAGGCCCGGGAGGTCCTGGGAGCGATCGAGGGGAAGTTGCCCGGCAGGGCGGGAGGCGGGAAAAGAGCCGAGGGAGGCAGTCGGGACCGCATCGTTTAAAGAATTGGCGGTCGCGGCCTGCCTCCCACACTCAACCTTCCCTCAACACCGATGATCGCGGATGCTGGCGACCGCCTTTGGCCTGTTCCAGGCCGATGCGGTCTTCGACGAAGCTCGGACGCGATCAGGATCGTGCGTAGCTGCTCGAACTAGTCCGGGGAGTGCTGTAAATCTCGCGGAATGAAGACTCGCGCCGGGTCTCGCGACGGTAGGCGACGAAGCCGTCGAGCGGGAGGACGGGAATCGATTTGTTGATCAGATTCTCGATCGCCGTCAGCGGTTCCCCCTGGTCGGGGCAGACGAAAAGATAGGCGATGCCGTCCTTGCCCATCCGGCCGGTCCGGCCGATCCGATGGACGTAGTTCTCGGCGTCGTCGGGGATGTCGAAATTGACGACGTGGCTGATGTCATTGACGTCGATGCCGCGGCCGACCACGTCGGTGGCGACGAGCACGGGGATGGCCCCGCTGCGGAACCCCTGCATGACCCGGTTGCGGACCGATTGGGTCAGGTCGCCGTGGATGGTGGCGACGCCGGCGACACGGCCGCGGAGCTTGTCGGCGAGCTTGTCGGCCCCCCGCTTGGTCCGGGTGAAGACGATGCACTGGCGGGGGTGGTCGCGTTCGAGCAGGTGGACCAGCAAATCATATTTGCGGTCATGCTCGACGGTCACGTAATACTGCTTGATCGATTCGACCGACGGCTCGTCCTTGGACAGGTTGAGCTCGACCGGCTCGAACATGTAGCGACGGGCCAGCGTCCGGATCTCCGCGCTGATCGTCGCCGAGAGGAGCAAGGTCTGGTGCGGGTCGGGCACCTTGCGGAGCACGCGCTCGATGTCGGGTCGGAACCCGATGTCGAGCATCCGGTCGGCCTCGTCGAGGACGACGTGCATGATCTCGCCGAGGTAGAGCGTCCGCCGCTCGATGTGGTCGAGCACCCGGCCGGGCGTGCCGACGACGATGTCGACGCCCCGCTCCAGGGCCCTGAGCTGCTTCTCGATCGGCTCGCCGCCGTAGATGCCGCAGATCGACACGTCCTGGCCGTGGGCCAGCTTCTGCATCTCGACGACGATCTGCTGGACGAGCTCGCGGGTCGGGGCCAGGATGATGCCCTGGGGGCCTCGACCTCGAGGTTCGAGCATCTCGATCAGCGGGATCGCGAAGGCGGCCGTCTTGCCGGTGCCGGTCTTGGCCTGGCCGATGACGTCGCGGCCTTCGAGGGCCTCGGGGATCAGCTCGGCCTGGATCGGCGAGGGGGTCAGGTATTTGACCCGACGGAGGGCTTCGAGCATCCCTCGGCTCAAGCCCATCGATTGGAATCCTTGCGGGGATTCCTCCACCGCGCGTTGAATCAAACAAACCTCCCGGAGAGAAATGTCGTGGTGCCGTGATCCTCCAAGCCTCGTCCGAACGCGACCTGTCGACCACATCGCCATCATAACTGCAATCGGACACGCCGTCAAAGCCAGCCGGCCCCGATTCGTTCGCCCCCAACCGGTTTGTGTCGAGCCCGGCCATCCGCCGGCCCGGGCCGGGGCCGCGCGGGAGGACGGCGGCTTGCCGGCTCCCGAGGGCTCCGATACTCTCGAACCCTGGGGGGATTCGGGTCGGCGACGCCCCGCCCCTCGTGATCGTGAGCAACCAGGGAGCCCGAGCGATGTCCGATCAGACAACCCCGGTCGCCGACCTGCAGCAACGCTATCGCCAATTCCTCGACCTCCTGCCCTTGACGGTCTCACTGGCCGGCCTGCCGCCGAGCGAAGGGCGGCTCTTCAGCGAGGAGCAGATCGAGGCCCGGGCGATCACGATGCGGGCTGCCTATCGGGTGGCACGGTCGACCGCCAAGGAATGCCTGGGCGGGTCGTAGGCAAGTTGCGGAGCTGGCCCGAGCCCGGCCCTTCGATTCCACGCCGGGGCCCTGTCCGCCCGGCCCGGGGAAGCCGATAAGAAGTCGCGTGGCGCTTCAGGCTGCTCAATCCGGGGGGACCGGGACCCCCGACCGATCGCCACGCCCGCTTCCATCGACTCCCGAGCGAAAGGCCCCTCCCGCAATGACGATCCAACCCGAAGCCGGTCCCCGAAGGCTGCGAGCCGCGATCATCGGGTTCGGCCTCGACAGCACCGACGACCATCAGAGGCTGAGCACCGGAGACCAGTGCATCCTGGTGGGGGGATCGGAGGAGACTCACGCCGAGCTGCTCGAGACGATGCTCCGCCTCGAATCGGAGCTGGAACGCCTCGGCCAGGGGCTCGCCGACGTCACGCCGGATGAGCTCGCCGAGATCGCCTGGCGGATCGACTCCCCCGAATTGCACCAGATCGCCCTCCAGATGGGCGAAGGCCTCGCCAGGAGCGGACGCTCCTTCCACGAGTCGACCGCCGAGGAGCTGAGCGAGCTCTCCTCCGGCTTCGGGCCCGCCTGAGGAGGCCCTTGCGGTCCCCCGGGCACGACCCCCCGAGCGGCGTCGGCGGCCGGGGCCCTGGCCAGGGCCCCGGCCGCCGCTCGCGTTTCGGGATTGCAACACCGGCGGAACGATCGCGTACCCTGGACACTTCCGCCGGGCCCCCTGCATCGGCGATAATGGAGCATTCCCGACGAATCGTGAAACGTGGCCTGCATCCCCGAGGTATCCAGGGGCGATCGACCGACGGCCCGTCCGGTCGCCCCATCCGCCTGGCAAAAGGCTGGAACGATGGACGATCGCTCGTTGGTGGATGCGCTCCGCTCCGGCGACCCGCAGGCCCCTAGCCTGCTCTTCGCCCGTTACCACGGCATGATCTACGGCCTCTGCTTCCGGATGATGCGCCATCGTCAGGACGCCGAGGACGTGGCCCAGGACACCTTCCTGCGGGCCCTCAACGGCCTGAAGCGATTCGACGCGAGCCGCCCGCTCCGGCCCTGGCTACTCGGCATCGCCGCGAACCGATGCCGGACCGCATTGGGCCGACGGACCCGGAGGCCGATCCCCGCCGACTCGCCGGCCGAATGCGTCGACCGTCGGCCCGGCCTGGACGACCCGGAAGATCTCGCCGGCGAGCTCGACCGGGCGCTCGGCCAGCTCCGGCCCGAGTACCGCCTGGTCTTCGTCCTGTTCCACGAGCAGGCCCTGCCCTACGAGGAGATCGCCCAGGCGATCGGGAGGCCGGTGGGCACCGTCAAGACCTGGCTCCGTCGGGCCAGGCTCGAACTCATCGGCCACCTCACGCGGCGGGGGGTTTATTGCTAAGCCCCCTTTCCCGCAACCGGATAATTCTCCTGACCGAGGGTCCGGTCCATCGGCGTCCGATTCAACGCATGGCACGCGACGGGAGCCAAGATGACCTGCGAGGAACGCCAGCGGTATTGGAACGAACGGCTCGATCGCTGGGACGGTGATCCCACCACGTTCCACCCCGATTGGGACGAGCACATCGACGCCTGCGACCGCTGCCGGGCCTCCTCCGCCGGCTTCGACACCCTCCGCGAGGCGATCGCGACCTGGCCGGCCCCCCCGCCGGCGTCCGCGGCCTCGCTCGCCCGCCTGGAACGGCTCGGCGCCTCGCGGATGATCCGGGCGAGGGGCCGAGGGCCGCACGTCCTGTCCTCGCGGCTTTCGGTCCCCCTGGGCCTGGCCGCCTCGGTGCTCCTGGTCGCCTGGCTTGGCTCGTCCCCGGATCGTCGCGACGGGGGAGCCGATCCGAACTTGCCGACGACGGTCCAGTCACGCCAGGTCAGCGTCTCCATAAAAGGGTCGAGTCGGGCCACTCGGAGGCTGGTCCTGGAGGACCCGGGCCCCGACGCCCGGATCGGGCGCGACGTGCTCGCCCTCGACACCTCGATCCGGCACGGAGATGGTGCCGGGACGCCGCCGCCGGAGATCGTCGCCAGCATCGGCCTGACGGCCGAGGGTGGCGGTCATCAGGGGGGAGGCCCGATCCCCGACTCGGCCCGCTATGCCTTCGGCTTCCTCCTGGGCCCCGAGAGCCCCTCGAACGGCGGATTGGCCAGCGGCCTTTGACGACCCCGACCTGCCGTCGGGCGGCGACCAGGCGGCCGGGCTCGCCTGCGCATGATCAGGGGTGGAGGGATGATGAGCTGGCATCGCTGGTTGGCCCCGGTCCTCGTGCTCTGGCTCCCAACCTGGTCGGACGCGCAGGGGCTGCCCGTGATGCCCCCGGCGGTCGCGACCCCGTTCGACGACATGGCCGACTGGAACGCCTACAACCGGGCCGGGTGGAAGGCGATCAACCACGGCTGGTACGACACGGCGGAGCGCGAGTTCCTCGGGGCGATCAAGATCGCCCGGCGCCCCTCGATGAAAAATCCCCATCTGCTGGTCCGGAGCTACGCCGACCTCGCCTGGGCCCTCCAGCTCCAGGGGCGGAACGCCGAGGCCGAGCCGTTGGCCCGGTGGGCCCTGGAGTCGAGGGAGAAGCTGCACCCGGCCGGCTCGATCCCGGTGGCCCAGAGCCTCAACCAACTGGCGACCCTCTGCTCCGACCTGGGGCGCTACGGCGAGGCGGAACCGCTCCTCAACCGGGCCCTCGAGGCCCAGTCCGGCATCCCGAACGTCAACGGCCAGGAGCAGGCCAGGTCCCGGACCCTGCTGGCCTTGCTGATGGTCGCGCAGCGGCGTTACGACGAGGCCGCCCGCGAGTTCGAGCTGGTGGTCAAGCTCCGCGAGCGGGCCATGGGCTCGACGAACCCCGAGACCGGCGACGCTCTGACCAACCTCGGCTTGGTCAAGCTCGAACAAGGGCGCGAGGACGAGGCCCGGACCTCTTTCGATCGGGCGTTGGTGATCTTCGAGCGGTCGCGAGGCCCGTCCGACGTCTCGGTGGCCCGGGCCCTCGAAGGGCTGGCCAGGATCGACGCCAAGCGCGGCGACCTCAAGCAGGCCGAGGGCCGCTATCGCCGGGCGGTCGAGATTCGCGACAGCCTCCGCCCGCCTGGCGACCCGGCCTCGGCGTCGACCCTGGCCCAATTCGCCGACGTCCTGGGTCGCCTGAACCGGCCGGAGGAGGCCAGGCAGATCCGGGCCAGGTCGGCCCGCTCCGCCGATCGCCCCGAGCCTTCGGCGTCCTACACCAAGCCCTCGAATCTCGCGACCGACCCCGTCCGGCCCAGGCCGGCGAGCCGAGGCTGATCAACAGCCCTCGGACCGCCCGACGGAAGGTGGAACCCATCGAAATGTGTCCCCCCCCCCGCCGGTTCGCCGCCCTGATCTGGGGCCCGGTCCTGATGGCCTCGTCCCTCGGGTCCGGTCCGGCCGACGACCTGCTCAAGATCACGCCCCCGCACTCGGCGGCGACGCTCGTCGTCGAGTCCTTGCGCGACCAGGCCCGGGCGATCATCGCCTCCCCGCTGCTCGACGGCTTGCAGCGCTCCTCGGCCTTCCAGCAGGGGTCGGGCTCCCTCAAAGTCAGCCAGGTCGGGGATTTCGCCCGGCGGATCGAGGCGGCGTTTGGCATCCCCATCGCTTCGATCCGCGATCAGGTCCTCGGCGAGGCCGCCGTGCTCGCCTTCTTCCCGGGCCCCGACAATGCGCCGCAAGATTCCCGAGGGCTCTTGCTGACCCGTCGCCATGACCGGGGGGTCGTCGAGAAAGTCTTCGAAGCGATCAACCAGGCCCAAATGCGCAACGGAGAACTGCTCCGGATCGAGCAGAGGACCCGAGGTTCGATGGGCTATGCAGCCCGGATCTTTGGGCCGGGCGTCAAGCTCTACGAGTTCTATGTCCACCTGGACGACTCGACGTTCGCCTGGTCCAACTCGGAAACGTTGATCAAGAGCGTGATCGACCTCAAGCTCGCCGGCGGCCGAGGCCTGGCCGACGTCGAGGGCTTCGGCAAGGCCCGGCAGGGCTTGCCCGCGTCGTCGCTGGCCTCTCTGTTCGTGGCACCCGCGATGATCCGAAGCTTGCGGGCGGGAAGCCGACCCCCGGCGAACCGGGTCGAGAAGGTCCTCGGCCTGATCTTCGGCCATTACGCCGACGCGATCGCGTTCGCCGCCGTTGGCCTCGTGTGGAACGAGGGCCTGGCGATCCATCTGCACGAGGTCTTGAATCTGAGGAAGCTGGACGCCCCGATCCGAGGATGGCTGTCCGGGCCACCCAACCCTCCCGACCTCGGGGCCTCGGTCCCGGCCTCGGCGCTGGCGGTCGCCTCGGTCGATCTCGACCTGCCGGCGATCCGTCAGTCGGCCGTCAGCAAGCTGGAGCCGGCGGACTTCGCCCGGTTCGGCAATATCCGGGATGTGCTCCGGGCATTGCTCGCGGGGGTCGACCCGATCAACGACGTCCTGCCTCGGATCAAGCCGCACCTCCTGGCCTACATCGACTCCTCGTCACACCCCGATCGACGCCCCTTGTTCCCGATCGTCGGGGCGATCGGCTGGTCGGAAGCGGCGGGACTGCCGGTGCTGGGACCCCCGATCGACGGCGCCCTGCGGGCCTTCTTTGCCCTCCGGGCGATCAGCCTGGAAGACCGGGCCAAGATGAGCGATCTCCGGGTCGAAACCGTCGTCGTCGATGGGACCCAGATGACCGTCCTCACCAACGGCAAGCGTAACCTGGCGGCCTACCGGGTCGATGGCGGTCGGCTGGTTGTCGGCAGGGGCTCCGACGCTGTCAAGCGGTTCGGGTCGACCGCGGGCCCCTTGCTCTTTCAGGAGATCCGGGACCGATATCTCGCGGATTCGGGGACGTTCGCGATTCTCGACATGAATCGATCGGTTGAGGTGATCACCAAGTATCGCGTACCGATCGCACGAAGGCTGGCGACGGGGCCGGATCGGCCGATCGCCGACGTCGAGCGCGACCTGGATCAGCTGTTGAGCGTGGCCTCATTGTTCCGGGCCGCCGCCTTCGTTTCCGAGGTCTGCGCGGGGGGCTCGGAGGTCCACCGGAAGCTCCTCCTCCTCGCCCGCTGAGCCGAGGAGCCCGCCCTGGAGCCTCACCAGTCCTTGCCCGCGGTCGCGGGGCCTCGTGGGCTCTCGTCGGGCGGGCGTTGGCGGCGCGACTCCTGGACGTCGCGGAGGGCCTCGTCGAGCCTGGCGCCGGGCGAACCCGGCTCGGGGCTGGCCTCGCCCTCTCCCCCCGCCCCGCCCGCTCCCCGGCTCCCCTTGGCGGAGGAGGACTCGGCCCCGCCCGGTCGCGTCGCCCGATCGCCCGACGGCTCCCCGCCGGGCTTCGACCGCGTGTCGTCGGGCTGGCCTCGGCCGCCGGGCGGGCGGTTCTTGGAGGGGTTGCCGTTCCCGGAGCCTTCCGGCTCGGGCGGGATCGGAGGTGGCTTGATCCGCTCGGCCACGAACGCCCGGTTGAGCGCGGCATCACGCCGGACCGCGTCGGAGGCGCCCCCTTCGGCGGTCGAGGCCAGGCACGCATCGTAGTCGACGAGGGCGGCCGCGAGATCGCCGGAGGCCAGGTGGGCGTTCCCGAGGGCGTAGTCGATCTTGACCTGGAGTTCGGCCCCCGCGAGCGAGCGGGCCTCGCCATAGAGGGCGATGGCCTCGGGGTAGCGGCGGAGTCGGAACAGGGTCGCCGCGGCATCGTAGAGCGGGATCGCGGCACGAGGGGCGATCGCTCGGGCGCGGTCGAATGCCCGCAGTGCGTCCGGGAAGTGGCCCGAGGCGTAGGCCGTCCGGCCTTGCTCGATCAGTTCGGCCACGGGCCCGCCCTGCACCGCCCCGAGGCTTGCGGCGAGGATCGCCAGTGCCGGGAACAGCCGCCGCCATCCCCGGGACGACGGTCGCCGCCACGATCGGCCGGGCCACGAGCCCGCCAGGCCGATCGTCAGGGCCGAGAGGACTAAGACGGGGAACCGCTCGACCCGGTCCGGCAGGCGGAGTCCCTCCCGTCTCCGGCGAGCGGTGGGCTCGATCCGGTCGCGGTAGAGCGGCCCGAGATCGGCCGAGGCCAGGCCGATCGGCAGCACGGCGCCGCCGGTCGCCATGGCCAGGGCCTCGAAGGCGACGTCGGACCTCCGAGATTTCGGGGCCGGGGCGGCCTTCGCCGCCGAGGCGGCCGGCGTATGGTCGGGCACCGCGTGGTCGTGGTCCGGGTCGCCGATCGCGACGGAGTGCACGACGATCCCCTCGGCCTTGAGCCGGTCGATGGCGGCGCCCCAGCGGCCCGCGTGGTCCTCGCCGTCGGAGAAGACGACGATGGCCCGGCCTTCGGCGTGCTCCTCCTCGTCGAAGGCATCCAGGGCCGCGTCCAGGCCGGCGCCGAGGTCGGTCCCCCCGGGCTGGACCTCGCCGGGCCGGATCGCCCGGAGGGCGTCGAGCGCGGCATCGATGTCGCCCGTCAAGGGGCAGCGGACGACCCCCCGGCCGGCGAACGCGACCACCGCCGCCCGGTTACCGGGATCGTCCCGGAGTGCGCCAAGAAGGCCGACGCCAGAGCCGATCGCGACCCCGATCCGATCGGGCACGGCGTCCTCCGCCGCCATGCTCCGGCTGGCGTCGACGAGCAGGACCAGGTCATGGCCGGGCGGCGAGTCATGGCCGGTCGTCCGGCCCCACCGGGGTTGCGCCAGCGCCAGGACCAGCAACCCGGCCGCGAAGAGCCAGGGCCGCGAGCCGTCGCTCGAGGGTCGCCCCGATTGCCCGAGCCGCGTCCAATCGCGATCCCGCATCCTCGACCCCCGGGCGACCAGGAAGGCCCAGGGGATCAATGCCAGGAGGAACCAGAGCCGCCCCGGATGGGCGAAATAGGTCGCCATGCCGCGTCGAACCTCCGAATCAAGGGAGCCGCCGGAGCCGGCCGGAGAGCAAGAGCAGGTCGACCGCCAACGCCGCCAGCGCGGCCGCGGCCCAGGGGGCGTACCGCTCGCGATAGATCGTCCGGATCGTGCCGGAGACCGGGCTCCGCTCCAGGTCGTCGATCTCGTCGAAGACGTGCCCCAGCATGTCGGCGTCGGCCGCCACGAACGACCGGCCGCCCCCGACTTCGGCGATCCGCCGGAGCAGCTCGACGTCCGGGCCGCTCGCGATCGCCTCGGTCGGGCCCGCGGTGGCGCCCGGCTTGGGGGTCGGCGGCTCGGCGGGCCGCCCGATCGCGATCGTGTGGAGCCGGACCCCGAGCCCCCGGGCGATCTCCGCCGCGGCCAGCGGGGCGATCGGCCTGGGGACGGCCGGGGCGTTCCGGCCGTCGGTCAGCAGGACCACGACCTTGCGCCTCGATGGCGACCGCCGGGCCGCCCCCAGGGCGACGACCAGCGCATCGCCCAGGCTCGTCCCGTCGTCGACGATCCCCGCCGGCCGGATCGACCGCACGGCGTCGAGCAGGAATCGCTGATCCAGCGTCGGCGCGGCGACCAGGTCGGGATAGTTGGCGAACTGGACGACGCCGATCAGGTCGTCCCCTCGCCCCTCGATGAACCGCGAGAGCACCCGCTTGGCGGCCTCAAGCCGAGTGATCGGGCCCCCTTCGGCGGGGAAGTCGGCCCCCTTCATCGTCGAGCTTCGGTCCAACGCCGCGACGATCGTCACCCCCCGACCGGCCACGTGCACCCGCCCTCCCACCACCTGCGGCCTGGCCATCGCCAGGGCCAGGCAGGCGATGGCCAGGCCCCGGGTCCAAGCCGGCAGGGATCGGAGCAGCCGGGCCGGCCAGGCTGGTCCCGCCTCGAACCCGGCCAGGGTGGGCCAGGCCACCCGCGACCGCCGCCGCTCCCAGAGCCAGGGGAGCGGCGCCAGGATCAACACTGCCAGCCACCAGGGGTCCGCGAGTCGCATGCAAAGCTCGCAGCTTCGATCGTCCGGAACCTCCCGACCCGATAATCCATGCCTCAATCGGGGGGGCCGGCATCGAAACGATCCTACGCCGATCGGGCCCTCGGTTCACCCCGAATCGCCGGTTTCGGCGGCTCGATCCGGCGAAGACCGGGAAAATAAAGCCCCCAACCGTGCCGATCGATCGGGCGAGAGCGAGGGGGCGATCGACGGCGGTCGCGCTCGCTCGTTGGCGGCGGGGGGCCGCCTGGCTTATAATCCGGGGATCGGACCGATCGCCCTCGTCGGATCTCTCGGGCAGAGCTTGGTTGCATATGGACTTCGATCCTCCTTCGCGTTCCAGGTCGTTCGAGTGGTCGGGCACCCCGGCCGATCCTTATACTCCGCCTTCGGAGCGGTTCGATCCGCTGGGCGACCCCTGGATCGACCCGGATGACGAGCGTCGCCGCTACCGATCGACGCTCCGTCGGCTGAGCCTGGGGTTCTCCACCCTGGCCCTGGCTCTGATCCTGGCGAGCCTGTCGTCGATCGGCGGGCTGATCTTGATCTTCACCGGACGGTTACAGAATCCCGGTGTACTGCTGGGGATCAACCACTTCGACCTGATCCTGGAAACGGCGATCGTCTGGGTGTCGACGATCGGGGTTGCCTTGCTCTGGGGCCGGTGGCCCGACCCGAGCTGGACCCGTCGATCGGGACTGCTCCTGATGATGTGCCTGGTCGACATCGTCCTCTGGTCGCTGGACCACGCTAAGGACATCGGCTTTACCGACGCCAAGATCGGCCACGACTGGTTCCGGCTCTCGCTCGGCCGGGCCCTGGGCTGGTCGGAGTTCGCGCTGATCGCCAGCCTGGCGGCCGACATCGCGGCCCGCCTGGGCGAGCCGCAGGCGCTCGACTTCGGCAAGGCCGCCCGGTCGCTCGCCACGACCGGGGCGATCGTCTGGTTCACGTATTTCTACTTCCAGACCGACTGGAACAACCAGATCTGGCCGCTCAAGATGCGCCGCCTCGACCGGGGCTCGGTCATGCTCTACCTGGGGACGATCGTCCTGGGGTCGATCGCCATGGTCCAGGTCAGCGCCCTGAGCCTGCTCGCGAGCCGGTGCTGCGGCAAGGCCCTCCGCGACATGGCGGCCGAGGACAAGAAGCGCGACGCCTTCCCCGACTTCTGAACCGGCCCATGATCAGGCTCAGGACCGGTCGTCGGCGGCCGAGCCGAGCGGCAGGAGTTCTCGGAGCGACTTGGGCAGCGGGAAGTGGACGTCCTCCTCGCGGACCCACTCCTCGCGGATCGTCGCGCCGAAATGGTCCTGGAGGTAGGCGATGCACTCCTGGACCACGTCCTCGGGGGCGCTGGCACCGGCGGTGATGAGCACCGTCTCGACGCCGGCGAACCACGACTGGTCGAGGTCGGCCACGCCGTCGATCAGGTGCGAGTGGGGGCCGAACGAGCGGGCGATCTCGGCCAGCCGCTTGCTGTTGGAGCTGTTCTGGCTGCCGAGGACGAGGACGAGGTCGGACCGGCCGGCCAGCTCGCGGACCGCCTCCTGGCGGTTCTGGGTGGCGTAGCAGATGTCGTCCTTGGGCGGGTTGGCGATCCTCGGGAACTTCGCCCGCAGGGCCGCGATGACCACGTTGGCGTCGTCCACGCTCAAGGTGGTCTGGGTCAGGTAGGCCACCCGTGTGTCGATGGGGAGGTCGAGGGCCTCGACGTCGGCGGCCGTTTCGACCAGGATCATCCGGTCGGGCGCCTCGCCCATCGTGCCGATCACCTCGTCGTGCCCCTCGTGGCCGATGAGGACGATGGTATAACCCTCGCGGGCGTACTTGACCGCTTCGAGGTGGACCTTCGTCACCAGCGGGCAGGTCGCGTCGATGGCCCGGAGGTCGCGGGCCTTGGCCTGTTCGCGGATCTGGGGCGAGACGCCGTGGGCGCTGTAGAGGAGCGGCGAGCCCGAGGGGACCTCTTCCAGCGCCTCGACGAAGACGACGCCCCGGCTCTTGAATCGCTCGACCACGTACTTGTTGTGGACGATCTCGTGGTAGACGTAGACGGGGGCCCCGAAGAAGTCGAGCGAGCGTTCCAGGCTCTCGATCGCCATGTTCACCCCGGCGCAGAAGCCTCGGGGATTCGCCAGGATGATCTGCATCGCGGGGTTCAACCTCCGTCGCGTCCGTCGGGGCGAGCTTCTGCGCTCATGGTAAACTTTCGAGGGCCTTCGGGAAAGCCGGGCCGGACCGATGCCCCGGCCGGACGCTAGCCAACCAGGTTTGCCTTGCGGTATGATCCGGCGTCGCACAGGGTTGGGAGGCGAGATGGGACCGGAAGAAGTGCTGCTCTGCGACGCGGCGGGATTTGAAGCCGCGCTGGACGACCTGGCCCGGCGGATCGCCGAGGGGCGGAGGCCGGGCACGCCGATCGGCGTGGTGGGCATCCGGACCCGTGGCGTGCCGATCGCCCGGCGGATCGCCTCCCGCCTCTCCCGCCTGGCGGGAGAGCCCGTACCCGTCGGGGCCCTCGACATCACCCTCTACCGCGATGACCTCGGCGACGGGAACCGCTGGCCGGTCCTCCTGGGGACCGAGATCCCCTTCGGCGTCGACGGTCGCGAGATCATCCTCGTCGACGACGTCCTGTACACCGGCCGGACCATCCGAGCGGCCCTGAACGCGATCTGCGACCTGGGCCGGCCGGCGATGGTCCGCCTGGTGGTCCTGGTCGACCGGGGGCATCGCGAACTGCCGATCCGGGCCGACGCCGCGGGCCTGATCGTCTCGACCCTCCGCGACGAGACGGTCAAGGTGCGGGTCGAGCCGGTCGATGGCTCCGACGAGATCGTCAAGGTCGTCCGACCCGACCGTCGACCGCGATCCCAAGAGGCCGACCGATGAACGAGCCGGCCGCGCCCGTCGCCTGGAACCGCAAGCACCTGCTCGGCCTCGAAGACCTCTCGAAGGACGAGATCGTCGCGATCCTCGACACCGCCGAGTCGTTCTCCGAGGTCTCGCGGAGGAGCCGCAAGAAGGTCCCGGCCCTGACCGGCCGGGTGGTCTTCAACCTGTTCTTCGAGAACTCGACCCGGACCCGGACCAGCTTCAGCCTGGCCGCCAAACGCCTCTCCGCCGACGTCCAGGACTTCTCGGCGAGCGTCTCCAGTCTCACCAAGGGGGAGACGTTCATCGACACCGCGCGGAACATCGAGGCGATGGGGGCCGACATCCTGGTGATCCGCCACCCGACCCCGGGCGCACCCCATCTGCTCTCGAAGCACGTCCGCTGCTCCATCATCAACGCCGGAGACGGGGCCCACGAGCACCCCACGCAGGGGCTCCTCGACCTCCTGACGATCCGCCGGGCCAAGGGGCGGATCGAGGGCCTGACCGTTGGCCTGATCGGCGACATCGGCCATTCCCGGGTCGCCCGCTCCGACCTCTGGGGCCTGCTCAAGCTTGGCGCCAAGGTGATCCTCTGCGGCCCGCCGACCCTGGTGTCGAAGGGCTTCGAGCGGCTCGGCTGCGAGGTTGCTCACAACATCGACGAGGTCCTGCCCCGGTGCGACGTCGTCAACGCCCTCCGGATCCAGCGCGAGCGGCAGGAGCGCGGGCTGTTCCCCTCGCTCAGCGAATACTTCCAGCTCTATGGGCTCACCGGCGAGCGCCTGGCCAGGGCCCGCCCCGACCTCCTGGTGCTGGCCCCCGGGCCGATCAACCGGGGGGTCGAGCTGACCCCAGAGGTCGCCGACGGGCCCCAGTCCGCCATCCTCGACCAGGTGACCAACGGCCTTGCCGTCCGGATGGCCGTGCTCTACCTCGTCAGCGGCCGAGGGACGCCCGTCCTCCAGGGCCTCTGATGGGTCACCGGATGGCGAGCAGGCCGCCGATCGCGGCCGGACATTGGTTATCGGGCGGGTCGGGCCGATCCTCTAGCGGGACAGGCTCCGGCAGATCGCGAGGAACGTCGCCTTGTCGCCGTCGAACTCCTTGCCGGGCGACTCGCAGAGGATCGAGACCCTCCGGTCGTTGGTGAGCAGGGTCGCCCGGATTCCCCGGATCTTGCCGCCGAACATCCTGCCGCCGGAGGCGGTGAACGTGGCCACCCGGCCTTCGCCGAGGCCGGACCCCTTGAAGAGGGCCGGTTCGCTCTCCTGATAGTCGGAATAGAGCTCGGCGGCGTTCTTCTTGTAACGCTCGTGGGCCCCGTGGACCGGGGCCAGCTCGCTCCCTTCCTCGTAGTTGCCGTTGTTCGGGCCGGACGTGAGCGAGCCGGCGATGTCGGCGAAGACCTGGACCTTCGCCGACCCTTTGGTCAGCCGGACCCAGGAATACATGTTGTCGGGCCGGCTGCCGGTCTCGGTCGCCCAGCCGGCCGGGTAGCGGAGCCGGAAGGCGTTGTCGGCCGGCGAGAAGTTGGCCGAGAGCAGCCCGGCATCCGCCGCCGGGTCGCCCCCTCCGGCGGCGAGGTCCCTCGGCGCGGGCGGAGGGGTCGCCGGGGCTGCGCCCGCGCCAACCTTCCTGGTCATCCGGATGAGCTGGACCACCTTCTTCCCGTTCAGTGGGTCGTAGAGGTCCAGCGTCGCCCGGCCCAGGGTCACCTTGTATTCGATCTCGGAGCCGGGCACTTCTTCGCCGTCGTCGTCCTTCTCGGCCGGGAAGCTCAGCTTGAGCCGGTCGTCCTGGAGCGCGTAGGTCCCCTTCGAGGTGAAGTTGCCTTCGCGAGTCATCACCGCCCGCTTCTGGTTGTCGAGGAGCAGTGCGTAGGTGTTATGGGTGAGGAACTTGCCGATCTCGTGCTCGGTTCGGGAGCCCTCCCACGACCCGACGATCGAGGCCGGCTTGAAGAACATGTCGTAGCCGAGGAATCCGAGGAGGGCCAGCGACGCCACCGCCCCCGCGCCGATGCCGGCGATCACCCGTTTGTCGAGGGCGTCGCCGCTCTCGGGGCCGCCCGAGCCTTTTCGCTTCTTCTTTTTCTTGCCGCCTTTCTTCTTCCTCGGGTCGGCCTGGGCTGCCGGGGCGGGGGCGAGCCGGGGCAGGACCGCCGTGGCCCCCTCGGCGACGTCTTCACCGGCCGACGCGAAGAGGTCGGCATAGGCCGATTCCTCTCCCGAGGACGGTTCGGCCCGGTCCGCTCTCGAGGCGCCGACCCCGGACTTTGCCTTCACCCTGGCAGGCTTCCCGGCCTCCGAGGAGTTCCGCTCGACGAAGCCTTTGGCCAGCAGCTCGCCGACCATCCGGTCGCAGGCCGATCGGGCCTCCGCCTCGGTGGCGAAATCCTTCCGCTTCTTTGTCGGGACCTCGCCCGAGGTCCCCTGGGAGACTTGCAGCCGATGCGCGGCCAGTTCGAGGATCACGAGTTTGCGCTCGGGCCCGGTTCCGCGGGTGAAGGTTCTCATCGAAGGGGGGGCTCCAAGTCGGGGCGGATGCGGGACCCGGGGTCCGGTTCGGCGGGCAGGGCGATCAAGCTAACTCGCCTCGATGCCGGTGGTCAATTTCTTTCTCCGAAGATCAACATTTCTTGGTGCCGTTCGGCAGATTCGGATCGTCATCCGTCGAGGCCCCGATCATCCGCGTAGTCCGGCCCGATCCGGCGGCCTTCGACCTCGCCGGGCTCGCGAGCCTGCCGATAGGTCGGGGATGGTGCGGCGAGCCCGTTTGTGCCGGGCGGGGGTCGGGCCTATGATGGAGCCCTCGACCCGTCGAGGGGCCGGTCGGGCGATCCTTCGGATTTCAGCGGAGAGTCCCGACGTGCAGACGATCCTGATCAAGGGCGGGCGGGTGATCGACCCGAGCCAGGGCATCGACCGGGTGGCCGACGTGACCCTGGACCGAGGGCGGGTCCTCGCCGTCGGCGAAGGGCCGGAGTCGGCCGACGTCGTCATCGACGCCCGGGGGATGATCGTCTGCCCCGGCCTGATCGACGCCCACGTCCACCTCCGCGAGCCCGGCAACGAGGAGGACGAGACGATCGCCACCGGGGCCAGGGCCGCCCTGGCCGGCGGCTGCACCTCGGTCGCGTGCATGCCCAACACCCGGCCGGCGATCGACAGCCAAGGGGCGGCCGAGTTCGTCGTCCTCCAGGCCAGGCGGGCCCGCCAGGCCAACGTCTACCCCGTCGGCGCGGTGAGCAAGGGGCGCGAGGGGGTCGAGCTGGCCGAGCTGGGCCAGCTCGTCGCCGGGGGCGCCGTGGCCTTCACCGACGACGGGGCCCCCGTCGCGTCGGCCTCCTTGATGCGCCGGGCCCTGCAATACGCCAAGATGTTCGACCGCTGCATCATGCAGCATTGCCAGGTCCTGGAGCTGACCGTCGGCGGGGTGATGAACGAGGGGTTCGAGTCGATGAAGCTCGGCCTCGGCGGGATGCCCGCCGCCGCCGAGGACATCATGGTCGCCCGCGACATCCGGCTCGCCGAGATCACCGGCGGCCGGCTCCACATCCAGCACATCTCCACCGAGCGGGCCGTCGAACTCGTCCGCGAGGGGAAGAGGCGCGGGATCGACGTGACCGCCGAGGCCTGCCCCCACCACTTCACCCTGACCGACGATCGGCTCCGGACGTTCGACTCGAACTACAAGATGAACCCCCCCTTGCGGACGGGGCCCGACGTCGAGGCCGTGATCGAGGGCCTCAAGGACGGCACGATCGACCTCTTGGCCACCGACCACGCCCCGCACGCGGCCGAGAAGAAGCTCCGGGAGCTGGACCAGGCCCCGTTCGGGATCGTCGGCCTGGAAACCCTGATCCCGATCACCGCCCTGGCCCTGATCGAGCCCGGCCACCTGACCTGGGCCGACGCGATCCGCAAGCTCACGGTCGAACCCGCCAGGTTGCTCGGGATCGACAAGGGGACGCTCCGCCCCGGGGCCGACGCCGACGTGACCATCATCGACCCGAACACCACCTGGACCATCGACCCCTCGGCCTTCTACTCCAAGAGCCGCAACACCCCCTACGCCGGCTGGGAGGTCCACGCCAGGGCCCACACCGTGATCGTCTCGGGCGAGGTCCGCTACACGCTCGGGGGGATCGTCCGCGAGTCGGCCGTGCCCGCCTAACCCGAATCGTGCGCGAGATTTGCCCTCCGTGCCCGCCGCGCGTATCCTGGAAGGAGAGGCGCTTCCGAACCCGATCCGGCGACGTCGCCCGCGGCCAGATCAATCATGCGTACACTGATCGATGGTTACAACCTGATGTATGCTGGCGGGCTCCTCGGCCAGAAGTTCGGTCCCGAGGGGTTCCGCAAGGCCCGCCACCGGTTCCTGAACGACCTCGTCGCGACGCTGGAGCCGGTCGAGGCCCACCTCACGACCGTCGTCTTCGATGCGTCCGCCGCGCCGCCGGACGTTTCGGCCTCGACCCGCCTCAAGGGGATGACGATCCTCTACGCGGTGGACGTCGAGAGCGCCGACGACCGGATCGAGGACCTGATCGCGCATCACTCCAGCCCGAAGACGCTCACCGTGGTCTCCTCCGACAACCGAATCCGTCGGGCGGCGGTCCGGCGGAAGGCCCGGGTGATGTCGGCCGACGAATACTGGTGCCAGATGGACGCCCGCAAGGAACGCCGCCCCGTACCCCCAGCCCCGGACCGGCCCGGACCCCCCTCGACGGCCGAGGCCGCATTCTGGCTCGACGAGTTTCGCGACCTGGCGGAATCCGACGAGGCCCGCGAGGCTTTCGCCCGCGACCCGATCTTCCCCAGCGACGAGGAGATCGCCAAGATTCAGCGCGAGGTCGACGACGAATTTCGCCGCGCTTGACGGGGCTCGGGTCGGCCCCGCTGGGGTCTGGCAGCACCCCTGCTCCTGTGGTAGAACCGGCTCCGAAGGTCGAGCCTAGCCCAAGGCCGCCCCGGACTCCCCACCGCTCGCAACAGGCAAGGCCCGAAGCCCCATGAAAGTCCACGAGTATCAGGCCAAGGATCTGCTCAAGGCCGCCGGCGTGGCCGTGCCCGAAGGGATCGTGGCGACCACGCCCGACGAGGCGGCCGAGGCGTTCGACAAGCTCGGGGGCGGCCTGATCGTCGTCAAGGCCCAGGTCCACGCCGGCGGCCGGGGCAAGGGGATCGCCATCGGCCCCGATGCCGACCGCGGCGAGGCCCTGGAGATCGCCAGCGGCCTCAAGCCCCGCAAGGAGGGCATGGCCAAGGGCGTCCAGCTCGTCCGGACCAAGGAAGATGCCAAACGGGCCGCCTCCGAGCTGCTCGGCAAGACCCTCGTCACTTATCAGACGGGCGCCGAAGGGCAGATGATCAAGAAGGTCCTGGTCACCGTCGGCCACGACATCACCGCCGAGCTGTATCTCGGCCTGGCGGTCGACCGGGCCTTGCAGTGCCCGGTCCTGATGGCGACGACCGAAGGGGGCGTCGACATCGAGATCGTCGCCCACGACTCGCCCGAGAAGATCCACCGCGAGCCCATCGACGTCGGGACCGGCCTGCTCGACTTCCAGGCCCGGAAGGTCTGCCATGCCCTGGGCCTGAAGGGCGACGCGGCCAAGAACGGCGAAAAGTTCCTCAAGTCCTTCGTCCGCTTCTTCCTCGACTCCGACGCCTCGCTCGCCGAGATCAACCCCCTGATCGTCACCGACAAGGGGCAGGTGCTCGCGCTCGACGCCAAGCTCAACTTCGACGACAACGCGATGTTCCGCCACAAGGATATCGCCGCTCTGATCGACGTCGACGAGGAAGACCCCAACGAGCTTCGGGCCGGCAAGAGCGGCCTGAGCTACGTCAGCCTCGACGGCGACATCGCCTGCCTCGTCAACGGGGCGGGCCTGGCGATGAGCACGATGGACCTGATCAAGTACCACGGCGGCGAGCCGGCCAACTTCCTCGACGTCGGCGGCGGTGCCCAGAAGGACCAGGTCCTCGAAGCCTTCCGGATCTTGCTGGCCGACCCCCACGTCAAGGGGGTCCTGGTCAACATCTTCGGCGGGATCATGAAGTGCGACACGATCGCCTCGGCGCTCCTGGCCGCCTACGACGAGATCGACTTCAAGGTCCCCCTGGTCGTCCGGCTCGAAGGGACCAACGTCGAGCTCGGCAAGAAGCTCCTCGACGAGTCCGGCCGCAAGATCATCACCGCCGTCGGCCTGACCGACGCCGCCCAGAAGATCGTCGCCGCCGCCAAGGGCGCGGCCTGATCAAGTCGGGGTTTCCCGGGAGGAACGACCGATGGGCCAGACGCTCCAGAGACCGGCGACGCTCGACGAACTCCAAGGGGTCGAGGGCAAAGCGGAACTGATCGCCGGGAGGATCGTGCGATTCATGTCGAGCGGGGTAACGCCGTCTCAGGTTGCGTTCAAGATCGCCGCAAGCCTTGATGCACACGGCGAAGCGACCAAGATCGGATTGGCTTTCGCCGACGGGATTGGATACGCCATCGACCCGCCCTTGAATAATGGCCGTCAGTCGTTCTCGCCCGACGCCTCGTTCCATCTCGGGCCCCTGCCGGCCAACCGGATGCGGTTCATCTCGGGCGCCCCGACCTTCGCCGTCGAGGTCCGGAGCGAAAGCGATTATGTCCCTTTGGCGCTGGCCGAGATGGCCGACAAGCGGGCCGACTACTTCGAGGCCGGCACCCTGATCGTCTGGGATGTGGACCCCATCGCCAAGCTCATCGACGCTTATCGGGGCGACCCGGTCGTGCCCGTGGCGAGATTCGGGCCCGGCGACGTCGCCGAGGCCGATTTGGCCGTCCCCGGATGGCGCCTGGTCGTCGATCACCTGTTCACTTGAGTCATCGCGTCGGGCCGATCGGACCCCATCGAATCTCCGATCCCCCGGGTCGGGCCGACGCGGGCCGGGCATAAACTACGGAATCCTACGCATGAGCATCTTGGTCGACAAGACGACGCGGCTGATCTGCCAGGGGATCACCGGCAAGGCCGGCGCCTTCCACAGTGAGCAATGCCGCGACTACGGCACCCAACTCGTCGGCGGGGTGACCCCCGGCAAGGGGGGGACCTCTACCCTGGGCGTGCCCGTCTTCGACACCTGCGTCGAGGCCGTCGTCCAGGCCGGGGCCAACGCCACGATGATCTTCGTGCCGCCCCCCTTCGCCGCCGACTCGATCCTGGAAGCGGCCGACGCCGGCATCCCCCTGATCATCTGCATCACCGAAGGCATCCCGGTGCTCGACATGGCCCGGGCCGTCGCCTACCTCAAGGCCCATCACCCGAAGACCCGGCTGATCGGCCCCAACTGCCCGGGGGTGATCACGCCGAACCAATGCAAGATCGGGATCATGCCCGGCTATATCCACAAGGCAGGCCGGGTCGGCGTCGTCAGCCGCTCGGGCACCTTGACCTATGAGGCGGTCTGGCAGCTCACCAACCTCGGGATCGGCCAGAGCACCTGCGTCGGGATCGGCGGCGACCCGATCAACGGGACGAGCTTCTCCGACGTCCTGATGATGTTCGAAGCCGACCCCGACACCGACGCCGTGATGATGATGGGCGAGATCGGCGGCAACGCCGAGGAGTCGGCGGCCGAGTTGAAGAAGGTCGGCAAGTTCACCAAGCCGATCGCCGCCTTCATCGCCGGCCAGACCGCACCCCCCGGCAAGCGGATGGGCCATGCGGGCGCCATCATCTCCGGCGGCTCGGGCAAGGCCGAGGACAAGATCGCCGCGCTGGAAGGTGCCGGCATCCGGGTCGCCAAGAGCCCGGCCGACATGGGAGTCACGCTCCAGGCCGCTCTCAAGGGTTGAGAGCACGCCCATCCATGAGTACCAGCGAGCCCAAGCCTGTCAATCCCTGGACCACCCTCGCCAGCCGCTCGGTGTACGATAATCCGTGGATCTCGGTCCGGGAGGACGATGTCCTCCGCCCCGATGGCGAACCGGGGATCTACGGGGTCGTCCACTTCAAGAACAAGGCGGTCGGCGTCCTGCCCGTCGACGACGAAGGCCGGATCTGGCTCGTCGGGCAGCACCGTTACCCGCTCGGCGCCTATTCCTGGGAGATCCCCGAGGGGGGGAGCGCCGAGGGCGAGTCGCCCGAAGAATCCGCCCGGCGAGAGCTGCGCGAGGAGACCGGCCTTTCGGCGGATCATCTCGAACTGATCGCCAGGTCCCATCTCTCGAACTCGGTCAGCGATGAGATTGCCTATCTGTATCGGGCAACCGGGCTGACCGTCGGGGACCAGGAACCCGAGGGGACGGAACGCATCGAAGTCCGGCGCATCGACTGGGAGGCGGCCTGGACGATGGTTCGACTCGGGGAGATCACCGACTCGATGAGCTTGATCGCCCTCCTCCATGAGGCGATCCGACGATCGACCGGAACCGTGGAAAAACCGGATCAAAGCATCAGAGAGTTGTGATCAAGATCGGGCAAACGTCGAGTTTGCCCGACTCATCGAGCAGCCAGGGGAGTCCGGCCGAAGATCGCCTCGCGGGGAAAGTTCTTGCCGGGGCATGCCGTCGGGGTGCTGGCAAACTGATCGTGCGTCCCGGCATGATCGGGCTGGATCCGATACTGCTTCTCGAGGTAAGCGACGAGGGCCGAAGCGGCGGCCACCTGCTTGGGAGTCGGTGCCGATTGATCGAAATTGCCGACCAGGCAGATCCCGATCCCGTACTCGTTGACGTCGGCCGACTTGCCGTTGCGGCAGTGGACGCCCTGCTTCTGGTTGAGCCAGCGGTCCGAGGCCTCGATCCGGCCGTCGGGAGTGTCGGTCCCGTTGCCGATCACGAAATGGTAGCCGCAGCCTTCATAGCCGAGGACCTTGCGGTGGTCGTGGTCGATCTGGTCGTAGCCCCCGGCGGGAGCGGCGCTGTGATGCACGATGATGTATTTCCAGGGGCGATCAGCTTTGACCGGCTGGAGCAGGTCGGAAGGGTCGGCGAGGAACGGCTTGACCCGCTCGATCATCGAGGTCGCGGGGAGGTTCCGCGGGAGGACGACACGCCCGCTGGTCCCGCGGACCGAGCTGGACCTGGCCGAAGTGGGCTTGGTCAGCTCAGGGCTCGTCGAATCGTTCGGCTTCGAGCTCGGCCCCGAGTCGTAGTTCATCTTGAGCGACGGCTCGTCGTCGGCCGCGGGAGGAACGGGCGGGGTCACCCCGGCGCGGATCACCGAGTCGCTCGGCGCGGTCTTCGAGGTTGACGGGACCGGGGTCAAGAATGGCTCGTCGGGATTCGGCTCGGTGGTGATGACCCGGCCCGGCTGCGAGGGGACGATCACCGCGGGCGAGGTGACCGGCGTCCCGAATGCCGGTCGCATCGCGCTCCGGCGATGACCGCACCCGCCCAACGGGCCGAGCAAGGCCGGGATCAAGGCCAGGGCAAGAAACCGGGTCGCGCGCTGATGCCGGGAATGGCGGTGAGCCATCGGAAAGCTCCTGGAATCGTGAAAGTCGGGGTGGTCGGCGAGGTAGGTTCGATGGGTGTTGGGATCGAAGCCTTCGCAATCGAGATGCCAGTCTCAGCGTTCGGACCGGCAAACTCCGTCGAGCGATTTCCCCATTCGCCTCAACTCTACACGCCGTTTGGTCGGATGCGAATCGGCCGCGCCATTTTGTGAAAAATACATTCAAGCCGCGGATCGACCCCGACGATGCGACGACTGCCCGAGATTGTAAGAACCAGCGAAGCTTGATTTCGAAATGGTCAAGTCCACATCATGGATTTGGGCGAATCGTCTCGGATGGGATGCGTGCCGGAAGAGGTGGGGGCGGCCTATCGCGTGGGGGACCGGTCCAGGCCGACCGCTTTCGGCGGGGAGATTACCCCTGCTCATCCTCCGAGGGCTCGACGGACTTCTCCAGATCTTCCAGGTCGGTGGGCAGGAATTCCTCGCCGAGCAACGCGCTCAACTGCAGGCCGACCAGCGCCTCGCTCGGGCTCTTGCGGTCGAGAACCAGGTTCAGATACGGCTCGGCCCCGACCAGGACCGCCCTGGGCTTTCCGTGGACGGTCAGGACATACCGGACTTCCGCCCGCTCCAGCTCGCGAAGGATCGCCGGGAGGTTCTGATGAAGCTCGCGGCTCCCGATGATCCGGACGGGCATGTCCGGCGATTGGTCCGCCATGTAGGGTCTCCTCGGAAGGCGTCCGTCGTCGATCGACCGCCGGCGTGCTTGTGCCCGTCCGGCGAGGAGACGATGAGGACATACGTCCGGAATGCAAAAGGGGGACGGAAGCGCGAAAGAAGGGCGAGACCGGGACGGTGGCGTTGCCCCAACGGGATCGATGGACGTGAGCGTTCCTGGATGCTCGGGCCGAAGACACGATTCGGCCCGGTCGGGCCATTATCGGGCCAGGCACCCGCAAATGCAAGAATTCTTGGAGGCCGAGATGGATCGACAGGTTGGTAAATGTGTCGACCATACGCATGGCCCGGCGAGGCACAAACGCGTCTTGTCGGGCACACCCGGGCTCAAACCGCGCCGCCCTGCGGGACGACCGGGGGCGCGGTGTCGAAGAGGAGGGCGACGCGATCGGCGTCCGGAGGCTTCGTCATCAGGCTGATCGCGACCCCGGCCGCCAGGGACGCGATCAGGCCCCAGACGCAGGGCTCGAAGCCGAAGAGGTACCAGGCGCCAAACCCCTGGGGGGGCGGGCCGATCTGCTGGTCGAAGCCGTTCAGGCCGCGATACGAGCCGTACGAGTAGAGCACCAGGGTCACACCGGCCCCCACGCCCATCGCCGAGATCGCCCCGGCCGCGGTCGCCCTCCGCCAGAACGCCGCCATCAGGGCCGGCATCAGGAACGCCGAGGCCATCCCCGCGCTGGCGAAGACGACGATCAGTTGGAGGTATTTCGGGGGGTGGATCGCGAACGAGGCGGCCACCAGGCCCACGCCGATTGTCGCCGAGTAGCTGGCCCACTCGATCTCGCGCATCGAGGCCCGAGGCCGGACGAAGCGCTGGTAGACGTCGCGGACCAGGCCCGAGGCGACGATCAGGAGGAACCCGCTCACGGTGCTCATCACCGCGCCGTAGGGAGCGGCCAGGATCAGGCCGGCGACGTAGGGGTTGGCCAGGTGGATCACCAGGCGGGGCATCACCTCGTCGGGCTTCTCCAGGCCGGGCAAGATCGACCGGGCGGCGACGAAGATGAAGACCAAGGGGATGTAGATCAGGACGTTGTACGCCGTCAGGTAGAGGATCGACCAGCGGAGCGTCCGGGAGTCGCGGAAGGCCATCAGGCGGACCATCGTCGAGGGCTGGCCCATGCCGGTGATCGCCCACATGACGAAGAACGACAGGGCCAGGCCGAGCGGGTGGAAGTTCCGGCCCGCCCCCGGGCCGAAGGCGAAGCCGTCGCCGGCGATGGCCATCCCTCGGGTCGTCGCCCCCGTCAGGCCGCCCGAGGCGGCCATCGCCATCGGCAGGAGGATCACGATCCCGACGGCCATGATCAGGCTCTGGAAGACGTCGGTCCAGACCGCCGCCAGGAAGCCGCCGTAAGCAGTGTAGGCGACGACCGTCAGCGTGAAGATCGCCAGTCCGACGAGGTAGCCCGAGTCGACGTCCACGGTCAGGTCGTCGGTCGAAGCCCATGAGTAGGCCGAGGACGGGAGGATGATCTTCATGATCACCCCGCCCGCCTTGAACTGGGGGACGAGGTTGCAGGTCAGGAAGAAGATGATCAGCAGGCTCGTGAACAAACCTAACGCCGGGCTGCCGAACCGCTCGCGGAACAGGTCGGGCAGGGTGATCGCCCCGGTCTTCCGCGAGAGCTGGCCGATCCGCTTGCCCAGGACCCCGAGAACCGTCAGGGGGGCGACCATGTACGAGGCGATCCAGAGCCCGACCACCCATCCGAAGCTGTAGACCAGGGACGGGAAGCCCATGAACGTCCCACCGCTCATCACCGCCGCCGTCAGGGCGACCGCCATGGCCCCGAGCGAGCGGTTGCCGAGGAAATACTTCGGCAAGAACCCGGCCTTCTGGCTGGCGACCCGGTTGGCGACCACCCCGAGGCCCAGCGAGATCAGGGTGAAGGCCGCAAGGGCCAGGAGCGTGGCCGGGTGGGTCGAGACCGGGAGCGCCGCCTCAGGCATCGAGGGCTTCTCCCCGGATGTCCCGCTCCAGGTCGACCGAGTGGTCCACCCCGAGGTCGTCGTCGGTCATGAAGAACCCCGCGAACCAGATCGTGAACGCCGCGCAGGCCCCCCAGGGGACCAGGTAGCCCCAGAAGGCCCACGACGGGACGCCGAAAATCGGCCGGAGATCGGCCTTGCCCAGGGGATGCTCGGGCGTGCTGTACCCTAACGCCCAGGAGTAGAAGCAGCAGTAGAGCGTGCTGGCCAGCCAGACGAGGCCGATGATGATCGCCTCGCGGCGGGCGTTGCGGACGACGGGGTCGGTCACCTGGGGACTTGCTCCTGGCTCGGGAAGTCGGTCGCCGTGCTTCGCCCTCTCAATCCCGAGGCTTGCCGCCGAGCGACGCCTCGAAGAAGCCGACGAGCTGCTCAGAGACGTACTTCCGCCCTTCCTCCTTGCGGGAGGAATGGCGTTCCTCGGGCAGGGGCAGGAGGCGGAACGGCTTGTCGGCGGCGATCAGGGCGGAGACCAGCCGGGCGGTATGGCGGAAGTGGACGTTCTCGTCGACCATCCCGTGGACGATCAGGAGGTCCCCCTTGATCCGATCGACCCGGGTCAGCACCGAGGCCGACCGGTAGCCCGAAGGATTGTTGCCTGGCGTGCCCATGTATCGCTCGGTGTAGCAGGTGTCGTAGCCGTCCCAGTCGGTGACCGGCGCGGCGGCGACGCCGGCCCCGAACACGTCGGGGGCCTCGGTCAGGCAGCGGAGCGTCATGTAGCCGCCGTAGCTGGAGCCGGTCACCCCGACCCGCCGGGTGTCGACCTCGGGCCGGGTCTTGCCGACGAACGCCACGCCGTCGACCTGGTCGCGGACCTCGACGGACCCCATGTTCCGGGCGATCGCCGACTCGAAGGCCAGGCCTCGCCGGCTCGAACCCCGGTTGTCCATCTTCCAGACGGCGAACCCGCGTTCCGCCAGGAGCTGGGCGTTCAGGTCGGCCGTCAGGTTCCAGGCTTCGTTCACGTACTGGACGTGCGGCCCGCCGTAGAGCATCACGACGAGCGGGGCTTTCGGCCCCAAGGCCGACGAGCGGGGCGCGTAGTAGGCCCCGTACAGATCGACCCCGCCCCGCCCCTGGAATGGCACGATCTCGGGGGGGACCAGGGCCAGCTCGGCGAGCCTGGGGTCGGACTTCGCCGCGTCGTCCAGCTCGGAGATGACCCGGCCATCGCGGGCCATCAGGCGGGTCAACGGCGGGCGCGAGCGGCTGGATGACGTATCCACGTACGACTCGCCGTCCTTCGCCACGGAGGCTCGGTGGGTGCCGGGCTCGGTCGTGACCTTGACCCGGGGGCCGCCGTCGAGCAAGACCCGGTGCAGGTGGCGTTCGATCGGGCTGGCGATGCCGGCCGAGAACCAGACCTCGCGCCGCTTCGCGTCGACGTGGTCGACGCCGTCGACCGGCCAGTTGCCCTCGGTCAGGACCCGGTTCAGCTTGCCGTCGCGGTCGTGGAGTTGGAGGTGGCGGAAGCCGGAGCGCTCGGACGACCAGAGGATCTCGCCGGTCCCCTCGATCACGCGGAGGTCGTTGTGGAGGTTGACCCAGGTGCTCGAGGTTTCCTCGATCAGGAGAGTCGAGCGGCCCGTGGCCAGGTCGACCCGGTGGAGCTTGAGCGAGGTTTGATCCCTCGATAGGATCTGGACCAGCAGGCTCGACGGCCCGTCCCAGTCGACCCGGGCGAGGTAGAAGTCGTCGTCGGCGACCGGCAAGTTAAGCCAGGTCGTCTCGCCGCCCGAGGACGGGACCACGCCCAGCCGGACCTTGGCGTTGCGTGCCCCGGGGAACGGGTAGCGGTGCGTCTCGACCGAGACCTCGCCCCCCCCCTGGTGGACGATCGAGTACAGGGGGATCTGCCGCTCGTCGGTCTCCTGGTAGGCGATCTTCGACCCGTCGGGCGACCACCAGTAGCCGGTCGACCGATCCATCTCCTCTTGAGCCATGAACTCGGCCAGGCCGTGCGTCAGGCCTTCGGCCGACCCTTGGCTGAGCTGCGTCTCTTTCCGGCTTGCCAGGTCGAGGACCCGGAGTTCGTTGTCGCGGACGAAAGCGATCTTCGAGCCGTCGGCGCTGGGCTTGGGGTCGATCTCGGGGCTGGCGGACTCGGTGATCCGTTCGAGCGGGCCGTCGGCCCCTCGCATCAGGAAGAGGTCCCCCTTGAGCGGGATCACGGCCACCTCGGCGGCCTGGGCCCGGACGACCTGGGTGATCCCGGTCTCTCGGAGCCGCTGCCGCTCGCGGCGGAGGGCCTCTTCGCGCGAGACGTTGGCGTCGGTGTCGCCCGAGCCCGGCGGCCTGGCGACCACGCGGGGGGCACCGCCGCCGACCTCGGCCCGCCAGAGGACCCGGCTGAGGCTGGCGGACTCGGCCTTCAGGTAAGTGACCGCCGACCCGTCGGGCGTGAAGGCGAACGAGCCGGGGACGACCGTCCCGGGGGCCGGTAGCCTTGCGGTCATGCCCGAATCGATGGCCTTGCGAGTCGCTTGGGTTCCTTCCGCCGCGCCGCTGTCCGAAATCCTGGCCAACTCGCACCCCACCATCACGACGGCCGCGAGAACAGGAGCAATCCGCATCGGTACGTCACCCCGTCGCTTGGGAGGAGGCCGGTGGCCACGGTCGCTCGGCGAGCGGACCGAGCCATCGTGATCCGGCGGCGGGGCGTTGTCAATCACCGGCCAGCGACCGAGGGGCCGGCCCTTCCCACCACGCCTGGCGGTCGGCCTCGTCCCAGGGCTCCGACCCGGCTCGATTGGCGATCGCGCCGATCTCGCGGGTCGCGATCCGGGCCGCCCCGCCGTCGTTGAGGCCGAGGAGCAGGCCCGTCCGGAGGTCGAGGTCGACGAGCCGGCCGCGCCGGAGTTCCGGGCCGACCTGGACCTCGACCAGATGCCCCCGGTGCTCGCTGTAGTGGCCGTAGCGGCCATTGAGCCAATCCGGCCCGTAGGTGATCGACTGGTCGTAATAGTGGTCGAGCCGCCGGATGAGGTTGCGGACGACCTCCGACCGGTCGAGCCGCCGGCCATGCAGGACCTGGAGCGAGGTGGCCGAGTCGTGGAGGTCGTCGGGGAAGTCGGATCGCTCGACGTTGACGTTCAGGCCGATCCCGATCACGGTCCCCTGCCCCCGCTCGACCAGGATGCCGGCGACCTTGCGGCCGGCGACCCGGACGTCGTTCGGCCACTTGATCTTCGGCGAGGGGCGGCCGGCCGAGCGGTCGAGGTCGCCATCGCCCATCGCCACGACGTCGGCGACGGAGACCGCCGCGAGTGCGGTCAGCCAGGCGGGATCTTCCAGGGGCGCGGGCGGGAACAGGAGGACCGACATCAGGATCGAGGACGAAGGGGGAACCGTCCAGGCCCGCCCCCGGCTCCCCCGGCCGGCCGACTGCTCCTCGGCGAGGATCACCAGGCCGTCGTTCGCCAGGCTCGACGAGGCGCTCGCCGCCAGATCGTTGGTGCTGGCGACCCGATTCCAGACCGCGATCCGCCGACCGATGAGGCGGGTCCCGAGATTCCATTCGATCTGGTCGGGGCAGAGCCGGTCGGGCGACCCCCGGTACGCGACGCCGCCGAACGGGTGCCACTCGATCGCGAAGCCGAACGCTTCGAGGGCGTTGAGGTCGAGCCGGACGGCCTCCGGGTCGGCACCAAGCTCGGCGATCGGGACGAACTCGCCGGAGGCGGCCCTCAGGCGATCGAGCAGCTCGATATTCAAGGCTCTTCCGCCCGCTCAAAGTCGAGCCCGATATCAAGGGCCGGGGCCGAGTGCGTCAACGCGCCGACGCTGATCCGATCGACCCCCGAGAGGGCCAGCCCCCGGACCGTGCCCAGGTTTACCCCGCCCGAGGCTTCGAGCAAGATCCCCGGCGCCCGCGCGTCGCGGCGGCGGACGGCCTCGGCCAAGGCTACGGGGCCGAGGTTGTCGATCAGGATGATGTCGGGGCCGACTTCGAGGGCCCGATCCAACTGGTCGAGTGTGTCGACCTCGACCTCGATGAACTTGGTACCCGGCGGGGCCTCACGGCGGGCCGACGCGACGGCCCGGCCGATCGGGTCGCCCCCGGATTCGAGCCAGGCCAGGTGGTTGTCCTTGATCAGCACGGCGTCATACAGGCCGATCCGGTGATTCGTCCCGCCGCCGCAGCGGACGGCGTACTTCTCCAGGGCCCGCCAGCCCGGGGTGGTCTTCCGGGTGTCGAGGATGACGGCCCTGGTCCCCTCGACGTGGGCGATGAACCGGGCGGTCAGGGTCGCCACGCCGGATAGGCGTTGGAGGAAGTTCAGGGCGGTCCGCTCCATCATCAGGAGCCCGCGCATCTCGCCGAAAACGGAGGCGACCGTCGTACCCGGCTCGACACGATCGCCGTCGCGGGCCTCGGCCCGATAGAACGCGCCGAGGCCGAACCGCCGGGCGACCATCTCCAGCACGGGCAGGCCCGCGATCATCCCGAACGACCGGGCGACGAACCGGGCTCCCCCGCGCCCGTTCGCGGGGATGGTTGCGGAGCCGGTCAGGTCCCCCTCGACGATCTGGGCATCGGCCAGACCCAGCACCAGCCGGCCGGCGGCCATATCGACCGAGATTCCGGGCATCGCCGTGCCGAGGTCCTCGGCCAGGGCCAGCTCGATCAGGGTCTCCGCGTTCCGGCGTGCGGCGGCGTCGAACTCGGGTCGGATCATGGATCGCTCACGGATGAGAAAACAGTCTCCGATGCTTTTCCCGATCGATTACTGGGGCTTGGGCCGGGCCCGGCCGCGCTTGGCCCCGCCGGCCTTGGCCTTCTCGCGGGCGCTGGTCCCCTGGGCGGTGGCGATCGGCCGGGCCTTGCCTTCCTGGCCGGCCTTGAGCTGCATGATCCGGTCGCGGATCGCGGCGGCACGCTCGAATTCGAGGTCCTCGGCCGCCTTGAGCATCTCGGCCTCGAGCTCGTTGAGGTAGTCCTCGTTGGCGTCGGTCACCTCGTCGCGGCCGACGGCCTTGCGGACCTCGGCCTTGGCCTGGATCTCCTCCTCGATCCCCCGGCGGATCGCCTTGTGGATCGTCTCGGGTG
>JAABUQ010001230.1_pt1 | contig 56309 bp, 35 predicted proteins | sample 5560001 | NCBI WGS metagenome assembly JAABUQ01 (sample SAMN10711888, study PRJNA513371) | rock metagenome | isolation source: Antarctica rocks | place: Antarctica: Victoria Land, Finger Mt nord | collected 2015-12-18
TGACATACGTCAAATCCCCGCCCACCCCATGAATCCCCTTGCGGAACCGATCCCTCCACCACAGCAGATACCGCCTTGTTCTGGCAGGCTCGACGCCCGCCTCGCGCAGCTGCTGCGAGGTGTAGGAGAAGAGGTCGGTCCAGGTGGGGATCTTGGCCGCGTGCTGGGAGAGGTTGCGCCCGATGAGGGAGAGGAAGGTACGGGCGTCGGGGACGAAGGGCGTGGGTGGTGGGATGTGGGATGCGGCGATTTGGGATTTGCGGTGGAGGAAGCGGGTCCGGGGGCGAGGTCTGGAAAGGGGAGGGAGGAGGCGGTGGATGGGTGGAAGAGGTCTGGAGAGTGAGGGGAGAAGGAAGGATGGGAGAGAGATAGCGTTGGGGTGTCGAGTGATCATGGCGCAAGATGACCCACGTAGCCGAGACTGCTTTGAGGGAGAGGAGGACTTGAAGCTGCTTAAAGTAGTTGACGCCTTAGAGTGATGCTCGCTGGTATGGATCAGTCTGAAAAGACCGTCTGAATTACTAAGCCGATGTTTCACCTCTTGGCGCTTGGCATCCGGACAAATCCGCAGCTTTTCATGCCCCGTACCACTCCACATACAAGATCAAATGATGTAGCGCGTTAGGTAGGCCCCGAAACTGAGGTCCCATCATTCTCGTGGATTCAAGCACGTTTCAACAATTTCCGATAGGTCGACAACCATGGCAGTCACTCCTCTGAGAACACAAAATGATACCGCCAGCACAAGGTTGACTGCTGTCAAAGCAAAGTCCCTGGCGGTCAGGACAAGCATATCAAAAGCTGATAGCAAGAAATCTGAGCCGGCTAAACAGAAAGGAGCAGAGCTTGCCGAGGAACTGAATGCCGAAACCAGGCAGAAGTACGTCAAAGGTGTGCCAAAGGATATAATCGTGTAGTACATCTATGACTTACGATGTACAGATAAGAAGATCGGAGAAGGGACGTATGCAATTGTCTACATCGGCCATCTTAGGGCCGATGAGCGGTCAAAAGTTGCCATCAAGAAGATCAAGGTAAATACCGAGTATCGCGATGGTCTGGCTATGGATGCTATTAGAGAAGTCAAATATCTCCAAGAACTCTCGCATCCTAATATCATAGCACTGCATGCAGTATTCTCTTCGAAAAACCAGAATCTTAACCTGGTACTCGAGTATCTTCCTCGGGGGGACCTCGAAATGCTCATCAGGGACATGAACGGCATCAGCTACGGCACAGCAGAGATCAAGGCTTGGATGGGTATGCTCGGACGTGGAGTATGGTTCTGTCATGAGAACTTCGTCCTACACCGAGATATCAAGCCAAATAATTTGCTCATTGCGGCAGATGGAGAGGTCAAGCTTGCGGATTTCGGTCTTGCACGGTCATTCGCAGACCCATACAGAGGTATGACTGCGAATGTCATCACCCGGTGGTACCGCCCACCAGAGCTTCTCTTCGGCGCCAGATCTTATTCCGGGGTTGTCGATGTATGGTCGATGGGCATGGTATTTGCCGAGCTCATTCTGCGGGTTCCGTTCGTTGCGGGGAACACGGATCTACACCAAGTGGAGCTGATATGTCAAGCAATTGGAACTCCCAACGAGGAGAACTGGCCAGGAGTTTCCAAGCTTGATGGGTATGTCAAGTTCGATAAGGGAAACCTGGTTCCCGTACGTGGCAGGGACTTTTACATGAGTACCTTTGCTACAGCTGGTCCTCTAGGGGTGGATCTCCTCATGTCGATGTTGACCCTCGATCCACGGAAACGAAGTACTTCCCGGCAGGTCCTGCAACACAAATGGTGGTCGAGTGATCCAACGCCGACCCCGAAAGAGGAACTGCCAAAGAAAAGCGGAGGTACTGAAAAGATGGGAGAAGATCTCAAACGTAGAGGAGGCGAGATCGAGGACAGCCGTGGCGACAAAGTGGCAAGGAAGCTGAACTTCGCGTCGAAATGAATCGATAGACCTGGGATTGATCTCTAAATATCACAACGATAAGCCCACCATATATCAGGAATCATCGAATGTTTGCATGTTCGAGCAACAGGCGACATCGAACATCTATGCCCTCAACAGCTACGAGTGTGCATTGGTATTCAACGAAGAGATGAACACAGATACTGAACATGCATCGGCCAGTGCTATCTAAGAAGCAGGGCAATGATGTGAGATCAATGCAAGACAAATGGTTGGCTATCAGGACAGGCTTAGCATCAATAGCCTGCAATATTGCATGGTATATTGTCTTTCGGATCTTCAATAGCACAGCTAGTACGGAGGATGTCTTCTAATTTGACATCAATGATAGCACAAGTACCCTATTTGAGGTCTCTAGGAACGGCAGTCCTCAACTTTCCATTCTTCCAATAGCTCCTTCTCTCTCTCCGTGATAAAAAGCTCCCTCCTGTGTTCCTGTGCGAACCACTCGACGACCACTGTCCGGACGTGAGATGGTATGACGAGATTATTCTGTTATCATGATGAACGAGGAAATCACATAACAACCTTGACTATTCGTTGTTACTCGTTCTAAAGTACCTAGCAGATTGAGATCTTTCAAGATCGGATAGTCGGTTTCGTCCCGTTCGGGTAGGCGATATTCGTACAGTAGCGTGAAGACTCTCTCTTGGCACTTCTTGGCATTGACGAATGTACGAATCTAGATCCCCTATCCGTATCCTGGTCGCGCTCTTTCCTTGGTATTCGCTTCTTTCCTTACAGTAGCACCATCGCCCAAGAATTATCCTCCTCCGGTAGCTTAGGTACCCTCCAACCTCAAGCAGAAACGTCTGATCTCACTTCCACTCCCTACCAGCGAAATGAAGCTCTCCCTCCTATCCCTCGCCGCGCTCCTGCCCCTCGCCGCAGCTCAGTCTCTCGACGCACTCCCGCCCTGCGCGAAGCAATGCGCCAGCAACCTCCCTCAGCAATGCACTAACGGCGGCAGTAGTCTCCCTCTCGTGCAATGCATCTGCACCGCCAATTCCTGGCTCGAGGGAATTAGTTGCTGTATCAAAGACAAGTGCCCAGCTTCGGACGTCCAGTGTCTGTCTCCCAGATATCAGACAATATCAAGGAATGCTGGTCGGAGGCTGACACAGATATACAGCGGTTATCAGTGGCGCGCAGCAGATCTGTGCAGCGTACGTTTTACGATCCTTCTGCTCAGCTGCTCGGAGAGCTCTCAAGATTGCCCATCAACACGGGGGGCGCCTAGAGTTTAGGATATGGACGCTGATGGTCAAGGATCTAGTGGCGGTGTCACACTAGCATCGACACTCCCGCCGTGCGCTTCTTCGACTGGTGCAGCAACTGGGGCTAGCACTACTGGCACCGGCTCCACCTCGATGTCGATGTCTATGAGCGGGACAGCGTCTACCACGGGCACGGCCGGAACTGCCTCAAAGCAAAGCGGTTGTAAGTTGTGCTTCCTTCATCTGCGGAACATGAGTCTCGAACAGGCTATCTCCTTCAACGGCTACTTCCAGGACGCTATCACAACAGCTGACAGATTCCTAGCATCTGCCTCCACCCCTACCTCCTCCAGCATGAGCAGCACATCCTCAGCCGCCACACAAAGCACCGGCGGCGCAGCTCACATTCTCGGCTCACATCTTGGCCCGGCTGGCGCAGCTCTTGCGGCTGTTGCTCTGCTGTAAGAAGCGAGACCGGACCCGAATCTCTGTCGTCGGTTTTGTTGGTCTTGTACGGAGCACAAGAACCCATCGCCCAGTCTTCTTAATTGTGCCAAGGGTCGATAGCGTTGTAGTATCCCATACGCTGGCAGGCACGGGTGCTACATCGGTCCGTGAATTTATTTCCTCTGCTGCCTTCCTTTGTGTCTCCTATTGGGTGCTCCGAGTGCATGGGTGACACCCTTTGATTAGTATTATCCTTCGGCATTGGCTCCTGCCCAGTCCATCGGCAAGACGTGAAACGTCGAGGCTATCGAACTTGGGTTCGACGTCGAACACAGTCACGACAGTATAGGTGCTCGCATGGTACCTCAATGACCTTCTTGATGTGGTGTCAAGAAACGCACAGCTAGCGTTGATCTTCAAGTTGTGTTATGCTTCGGCTGGCCGCCCAAGCAGATCCTTCAGCTTCGTTGGTCTCGGATATGTTCATAGATTCCCGGGTTCGATGAAAGTGGCACAAGAGACGTCGAAACAATTATGTTCGATTCAAGATCCCGTACACAATAGCCTTGCGCTCGAATCTAGCAGTAATACTGGAACCAAGAAAGTGTCGAACTAAAGAGACAGATATTGACTGACAACAGCATCGCGAAGAAAAAAGTGTCTTATTCACTGTAGCGTTGATATAGAGGTGTCGAACACAATTACAACAGTAAAGATGCTCGCATGATATCTCAATAATCTTCTTAACTTCGTGGCAAGAGACGCACGGTTGATGTTGATCTTTAGATTGTCTTATACTTCGGTTGGTCGTCCAAGCGGATTCTTCGACTTCGTTACTTTCGCAAATGTCCATAGGTAGCGCTTGATCATTGTTGTTGCTATCGTTGACATTGTAGACACTGAATCTAGACAAAGTCTCGTCATCTGCAAAGATATTGTGGAGTTGTAGACCTGTCTGAGGTATTTGACCATCTAGGCCACAAGCCATATCCCGGTCCGCCGCTGCAGTCGTTTTCTCGCCAGCGAGAATAGCTTGCCTTGTCCTCCTGCGCAGCTCGATGAATGCTTTGGGCCATGTGTCGATCAATCACTAGGCTGGCCGCCTGTTCAGTGATAGCGAGGGTTCTCATAACTAGCCCTTCCAGATCTTGTACCTGAGCAGTTGCCTCAACATTGAGAACTAGCTTGTCCGATTCGTGAGGTCAGTGCTGGGTTCTGCTAGAGATCAGGAGATACTCCACCCACCTGTTAGCACTAGAACGCTTGCTGGCATGGGCATTGGGAAGTCTAATCTGGCTCACTAGCGTCGCGCCAGTGCAAGTCACGTGACCCACTTTTATTTATACTTAATACTGCCCGCCCGTTGGAACTCTCAATGACGGTCGGGGAAATGTTGTTTTGTGCGTTTCTTGCCACGAAATCAAGGAGATCATTGAGAAACCATGCGAGCACCTATATTGTCGTGACTGTGTTCGACGTCGAAACCAAGTCGATAGCCTTTATAATTTCTAGCATTCCAGTGCAATCACATCATTTGCTCATCAGTTAAGGCACATAGTGTGCAGAGGGGCGAAGGGGGAAAGAGAATGGACAGGCATTTTGTGACTTTGCGGCTCAAGTGTTGCGCGGGGAAACTTCTCCGAGGTTCCCTGGTTGGGATTTTTATTCAAAGCGGCGATCCCTTCTTGCTACGGTGTACGATATCGCACATTCACAGAGAAGCAATGCTTCTACAGTTGAGATGGAGAGTTCGGTCTTTCTTCGTGGACAATCTGTCGTGTCCCGCAATCATTGGCAGCGACAGACGCACTTCTTCGCTCGATCCAACCTTTACGGTGTAGGCAGCGCTTGCGTCACATTCTCTAGCAGCAGTTCGACTGTTTCCGTCCTGACAGAAATCTAGCCTGGATCAAGTATTAATGAGGACTGTCCACGGGATGAGAAGTTCGTCATTGCCAGAACTCTGTAATAGGGTTAAAAGGTGCTGTTGAAGTACAGTCACTCTCGTCTTCCTCCTCCTACTTCTCGCCGTTGCTACGATAGCGTGGACAAGCACTTCGAGCGAGAGCCGCTATGGGACATTTCTGCTTCCGGATGTCAAAATCAAAGTCCTTGCATAGCGTAATATAATGCCGAACATTGCTGGGGCCAACGGATGAGGGCTGTCCAAAGGCCATTACCAAGTAGCTAGCATGTGGAAGAACGTTTCAACGAATCGACAATGGGTCAATGGCCCAGTGTGAACAGCCTGGTGTGGGACAGTGTGATATCCACAGCATACCCACTTGACAGCGCGGATCAAACCCCTTAAAAGTATAAAGCCTGTTAGTGAAGGACTGATCAATCACAAAGCACTCAAAGACTGAGGGAGAGACCTTTTCAGGTTATCCCCGAACCGGTGGGTGCACTGAATGAGCACATTGAAGGCCATGAAACAAGCTGAGGGACTAAGGGGCTGTCTGGGTGAGCATCAACACCCATCCGTGCCAGCGCGTAAAATGCTTGATAAGCTATGTATCCAGAACCCCTACGTGCTTATGACCTGTGTCACACAAAGAAATTGAGACATGGGGGAGGATTCTACTCCGTGGTATCTGCGTTCATACTGGAGGCTTGAGAAAGGCTTGGTCTTCCCAATACTCAATCCAATGACCTGACAGGCGAATCGGCTTACGAGGACAGGGAGCAGGGACAGCTCTGTCAGGTAGCTAGATGAGTGTATTTCTCCGGCAAGCGTTTCTTGCGAGTGTGCTTAATAGATCCTCCCACATGCCGTGCTCTAGATATACGCATTGTCTTTAATGACAATCTTGAGAGTAGGATTCAGTTTCCTTGGAACCGGTTTGCTCTATCGTAAGGTGGTCGACGGGGATCTGGCGAGGCCCGAGGCCAAGGACTTCGGCGACTCAGTTGGAGACCTCACGCGTCTCCTTGATAGTGAGCTTGTTGCTTCTGTCCTGGTTCTGCTACGGACTTCTTTTTTCTTGGTCCCCTAGGCGGCGATCAGCATCGAAAGTTCCATGTATAGCTTCCCACTCCCACTCACCCTGCTTCTCATCGTACATTGGCTGGTCCTCTTCCGAGTTTCTGTCAGGAGAACGGAACAGTTTCGATTCGGATCCTAGTCGGCCTCTTGCTGGCTAGATTAGCCTGCGCTGGTTAAGGACCATTGTCAGGGGCATTCACGGTGGCCGCAGACTTGAGAGTTTTCGCGGTATATTTGGCCCAGATATCTAGACACTGACATGACAGTAATTCGTGATAGTGTGCTCTATCTGAGAGCCGAGACGACAGAAGCTAGTTTAATGTGGCAACAAAGTAATAATGAGATCCTAGGTTTCGGACTTGTGTTGTCTCGTATCTTCTCCAGGGTCGCGCTGCTCAGTCTATGTCTTGTAAGTATGTCTCCCAGCATATTCTTCTGAGTTCTCATGGCACTTTGTGGAGTGTCGAGTAGGTCACGCAGGCTTTGTATTCGGGTGTTGGCGGTATTGGCAGGCTCAAGAGGGCTAAGGGGGAACGATATCGTCAAACGATCATCATAATACGGTGGATGGAAGTTGTGAGTGATAGTGACATTGATTGCTATTCTGACCAACGCCTATCAACGCCTGCTCAATGAGCAAAAAAAGTAAAAAAAACCCGCTTTCTTAAGCTGAGATTGTGAAGGTTGCGTTAAACCCTCGAAAATGATGGCTACGTTAAGCCATTGATGTTAAGGTTGCGTTAAACCTACATCGAGGTATCACTATCGTGATCCTCTTTAGGAGTGGGCCCTTGGGACCCGTCCTCTTGTTTTGGGTCGGCTTTTCCCCGACCACGCCCACCATCGCCACCTTGACCACGGCCTTGACCGCGACCAGAGCCACCGCGTTGACCGCCGCGTTGATCGCGGCCTCGACCACGACCAGCGCCACGACCTCGACCGCGGCCCTGAACACGCCCTTGACCGGGCTTGGTGACTCCGCCGTAGCGGTCGCTGTAAGCCAGCGAAAGGAACCGGGTAAAACTGGCCAAGTCATCGGTCGACGACTTGGTGGGGTCGCTGTGGTTTTTGGTCGACTGCTTCTTCGACCCACAGATATTGCAAATTTGCCGACATTTGCCAGCGTGTGCTCTACCACATATGTCGAGCTTTCAAGCTGCTTGTGAGGGCCCTTGTGTTTGCCACATTCAGGGCAGGTCTCATCTTCTCCGACAACGGGCTTGACCGCCTTGGGCTTGACCTCTTTGGGCTTGACCTCCCGAGGCTCCGGCAGCACCTCTGCTATAATCAGTAATAGTCCTTACGCATTCACGTCTTTTAGCACTTACGTTCAGCTGCGCGCTCTTCTTCGTGGACGCGCCCAACCTTCCCGAAAGGAGCTCTTGGTGGGTCGTTACCATCACCACCGCCGCCAGTGCTGAAGAGCCCGGCCGCAGCTTGTCCTGCCGATTGTTGATCGAGGACGGTAGTCATCTGCGTCCCAGTCAGCTGCTCACGAAATGACAGTAACGAGGGTGTTGATGATGCTCAGATGCCTTACTGTGTGTGCTTTGAGATGATAATAGGGGTGTAAATTTGTCTCTTTTTTTGCGCACAAGAATTGAAAGTGAGTCGCGGTGATTGTGGCCTTTTGTCACAACAGAAACTCACCAGCGTTCTAGCGTGATCACCTGACCAGCGCGTCTACTATCGAAAAGTTCAGAACAATCATCCGGTTAAAATCGATAGCGCCTGATGACGTATGTCATCTCTAAAAGGTTGTCGGTAGCTCCATTTCACTTGCTCCACTCGGTTCCTTTAATGATTCTACTTTATCCGTGCTCAGGCGAATTGAGATCGCCTTCGAACCCCTTTTTCTATAGGCCCGCAGAATGCCCAGCGAGTGACACCAGGGGCTTGTGCCGTGTAGAGCAAGCTATCATCAATGCACAATAGAATCGAACTCGACAATTAGTACCCCAAGAATATGTAGAGAATAATTCCGAGTCAGGGCCCCTGGAAAGGGGTAGCGGTACGGTTTCACACCTACCGCGGCAACAGCGATATCAATAAGCACTGAATCAAATGAAAAGCACGCATGGGATTTAGAGGCAAGCTTTGATAGATTTATTAGACCACTAGGGAGGTTGCGCAGTTTCAATTGAATCAATTAGTTCAATTGAACATTGCTCGATCGGGTTAGCGTCGTCCTAAAGGGGTAAGTAGATCTGGCGACTTGACAATGCAATTGAATTACTGATTTAATTTTTGTAACAATAATACAATTGCATCGTCTCTTAATTTAATTGCATTAATTGCTTGTTTAGACGTAAATCTTATAGCTTAGTTGCTTCTTCTTATTGTTGTTCTTCTAATATCTCGCGATATATTTAGTAATTAATTGTATATTTTCGATTTAAACTCTTGAACTTGTTTGCAGCAACAAGTATTGCAATAATTATATTTATCTTCGCAATTTTTGTAGTAATCAAAGAATATACAACAATTATCTTGTAAATAAAAGAAGATCTCGATATTTAATTTGCAATCTTTTTAGCAATTGTTTGCAAAGAGAAGAAGACAAAGCAATAATGCGCAACAAATTAATAGTATATATAATTTGAAAAAGAGAAAGACAAATGCAAAGAACAATATCGATTTTAATATCAATATATTATCGATTAATAGACAACAAGTATTTGTCTTTGTCTTAATTGTTTTTGCAATCTCTAAAGAAGAATCTTTAACAATACTTTTTGTTTCTTAGAAGAGCAATCGAACAAAAGATTGTTAATTAGATTAAAAGATAATCTATAATAGACAATTAATAGAGAAGAAAGATATTATACTAGTTAATATTTGTATAGTTAGATTCTCGAAGTACAACATTAAGTCTATACAATAATTCTAGAGCAAAATTAGAGACAAATTCGAGATAGCAATAGATCGCAAATATGTTGAAATCAATCGATATATAGATAACTTAATAATTAAGAGAAAAGTCGATATTAAAGTTTTATATAAATTAGAGTATACAACTTGAGACAACAATTATACTTAGATTATTAATAGATAGATATTAATTGTTTAGACTAAACTAATCGCGAGAAACCGAAAATATTACGTAAGAGCGTTAAGATTCGATTCCTCGATTTTTTTTTAGAATCGAATTGCTTAAAATAGTAACTTTTCGACTAAGCTAAACTTATTATAGTAATAAGCTAGCTTCTTTAAGCGATTTAATTTTATTCGATTTCTTGACAATTCGATTCGATTTCAAAGTTGAGATCAAATATCGAACTAACAATTAATCTACTTTAGATATATTAGAAAAGCAGAAATAAGAAGAACTTTTTACAAAAGAAGAAGCTAGAGACAAATACAAAGCACAAAAAGTATTATAAATTAGAATAAAATCTAATAGAATTACGCTTTAACGTCTTGGCGCTAAGACGCTCTCTACTTATTTAGTCTACTTCGTCTTTTACTTTCTAGAAGACAACTTATTATTACTACAAATATTTTAGCATACATGCTTTATATCTTTAGATCTAAATTAGTTCTTAACAAATAATAGCTTTAACAAGTCGATCTATATTGTCTTTGCGCTTCTATTTACTTATATATTCTTGTCAACTCTTTTACTAGTCTAGTCGATATATTTTCTATAGATTTTATCACGAAGCAACTTAACTCTATACAACGTATAGTACGGCAGATTCTTATCGAATGCGTTTTGTTTTCGTTGTCTTTGTCAATCTCTTCTTTATTTTCGTTTACGTCTAGTGTTTTATCGTTGTTGCTGTTGTTGTCGCATACAAAAGAGCAAAAGATTTTGAATACATTCGCGTTTTGGGAGACAGATCGAGCTAATAGGAATCAAGATATTTACAAGATTCTACAGATCTTACAAATCTATCTATTCTACGTACTCAAATTAGTACTGTCGAGATAGAATCTACTCGAAGAGCTCATTTTGTTTTCTCAAAGTTCGACAAAGTTGCGAAATCTCTATCGAATTAGACTACGTTTTGACGCGTAAAGTTTTGATATTCGCGATGCACACAAACTTTTGTAGTTTCTTGCTAATTGCACAATTGCGTCAAACTATTACGTTTTTCGATTTAAATGTTAGATTTCGTCGATTCGAACAAACTTTACTTTTGAGACAACTCTAATAAATTAGAAGAACGTGTGCGTATCTTACGCAGACAGATTATAATTGTTATATAGAATAGGCACATCTACGAGCGCAATGTTGAGAGATATCAAGATTGTCTCTCGCAAAGCTTGGCTTGAATCTCTAGATTCTCGCAAGTAATACAAGATTCTAATAATTAAATCTTGATCTCGCACGAAGTCAAGATATTAATAACACAAAATTGCGACTTTTGTTATAACAAATCTATGTACATCTAGAACTAAAGTTAGGGTTTATCAAATGTGAATGTATATAGATAATTAGACAGAGCTCTAGAGAAAGATATTGCGAAAAAGTTTCTTTTGCGACCAAAATAAACTCTATTTTGCGATCTTTCCCAATCGTTTATATAATCTTATTAGAGATTGTTAATATTGTTTTATTAAAGATAATTTGATTTTGATTTGCGATTTCTCAAATGTAAGATGCGAGTACGTCTACTATCTGTCGACGCACTAAGATATAAAAGACGTAAGATACAATAAATAGACTTTTATTACTATATCTTAACTACATTCGCGTTTCGAGAGATAGATCGAACTAATAGAAATTAAGATATTTACTAGATTCTACAAATCTTATAGATCTATCTACTCTACGTACTCAAATTAGTATTGTCGAGACAAAATTTGCTCGAAGAGCTTGTTTTGTTTTCTCAAAACTTAACAAAGTTGCGAAATTTTTATTAAATTAGACTACGTCTTAACGCGTAAAATTTTAATATTCGCAATACGCACAAAAGTTTGTAATTGCTCGCTAGATATATAGTTGCGTCAAACTATTACATTTTTCGATTTAAACGTTAAATTTTGTCAATTTGAGCAAATTTTACTTTTAAAACAAATCTAATAATTTAAGAGAACGTGTGCTTATCTTATATAGGCAAATTATAATTATTATATACAACAAACGCATCTACGAGCGCAATATTAAGAAATGCTAAGATTGTCTCTTGCAAAGCTTAACTTAAATCTTTAGATTCTTGCAAGTAGTATAAGATTCTAATAATTAAATCTTGATCTTGTACAAAGTTAAGATATTAGTAACACAAAATTGCGACTTTTGTTATAATAGATTTGTATATATCTAGAACTAAAGTTAGAATTTACTAAATGCAAATGTATATAAAGTAGATAGTAGTAAGACTAATTGTTAAAGAACAACAAAAGATGAGCTTTCTCTCTATCTAATACTTGTTATAACGTGCGAGTCTACTTTTCGCTTTCTAACTAGAAAGAAAAGTTGTACAATTTAAAGCTTCTATAGATAGTCGAAATTACGTGCTCTATTATATATTGAGACGCTAGCGCGTTAATAACGCTATAATATTACAATTATCTTCTCTCTTAGAGCATTAACTCTTAGTAATATAAAAAGTTGTACTAGTTTTACACAAGATAAAGACGTCTATTAAGCGTTGATAATACAAGAGTTTATTAAAAGTCTTCTCAAATCTCTTTAAGAATTAGAAGAAAAAGAGTCTCTTGTTTAATAGAAATTAATTTATACTTTAGTTTAATACAACTTGTAGAACAATATAATAACAACAATAGCAATTTATAATAAATTATTGGTTTATTGTTGTTGTTGTTGTTGTTGTTGTTGTTGTTGTTGTTGTTGTTGTTGTTGTTGTTGTTGTTGTTGTTGTTGTTGTTGTTGTTGTTGTTGTTGTTAGAATTCTAAATAGAGTTTAAAGTAAAATTAGCGTTGCGCAAGCGCTAAATAAACTATAACTATAACTATTGTTATTTCTCTTTTCTTTTCTTTCTTTCTTTTTATATTCTTCTTAATTGCAATTGCTTTCTTATTATAAATAGATTGTTACAAAAATAACAATATATAAGACTTATATATATAGTGCAAATATTAAATTAATATATTTTTATTTTTATCTTTTAAGAGATTAAGAGATTAAAAGAGTAAGTAATCTTAATATCTTATTGTTTACAAGAACTAACATATTATAGTTTATAGTAATCTCTTATATATAACTTGCATAAGCAAACGTATATACGTTTGCGAAAAGAAAAATACTTGTACTTATTGCAAAATTCTTTATTATAAATTAAATTGTTGTATTATAATATATTTTGTTTGCGTTTACAATATAACAACTACTAATATTTATTACTTTGTTAAATATTTTTAAGATTAAATAGAAGTTCTTGCTAACAAATATTGTAAGATATTCGAAGTTAAAAATATAATTTTTAAATTAATAGAACAATTGCAAAAGAATATTATTCTTAATATAAAAGTTGACAACATAATAAAGAATTTATTCTATTAATAACAAATTAAATGCAATCTTGTATTTGTTAACTTAAATATAATTTAACTTGCGCTTTAGAGCGTCAAGTTGTGTTCGAATAGAAACTTAAGAAAACAAAAAAGAATTAAAATAACGCTTTTGTTAAGACAAAGAAGTTAATCGATTTTCTTTTTAAGCTTGTGTTAACTATAAGTATTTTCGTCTATTTTTTAATATATTTTTCTATTTATTTTTTTATCTATTTTTATCTATTGTATAGTATATTAATATACATTTAAAATTCGAAGAAAAATAAGAACAAAAACAAGAACAAATTATTAACAAAGATAAAGAAAATAAAGTTAAGACAAGTTATCTTTAAATCTATTGTTAATCTAAATTAAACAAATTTGAGAATTTTTTTTGCAAAATTTTACAATTTTGCGATTAAGTCTCTTTGCAACTCTAAGTTGTTAATAAGATTATTAAATAATAATATTAGATTGATTGTCAATTCGATATTCGATTTCAACTTTGGAACCGAATCGAATTGTCAAGAAATCGAATAGAATCGAATCGCTTAAAGAAGCTAGCTTATTACTATAATAAATTTAGCTTAGTCGAAAAGTTACTATTTTAAGCAATTTGATTCTAAAAAAAAATCGAGGAATCAAATCTTGACGCTTTCACGTGATATTTTCGGTTCCTCGCGATTAGTCTAAATGATATAATAAGTCTTTCTTTTACTTATGTTTGGGCTTTACTTGCTATATATTTGCTTTTTAAATTTCTTTCGCAACTTATTAATATTATTAAAAGACTTTTTTCTTAATTATTAATCGTATTTCTTGCTTTAGTTTATTTACTTAATTTTATATTATATTTGTCTCTTTAACTTAGTTTTGTTTAGAATTTCTTTAATCTTTTATTCGACTTTGTTATTAATAAATTTCGAAGTTTGCAATATTTATTTTATCTACTTATTGTTAACGCAATACAAATATAACTTCAAAAATGAAATATAAAAAGTATTTATAGTACTTAATTATTATAATTTGTTCGATTGTTTGCAAACTTATTTAAGATTCATTTTATTAATATACTTTTTAAACAAGACTAAAAATCCGTTTAATATCTATTAGTAACATTGAGTATAAAAGTATATCTCGAGTTATTTGCGTTAACTTAAGAAAGTTCGAAGCGTTGTCTCTTTAATACTCTTAAGTTAAATATTTATTCTCTATAATATTAGTTCGAAGATATCGATTGTTTTTATCTTGAATTAAATAAAAGCGTTAAAACTATCGAAGTAAAAATCTCGCAATAATTGCAATAGATTACAAAAGTATTAGTAAAAAATCATATATATTATTATATTGCATTATCTTTTCAACAATATTTGCTCTCTATACTTTTGTTTTTAAACTAACAGTTAAATTGTAATAATATCGAAAATAGATTTTAAATTCGATCTTGTAATTTGTTTTGTAATTAACAATGTTATTATTATTCTTCTTATTTTACATCTTGTAAAGACTTAATTTCTGCGTAGAATTTAAAATATTAACAAGATTGTATAATATGCTATTAAATTTTTTTCTATTTTCGAATAATATTTTACAAGCTTTGTTGAAATTTTATTGCAAGCTCTTGTTACAATTTTTGTTAAAAAATAAATACTAATTTTAATTGTTTTTTTAGATATTCGAGATAACTATATATTGCATCGAATATTCGAAATCTTAAATAAATGTTTGTATTAATTGTTTGTAAAACTATAAGAATATATTCGTAAAAAGAATTTAATATATTGTTAACAAGTAAAACTAATTATTACTTGCTTTTGTCTAATTTAATTTATTGTATTTTTTGATTTTAAAAGTATTTCTCTATTTAAAAATTAATAAAATTGCGTAATTAATACGTACGACAAAACATTAAATAGATAAAGTTTTAACAGATACAAATATTTTGTATTAGTTTTCGTAATTTTTTTTCGATTTGTTTCTAAATTTTTTTGAAGCAAAGCAAATATTAAGTTAAGTTATTAATAACAATTATAAAAGCGCAAATTTAAATAAAATTTAGCAAATATATTATTTCTTTGTATTATTACAAAAAGAAATAACCTTTTAATTACAACAAATAAGCTTGTACTTTTTGCAATATTTTAAATTTGTGTATTCTTTATTTGTATAACAATATTATTAATTATTGCTTTCGATTCTAAAACTGTAATAAAATCTTAAGTTACTAAATTAATAATATAAGTTAAACAAGAAATAGAGTTTTGCTAATTGTTTTATTAAAATTCTTGTCAATTTAAAGCTTTTTCAAGTTTGTTTTTCAAAGTACTATTATTGCTTGCGTTATTAATAATAACATTAAGAAGTTTGTTTTTATTAATCTTAAAAAACTTTAAGATCTTTATAAGCTTTAACATTAATTAACAATCTATATACTCAATATTAAGAGAAGTAAATTTAATAAAATAATTGCGAAATTGAAATGCAATATTAACTCAATATATTAATACTTCTAAGTAGACAATTTTTTGAGAACTAAACTATGCATTTAAAGTAATAGAGACACGCTAAATATCTTTAAAATTTATCTTAATTTTTTTACGAATTTAATCGAAATTCGAAAGAATTATTTTCGATAGTTTTGTGCAATCTAGAAGCACTAACTTTGATTAAAATATTTTTAATAGCTTTCGAAAGTAAGAATTATCGATAATTTAAAAGAATAGATTTAATTTAACAAAAGTCTTGCATAATTAATTTTCTCAATTATCTTATACAAAGAAGAACAACAAATTTATATAATTTTTCTTCTAATAATATATTAACTTTGCATTATTTATTTGCATTATTAACTATAACTTACGCGATTAAAGATAAAATCGATCGCAATTTGCAATTTAGATTTCTTTCGTTTTAAACAAAAAGTAAATTAAAGATACTTCTTTATATTTGTTGAACTTAAATAATTGTAAACAATAAAATAATTTAAAAGCTTGTAATAACTTTTACAAATAATTTTAGAAAAACTCTTTACAATCAAAGTTACTTAAACAAATTTATTTCAAAGCTTAGATTGTACTTCTATATTAGTCTTTTTTGCTTAACGTAAATTGACAAGTCTTGATTAAGTCTTGTTTAAAATACTCTTGTTAATCGCAATTTGTAATTATTATTCTTGAAATTAAATATTAGTATTTGAATTTTACTTGATATATTTGTTTTTCTTTCTTAATATAAGCAACGAAAAATTGTCTCTAATTTTGTTCAATACTTTGTAAAAAATTCTTTTTCTATTGTTAAAAGTAAAATTGAGAAAACTTTAACTAAATTAACTCGCGAATTAATTAGAACGTAAATTACTAAATAACAAATTGCGCAAAATAGATTTACAAAAATTGTTTTCGATTAAAGATAATAATTGATTTAAAGCTCTTAAAAAAATTAGATATATTGCAAATAAAAGTAATAAAAAGAATATCTTTAAATAATGTATAAAGAATCTCTTCGAAATAAAAGAGTAATATAAAATAATAATGTAAGTAACAATTAGATTAAACAAATTATTATAGAATAAAATATAGTTATAAACTCAAGAATGTTAAGAGAATCTCTCTAAAATAGAAAAGTAATACAAAATAATAATGCAAGCAATAATTAATTCAAGTAGATTATTATATAACAATATAAACAAGTCTAATTGTAATCTCGAAGTATATTAAACTATACTTTAGTTAAAATTCCAAAGTTATAATAACATAAGTCTAAAAATAGTAATTCTTAGTATAATAACGTAATTTTCGATTTCTTAACAATTTAATTCGATTTAAATTTTTGAAATCAAAAATCAACTTAATTCGATTTAAGTCGATTTCAAAATAGTTAAAATTAAATCTAACTTTCTAGAAAATCAATTAACTTCGTTCTTTTTTTTTAGATAAGTTTAACATAAGTCGTTGTAGCAAGCTATTTAACTAAGATTTGCGTATAAGTCGTTTGCTTTTTTGATAATAGCATCTTCACGCTTAAGTGTTGACATTCGTATGTTTGTCTTAATGAAATTCAATTGTTTTATAATAATGTCAAGTATGTTCTTTTCTATAGTGGCATTGTTTTTTAGCTTCTTCTCGCATTTGTTTACGATCTTCGATGAGCTAATTAAAGTTTCGAAATGATTCGTAATATCTTTTATGCAATCGTGAAAATTCTTTTAGTTGTATTCTTCGTCTAAGTCGATAATTAAGCTATAAGATTTAATAGTTTTCTAGATTGCTTAATTGACTTCTTGCGTAAATATAAATGCCTTGCTTGATAATGTTTTATCTAGAACTTTTTGTAACTAATTTGAGTTCTTTATCAAATAATAATTGTCGTTTAATCTAGTTTTAAGAGTGTTCGTCTTTGTATCAACTTGCTTTTGTCGTCGAAATCGATAACTACTTCGATGAGATCAAACATGTCGTTAATGAATTTGTCATCGCGCATAATTTCATTCTTAAGATTGTTCTTAAAATCTCGTCGAAATATTATTATAAGTGCGACATCGTCTTATTCGATAAAATTAACATATTTTTGAAATCTTTTTGTGTAGTTCATTGCAAAGATTTGTTAAATTAGATGCTAAATTACTCTTTTTGCGATTTGTTTTTCGTTAAATGTTTCAAAGATTCTTCGAAGTTCTTTCTTGAAATTGTCGAAGTTCGTGAACATCGCATGAGAATTTTCGTCATAATTTTCTAAATATTTGCGTAAATTTGACTTGAGTCAATGCTAAGCTCTTTCTCTAAAAAATGTGAATGCGAAAATCGTCTTCTTGTTCGCTAGAATAGAATAGAAAGTGAAGTAAATATTCATTTACATAAGTTAGTTCTTTAGGTCGATTCGATCTTCATGATAGACGTTAGATTTGTTAATTCTTATTTTGTCGTCTTTATCAATAGAAAGTCGACGTGATGTTATTGAGTTAATGTTCGAGATAGAAGCGCGTTGATTTAATACAAACATTCTTAGAGTGTTCAAAGTCTTACGCTAGTACTTTTTACGAAAATATTAGAGAGAGTCATGTTATTAAAAAGATTTGTAGACGTCTTCAAACAATGCAAGCAATCACTTAATAACAAGAAATTGCAACTTTAGTAGTCGTAACAATAAGTTAGGACTTAAGATAAGTTGAACACGATTCATAAAAGAGTCGCGTTCGAAAGCTATATACTTTTTTATCATTTGAGATTCAAGATGTTTAAGATATTCAAAGTCTTAATTATCTTAATTATCTTGATTTTGAATCAAGATGTTCAAACGTCAAGTCATCTTGATTATCTTAATCTTGTTGATAGATCTTCTCTTTCTAATTATCTTGTGAAGAGCGATGCGCGACAAATAGTACTTATTAATACGCGACTCGTAACAACTTACTCGATTAAACTAGAACTTTTGCTTGATTCTAGAGTTAAAATTGAGCGAGTCAACTTGTTTTAATTGAAATTTAACTTGTCGATTACGCTAAACAAGAGCTATTTAATTGTTAAATATATATATATAAATATATAGTTACAAAGATTTAATGCAATAATAATAAGAAATAACAAAAGAGAAAAGAAAGAACAAAAATTGTCTCTAAAAGTTTAATTAGAAATTCTTTTTTCTTTTTTCTTTTTTCTATTTTAATATTTAAATAATAATAACAAGATTTAGAGCAACAAACAATAAAAATTAGTATTAGAAAAATTAATTAAAGCTAAATATATATATAAATATAAAAAGAAAATCTAGTATTTTTATAATATAGAACTTTCGAGATTGCTAAAGATTTTATCGACTTGCAAATATTTTGAAAAACTAGAAAATTGTATTGCAAAGCAAGATTCTATCTAATTGTCTTGTAGATATATATAGCAATTAATTAGAAGAATTGTTGCTAAATAGAGATTTTCGACAAATCATTAAATTATTTTTATCTACATCTTAAAAGTATTAAATATTCACAAATTTTAAATTAAATTAAAGAAGTTTTTAACAACAATGCAAGCTTCTAATATTCGCAAGAGTTGTAAATCGATTCTATTAAATTGTTCGAACAAGTAATAGCTAGCTATACTATTTTGTGTGCTTTTTTATAGCTAGAGTAATAGAATTTCTATTTTATAAATAAATCTCTATATAGTATTTTTGCTTTTAATCTTTTCTATTCTTTTTATTACTCTAATATATTTTCTAAAACGTGTATAAATAAGTATTAAATACTATTGTAGAATATTATTGTAACAAATTTCTAGATATTTAAGAAGATTGTTGAGAACATAGAAGAAATAGAAGAGAAAGCAATTAAATTATTCTATTAATTTAAACAATTAGCAAGCATGAAACAATTTGTATAGAAGAAGACAAAGAGCGAGTTCGAAAAACAATTTTACACAATTGTTTTACTTAATAATATTGATTGCAAAATAGTTAACAAACAATCGAATTCGAACGCTCTATACTTTATTGCTTTAATGTATAAATGCTAAAAATTGTTAACAAAATGTTAACTCAAGATAATAACAATAACAACAACAAGAGCAATAGTTGTAGATATATTCTAATTGTTGTTGATTAATTGAATTAATTGAGACATAATAAGATAAATGTAATTAATATTATAATGAAAGAGAAGAAAAATCGATCAAATGCGATAATTATTAGGTTGCGAAGAATATCACCTGATTGGGTATAGCGCCATCGGGCTAGCGGTCCTAGGCCCCACTAGCCCCCGCAAAACCAATTGTATCACTGATTCAATTGAGGCTGCGCAACCTCCCTACTATGTACAGAGGTGATCGTTGAAAGCATATTGGTAGGGAACGTTATCCCTCATGGTAGCTTCTCTGCTGGGCAAGGAGTATTCTATAGCTTGCCACTTGTCAAGAGACCGTCTATCTCTATAGAAAGCCATGTTGGACGTTCCAGTTGGAAAGCTGTAGCAATGCTTCCCCGCTTCGTCACATCGGTGGGAACTGCCAAATTTATTGACTTGGGCTCCCTTTGGCTCTTGTACGGTAACCATGAGTTGGTACCCCGAAAAGCTGGTCAATCTCTGCCTTTGCCTTGCCATCAATCTCTGTCTCGGTCCTTGCCGATCCTGCAGCGACCTGAAATGCCTCGTCAACCTCCCGGTTGAGCTCTGTCTCCGACGCAATCTTCTTCTCCGTCTTCTCCGCATTCTGTGCTGTCTTCCAAGTCGGTGCGGCGAAGACTTTGTTGGGCAGATTACGATCGTGGTCCCACGCCGAAACCAGATCCGTCAGGTTCACCTGTATCATCTTGACCTTTGCCTCGATCTTAGGAACTTCGCGTGCGATCAGGCCTGCTGGTGGCTGCTTGTTGGCGGGATAGGCCTTGAGACGAACGTGGTTTCCGACTGGTTGCCATTGTATGAAGGCTGGTCGGGCGCTGGTCCAGTAGGCTTTGGTATGAAACCAGAGGATGACATGATCAGCATTGCCACTGGTCACGACTTCTGCATCTCTTACATCGTAGCTCTCCTCATTCAAGGCTTCTTGGATAAACCGCTTAGGGAAACCGATGTTGCCGACATACAGACCGTAAAACGCCATGCCTGTAGATTTTAGCGTTTCGATGATCAAGGTGCAGTGCTGTAGAAGCGTATTTGCTACTTAGCTTGATGATTGCTTGTAGTTTTCTTGATACTGAGATTTCGAGACACTGGCGGGCGAGGAGGGAAAGAAGTTTGTGGGCAGCTTCACCTTACTTTGAATCGGTGGGTAGTTTGGGCACAATTGGCAGCTTTGATTATGGTGAGTCTATTGGTCATCAAGTCTATTGCTATGTCGTCGCGACCTTCCTTCGAAAGGACCTATTGCTCGGATTCGATCTTTGAGATCGACGGAGCGTAGTAAAATGTCTAAATGCTCACTTGAGGGTAGAAGGGGAGACAGTCGGGAAACAGGGTCCTCTCTTCAGACGACTAGGACAGCAAATATTCATGTGGGCAATATTTCGATTTTCTTGAGCAAGACTAGACGTCGTTGATGAACATCTACTTTCACACATATGGACATCTTGCAAGTGAACGAGGGAGACGAGACCCGAAGACGAAAATGGTGTGGTCCATCCGTAATTGTATGAGTCGCAAGTAATAGAGAGGCAAAGAGGTTTAGTCACTCCTTTCCCTACTAGTCATGCCTTTTCCTTGAACGTTGATATGCGTGGTTGAGTGCTCTTTTGGGCATCTATCGAACGTCCAGCTTCTGCTCTCGCGCTCTTAGCATGCCCGTAGGATGCGCTTTTCAAGGCTTGACCAACGTCACCTAATGTCTCCTTCCAATTCGCTTTTTGGGTGAGCAAAGCAAACAATCTGACGGTCTACCTCTTCAGCTATGGGCAATCACCGCTTTATTGATTCGTCGTGGTTCCGGTATCACGCCTCTTGATAGTTTTTATGCCCAGAAAATCTCAATCAATCCTGATCTGTGGCTGTATGGTTATGGTTGCATTTCGAAGCAACTTTACAAGGAACAATAAGTTCGATGTGAGTACCGGCCAAAACAAGGCCGTCTCCTTGAACATCGCGTGCGTGACCACTGAATCATTAACTTCATGCCATGAGCTTGCCGCACACGGTCAGATCCTCTCACTACTGCTGATATGCAAGACTGCTTCCTGAGACGGACGTAGATGAAGGCCTTAAGCGAGCCACTAGCGGAATATTCCAAATACTCACTATATTGTCCGCCGAATCCGCCCTTCGCACCCAGACTTCTTGTCGTCGCACACTCAATCTTCGTTTGACGCTCCAAAGGTTCTGTGTGAAATAACTAAGGCTAACTTATCAAAGGATCCTCGGGCAAACAGCATCGAGAAATCTACTAGCGGTAAGGGTGGTTTTAACATCCACTCGACGCGCGGGGCTTACACCTGAATAGGCAAACATCAAGTCATACGAGCACCCGAGACAGTCATCATGTCTCCCAGTCTCAACAAAATCTATACCGCGGTCTTTGGCAACGTAATCGATCGACTGGCTCTCGTTAATGGCCTCAACAATGCAGGCTACAAGATAAGGCTCGAGGATATAATCTACGAGCCAGCTAAAAGCGAAAGAGTGCTAATTCGCTTCCAGAATGGTCATTTAGGAAAGGCTGCCGTCAATGCGCTTCAGGGTTTTACCCTCAATGGCAAGAAGCTTTGGGCAAGTGGCGCTAGCAAAGAATACCAGATTGATGCCTACGATTCAAGGGGGCCTACCCCTCAAGATCAGAATCCAGGAGCCGCTGACATTCAAAGGTGTGTGACAGAAGCTTCTGTAAAGCCGGTTCGCAAAGGTGAAGAAAAAGCGACAAAGTCTCCGATAGTCGAAGAAGCAGGCATTTCGAACAACGATGATGACGAAGACAGCGGAGAAGACTCGGTCGAAGAACAGGATGACGACATGGCCGAAAGCCAAGACGAAGAGCTGGACGAAGCCCAGGAGCAAGACCTGGCCGAAAACCAGGGCAAAGTCCAGGACGAAGAGCCGAGCGATGACTCGGGCTCATCGACCGAGGAGGAAACATCCGACTCCGAATAGGCGTCTATCCATGAACGGTGTCGAGCTGAGCTCATAAACACATGCAGTAGCTACTGCTTTGGGGCAACATCCCCTCGAAGAGTGCTAATATCCACTCCTTTATCTTGGCTTGACGCAGCCTCGATGCTCTTAGTGCAATGTCACCTTGAGGAACAATCTTGGTCCTATGAGGCCTTGATCCAGCTTGGTCCAATGAGGCCTTGAAAACTTCATGGCCCATGAGGCCTTGATGAATGCTCGTGGCTTTGTCTGCGACTTTAGCTTATAGATGTCGATGAAATTGATGCTTATGGCTAATCTGTGCCTCGTATATACTGTGACTGTACGCTATGAAGTGATTCCCCTTATACATATATCCCCTCCAGGTGTCTCCACTACTCGCCAACAATATCACACTCAATCTCAGACTGGCTGGTACAGTCTCTCCGGTTTGGAACGCCATGCTACGTACCCCCCTGCCTCTTGTCGTGGCCAACGTTCCCCACCCAACCCCTTGACCTTACGTATAACAGTGAAAGCACCCAACCTCCAGAGCGGCAGCCATCTGCCTAATTCCCAACATCCAGCTCTCCACCCATTTCATGCATCTCATCAACCCAGAATCGTACAGGGCCTTCTAGATTTGGTTTATCCTCTGGATTCTGCAGCTCCGGTTCCTTGCCCTGGAGAAGGTTTGCGATGTTCAGCCTCGCGCTCGTGACCACGTTGTGCGTAAAGCCCTTCTTCCTAACATTTGTATCCGTCACAACCGAAAGATCGCTGTCGCGATTTATCGGTCCAGCTGCGCCATGGGAGTTGATGATCTGCGGGAAGACGGAGAGACACTTAAAGTGTGGGTCGTCACGGCACATGTCGCTCACATCCAGATCATAGGCGCCCCATGCGGTTCGGGTGTTCTGGCGATGTAGGAGCTTCTGGGCGCCTCGGTATGAAAGAGCATAGGCGAAGGTACAGCAACCCTCGGAGGCCTCGAAGACGGCTCGAGCATTGTCGCTATAGCTCGTCATGTTTGGCTTTCCGCCGTAGTTGACGCGGTGCTTGGGAGCTGGGACAGAAGGATCGTTGTCGATGATGAAGCGACTGGATTCTGGATCGAAGCCGGTGCCGCAATGACCTGGCCAGAACAGATCCCAATCCCCGTAAGGGCTGTGCGGAATCTTCGAGGGAGAAGACGGGTCCTTTGAGAGATATCGTGTCCCTTGGGCGATTTGAGAGAGCTGCGTCTTGATAGACACGTCCCAGTCTGTGTCGTCCTCGAAAATCATGGCTGAAGAGATGCCATCCTCGACAATCTTGCGAAGAACATTTATATGAGCTCTCCAGCTGCCAATCCCGCGGTTCCTTGCGTCCCCCATCTTGGTCGCATCGAAGGGAAGAGCCTTGTCAGGTACGGTTGCGCCATCTACGCCATCGATTATCTCCACTTTAAAGCCACTGATGGAAGCCGTTAGGACAAAGGCATCTCGCTTGTCCGGGCGCGAGGGAAGGTTTAGGATGAACAGCTTCTCAAACTTTTGCGACAGAGGCCAGTCAGCAAATGGGGACAAATAGTGGGGTGAAGGACTTACACCTAGCGTGGAGTTCTGTATATCCGAGAAAGATTGGTCGAACGCTTCATGACCTGGCTTCGACGATGCACCAAAGCCAAGGTTGCTTTTCGAGAAACTGGCGAGACGGCTGGAGCGCCATAAGCCAAACATGGCGATCACAAAGACAATCGGCAGTACGAATCGCGGACGCCATAAGCCTCTACCTGATGGATTGTCGTTCCGGAAGGCCATTGTGAACGGGGAGGGAAGAGGAGAGCATGAACGAGGATTCGAACCAGAAGACCAGGGGAGGGGAGAGCGAAGGGAAGGCATTATGGGCATGTTGGTTTAAGGAAAGGGAAGATCGTATTCATGATGAATCGCAACAACTCCTGCAGGACGCCATGATGCTGGGCTGAGCTTGAATAGTGCTCGGATATGGTACGACGGTACCAGGTACATGCAACTGTTTTGGATGGGCTACTTTTAGCGTTTCAGACCAGCGAGCAGTTCACATGTGGTGGTATATCCACTTTCTTCACCACCCTTGCTTGTATTTGCGACTCCTAATCGCGCAGGCATTGAGGGACGAAATTCAGATTACTAACCCGCGATTACCTCAGTGTAACATCCTGTTGCTGTTGTTTTTGCGCATCCATTACTACGCTAACTTCTGACTCAAACTTTAACCTGTAGCCATTGTCTTCGACAGGCTTTCCGAGCGACGATTGCTTCGAGCATGCTCTACATTACTCCAGTGGCGAACAGGAATTGCTATGGGAAGCGTGATTATACCGAGAAGAAAATTTGCTTGTCTAGCGCTGTCGGCGCTTTTGTTCGAACGATGACCACTGACCAGAAGGTGTGAGCTAATATTGGCTTATATTATTCCACATGCAAGTACTTCTGGGCCTCGCAGTAGGATCATCTCAGCCACCTCGTATCAAGTAGCGGATGACTAGTTGGATGTTGGATCGAGAGATTGGCGAAAGCGGTGCGACGGCGACCAACGCTGAAACGGAAACCAACATCTGCGGCACTGTCGTGATTGATGACTTGTCTGAGCAAACAGATGGGCTTCTTGCGCTGCGCTTGCCAGAATGTCCTAAAAATGCGCAATTGGTCGCTCAAACGAGGTCGAAAGTACTTCGTATGCGGCGGGTTAATTGTTATTTCTGACATTGTTTATTTTGCCTAGCCCTCACCTTAATAAACCCTGTCAGAAATAACATTTTAACTCCCCGAACACGAAGTAAGAACGTTGGGGTTTGTGAGATCTCGCAGTCACTGGCCGAGATAAGGGAATTGATCGTCTGTCTATGGGTTACCTTAGTGATAAGATTTGGGGCCCGAGAAGAAACGAGCTAGACTGAAATAAGTCTGACATGTCGAGCCAAGCTTTCTTGGCAATCGCGTTCTGTCGCGTCCACCGCGTCGATTCTCTATAACATCTTCCATCTCTTTCACCTTATTTAGTCGGTCCCACCACTCGTGCTTCCGACCTTGACTCTTTCTACTCAGTCTTCTTCAGGACATCCACCTCGCAAGCATGGCGCACGCAAGCGCTGATAAGCATTTAAGCTCACAAGAGGCATTCGAACGCAACCTCCCAGACCTTTCCCCTGTCCCTGCCATCCTCACGGTCATTGATGAAATAGCACCGAATACCCTCCGAGAATGCCTGAAACTCATTTGCCAGCGCACCATGGAAGACGCGAATATGGTCTCCATCATGCTCGAGGAGGCCAAATACTGCGACCTCGACGAAGAGGAGGAAGAATACACTTTAGATTACCAGCCCTACAAATGCGAAGACCCCGTGGCCGACGTGATGTTCAAGGCGCTTTTAGCAAGGACGGTTCATCTGGACCAAACGCATAAAGCTCAGCAGAAAGCCGAAAAGAAGGACCGAAAGAAACAGATGAAGCAAGAGCGGGAGCACTTAAGGGCCGTTCAGAGGAAGCGAGACGCACTCGCGGAAATGGATCACGACAAACGAAGCCTAATCAAAGAAGCTTCGGCTCTGGTGAGCCATATTCAAAAGCTTAGGGAGTATGGTGATGGGCAAGCCATCGAGCAGACCACGAAAATCATGAGGATGAAAAGCAACGCGGCTGGCCAGCTCTCGAATCAGATCGCCGCTCTGAATGCCATTCCGGTCAAAATGGAGACTTGCGGACACTGCGGTGAAAGGTTCGACGCCAACAGGAGCGAACCCCAGTCTTGTCGCCGGCATCTTGGTAGCCGGCAAACTCCTAACGCTGCTTACCGAAGACATGGCTGACAATTGAACAGGAGCTCTCGAGCTGGATCAGAAAAGCGATCTTTGGCCTGGCAATTGGGATGTGAGCCGAGATGATATTGGGGGCCTCATGTACCACATGACCAAGGACCTCAGAGAGTGTTCGCATGCCAAGGAGCACCAAGCCAGCCTTCCGTTCTTCAAGTGGACCTGCTGTGATCGCTCGGGAAATCGTCAAGGTTGCAATATCGGAAAGCATCTAGCGACAACGTATCCAGCCTGTGTTACCGGCTGAAGGAACACTAATCCTAATGCCTGATACGGACGCAAGGTTAGGAGACACAGGCAGGCGGGTGAGTACTGTGGATTGCATGGGCGAACAGTAGGGAACAAATTGGATATCTGGCCTCGACATAATACGACCTGTGGAAAAGGTAGTCATCTCCTAGGCATGTTTGGACATTTCTCCTATATAAAATTCTTTTTGTCATAGGTCTCGGGCTTAATTGGAAGGTTTAGAGTTTTGCATTCTTAGCTTGGGAGGCTATGTATAGATAGCATTGATAGAACAGCATAGCGTTAGCATAAAGGTATATTGGGCTGCTCCTGGGGATTCTTGCCTTTTTACAGCCCACATTTTTCAAGCGCATTGCCTTGCACAAACATCATTTCTTCCCAGGTACCGGCTGCACTTAGAGTTAAGTAGGCTGTGCTTCTCTCCCCAACCCACCAACATCCCAACCCAAGGACACTTCAACGCATTCCCCTTCCCAGCGAACTTCTCCACTCCGCAGCTCCTCGGATACAGTCCCCAAAAAGAACGCGCGATGCCCGCCAACTGAATCTTAACATCACAAAGGAGATGCCGCAGCCTTACTACATGTCCCAAGAACGTCACAAACCTCTCAAGCAGATTTCCGGGCCGAGAAATCAATTCCATCAGGTTTCCGGCTCGAGCAGCGAAGAGATTCGGAGTTTGTGACTTGACGTTGCGAATTTGCGTTTCCACCAGGAGCACGAAGCGATCTACAATCAGAACATTCAGCAGCCATACACCTGTTCTTCAACGGCGAAATTGACAATTCCATTCGTAATGTATCTCCGCAAAAATTTGAGGCATCAGATCTGGTGGACGCTAACCGCTTCGAGGTTCCCCGTGTCGTTGTCGAAGTTCCTTGCCGGACGGTGGGTCACCGAATTCGGGAATTCAGCTAATCGCTTCGAGGTTTCCCGACGTTGTCGTCGAAGGTTTTCCCGGAGGAAGGGTCACCATAAGTCCGTAACTACACGCTTTGAGGTTTGCTTGTTCTCTTGTCGAATTCCTGGGACTCGTTCAGGTTTTCCTCGTCTGTCGTTGAATTCGGGGGGATTTTCCACAGGGGTTGGGGGGATCTAGCCCTCTGGGCTTCTTTGGGAGTTTGTCCGATTCTGGAAAATGATCATTTGGAGTTTAGGCATTCGGTACTCTGCAAGGATGCAAGGATTCGGAGTGTAAAAAGTTATGGAAATACGGCCCCGTTTGATAGTATATGTCCAAGCTCAAGAGCAACAATGACTTATCTACTACGAACAGCGCGTTCCAAGAAACCTTTCTCTCGGAGACAGTCTCAATGCAATAACCCTCGCTCATCACGCGCCGGCCGCGACCTGACCACCTCCCAACCCCTACAGTACCCTTCCAGCAGCACTACTTTGACTCCTGTCCTTTGTCTGCACCTTCTTCAATCCCTTGCCCTTCTGGATATCCCCCAGCAAACCAGAGCGGCTTGGTATTCCGGCAGGTGGCCCAGATGGAGCTGGTGGAGGCGGCGGAGCAGCAGGTGGGCCATCAGGATCCGGAAATCCTCCTGGCATCGGTGGCGGCGGAGGGGGAGCGGAAGGTGCACCTCTTGCAACGGGCATCGGCGGCGGAGGAGGAGGAGCGGACGGCGCATTCGATCCGGGCAACGGCGGCGGAGGAGGAGCGGCTGGCGGAGAGCCGACGTTCTGCGACGAGGTGGGAGAACTATCGGGCGCAGGAGACTTGGGCTTATCGTCCATGGCCGACATCGGGCGAGGTGGCCCCATGGTTCCGAAGAGGATCGAAGCAAGGTGTTTGGCGCTGCCTCTGTCGGGACGATCATCCTGTTCTGCTTCGTTGTCGGAGTTGTCCGACGAGTCTACCACCGACCATTCGTCCTCTTCTTGACGGATACGATTTCGCGTGCCGGTCGGCGTCGAGGTGAGTGGAGGAGGGAGAGGTTGAGACTTTGGGGCTGAGGCGGCGGCGGTCTCTTGCTGAGCCAAGCGGTGGAAGGGGTTGTTAGAGACTTCGGATGACGGTGGAGATGTGGCTGAAGCCGACTGCTGGGGAGGTGAGGTTGCGGAGGAAGATGTTGCCGGAGTAACTGCTCCACTGGCTTGCTGCATCTGTTTGAAGAAAGGATTCTTTGACCCAGAATCAGTGGATGACGTTACAGGAAGTGAGGGAACCGAAGGTGGGCTCATGTGGGAAGTTGAAGTAGTCGCGGGTTGATTTGGAAGCTCCGAACGATAAGAGCTCGCATCTCTCGAAAAGTCCTGGCTGTTCGTTGGGGTCGTCTCTCGTGGCGTGACCTCCTGCGGCCTTTCATCATCGGAAGAACTGTCATCTTCAAGGCTCTCCAACTGCAATTGCAGCTGTCTTTCCTTCTCCTTGGCTGCTTCGAGCTCCGCCCGTTGTGCTGCAAGCTTGGCTTCTTTCTCCTTCGCTTCCTTCTCCGCGGCTTGCTTCCTACGCTTCTCTTCCTGCTTCTTGACTTTGCCTTGTTTGACCTGCTCTTCCAGGGCACGGAGTCGTGTTTGAGCTGCCTCTCGCTCTTGCGCTAGGTCGTCATCTTGCCTTTGCGCCACATTCCTAAAATACCAGTCAATCGCAATTGGGGACGAGGGATGCGCTTAACTCACTCCATCTTCTTGGTCTCGGCTTCTTGGGCTTGTTGCTGATTACGGATCGCTTGCTCCTTGCCTTCCTGCTCGGCGCGTGCCTTCAGCGCTTCCTCATCTACTTTGCGCTGGGCATCGGCTCGTTGGGTAGCACTATCCGCTCGACTCTTGCGTGAAGGCGGCGGGGGCGGTTTCTTAGAAGTTGCCTTGGAATTGGGAGGAGACGGCTGCTCATCTGCAAGCCTACGTTGTCTCTCCTCATCGCGTTTGACATCCTCAGCCTCTGCTTGACGTACACGGTCTTCGCGCTCCCGAGCTTCTCTTTCCTGCCTCTGCTGAGTGGATTCTCCCGTCTTGGATGGTGGCTTTAGGCCCAAGGCGGCAAGGCGCTCTGCCATGCGCTGTTCAGCCTGTTGCTTGATGAAAGCTGCACGGTCCTCGGCTGTTTTGTAGGAGGAGTAGGAACCGGTTGATTGGGTAGCAGCGGGGCGTGATGTCTCCAAAGGCGTTGACGTCCTATCTTGTCGAGTTGGGGTCAGATCACGGCTTTGGTTTTGTCGAGCTGTATCCTTGGTGTCACGACCTCGGCCGGGCCTAGTAACATGAGTAATTTGACACCAATGACTGGAGCAAGCTTTGTCACATACTCATCTTGCCGTACCTTCGCGCTACGACTGCTTCTCTGCAAATCAAAGATGAAGTCACGCACTTCGTCTTCCACACCCAGACCATCTTCCCATCGCCGCCTCTCATGCTCGCTTGTCGAGTCTTCCTTACCCTGTGCAAGTGTATCTTCCAGACCTCGGGAGAATTCGCGGACACTGTCCTCAACATCCTTGATCATCCGTTCGTTACTCTCCTTCTCAGTGTTAACTTTAGATCTCACTTCTTCTAACCTTCGGGACGCTACTCCGCTGTCATCGGCTCCCGCGGCGGGTGCCTTCCCAGTCAAAGCTGCCGAGCGCTGCTGCATCATCGCTTTGGCACGTGCCTTTAGTCTGTCGGATTCCGTTACAGCACCACCAGGACCAGTACCAACAACAGCTGCTGCACTACCGGGGTTTGTTTTGGCGTCTCTCATGCGGAAGAGCTCGAGCTGCGTATCGGCAATGTTCCTCTCAGTCTTGCGGACTTGGGAAGCTAGCTCAGGTAATCGATCGGTAAGTCTTTGCAACTGACGCTTCAGATTCCGACGCTCGGCATCTGAATCCACATTGCGGAATGACGCGCTTGGGTGGCTATCGATATCTTCCTGTATCCGCCGAATTCGCCGATAAAGGTCTTCCGCGTCTCGGCGATCTCTCCGGTCAAGCGAGTCGTCATCCTCCGCGTCCTTCTCTCCCTTGAAGTCGATGGCATCCAGAAGAACCTGCTTCTCTCGAATCTTCTTCCTGAGTTGCTCGATGGAAATCTCATCATTAGACTGCTCAGAAGAGGGTGAGCTGGACTGTACTGGAGATGGAGTTCTACCACCCGCACCAACCCTGCGACGTGCACTTGACTTGTATCCCACCTCATCATCGTTGTTTCTGAAGATCGTTGCGTCCTTGCGCTGCGGCGTAATCCCATTGGAATCAGAACGGAAAGAGTGATTCTTGAGATAGCTGACTCCGGTCTTCTGAGGCTGCAGAAACGAGCCAGTGTTCTTGCGCGCTTCGGCATCCTGCGATAACAAGGACTTGACAGTGCCTATCGAGTCGGCGAAGTTTCGGGTCGAGGGAGGTACAAGCTCCGGAGGAAGTTGATTCGGTACAGGATAGCCATTGAGTTTTCGGTAGATCAAATGCATCGCGACCGCGAATTCGTCCATATCTAGCCTTCCTTTATTGCCAGGGTCCGCCAAGGTCCATATCTTTTCCAGGTCTGGCTTCGGTAGACCACTCTGTCCCATGACTTCGATTGCAACATCTCCACCAATGAATCCTTTGTTGAATCCATCCCAAGCCTTAAAAAGCTGGTCGTAGATCTTCTTCTCGTCCTTCGTCACCGCCCATGGGACTGTAGCAGTGCCCGACAGGCCTTGTGTAGTGAAGCCACCTTCTCTTCCTGGTTGTGGCATCATGCGCTGCTGCAACAGATCGATGTTCGGCAATCCCGAAGCTGGCGCATTGACTAAACCCCATTGACCGGGTCTTCCTGTAGGCTGAGCATTGAGCGTCATAGCCGGGCCAGTCTGCGAAGGTGAAAGATTCGATCCGTATCCTGTAGGCATGGGAGGCATTGGAGGCCGAGGACCCGAATATCCTGTAGCTTGTGGATTTTGCTGGTTCTGTTGCTGCTGGCCATAACCGCCCTGTTGCCCATATCCTGGTTGCTGTGGTGCAAAGCCCGTGGACTGAGGTGGGATGTATTGTGATGCAAAACCAGTGGGTTGCGATGTTAATTGACTGAGTAATTGGTTGTTGGTAGCTTGTGGTTGTGGTTGTTGTATAATTGGTCCGGTCGAGGCTTGATCGAAACTGGGGGCATTGGTTCGAGGTTGGACTGAAGGCCGGTCATCCGGTACCCCAAAAGAAATGATATCCACCATGCTCAACACCTCGTTGGCGATCCTTTCTGGAAGTGCTGGGGGTAATTGCTTGCCAGTGAGCTTAAGGTTGCACAGGTACATTGCAAGGGCGAACTCTGGAAACAATAGCTGCCCAGACTTGGTCGTATCTGAAAGTACCCTGCAACAATTAGCGGCTGTGAGAAGGCTTGTTCAAGTCAACCGTACCATATCTGCATCAAATCGCTACCTGCAAGCTTAGAACGGATTAGTAGATCCTTAACCTTCTCGCCTGGTTGGTATCAGCTTCTTCCTTCTTGCTACATCTGCTATGGCATACCATCCAGAGCTTGCGCATCCCCAACTGCCGACTTGAACAGCTGTTCAAATTTTGCCTGGTCCTGGGCTGTCAAGAAGGATAGTCGAATCTTCGGTATCTTGACACCCTTTGCCGCCTGGGTTGTCGGCGGAAGAGCTGCAGGTGTGGAGGAAAATGACTGGGCAATCTGCGAAGAGGTTTGACCAGTCTTCTGAGGTACTTGAGGTTGAGGAGCTTGGCCGGTCTGCAAAGGCTGCTGTTGTGGCGGTTGCTGATTTTGCTGCGGGTAACCAGTATACTGTGGTTGTTGCTGCGGTGCTTGGAAGTTCTGCTGCTGAGCCTGAGGAGGGTAGCCTGTGTATTGCTGCTGTAAGGGAGCACTGTTGAAGCCCGTGGGCTGAGGACCAAATCCATTGGGCTGCTGTTGACCCAGATTGGAAAACTGAGATTGACCATAGCTTGGCTGGCCAGGGCGGCCACTGTTGCTGCCGCCCAGATAGGAGTTCGAATTGGAGAACATCACAAATCGCCCGTTACGGTGCAACGGTCAGTAGAAAAGAAGTGAGCGCTCTGTCAAAGATGACGAGTTGGCCGGCGTACGAGTACTGAGCAAGGGGCTCCCGAAGGGGATTAGTGCAGGAGCTTTGATACGCGAAAACGGACGGAGTGACGAAAGAGCAGTCTTGAAGATACTGCACCTTCAAAGACCACTGTGCATGTACTGGAGAGAGACCCAATGGCCTTACTAGCGAACTCAAAAGCGCAGATGCGTGGCCCTATCCTGGGCTTGCGCTCACAATCAATAGCATCATCTACCATAGCATCCACCTCGAACACTACCACAGGCACTCGAGCCACACCAATGGTTCCGAGGAACGCTTCTACAAAATCTATTCCGTCCTTCATTTCTACGTATCGCGTTGCATCTTCCAATAGCACGCCACCATCTCTTACCTTGACCCGCTGCGCCAGCTCAAGCTCTACCTCTACAACATCAAGCAACTACCCCACAACGCCATCTACTCCCGTCTCCGAGCCTACACCCGCAGCCGCCCCCGCAGCTTCACAGACCTCCACGCTGAGTTGGAACGAGTACCTCTCCCTCCGTCGTTCTCGTCGCCGCTACAACCTCGTCTCCTCAATCTCCACTTCCGCATGCACCACAGCGGCGGGCCTGACAGCTTTGAACCAGAACTTCGAATACGTAGGAAGCTTGGTCGGGCTCGACCCGATATTCACGCTTGGCATAGCGACGGTGAGCTCAGCGGGAATCGGGTGGTTGAGCGGGCCGATACTGGGGAGTGCTATGTTCAACATGTTGCATCGGAGGGTCAGGAAAGATATGGAGGAGGTGAATTAGGCTCTGTTCTCATACCTTGGCAGATATGTCATGTGATGAGCGCCAGGCTAACGGACGAATGACAGAAAGAAAGAGACTTCTACCACCGGATTAAACGGCACCGTGTCGACCCTTCGAGCCAGTCGATGTCGAATCCGGTGCCGGACTACTATGGAGAGAAGATCGGTAGCGTGGCAGACTTCAGGAATTGGATGAAAGACCAGAGAGCATACAATAAGAAGAGGCAGTTTTCGTGAATGAGGTCTACGGATGAAGGGAATTTCTAAGACATTGTTCAAGGGCAGACTGTTTGGGTGTCGGCATCTAAACGGCCTTTTGTATAGCATTACTAGCGAGAGGGCATGGTCGGGAACCGAACATATACTTTAGTGCATGGGCAAGAGTAATTCCCCTCACATTTGTAGCGTAGGGTATGGTAGTGGGCTGGAAAGTCTATCAAATTGATGATCGCTAAAGTAAAGCTCAGTAACAGTGATAATGTTCGTGTGAAGACACAGTGATAGGCCGGTCCTGTGCCACAGCAATGCAGCAACCGTCAGCTCTAGCCTATTGTTCTTGTGAATGGATCATTTCTGATGGCTCGTCAGAGATGAACAATATAATCGGTTTTCCGGAATCATGCCATCAGAGCAGTTGGGGGAGCGTCGATTGCGAGCAAAATGCGAAGGAAGTGTGCTGCGATGTCTTAACGTAAAGTGTTGGTAGATTTCCCGATTGTTTATACACCGGCTAAAGTAGGGATGGAAAATGCGAAAGGATTCTTGCCATGGATGTAAGCGCTCGGCTTAGCTTGCTAAGAGTTTTATCGAAAAGCACATGAGATTCGAAAGGAAGCCCTGGGTCTGGGCCGACTGTGGTCAAGAACCTAGGAAGGTGATGGTAATACCATTCTGGGTATCCAACCTAGTTCACCTGGCTAAGAGGTAGGGTGCAAGGGTCCGCGGCATACTTGAGACGGCATCCGCGATATTTGAGGTGCGAAGAAAGGTAATCGGAAGCTTTTTGCGCTGCCCTGACCGAGCAAAAGCGTAATGTCGCGATGCCATTAGAGGCCATCGCCATGTGCTCGATTGCGTCGAGCTTGATGGCAGAGTCGATCTCTAGGTCGCCCCGTAGCGCAGACGACGAAACGTCGCGTGGAAAGTCTTGGATCTCTAGACAGCGCGTATGATGTTTTTCTCGAATTGCCCGCTTCAAAGCAAGAGACAAGGGCCATGACGGAGTCGATATTAGGCTGGCGGTGATTTTGTTACCATCGATCTCGCAGAGACTATTATTTACGTACTCAACATACTTTATAGCAGAATCTTCCTCCAGGAACAAAATAACGGCCGATTTGGTCCCTGTGATGTTGATCGTGTTCACCAGGACCGCTTCGACGACCAGGCCACCGTGGACTTGTTCGAGAACCCAACTGAGTGAACACGATGGCTTCAGACCAGAAATGACGACCTTGCGATATAGGTCTTGGGCCGTCAAGCCAGGCTTGTATTGGACCCACAGGCTCAGAGAACCGCCAGAAGGACGCGGTGCTTTGGGATGGTTGTTGCATAAAGTCGTCTTCATATTACGACCGCCGGTATTATGATCACCAATGTTGAAATTGGAGCTTCCCTGCGGATTTGCCCCGAACGAATCCTTAAGCCCACTGCCAATAGCTTGAGGTGATGTATAGGTTTCGGAATTGCACTTTGCGTTCTCCCCTGTCGTAACATTACAAATTGCGTCAACAGTGACAACCTCACGCGTATCATGCTCCATGAACTCGCTGAATGATGTACTGGCTGAGACATAGACACTTGGGTCCGAAGTACTTTCGGAGTCTGCTTCATCGGAAGAAAAGTAAGACAGCTGTGTTGCCGCGGGTGGTTGAATAGACAGTTTGATGTGGGGCTTCTGAGACTCCTTGATACTCTACCCTTGATAAGCCTTGAGATTCGCAAAGAGACCTCATGTATATCCTACCGTGATCAAAGGTTGGGAGCTGGTAGAAAGCCCTTCAAGGAGTTGCGGAGTGCGACTCTGGAAGTGATGAATGTACTTGTGAGATTGCTCGCTGGGTGGGTCATATCGAGAAATGGCTTGTGGCTGTGGTTCAACGCTGTCTGACTTCTTGGTCGAGTCCTTAGGAAAAGCCTGCCGCCCAATGTAAGCTGCAGAGTCCGTTGCTAAAGAGTGTATCGACATACACTCTCGTAAGGTCCAGACAAGTCGATAAGCGGTTGGTCTATTACGTTCAAGCTCTCGGAAGCAGAGTTCTCTGCAATCGGAGATGACTCCACCAAGGTGTCGCAGGACTCAAAGGACTCGTTGAGACTGTTGGTCTTATATCCAGAGTCTTCGAAGTCGCGCACACCTTGTTCGGAGGGTCGCTGATGAGACTCAAGAGAGATTGTCTGTAGCCGGAGAATTGAGCGAACTACGTCCTCGACACCATGCTTCTCCGCAGAAACCTGATAAAGGCGACCCTCAAGCTCGGAAATCCGTTCCCACAGCATTGCAATCAATGCTGAGGAGTGACAGCACTTTTGACACTGTGCGTTTGCGAAAGTCGTCTTAAAAGCGAAAGCCCCCGGATTGCCTGGGCGAGGGGTATAGGGAAAGCCAGAGTCAGAACTTTCCATAATTGACCGTCTCGACAAGTGCCCAGTGAGGAGTGTCTGATCTCGTTCTAGTGAATGTACAAGCCGCAAGCGAAGTATGAAGTGAGCTCGAAGCGACACTGGGGATGAAACAAAGATCAAGCGCTGTTTGAGAGCAAGCCAGAGCGAAGGTGAATGCAAAGGAAAATATTGCGGGTAAGCGTGTTCCTGCTGAATGATGGTGTGTACGCTGTAAGTGCCCAACTTGTGTGGAAGGTGAAGGTAGGTGTGCGTGCGCGGCCTGCTGGTGCAATTTGGGATTTCCCAAACCGAGTTCTATCCTGAAAGGGTCAGGCAGTCAAGCGTCCAGGGAGGCGGAAGTGACTTCTTCGGATCCACAAAATGAGTGTCACAGTGAACCGGTGGGGTGTAGTAGGAAAGCCTAGGGCGTTTAGTAGGAGGCGTGAAGCCCTGTGAATGTAGAGAAGGTGCAAGGTTTTGCAGGAGCGATTGTGTGAAAACAAGCGCTACCCTACTTCAAATGAAAGGAGAGTTAGTTCCTAAGCCTCTGGATGTAAGTCTCTGCTGTAGAAACGAAGAATGCAGTGAAGAGGTCGGGCCGACCGATATCCTTGAAAGGAATAGTGTATTCACCGAGAGCATTGCACAAGAGGCGGCAACAGAGAATTAGAGACGACGAGGAAATGAAAGTCAGGGGGGGAGGAAGAAGGTAGAAGCTAATAAGCTACAGTCAATGCTTTAGGATAGTGATACCGGCAAGGTGTACGATTGTGACCAAATATAACAATCCTTGCTGGGACATGGAATACCTCTGGCGAAGCTGCAGCAAGCAGATAGAACAGAAATAAATCTTGGAACAGAAGAGGAGGTAGCTTGTGTGAACCCAGCGGAGTTCTCTAGCTGAAGGGACATCCGTAGGTCTTACCACAACATTGCTTCTTCGCACAGCAAGACTCGCTCTACTGGGACTGTAGAGACGATAACATCGATCTAGGGAGTCGATTTGATACACTCGAACTTCAGGTAACTCTCCATCAACGTTGGTCTTGGGCCCATCCTGGATTGGAAACATAAAGTTGGCAGACTGAATGCAAAAACCAAAGGTTGATTTAATGATGCCATTACTGCTGCCCCATACTTTCGGAGGTCATGACGAAGAGGCAAAGCTTGACATGGGAGACGTGGATGGCAAGATTCATGTCGAAACGCCAACGACGATTCTCTTCCATTATGGATGCAAGGTCGCCGTCGTCTCGTGCGTGGGTGAATTGACAAAGAGTCTGGCAGAAGAAAAGAGCTTCTCCAGATACCTTAAGCCAAGGCTTCGCTTCGGTCCGTCCCCGGCAATCTTGTGTCATCTGCAAGTGCCGAAACGCTAAGAGATGCCACGTGATTATTGGACTGAAAATGCGGGGTCACGCTTCTCGGACAGAAAAGGGGTGGTGCATGACATGACCGGACGAAAGATCAGCGACCGGCGCAATGGAGGCACAATGGGCAAGCTCCAGCTCGCCGTTCAGCTTGCTACTACTTCCTTCTCCTCAATCGCTTTTGCTGCCACCGAGCATCTGCAATGGAAAAAGTTACCGCACTACGGCGTGACAGCGACAGCGACCGATCCCCATCGGACAATGAGAAAGTAGTAGGAGTCGAGCCTGGCGCCTTCGAGACCGCTACCGCCTCACACCTGCCACCGGATCCTGATGAAGGCCTCACAGATGCAGAGAAGGCAAAGATCGTAAGTCGCTCGTCCCCATCCAAGTTCAACAGCTCAGGCTTTTGCAGGACCGAGCATTACTATGGAAGCTCGACCTTCGCCTCATCCCCTGGCTCTGCCTCCTCTACCTCATCAGCTTCCTCGACCGGACCAACATCGGAAATGCCAGATTGGACCACTTGGAGAGTACCCTGCATATCACAGGGGGCCAATACAACGCCGCTCTCTCTATCTTCTTCGTCTCCTACTCGCTCGCCGAGCCCTTGACCAATGTCCTGCTGAAGAGGCTAAGGCCCAGCATCTTCATCCCTAGCATAATGATCTTGTGGGGTATCTGCATGACGACGATGGGTCTGGTCCACAACTTCCAAGGTCTGATGACTGCGCGGTTCTTCCTCGGCCTCGCGGAAGCGGGTCTGTTTCCCGGCATTACCTACTATCTTTCCTGCTGGTACCGACGATGCGAATTTGGGGTCCGGGCAGCCATCTTCTTCTCTGCCGCTGCAGTTTCGGGCTCTTTTGGCGGTCTGCTTGCCGCCGCGATAGGGAAGATGGATGGAGTCGGGGGTAAAAGAGGCTGGTCATGGATATTTATCATCGAGGGCATAGCCACTGTTATCATCTCAATCGCATCCTTCTGGATGGTGTACGACTTCCCAGACGAGGCCACTTTCCTAACAGACGCTGATCGCCAACGGGTCCTTCGTCGGTTGAAGGCCGATCAACAGTCCTCGGCAGAGCACGAAGAGTTTCGCATGACCTACCTATGGGCGTCAGTCAGAGATTGGAAGACTTGGTTGGGAGCCGTTGTCTATATGGGGGCGGATGGCCCACTCTACGCGTTCTCACTGTTCTTGCCATCGATCATCGCTGCAGTGAGTTCCAGCGTCAGTCAATCCATAGGTCTGTACACTGACAGATCCTCAGCTCGGCTACAAGTCGACCACAGCACAGCTTCTCTCCGTTCCACCCTATGCAGCCGCTGCAATTCTCACCATCACGATTGGTTTCATTGCCGACAAAACGCGCCAACGTGGCCTTTGCAACATAGGCTGCTCCCTCCTTGGCGTGGTCGGATTCTCCATGCTTTTGGCTGGCACCAACCCTCGGGTTCAGTACGCCGGGACTTTCCTCGGCGCTCTGGGCATTTACCCCTGCATTGCGAACACGGTCTCTTGGGTCAGCAACAACACAGAAGGTGTCTACAAGAGAGGCGTGACGCTAGGAATTGTGATTGGATGGGGAAATCTCAACGGGGTCATGAGCTCTAATATCTACCAAGTGAGAGACAAGCCGTTGTACAGGAAAGGCCACGCTGTAGTGCTGGCGTACCTGCTGCTGTTCTTGACGGGCGGGAGTACTCTGCTGCATGTGCTGCTGCGACGGGAGAACGCGAAGCGAAGGGGTGGCGAGAGAGATTACCTTGCTGAGGGGAAGACTGAGGACGAGGTGCAGGCCTTGGGCGATGTCAGGTACGTCTACCCGCAACTCTTAGGTTCAAGGCAACCATTGGCTAATCACACACTCGCAGGCCAGGGTTCTACTACACCACTTAAGGGTAGAAGAGGACGACCGTGTTGATTGCCCTGTCTCACTCATCGATGTTCCATGAGGGCTTTGGACATGCTGTAAATACGTTGCTACCGGGTTCTAGATTATGCATCCACCCACGCATGGACTGAGAAGATCTAAATACAAGATGTTGGCAGACTGCTAAGATCTGAATACAAGTAAAATACAAGAAATTGGCAGACTGCCACACTCCTTCTCTCTCTGTGTTCTTTCTCCTTTTATCCAACCTCCGAGACTTACTCTACAGTCTTGTAGAAGATAATGATCTAGTACAAAGAGTGTGCGGACTTAAGGAAATACCAGAAGTCGTTCGAGTTCGTCGCATTGCAATTGACCCGCTACTTGCGTAGGATTGTCCGCATTGCGGGAGACAATTTGATCCAGTAGGGGAGAGCCTACAGATTCCCACAGCTGTAACATGCGCTATAGTTCGAAATATAGTACAGTTAGTCTATATCGAAAATCGCGCTTTAATAATTGTAAGCAATCTATCTGAAAATATACATCAAAAAGTCTAATATTTATACAAATATTTAAGTGTTAAAGTAGTACGTAAAATAAAAACAAATAGATCTAAAAACTTTTAAAAGTGTAAGACTTTATACAAACATATGGCAAGATAAAAGAAGAGCAGCGTTGCAACACTAGAAACAATCTATATCGAGGAATTCGAAGCTTCAAAAACAATTCAATTGCGGAGTATATAAGTACTGAATTAATGTCTCTTGAGTTTATATACTAATTTAGACACAGAGGGGGAGAGAACTAAAATTTGCGTCCAGGAACTGAAGATAATTTCGCACTCGCCAAACGTAGGGTCCAGGTTCTTGGTCAGGAAACCTTCCCATCATCAAGATGCGGACCCTCTTCCAGTGGTGTGTATTACTAGTATGTAGATTAGACGATCAGATCTCACGTTATTCTCTGGTCATATTTAACCCCTAGTCGCAGCGACCAGTTTTCGAGCCTTGAGCCTTCCAGCCAACATTCTTGTTCTAGCTGCTACTTGCTGTTCCATCTGTTGACCCTTTACACAACATCTCGATTCTTCCATGTCGTCCCGATATTGGTTAAATGGATGGGCGAGGACTGTCGCACGCGTTGTAGCTGCCATCTTCGCCCTCCCCATCGTTGCGAGCTACAACACTGCAAATGCAACTGGCCTAGCCGCCTCTCAGATCCTCAACGATCCTTTCCCTTATTACTTTCCCGAGCAGAATACTACCTCGGCCGCATGACTCTTTGCCATGCCCTTGTGCAACGGTGTGAAGCTGGAGGAGGCGACCATCGATCGTCTGCAAGGCTACATGTCAAATGGAAACTTGACGAGCGCGCAAATTGTCACATGTTATATGCAGAGAGCCTATCAAACGGGGGAGTATATCAAGTAAGTTTAGTTCTGCTCCCTGTCCATAATACTAGGCGCGTCGACCGGCTGCTTGAACAAAGTACCCTGACACTGGTGTGAAGCTCGGTGCTGCAGATCAATCCAGACGTCCTGACAATCGCGACGGAGCTGGACCACGAGCGTGCCGCTGGCCAGGTTCGTGGGCCACTCCACGGGATACCCTTCCTTGTCAAAGACAATATCGCATCCAAGGACAAGATGGAAACCACTGCTGGTAGTTGGGCGCTCCAGGGCTCCATTGTACCACGCGACTCATTCATTGTCTCTCAGCTTCGCAAGGCTGGTGCGGTGCTAATGGGGAAAGCGACCTTGAGCGAATGGGCAGATATGCGAAGCAACAATTACTCCGAGGGCTATCTAGCCAGAGGAGGACAGGCGAGGAGTTCGTATAATTTCACTGTCAACCCTGGTGGAAGCAGTTCTGGATCCGCAATTGCAGTATCGAACAACGTCGTTGCGTTTGCACTGGGGACGGAAATTGATGGCAGTTTGATCAATCCCGCTGAGAGAAATGCCATTGTTGCCATTAAACCCACGGTCGGCTTGACTTCTCGCGCCGGCGTCATCCCCGAGAGCATCCACCAAGACACGGTTGGCGCATTTGGCCGAACGCTGAAAGATGCGGTCTATGCCCTGGATGCTATTTATGGTGTCGATCCCCGTGACAACTATACCTCGATTCAGGTTGGGAAAACACCTTCTGGTGGCTATATTCAATACATATCCAACTCGTCGGTGCTCAAGGGAGCTACGTTCGGCATACCCTGGCAATCTTTCTGGGCACTTGCAGATCCAGAGCAGCAAGGTATTTTGCTTGATCTTGTGGATTTGATCGAAAAGGCTGGCGCGACCATTGTCAATGGAACTGAATTGCCTGATTATAAGACAATCGTGAGCCCTAATGGTTGGAATTGGTTGGTTTCTATGACATCCAGAGACACCCTGAACAACAGAAACTAAGCATACTTTTTGGTCAGGGATTACGGCACCGCCAGAGGCTACCCCAACGAATCCGAGTACACCTATGTCAAAGTTGACTTCTACAACAACATCGCGACCTACTTGTCCGAACTTGAAAATACCAAGATCCGCTCTCTCGCAGACATCGTCGCCTACAATGACGACAACGACGGGTCCGAAGGCGGTTATCCGGGCATTCATCCTGCCTTTGGGTCTGGCCAAGATGGCTTCCTCGCCTCACTCGCCACCGGTGGCGTTATGAATTTGACATATTGGGAAGCCCTAGCATTCTGTCAACATTCGACACGAGACGGCGGTATCGACGCGGCGCTCAAACATGGCAGCGGCACTCTCGACGCGTTGCTCGTTCCCCCGGATGTCGGACAGAGCTACCAGATCGCGGCTCCGGCCGGCTACCCTGTTATCACGCTGCCAGCGTACGTTCACTCCCTAAGTGGTATGTCGTTCGGCCTAGCGCTGATGAATACGGCGTTTTCGGAGGCGACGCTGATCAAGTACGCGAGCGCAATTGAGGATCTGCAAATTACCTCTGGGACCGAGTACCAGCGGACAATGCCACAGTGGGAGGGATACCTCGACAGAGTTATTCCCCTGGCGAATCAGTGTATCGGATGCTAGGCAGGGTAGCTGAAGCTGTGCATATATATTTACTTATACCAACACCCGCAGAAGAGATCTAACTGTGTGTCTCTATTTTCAAGAATCGGCTTCAAATCACCTTCAGAGCTACGGTCCATCTTTGTATCCTAGAGCAAGTGTCCTCCACTCCGCCAACGCCCAATTCTAGATCGATGCCAAAATAAATTATCAACTCAAACTACCACCACTACCTAAAGCAGACCATGCTCTGGACTTTCTGAAGCTCGGTGAAACACGTGCGCTTGCAGGAAGAGGGAGAAAGTGCACCACACGTACCGTCTGGCTAGAGAGCGTCAATTAGTAGCTGTCGATTCCTGTCGAGCTCGTCAACTGACATTGATTTGATATATTGCCAGGATAGGCCAGCTAACCCCGTGTTTACTTTTGGCCACCTTCCCATAACCCATCGATACCTCCTTTCTTATACCCACTCTTCCCATAGCGCTCTTTCATGCTTCTACCGCGTGCCAATCAAAGCTCTGTGCCTACGTTTCAGGGAAGGCCTCTGGCACTGAAGGGATCAAGCCAACGGCTTAATCATTGGGTATATTGGGTAAAAATGGTGGCGCAGGGAGGATTTGGTCAGGTTCGAAGCACTCTTCTTTAGAGAGTCCTGTATAAAGCTGGAAGATTCGTCTGATTCGCTAGGACAGTAGGGAGAAGCACATTGGAAAGATCTTGCCTGAATTCAGCAAGCCGACAGCGACCAGAAGAGGTAAGCGATCTCTTTGCAGAAAACGTCAGGCTCGACGAGGACTGCGAGCGGTTATCGTCTCAAAAATGAAAATGCAGGTCTCGGCCCAAGTTACACCAGAAAGGTGACGACATCAAGTAGAGGTGAGGAACAATAAGTACACCCCAGATTGTCGAGTGCTGTGTGACCCTGCAGCCCGTAGCTGAGGTGGGAAGCGCCAACCATGGCATTCTCTAGAAGCATGCTTGTAAGATACCAAATTTAAGGGCCAAAACAATAACTTGACGACAATAGACAGGTTGCGCAGCTTTATTCAATACGATTATTCAATTGCTTTTGCGAGGGCTAGTCGTAGAACTACATCGTACTTTATATCAAGCGTCGAAGTGTTATTCGTTCGTGTCAAGCAAGCTCGATTAAGCAATTGCGAGAATACTCGCGTTCTAAACATCCAAATTTGAAGATTTTTTAATTCTCTCTATATTGTTGTTTCACGCAATGCGTTATTACGAAAGTTGTCGCAATAATTATATTGTTTGTAAGACTTGCTCTAGGCTTTCTTTTAACGTCAAAATCGTAACAATCGAGTCGCTTTTAATAGAGATAAATGTTACGCTAATACTTTTACAAGAGATATCAAAGAGAGATTTTATGCTTTTGAAGAAATTTGTAAACGTCTTCAAGCAATACAAGCAATTACTTAGTAACAAGAAGTTGCAACTTAATAGTCGTAATAATAAATTAAGACTTAAAATAAATTAAACACAATTTATAAAAAATTGTATTTAAGATCTCTATATTAATAAGATCTCTCTATGCTTAGAATATTCAATATATTTAATGTCTAAACTTATTGAGCCTTTTGAACATTTGCTTAGTATATTTAATGTCAAGATTATTGAGTATATTAAATTTGTATATATTTATATCTTGTACTACAAAATTTTAAGAACTTTTTTATATTAATCTAATTCTAAATAAAGTTGTAATTTTTTTTTAAATACTTTTGTTTCGAAAGCAAATTTTTCTCTCTATTATGTTTAAGATATTTGCAAGCTCTATTTGTCGACTTAATATTATTACAAAGAGAGAATAAATAAGTTGTCGCATTAAAATGCGCTTTTGCAACTTCTATTTCGATCGAAATATTAAATACTTAATTATTAAGAATTTTTTTCGTTGCATTAAATGTAAGCACTTTAATCGAAAATATTATTTGATTTTTTCGAATAAAAAGATAAATAAGACGATAGATATTATTAAGAAGTTAAATAACAAAATTCTTAAATCTTAAATAAAAGTTTGTTGTTTAAAAAAGTAACGAAAATATTAATTGCAAAAGTTAAAAACAATAAGTAATATAAAAGCGTAAAATATTCTAAAGCTAAAGATAAACAAACGAAAAAAAAAAGAAAAAACAAGTTGATTTGTATATTATTTTTGCTTCTAACAATAAGTTTTCTAATTTCGATTTTGCTTTATTTAAGGTATTTTCTCGAATTATAAAAGAGCTTTTACAAAACTTTTTTTTAAACTAGCTTTTGTTAAAACTTCTAGATAAAATTATAGTAATTGTTAATTTTTTTTTTAATTTTTATATATTTTTTAAGATAGAATATTCTTTCTACTTAATAAAATAGTTTTGATCTTGCTTCTTTAAGATTGACTTTACTTTATATTTACTTTCTTTTTAAACTTTATAATAAAATTTTTTCTATATAAATATATTAAGATCGACTAATTTTAACAATAAAATATAAAATATTAAAAATACTTTAACGTTTTTAAGTAAGTGCAATTTGTAATTAACTAATCTCTTTGTTTTCTTAACAAAAAACAATTTGACTTTAATATAATTTAATTTTTTGCTTAATCTTCTTGTCTTAGATTTTTTTGTAAAAAGATATACTTTATTTCTCTTCTTTAATTAAGATTTTGTTTTTTATTTTTTATTTAGTACTTAATCAACTTTTCTTGCATCTTTAAAATATTGTCGTATATCTTTTTTAGCGTTGCTATTCTCTTAATAGCTAATTGCGCTAATAGATACTTTTGTTCTTTCTCGAAAAGATTGAGTTCTTTGTTATAATTAACAAAGAATAAAGTTATTTTAGTAATACTTAAAATCTTTGCATTCAATACTAGTTAGATTATTAATAATAATAATATTTAATTGTTTTAAGTATTATTAATATAGTATCGCAAATATTGCTTAAGACTTTAATTTGTTCTTTCTATTTAATTATTTGTAATCAAATAATAGACAATAGATATCTTGAGTTTTGTTCCTAATATTAATAGAAATGTCTTTTAATAATTAGATGTAAAGAGTTTGTCTTTGTTGCTAGTTAATTCTTTAAATATATTATAATATTATATAAGTCGATTTAATAAAATATATTCTAGTTGTTTTGTTATAAACTTCTCTTTGCATACAATAATATATTAGTACTTAATAAGTTTGTCAACTATTATTAGTATCAAATTATATTTGTCTTCAATTACTAGATTTGTTAATTTAGACAACTTAATAATAAAGTTTATCGCAATTTTATCTTATAACAATTTAGATAATTCTTGATATTAAATTTTGTTATAGCTTGCATATATACTATATTTGTTTTGCTAACAACTAAGATATTGTTTAATATATATTTCGACAACTTGTCTTATGTAAAAAAACTAACAATATTAATGTAAAAGTTAAAGAATTTTGATTATTTTCAAATATCTTTGCAATAATTTATTATAATATTCTTTTATATATTTGTCGATTATGTCGATAGATATTTGAAGGTTTTCTTTCTTTATTAAAAACTCTTTCTTATTATCTCTAAGTATTTGTAAGATAGCATTTAGCTTGTGCTTGTTTACTAATAGTAATTTGTTTTTGTTAATCTTAAATATATTATAATTAAACAATTTCTTTGTTTCTATATAATTGTTTAATTTGTTAAATACGTTTGCTCTATTATTATCTTTGTCTAGTATATATTGTATTCTAAACTTGTATTGTTCGAGTTACTTTAATTATTGTACTTGCTTTCTATTAAATTGTTTAATAATAATAAAGTATAAAAGATTTTTATAATTTATAAGAATTGTAAGATTTAATAATTTTTCGATATATACTCTTTATAATTTTAGAAAAATTACAATAGCAAATAGCTTCTTGTTATAAATATTATAATTTTGTTCAATTAATAAAAGTTTTCTCGAAAGATATATTATTAAGTACTATATATCTTTATATTCTTAACTAAAGTATGCATTAATAACTAAATCTAATATATTAATTTCAATCTTATTTAACAATTGTAGATTGTATATTTTTAGTATTAATTTTTTTAAATATTTTAGCTTAAGATTCTACAATAATTTCTCTTTTATTAATTTTTATATTTATAACGTCTTCTTCTTTGTAAGATTTGTTAATAGTATTGTATTAACAAAGTAGTTTTTAATAAATTTCTTGTTGTAGTTTATAAAATCTACAAAGAATTAAATTTTTTTAACGTTAATAGATAGTTTTTATTCTTTCACTACTTGTAGCTTTTCAAGATTTATACATACTTTATATTGTTTAACAACAAATTTAAGAAAGTCAATTTTTTTTCGATAGAACTTGTATTTCTTTAATTTAAGATGTAGATTTCTTCTATTTAGATATTCTAATACTTTAGAAATATAATTCTTATATTTTTTTAAAATATTTAAGTAAATTATAATGTTGTTTAAGTATATTATAACAAATCGATTTAAATATTGTCGTAATATATTATTAATTATTTTCTAATATATTGTTGAGACGTTCGTAAGTTCGAATAATATTATTATGTATTCGTATAATCTATATTGTATGCGAAAAGTTATTTTTTATTTCTTTTCTATCTTTATCTTAATTTAAATATACGTTTTTTGTAAATCTAATTTAATAAAGTATTTTATTTCGAATAATTAATTTTAAAGCTTGCTAATATTAAGTAGTAAATATTGATTTTTTATTATAATATTGTTTAGCTTTCGATAATTAACATATAGACGAAAGTTTTTGTTCTTCTTAAATATAAAAAGAATCGAATATTCTATTTGTAATTAAGATTTTCTAATAAATTCTTTTTTTTTGTTTTTTGTCAAATATTTGCGAGGTGTTTCTAACTTCTTTTCGAATAAAATATATATAGATTTAAACGTAAGTTGCTTGCTTAATTCAAATTTAATCTTGTAATCTTACAGTTAATATCTAGATAAAATCTCGATCGTTTTTTCTTTCTAGAATAGATGCTCTTAATTGTTATATATTTGTAATACATACTTTAGTAATTCTCTTGCTATATTAGATAGTTTAAAGCTCTCAAAAGATTTGCAATTTTCTTTACTACTTTAACTCTATAATTTAACTAACTTTTGTCAATATTTGTCGAGTCGAACTTTATTAGATTGTTTTTTTGCAAAAATATAAGCTTGTTACTTGCAATTAAGTTTTAACTCAATCTCTTATTTATTATCGAACGCTATCGATATATAGATTGAATATAAATTGCGTAAATATATTGCGCAAATCTAAGCACTTATATATTTTAATTAACTTCTAAGTTATATTGTTTTAATCAAGACATTTTTAGAACAATATTATAAGTAATTACTTATACTATATTAAAATTTAGTTTCTTGTAATATTGCTAAATAGCTATTAATAGTAATTTTGTTTCTTTGTTTACTTTTTCATTTCTTGCAAGTAATAAATTTCTATCTACAACTACTAGATTGTAAGCGTCAAACTTCTTTTAAATAGAATATTTTTCTCTCTCTCTTTACAAGAACTCTAACTATAAAATTACTTATTATACTAGAATTAATTATTGCTAGAAGTTAACAGTTGTTAATCTTAATTAATATAATAAAATATTGTGCATATATTATTAAGTTTAGTTGTTGTTGTTAAACTAATATATTGCATTTTTTAAATATACTCTTTACTAAAAAAATTGAATTTTTCTTTGCTTTTATGTTGTAACTTCTACTTTAAACATTTGTTTGCGCTAAGTTTTCTTTTATTATTAAATTGCTAACTTTAATTTTCTAGAAAATTAATTAACTTTGTTCTTTTTTTCTAAATAAGTCTAGTATAAGTTGTTATAACTAGTTGTTTAATTAAGATTTGTGTATATTGTAAGATTTAATTGTTTTATTATTATATTAAATATGTTCTTTTTTGTAATAATATTGTTTTTTAGCTTCTTCTCGCATTTATTCAAGATCTTCGATAAGCTAACTAAAGTCTCGAGATAATTTATAATGTCTTCTATATATTTGTAAAAGTTCTTTTAACTATACTCTTTGTTTAAGTTGATAATTAAATTATAAAGTTTAAAGGTCTTCTAAAGTACTTAATTAACATTTTGCGTAAATACCAGTATCTTGCTTAATAATATTTTATCTAGAACTTTTTGTAATTAATTTAAGTTCTTTATTAGATAATAATTGTTGTTCGATTTAGTTTTAAAAGTATTTGTCTTTATATCGATTTGCTTTTTAATATTGTTCTAACTATTAAAAATCTCTCTTAATATAATATTAATTTGTCGACAATTTATTAAGTTTTGTAATCGACAATCTTTTGCAAAGTAACTCGATTTATTATATAAATAACACGTTTTTTAAAATTTGTTATCTTGTTTTTCTCTAGAATTCTTCTCTTTATATTGTTAAATAAAATTCAATTTTATAAATACAAGTTTACAATAGTTTAAATTATTGTACTTTTAATTAGAACAAAAATTTTCTTGCTAATATTTAATTGTTAATTCAAAGAAGATTTCTATTCTTTTATAGAATATTGTATTGCTTTTTTATAGCTCTCTTGTATAATTTGTTGTCGAAATTAATAATTACTTCGATAAGATCAAATATATTGTTAATAGATTTGCTATTGCGCATAATTTTCTTAAAATTGTTCTTAAGATCTTGTCGAAATATTATTATAAGTGCGATATTGTCTTACTTAATAAAATTAATATACTTTTGAAATTTTGCTACGTAGTTTGTTGCAAAAGTTTGTTAAATTAAGTATTAAATTACTTTTTTTGCAATTTGTTTCTCGTTAGATATTTCGAAGATTCTTCGAAGCTCTCTCTTGAAGTTATTAAAGTTTATAAATATCGTACGAGAGTTTTCGTTATAATTTTTCAAATACTTGTGTAAGTTTGACTCAAGTTAATATTGAGCTTTTCCTCTAAGAAATGTTAATACAAAAATTGTCTTTTAATTTGCTAAAACAAGATAGAAGATAAAGTAAATATCTATTTATATAAACTAGTTCTTCAAGTCGATACAATCTCTATAGTAGATATTAGACTTGTTAATTTTTATCTTGTCGTCTCTATTAAACGTTAATTAACATAATATTGTTAAACTAGTGCTCGAAATAAAAGCGAGATATAAATATTCTTAAAATATTTAAAGTATTACGCTAATACTTTTACAAGAAATATTAAAAAGAAATTTTATACTTTTAAAGGAATTTATAGATGTCTTTAGACAATGCAAGCAATTACTTAATAATAAGAGATTACAACTTAATAGTTGTAACAATAAGTTAAACATAATTTATAAGAAAGTCGTGTTCAAGATCTATATACTAATAAGATTTTTCTATATTTAAGATGCTCAATATATTTAGTATCTAAGCTTATTGAGCTTTCTAAATATTTGCTTAATATATTTAGTATCAAGATTATTGAGCATACTAAATCTATATATACTTATATCTTGTATTACAAAGTTCTAAGAACTTCTTATATTGATTTAGTTCTAGATAGAATTGTAACAATAAAGTAGAAAAAGAAATTAAACTAGTTGTTTCGAACGTTAATTGAATTATTTTGAATTAAATTACTATTTAAATTTTGAATAGTAATTTAATTGACAAACATTAGTTGTTCGAACAAGTCGTATTTATGCTTTTTAACTATATTCAACTTGATAATTGAATAATTGAATAATCGTATTAAATAAAGCTGCGTAATCTATCTAATAGAATTGTTAATAAAGACTTTATAGAGTTAGAGAATTTAATTACATTTAAAGAGATAATTAGTTAATACGCGTACGAAGAATCATAAATACATGCAACTAGACATTAATGAAATCTATTCTTTTTACAAAACTAGCTCGCAATTATTTACAAGATGTTAAACAATCTCAAGACTAGACGCAATCGTCTTCTAGAAGTTGTTTCTATTATAGAAATAATCTTTGTAAGAAATCTAGAAATCAATAGATAACTAGAATAACCTGCTTCGACGTTATAATATAATCTACAAGAAAATAAGACTTACGTAAAGTTTCGAGCAAATCAAATATAACAAAGCTTCTCTATTAGACGATTTTAAATAGTCTTGATTGACAAATTTATATCGTTCTATACGCAAATTAAATATTTGTAAGAAAGATGTCGCTCGCAAAAAGTTGTTGCTACGTCAAAAATTTGCGCTATAGTGAAGTTGAAAGTAAAACAAAGTTAATTCGCGATTAATTAAATGTTATTTGTAGTCGCTAGAAAATCTAGATTCGAACGTCAAGCTTTATTGATTAAATAGATCAATTATATCTAGCGCTAGCGAAGTGTCTGGAAGCGATATTTTAAGTTGTTGTAGAAGCGCTTACAATATTATAGTTTCTAGATAAAACAAGCTTTGCTCTTTGAATCTTTACTCTCTTAGCTTCCAATATACTATAAATAGTATTTAGCATTTTAGAATGCTATTATATTATTATCGATTATATTTAAGTTTAAAAGGTTTAAAAAGCTAAAACTATACAAAAGTTTAAATATAAATAAATATATTATTTGATTTTGCAAAATCGATATTAATATAATACAATTCTTAGTATATTCTATTAGAAATAAGAACAAAATTCATTATTATATATTATTCTTAAAAAATAATATTGCTATGCAATAATATTTAAGAATAAGTAATAATACTAAGTTAAAAGCAAGATCTTTAAAGAATTTAGAAAATTTCTATTAATTTAATAGCTAATTCTACTAATTGTTGTTTTCTTATCTATAAAAAATAGAAGAACGCTAGATTAATATAATTGTTAGATTGAATCGAATACTTTTTTCTTAATTCGATATATTTTCTTGAATTTCGTAAGATTAAATTAGAGTCAAGACGCGAATCTAATTCTAGAATTGAATTTTGTTAAATTAATGTTAAGAATTGAAGCTAACTTTGTCGCGTTAGCATTTGCTTATCTTATCTTATCTTATCTTATCTTATCTTATCTTATCTTATCTTATCTTATCTTATCTTATCTTATCTTATCTTTGCGCTAACTCGATTAAGCTAGCGTAGAATTTATGCTAATTATATATAATTAGCGCAAAGTTTACGCTAATTGTATATAATTAGCGCGTTATAATGTAACGTAATCGAATAAGTTAAATTAGATACTTAATGTGCATTGTTTGTTTATCTTATTTTGTTAAACTAGAAAATTTGTTTAATCTTAGAATTAGAATTGAGCAAGTTAATTCGATTAAATTAAAATTCGACTTAACAAATATATTACGCTAGATAGAAATTTGTTACGCTAGTACTTTCGTAAGAGATATTAGAGAGAATTATGCTATCGAAGAGATTTGTAGACGTCTTTAGACAATGCAAGCAATCATTTGATAACAAGAATTGCAACTATAAACAATCTTATGTTCAATAAATCTTCACAAGTAATTCAATGAATTAGAGTAACAATAAATAAAGACTTAAAATAAGTTAAATACGATTCATAAAAAAGTTGCGTTCGAAAGTTATTTTTTTATTATTATTTAAGATTTAAGATGTTTAAAATGTTCAAAATCTTGATAATCTTAATTATCTTGATCCAAATTTAAGATGTTTAAGAGTTAAGTCATCTAAATTATCTTAATTTTGTTGATAGATTTTCCCTTTCTAATTATCTTGTGAAGAGCAATGTGCGACAAATAGTATCTATTAGCACGCGACTCGTAACACTTTATTTACTTTTATTTTGCGTATAAGTTTAATTTTAAACACTTGCATAAATATTAGACTTCTTAATTTGTATTTCAAGATAAATTGCTTACAATTATTACGCTAATATTCTAATCGAAGCGCAATTCTTAATTTAGATTGATTGTATTGCATTTTAAGCTATAATATTTTTCGAGAAAAAATTATATTCTTGAAATCTTTATTTAGTTGTTTAAATTAATACTAACTTGCAATAAAAAAATATATTGTGAAAAACAATAATTAATTATTCGAATATAAATTTGATTGCAAGCATTTTTCTTTTAATAATTTTACATATTTTTTAATTTTCTTTTTAAAGTACTTTTTATTTTTCGATTATTCTACTTGTATGCTATTGATCTTTAATTAATATTTAGATTTAAATAAAATTTATTACTTATTTAAAGTTGTATTTCTAAACAACTTAATTTGTTAAAAAAGTTTTATATAAGATCGATTATTATTCGCATACAAGATTCTTACACTTTATAATATTTTATTTTAAAATTCTTAGATTAATATTTTATTTGAAATACTCTCTACAAATTACAACTTGAGCTTCAAAAAAACTATATTTCAAATTTGAGTTATTGTTGCTTTACTTGTTGTTACTAAGACAATCTTTATTAACTTATTTTTTTTGCTTATTAATATATTTAAGTTTAGCGAATATTTCTATTTGATTCGAGATTAATTGTAAAAGTTTGTATTTTGTAATTTAATTAACAAGTTTACTAAAAAGTATTTATAGCAAAATATTAAAATTTTATTGCATTTAAAATTTTGCTAAATTATTATTATATTTCAAGTATATTGCAAAAGCAATATTTATTATTAAGCAAAGCTTAAGAATTGTAATAATATTCGAATAAATATATTCTTTAGAATATTAGAGAGCGCAATATATATTTAAAGATTCGATAATTTATTAAATTTTGCAATTTATATTATTTATTACATTTTGTTGCGTTTTTTATTAAAATTAAAATTAAAAAATTTGTTGTTAAAAGTTTTAACTATTGTATAATTGCTTAAAGAATATTAAGAACAAAATTAATAAAGTTATTAACAAATATTTGTTAAGCAAAAGATATAAGATTTTTGATTAATTTTAAATAATAAGATTCGAAGACTTATTAAAGCAACAAAATATAATAAACATAAATAAAGAGTAAAATCGATAACATTTTGTCTTAATAATAATTCTTTTGTAGATTTTGCAACTTTATTGTTTATTACTAGCGAAAATCAATTATATAAAAATTATTAAAATATAATTGTAAATATTTGATTTATAAACTTAATATTGTTAAAGAGATATAAGTTGCTAATTATGTTTAAATTTTCGAAGAAATTAGTTTGTTTCTAGAACAAAATAGTTGTATAATTAAATATAAAAGCGTTCGATTAAATTTTTCTTTATAATTGCTTCGAGACAATATAAACAAATTAAGCAAGTTATAATATTTACAAAAATCTTGTTACAATTTTTACTTTTTTTAAATAATTAAATTTGACAAACTTTTTAACTCTAGTACAAAAAAATTTAACAAGATTATCTAAATCTTTTAATTAAAAAAATAAACTTATTGTCTTTGTTAATATAGCGCTCGTGCGACTTAAAATATTTAAGAATATTACAAATTTATTATTGTTTTAAACTTTTATCAACTTAAGTTAATAATTTTTCTAAGAAATTAACAACTAATTAAAGCTAATTTAGCTATTTAGTAAATCAAGATCTTGTTCGTTATTGCAATTAAGTAAATAAATTATTTTATTAATTAAGAACAACTATACATTATTAACTTTAAAATTAAGAAAAAGCTCTTAATTTGTTAATTCTTATTAAATTTAAATTTAATAAGTTTTTTTATATTAAGTTAAATTAAGTTGTAGACTTTTGTTAAATTGTTGTTTTGCAATTAAATATTGTCAAACAAACTAAATCTTAAATAAGACAATTACTGTTGTTTGATTTACTTTTATTTAATCTTTAAACTTGTTATTATAACAAAGTCTTAAACAATTAATTGTAAATACTTTCTTAAATAAAAACGCAAAGTTGTTTTTCTAATTAATATCTTATAACAACAATATAGAATTTAATTGTCTTAAAGATTTCTTGTACAATAAATATATAACTTAATTGTAATTAAACTAAATATAGATGCAAAGTAATTACAATAATTTTACGTCTAATAATATTTTTTTGTTAATATCTTTAAGTTTTGGTTTTGCAGCTATATTTTTTCTAGAATTTAAAAACTTTAATTTCTTGTAAAATATTAAACAAATTAAAATAATAATATTGTTTAATTTTTAGTCGATATAGTTTATAATTAAGATTATAACAATATTTAATTATTTTTAATTTTCTAACCTTTGTTTTCTAATTAATAAAAATATTTAAAACAAATGCTTTTGCAATAATTTGTCTTTAATAAATCTAAATTTTTTATCTCTAACAATTAAATACAAATATTTTCGACTATCTTTATTAATTATTATAACAATTCTAGAAATTAATAAAATAAAATTATATATTTTATTTTATTGTTTTATGCTAATATATTTGAACATAGATTTGCTTTAAATATTTTAATTTTTTCAAAATAAAAATCTTAATTTCTCAATATATTTAATAAAGAATATGCAACTTTCTAAAAGAAAAGATTCGATCGAATTAGACTAATCGTTGAATCGAATTATGATATCATTTCTCTAGCTCGACTCGACGCCAAGATTGGGTCGCGACAATTTTTTGAAATCGAATCGCTCAAAGCAATTTAGCGCGCTTTGCGCTAAACTACTTATAGTAATCGACTAAACTACTTTAAGCGATTCGATTCTTCGATTTTTTTTAACCTAGGTCTTGACATTTGCACGTGACATTTCTAGGTCAACGCGATCAGTCTAGATCGAATTAATATACGCAATAAAACAATTTAAATAACTAAATTTAAATTTTAACTTCGAGCTTTTTAATTGCAACAACTTTAATATACGCTATTAAAGTTAAAATTATTGTAATTACTAATATTAGACTTGCTTTTCAATTGTTTCTTATTAAGAAATTTAAATTGTACTTATTTTAATACAAGATTTAAAAGAGTCTTGTATTAATATTTATTGTTATTATTTTCTTGTATTGAGATTAAGTAATTTGCGCGTTTGCTATTTTTCTTAAATATAATAATTGTTTCTTAGACTTTCTCTTTAAAGTCGAACTTTTATTTTTTGTCACTAAAATAAATTATAATAGATTACTATTTTATTATCAAAAGTTAGTAAAATAAAAATTTGAATAAATTATTGTTGACGCAAGATTATATAATTTGTTAAGTTATTATAAATTATTAAGAAGTTTCGAAAAATATTAATTTTTTATTTAATAAATATACTTCTTTCGAAATCGAAATTTTTAGTATATATTAGTTTTAGAATTATTACAATTATTTATATAGTAAAATACTATTAAATAAACAATAATTAATTTAATAAATTATTCGCAATTTTATTGTATAGTTGCTTATATTTAAATATATATAATTTAATCTTTAAAACAAGCATATAATTATTAATAAAATTAATTAGATAATTATTGTAACTAAATAAGCAAATCGAAACAAATATGATTAAATATATCTTAAGAAATTAAAGTCATTATTAAAAAAGAAAAAGAAAATTCGAATATTTAGCTTGCAAATATTTTAAGATATAAGATTGTTATAAGATTGCAAGCTATTTAATTGTTTTTATTAAATTTTTTAAAGAACAATTTGTCTCAAATATAATATTAAACTCGCAAGACTTATTTATTGCTTGCAATATATATTTCTTAAGAGAAAACTTTTAATTGTTTATTATATGTTAAAAGACAATTATTAATTTTAAAAAATTCTTAAGTATCTTATAAATAATAACAATTATTAATTAATTATTTATAGATTTTTCTAGCATTTATAGTATAAAACTTGCAAGACTTTAATTACTTAATATTACGCATAATTTCTTGTCTCGCAAAAGTTAATTAAATTGTTTATAACAATTAAATGTTATAAGTCGCGTGCTAATACGTATTATTTGTCGCGCATTGCTCTTCACAAGATAATTAGAAAGGGAAAATCTATCAACAAAATCAAGATAATT
>JAABUQ010001231.1_pt1 | contig 56295 bp, 41 predicted proteins | sample 5560001 | NCBI WGS metagenome assembly JAABUQ01 (sample SAMN10711888, study PRJNA513371) | rock metagenome | isolation source: Antarctica rocks | place: Antarctica: Victoria Land, Finger Mt nord | collected 2015-12-18
GAAATCGAATCGCTCAAAGTAGTTTAGCGCGAAGCGCGCTAAACTACTTATAGTAATCGACTAAACTACTTTGAGCGATTCGATTCTTCGAATTTTTTTTGACCCAAGTCTTGGCATTTGCACGTGATATTTCCGGGTCAACGCGATTAGTCTAATATATTTGAATCGAATAACAAGTCTAATAATGCTTAGAATAATTATTAACTTAATATACAATATTATAGTAAAAAACAAATCTAAAAAGAAGGATTAAATTATAAGTTTGTTAAAGAAGCTAACAAAGAGATTAAAAAGAAAAACAAATACTAGTATTAATAATTTAGAGATTATTATATTATTTGCAACGTCGTTATAATAAATTTCATCAATTATTGTTATTAGTTTAAGCAAGAAAATAATAGAAAAAACGCACAAGAAGTTACTAAAAGAGACAAATACTTTAATAATATATATCGACAAGCTTAAAATTAACGAGAAGATAAAAGCGACAATTGTTTTGTTATATAAAATAATTAAAATTTATTTAAAATCAAACACAACGTTTATTATGTATTCGACAAAATTATATAAAATTATTTTGATCTTAATATTAATATATATATTTGAACAAAACAAGATTTACATAATTATATATATAGACAATTAAACAACAATTAGAGCAATTAAGAATTTAGATAACAACTTAGATTAACATTTAATTAAAAATATAATCAAATTTATTAATATTCTTCGCAAAAAAGATATAGAAATTAAGTTATACTAAGTATCGACGCATATAAATATTAAGAACAACAAAATAACAAACATTATTGTTAAGTAAATAACAAAATAAAGATAAAAGAAAAATAAATAAGACAAACTAATAAAATATAATATAAATTAAATAATAAAGTTTGCGAAGCTAGCTTATTATTTTAGAAATGCAAGAAAAATAATACTAACAAAGAAAGCTTAACAACAATAAATTATTTTATAAAACAAAGATAAAATTAACAAAAAACTATATATTTTGTAATCAAATTCGAAGAAATTAATATTAGAGTTTTATAACAATTTAATTAAGAATCTTAGTGCATTCGCAATACAAATAAAAATTAAAAAAATAAAACTTTGTCTCTTTTTATTTTAATAAAGAGTGCTTAATATTGAAACAAAACGCTATTAATGTAAGCAAACGTCGCAAACAATCAAATATATTTTGTTTATATATAGAAAATACGTCGATCTTAGACAAAATTTATAAAAAAAAAAAAAAAAGACTTAAGAAAAGCTTAGTTTAAAAGTTATATTTACTAATTCTTGCAACTTAAAGAAAACAATTATATTTATAAAAGAAATCGAGTTTATTAATTAATTTCGAGTCTTAATTGCAAAGAACTACTAGAACGTTCGAGATAAAATATATTGAATTGAAAACTTACTTAGCAATATAAAGTACGAGACGAGAACTAAGATAATTGTGCTTAAAGAAACTGTCTTACTTAGAAAGCGTATACAAAAGACGTAGATAAATAATTAATCAAGCTTCGCAAGAAGCCTAATTGATTGATTGTCACTAGTCGCATAGCATTCCCAAATAGGGAAGGCTCGAGTGCTTAATGAAATAATCAATCAATCAATCAATCAATCACTAGATGAATAGGAGCCTGAGCCCCTTTCGGCGGACGACTGCGTTAATCTATATGACAGTTTGCACGCTTTCAAAGGAAGCTCGAGCAGCATAGAGTGCCGAGGTGTGTGTCAGGAGTGTCAGGTGGTGTCTCTGTAGCAAACACCTATTTATCAAGTTTCTTGTCAGTTGATCTCGTACTATCTGATTGAGTAAATCAGATTCCACGGGGTCGCTTGACTGTCCAGACTGTGCAATTGATCAATTAGAAGCTGGAGTTACAAAGCGAATAAAGGGGTCTTTGTCTATCAGTAGGTGCTCTGTCAATCCTGCCATAGATCGGCCAAACCTGTGCCTTCGAAGCCTGGTGTTCAAATTTGTCGAAAATTTAGAATGTAAAAGAGACAGGACGGCACCGGCGATATTGATATTGACCAGTGAAAAGTCATAGTCAAACAGGCGATCCGTTAGACGACTTCAACTAGCTTTCAATACAAGAGCTCGGAATAGGATAAGTGACCGCCTCTAATTCGGCCATTGCATGTGCCCCACACGGAGATGCGAAAAGTCCAAGAGTACAAGGTAGAGACTTGTTGTGTGAGAATGGGCCTTTTGTAGGTGGGTTCGCCGCCATCAAGGGGTCACGCACGAGATTATTAGAAAAGCATAGAATGTTGAGAGCAAAGAGGGCAACGCTGGGGAACACGAAGAATATAAAGTGATCTTCCACCCTATAATAGTAAATTTGGGATTACCTACCAAATATGCTAGCCAGAAGAAGTGCATCCCATTCTTGATACTCAACAAAATCCGACATCTAGGATGGTGACAGGCGAATCGACCAATATACCCATAGCTTACAAGGCAAACCGTACAAGAGCTCAGATACTCCCGCTGATACACTAGACAGCATGCCTTAGAGCAAGATTGACAGTGCTGATATCCTTAGCATCGTGACTCTATATAAAATGAACAAATGATGCCGATATCGATAAGTCCGGATTGTCGAGGTAGCCGTTGCCGAGCCGGTTAGAGTTCTAGCCACACCGCTTCCTTAATACAAAGTTCTTCGGCTTATCGATCTTTTGCAATTCTAGGGGGGCGGCGGTTCCAAACGTGGTGTTTGTCACTTGGTTTGGTTTTTTTGTTTTTTGGCGCGATCGACGACCTTTACAACACGTGCCCAAAGTAGCAACACATACATGGCAGCAGTTTGGTGGTGCACCTGGTTAGCTCATAGATAATGCATGTACAGGTGCCTTGTGATTCTTGATCCTATGCAACATACCTTCCAACGTTTTGCCTCGATAAAGCCCCCATATCCAATGTATATGACCACATATATCGCTCCCAGCAATCTCGCCACGCCCACGTGCTCGAGTCTATAGCTCGTCTTGTACCGATCGAGAAGACTCTAGTGCAGACTGTTGCGGGTCTTTCTTGTTCAAGAAAGCGAGGCCCTCGAGTGCCTTGCCACCACAAGCTCGCTCCAAGGTCAGATAAGCGAAATGCCCTCCAACCACTGGCCGAGCCATAAAATGGGCGCCAGGGAAGCCGCCGTCGCCCTCCGTCTCATGAAGATCAGTCATCGGTCGATCTTAGAAGGTAACGTTAGCGGCATTGATCGTTGATAGTAATTGACTGGAGATCGACACATACCGGTGCTTGTCTCGTTAACCCAAAGCGCATAGCTTTCCCATATTTCCTTCCTCACGTCGTTACTTGTGATGCTGGTGGCGAAGAACTCCCAGTCGGTCTTCGTGTATAGGTGCCTGCTATCCATGGGCAGGCCATAGCGCTGGCGCACAGCATGGTACCAGTCGCTTTGGATTTTGTAGATGTGTCGAGGGACGAAGCCAGTGGAGTTGCTGCTGTGCGAGTGATGCTCGCTGAGAGGCTGCTGTTGTTGGTAGCTTGTAGACGGAGTGGTAATGGGTTTAGAGGTTCCTTCTAGATGGAAGCAGAGAAGCGCATCTCCGAAGAGGTTGTAAAGAGTGGTCCAAGAGCCATACCAGTCGTAAGCAAGTTTGGCATGGGAGCCGTCACGGGAGATGCCGAATTCCTCCCACTTGGAGATGTACGTTTCGGATACGTTCTGCTAGGTGTCAGTGTCGATGTCAAAGTAATGACGAGGATCAGAAGGGCTTGCCTTGAAATATTTGGCGTCTGCATCATTGCCTACGATCATCGCGAGCTCGCTCATCGCGTGGATGCCGATGATGCCTTTAAGTGCAAGATTGGTTTGCAAGCGGAGAGGGCCAGCAAAGTCGTCGGTGGATACTGGTGGGTCTTAGCATACGCCTCCTCGATGCTCCAACATACATACATTGATTGAGTGGCTCTAGTGAAAACTCCACAAGATACCCAGTCCATTGCTTCCAAAGTCTGTAGCTCCTCTCCAGCCATTTCTTCCCCTGCTGCTGTCCCTTTGCAGACCCACCCCAACTGTCGTCAAGGCCAACGATGCCATCCCGTTTGTCTAGCTTGTTGAGTGGGAAAGCACTGATTGCCGGATTAGGGTCGAAGTCACCACCACCCAGGCTGGACCAAATGGAGCCTGCGCCAGTGTCATCCTCATATTGCAGACTCTGGACAAGCGCGAGTCCCATCATTAGGATGTTGCCACATTCTTCTACTGGCATATACTCATCATTTCCATCGGGATGACCAGTGGCATTCGGAAAATTGGCGCCAAGATCGTGCATTGCGTATTTGTTCGGATACTGTCCACTAAGAGTATGTTCAATTGTTGGCTCGAGCATATACGCCAGCCAGCGTGGATTGGTATAAAGGAAAAATGGGAAGGCTGGGAACATAACGTCGATGGTCTGGAGATTTCCATCTGAGGAGATCTCTTTGATGAACAGTATAGGGTCATCAGGCGTTCCAGTGAAACTTGTCGCGCCCAAGACCTGACGTGCTGTCAATGCAACGATGTCCGCATAGTCTTCGGATCCGGATGCATCGGCATCCTTCGTCAATTGGGCAGAGTAGTTTGTTGCAAGTTCAAATGCATTGTGGTAATCCATATAGTGGAAAGAGAGCAGCGAATCGACAGATTGGAACCATGAAGCCCAGAGCGGTCGCATGTACGTGAGCCCTCGAGCAGAAGCAAATTGTACTACAGGGTCTTGAATATGCGCAATGGTGAAGAGGGCGCTCTGGCTGGTGACGCCAGAAGCCGATGAGTTAAGCACAAACGATTTAGAGAATGCGAAGACTGGCTCTTCTTCCATGATCCCTCGGTAAGCATCGTCGATAATATTCTGAAGAGTACCAGTACGGGCGAAGCGCTGTCGAAGAACAGCAGACGTGCCAGACTCATGTCGCACGTCCTGTGGCTAGTCAGCAAGCTCCAACGTAATGCATTTGCTTCGACCTACCGAGGGAGCAGTGAAATGCAATGTGCCCCACTCCGCCTGATCTCGCACCTCGGAAAAAAGCGCCTCGGTCTCCTTCCTAATTCTCCATGTCTTCAAGCCTTTGCCGCTGCTGCCAAGCTCTTGCTGACCGAGCTCCCACACGATCTCGCTCTGTCTGTCTCCGCTTGCCCATTGGCCGTTCACGTCAATATAGAGATTCAAATTGAATTCTCCTTTGACTTCTATTGTCAAATAGGAGGCTGGTATGGATTGTCGCATTGTTGATGTGGGCGTGATTGGAGAAAGGAACGAAAGCACCAGCTCAAGCGGTGGAGTGACCTGCTCTATCGATAAAGGATTGGGTATGTGGTATGTCAGGTTGGTAGTCGATGCATCGAAGCTCGCTCCAAGATAGGTAGCAAACGAAACATTGTATCTGTGAAGAATTAGCCAAGCGCATCCAAGTACAATCTTGGAATCTGATTGAACCATACCCATCATGCGAGCCACCCAGCGCCAAAGAATCCTGAGGCCGACCAAGGAGGGGATAGACGTTTCTGGTGCCTGGTACTGCAGCCATGATAGAAAGACCTTGCTATACAACGGATTGAGGTCAGCCTGAGCGTGTGTCTTCACATTGCTTTGCTGGCGCATGGCAGGGCTAGGGGGATAGCACGTACGGACTCTCCGGTCCAAAACATTGGCCATCTGTTCCATGGATCTCCTCGAGCATCGTCGAGCCAAGTACTAAGGTAGGGATTGCGGACGACGAGTGGCAGCACAGGAGGGGTGAGCCTGGAGGCTTCAGCTGGCGAACTCAACAGCGCCGAGCCAGCGGCAAATGCTGACAGTAACCAAAGCATGATGGAGAAGACTGTATCCAATAAGTAAATGGTTTGAGTAGATCCGCATGAAGTACCTTAGAACAAAGGGTTGCTGACGGCGCGATCTCGTTGCCCCAGGATTGCGGGGTGCATCGGACGGCAGCCCCCATGTTTGGCCGCTGCAGGGGTCTTGAGACTAGTGCCTTACCAGAGATCTTACGGGACTGCAGAAGCAGATGAACACCTTTGAACTGAGTAGACGGTCCATGCAGTCCCAGCTTAACGACAAGACATAAAGCATGCGATTATTGCGCTTACACCCATGTTTTCGGTAAGCTAAGCGGTACGAACACAGTAGTAGTGGTGAGCCCAATGTTATCGGTGGCATGATATTGAAACCAGGTCTGACATGTTACCCTACTGTGCGGTAATCGAAGACTCGATGAATCTCCCAAGTTATACCTTACATTCTTGTTCTCGCGTGCGTCGCTACTGAGTACAAGCACGGAAACGATCGGTCGTTTGGAACCAAAAGCAAGAACACCTCCGACAAAGGCCGGATTAAGTAGAACCCTCTCATCCGAAGGTCAACTGCTGCCCTGGATCGATGCTACATCGATCCAAAATTACTGGATGATATGTCAATCTATAGAGGCCTTTTCTCGAAACACATGGTGAACGCTTACAGCACTATCCAGAAGTTTGTACGCGCTTGGCTTCGAGCTCGCAACGAGCGACGTGGTACTCGAGGAGTTCGAGGCGGTTGGTACGAGTTGAACGCCAACAGCAGAACAAGCAGCGCTGGCAAAATTAAAGATAGCTGGAGCTGCGTCAGCAGGAAGTAGATCGAGCTGGGGTGCTCGCTCAATCGCGTGCCCCTGGACTTTTCAGGATTTGGCCAAAGTCTCTCAGCTTACCTTGTTGATCCGTCAAGTTGCAGTGTTGCTCTTCGTATTCGGCGGCGCCGATAGTATAGGCTGGGCTGGTGCAAATGCAGGTCCAATTGGTACTGAGGCAGGCGCTTTCAGTAGTAGCCATTGCAAGACCGGGTTGCTATATTCAATCAGCAAGATTATTGCAGAGCTACCAATTAGAGGCTGAGCCTCACAGCGCAGGCTGAGAGATTGAACAGGCCAATATGGATGGTGCCCCCAACAGGTTCGCAAAGCTGGATCGCAAGTGTGAAGATTCCTGTATGCATGTCCATGATCAGTCTGCGGTTATAAAGACGAGGACATTAACTACTTACGGAGCAGGTCGGATGAACTGCACTTCCGGAACTCGCACGCTTCTGCAGAGTTCAAAAAGTCTGATGATTTGCAGACAAAGCTCAGATCGGTAGGACTACCTCCTGTTTGAGCTGCAGAGTGTCTAATGCATCCTTGCTAGGAGAAAGCGTGAGTTTGGAAGAGCTTAGGAATAAGTCGCTGGTTGAGGAGCTTACAGCGCAGTGCGGGAAATCGGCGACAGTGACCGAATTGGTCCCAGTAACCACGAGGGAAAGTAGGAGGGCAAATTGCCAATTCCACATGATTATTCAATAGAACTAATATCGAGGGGTCTCTTTCTGCGGCCAAGGATCACGACAAGAAGGAATGAATCCATGAATCGTCCTATATATATCTGCAAAATTCCGGGTCAAGCCATATTATTCAAAAAGCTGACTGCATCCCTATGAGCTGCGCCAATATAAATTGTGAAGGGAGAGAGCACATTGCAATTGGGTCGGCTACCGAGACCGTGCATGTCCGATGCAGCCTCGCATTGGGCTGCATATGGTAGGAGACTATGGCAGACACCAACTGCCGTGCTATATTCATCACTCAATGCATGTACATGGTGGTTTCCCTCTACACATTGTCATAGCATACCTACTTCTCTTGCATGTATGCTTAACGGGTAGCGGCAGATGAGATGAGCCAGGTCAGAGAGTGTACGATACAGTAAGCGAAGGCGATGACGGGCATGCAGCATAATCAGTCCATGGAGTCATTTTGTAAGCTGACGTTAGCAGATCATTCGAACGAAGATGCTGCTAGAGCGGCCAGAACATCGGGTCTGCATTAATTTTGATCGTCCAACCAAAAGTCCTATCTTTTGTTACCTTGAATAATCCCTTCCTTTCTCTCCGCTATGGTAGACCCTGGTCGGCCAGCGGCTCCGCAAAAGGACCTAAAAGCCGGCAGAGTTGCCGTAGGACAAAGAGGAGAATGCTAAAGGATGAAGAGAGTCATGGGCTCAACGATCGGCGAATCAGTCTTGGAGCGGAAGCTTCTCTTGCAGCATTCCTAAATTGCCAAGACGGCAACCTTAGGTCCGAGTTCGCCAGGTACCCCTTCACGTTCGTATCTCTGTTACAGTAATGGTACAGAGATGACACTCCCACAGATTCTTTTGGGCAGACGGCAGCGGCGATGTATTTGCCGTATTCTCATAGCTCGTCGCAAACCATCAACTCTCGATCTTCAAGCTCTGCATCCGAAGCATCCCGACCATCGACGACGGTCTGCTGTGTGTCTTTCAGATGTTGTCGAGGCTCAGGTTGTCCCTCTCTTTTCGCATGGGTCCTCTTCTCATGAACCAGCTTCCTATCTATCCTCCGCATCCACCCACTAGCAGTGATCCCTTTGCGACCTGGCGTGCCATCCGTGGCGAACGACGTCTTTGCCAGTAGCTCAGCAAGATCATCGGCTACGTCCCTGTTCTTCCGAGCCCGCGGTTTTTTCTCAACTCTAAGTTGAGTCAGCCACGCTATAGCCCTTTTGATCTACATCCACATTTCCGGACAGAAATGCTTACCTTGACTGCCTCTTCTTTGACGTTGCGAGACAAGTCCGCGCGAACACTTCGCTCTTATCATCGCTGTTCATGTCGTTGCTCGAATGAGTGGGCTGAGCTAGACGGATAGAGTCAGCCGCCTTGCTTTCCCGAGAGATCCAGAGGTTTGAGAACGCTTACAACCTGCAGCAGCTCGTTTCCGGGCACTTCGACGAGCTCTCTTAGCGCGACCCCTCTCCCTCTTCTTGGCTTTCAACTCTTTGAGTGCTTGAATTGTTTCTGGATCCCTCATTGCGGCATCCATCGCGATGTGAGCGGCAAGTTTTGGATTGTAGGGTTCCATGGCTACTCGTTACACACTTGTACAATTTGCTTTTAGATCCCGTACAAGAAAGAGAGAGGAGTGCGGGTATCAACGCAAATAATGTCTGCTCGCAAAGTGTTGAGCCTTATTTACCGAGGTTCTCGTAGGTGCAAAAGGGACAGTTACAACAGAATCACGGCTCGACATCGGGTACTATGGCCACCGAGGACCAGTGATGACTCAGAGATGAAGAGTTGCCTCTAGAGCCCAGAGAGTTGATCCGTTTCTAATCACATGCACAGCCAGTATACTGCTTCATGTGCCGGCCGGGAAAGGTGCACTGATGTTATGGCATTAACGAGAAACGAGTTGGCGGATTGTCGAAGGACAGAACACCCAGTGAACACCCGTAGCCAAAGAGACAAACCTACCAAAAAATTCGCTTTGCACTTACGGGTCGCCTCCTGGATACAGGCTCAAGAAAGTAATTGGAAATGGCCGACATGGTGTACTTCTTGTTTTAGGCCATTGAGCCAGTTCAACTAGTATGCAATTCATCTTTCGAGCTTTACCCTTGACGGGGTACTCAACCGCCTCACTGAAAGGCTAAGTGTACTGTTCTACCGCTTTTAAGCTAATGGCTACTCACTGATCAACTAGGTTATCGCTATCCCCTCGATCCTTTGTTCGAAGTGTGCCAGAGAAATGAGTGCACCGGTTCTTACGACCGCAAGGGGTATGTTGGGTCGATCGACCCCTGAACAGAGCACAATGCCAGCATATGAATTCTGCCTGCTACAATCACACTCCATGCCCATCTGCTCGTCGTCTTCACTTTCCTGCTTCTGCATCCTCCGATTTTGCCCTCTCCGCCTTCTCTCTCCTTGGCCACTTGCCTACACACCAACCAAAGTCCTTCACCATCCATTGACCACGCCCCATCTTCCATTGCCCATGCTCTATCTCCCAATCAGCTCCTTCATCTTCTCCTTCGCCAGAAAAGCCTTCCCCTTCTCAAAATCTCTCTGCATCCTGCTCTTCCTCCCCTCCCCGAAGACTACCAATCCATCAAGCCGCTTCAGCACCACCTGTCTCTTCTCCGCCTCAGATACCAACCAGTTCCTTTTACCCCGGCACTCTCGCTTTGCTCTCTCCCTTGCGTCTGTACGAAGCATATCTTCGCTGCCTCAAAATTAAGCTCCTGGCGCTATCATCCAGCTTTTATGGGGTGGCGCTGTGGGTGGCAGGAGAAGGCGAGAAGAGTTCCGTTGGAGGTGGTCCTGGCAGTTGCATTCATGTGTCTAGCCAAGGCCTGTTTTGCTCTTTGCTCTAGGCAAATCCGTAGATTCGTTGGGAGGTCAGCCTGGCGATTCAGTTGGTAGATGACCTGCGTAAATCGATCAGATATGCCGACAGTGTTTCCGTTTCAGGGACTTAGCCGCTCAGGGCACATTGCTCTGCGAGACTTGTCGACGCAATTACGACGGGGCTGATACAACGGTCGCTACCCACTGCTTTCAGGCACGCAGTCAAAGGGCTGCATCTGACGTAGTGAGACGACCCAGGGGTCAACAAGAGAAAGGACTCGCTAAAGCAGATGTTTGTGCCCGTGCGTTGGATCATGAGAACTATACCACTTGTCTTACCAGAAGGCATCAAAGCCATGACTTATGTGTGATCTCGCTCGCGGCGCTGAGAGTAAACGTGTGCTTCCACGCGAGGCAAGTTTAAGGAGGTCAAATTCTTCATTTGATGAGGTAGACGCGCTGAGCGGAAAATCTAAGTCAATTTGACGAGATCAAGAGCACATTGTGTTATGATCGCGTCTAGTGTTCAACATTGACACGACCTAAGGCATCACTTCCCGCAATATCAGCCCCTGCAAAGCTACGAAGCCATAGCAGCCATTACTAAACATTTCCTTGGCAAGACTTGCCATATCTTCCCTTGTTCGTCAAGCCTACAACTGCTCCCACAGTCTTGGTTCTCTGGCCTTACCTCCCCTCAACCTCGTACTACTGGCACCTTGTGGGCTATCGCAATCTGCGCTTGTAGCTTCAATTACCTGCTCCGTAGTCTTATTCTGCTTCGACCCTCCCCACATGGCCCAGCGTCTTCTTTTGGTAGAAGAGCTGTCGCTAACGCTTCGGATACCGGGTGCCCTGGCGTCCATAGTGCTTTCCTCGTTCGCAGCCTCTTCGCTTGTCTTCTGCAGTTTCGATGCCTCAGCTATGATGGCAGCATGGGTATGGTCTTCCGTTGACTCCTCAAGAGCTTTGAAAAGCGCGATCTCGTCGGCAGCTGTGCCAGTATCGCCACTCGACGTATCATCTAATCCCTCAGATGAATTCTCACCCTCGGATTTCCCAGGATTCTCAACTCCCGCTTTTGTAGGCTTTTCAGGGCTATATGGTACAACGTGCGCCGGATGCTCAAGTGGACCGTCGACCATGATCCTCCTGCGTCGATTGATAGCACTGTTGACAGCAGTCATAAGCAAATTCAGGCTTCCTGAGCGGGGAACTTGTGACTCTGAGGCGGTATAAGCAGCACTACTGATCGGTTCAGCCGGTGGCGTCAATGATCGGCCAAGTATACGATCCTGCTTCGAAGGACTTGGTGTAGGGATCCGTGTAGCTCTATACTTAGGTGGGCTCGGCGTGGGAGTCCGACTGCTCGAAGATTGCTTCCGAGGGCTGGGGACGGGTATTTTAGAGACGGATCCTCGTTTCATGGGGCTTGGGGTCCTTGCTCGACGCACCAGAGAGGCAAATCTGGCTTGTGTTACTGTCCTGTTATGTGGTGGTGAGAGTGAGATCAGTGATGGCGCGGTGACGGCTCTTTGGTAGGTCCGTTGCTTGGGTTTAGGTTGCCTATCCTTATAGCCTTTCTTTGGCGAAAATTCCGCGGAAGGAGACCTGGTAAGCTTAGGCGCAAACATGGCCCATTTGGGAGGAGAGATGGAAGAAATTGGGGGGCGGGGGATGATGGTGTTTTCTCGCGTATTTGATGACGAGGACGAAGATGATAAGGTTTGGTTGGACGATGCGGTTTGGTGGCTCCCAGCCGGAGAACCTGGGCGTTGGACCGACACCTGCGGCAGGACTACTTTTGTCTCTTTAGCAGGTGGGATGAGGCCCATTGCTCCAAGTTGACCTGTGATTTCTGAATAAGACAGTGCATTATTGAAGCCAGGCATAGAGGGAACACTCACGCCACGTGCGGATATAGTAGTGGAATGTAGCAAACGGCTTATCCAGAGGGTCGAGGAGGGCATATTTGTAGAATCTTTGAGGATCTCTTCGTGTCAAGAAACCTGCGCTGATCAGACTTTGTAATTGTCAGTTTTGATGGTTGTATTACATTGCAGGAGAGCCATTGCTTGCCTGATGCTTCTAGGTGCATTGGGTATTGGGCCCTTCACGCTCTCCGCCCCTCTCATAGCGTCCTGGATTTTGTCGACTCTGGTTTTGATTCTCATTCTGCCTTTGGCTCGGTAGATCTTAATCTCCATCACATCATCTTGATCTACTGCGGTGTTCTCGCCCGGCTTCGCTCCTCGCCCAAAGCACAAAATTCTTCGCTCAACGCCGGTCTCTCCCATCCAGCAGTCTCCTGAGTCATAGAGGCCAAACATAGTCCTGCCCTCGTAGCCATCTTCCTCGCTACAGCCCCAGCTCAGTACACATGTTCCCTTCAGAAAGAGCTTGAAATAGTAAAGTGCCCTCGGTGGGTAGGGAGGAGCGATGCTGTAACGAATCCAGAACTGAGAAGATGGATAACTGGGAATATAGACGGATACCAGCCCGCGCTCTTGGTCGCATAACGTTGGTAGAGTGGAAAAGGGATCGTTCGGAACTGCTGGTGGTGGGTACTCTGGCAGAGTGAAGATGCCATGTTGCGAAATAATGGATGTTGTAATGCTTCTGTATGTCGGCATGGTGGTAGTGCACGCAGGTCTGTTTCAACGCTGACTGTTGCTAGTGCACGAAGCGTGGATGTAAAGTGAAGGTCTTTTGTCACACATTTGCTACCACGATTGTCAGTGTCAACCTAATCACTACACTAAAGCAATGCGATACCAGCGACTACCGCCTGGGCGTGTATAGGCCAACGTGCGTGGGATTGAGAATGATAAGCACACGGTATTGCTTAGCGAGGCGCGCAGAAGTGTTGAAAAAAATCCCCCTTAGGAGCGAACTTCACATTCTTTTGCACGATACAGCAATTTCAGAAACGATTGGTAGACATTTCGTATCTCTGTTTAACGAATCTTGCTGCCTTTCGTAGGCGAAACTATGTTGCCATGAATTGTACTCCTTCCATAGACAGGAGGCTTTGTATCAATTCCTAAAGCACTGATATCACTGTACATGTTGCAGATGATGAGCTGTCTACGGTTTGTGGAAAGTAGTAGGAGAGGGATCCATGGGCTATAGCAGCACATGATAGCTTGGAAGCAGCCAAGAGGACTTCTACCTAGCCTGCCACAATCAGGTGTTTGATTCGGTCTTTCCAAGACTAGTGATTCCTTCCGTACGGAAGGCGACCGGGGGTAAAGTACGGAAGCCTACATTCCTAGTGCTGGAGTGGGCTGCGCAATAGTGTGATAGTGCGCCACGCTTGAATGGATTGTCGGAACTGGGCTTTCTCGAGCTGTTGAAGTCGTTGAAATGTGACATCAATGTCGCACTGATATCCTCAACCCCAGGGCTCAACTGTGGTGCAGTGCCAGCTCGATGACCAGGAGATAGATCAGTCACGCGTTGCGAGGTCTGTCGTTCGACGCACCAGAGAGCTTCAGGAAAGTCGAACCGGTGATCTTTCATGTCGGGTGGTTGCTCAAATTTCACCATTATCTTTCTTTTCCTCCTCCACAGGACCTCCGGCCAAGATGCGAGCAACGTCATCCTTGAGCTCGGGCATTGCTTTGACTAACTCTTCGCCAAATATGTCTCTAAAGCTGGCAAACGCCTCACATTTACCCTTCAATTCTTGATTTGAGCTCTGGACGAGCTCAACGAATTCTCTGGTGTAGATGTCTGGATTTCGACCTTGATCGACATACTCAATGATTTCCGGCGGGATTTGCGTGGGAATGGCAGAGGAGGACTTTGTAAGCTCTGATAGAGACTCGTTCAATTGTTTCCTGCGAAAGACAATAAGCATCGACGGATGAGGCCTCGAGAATTTCGACATACACGTTGCGCACTAGTACTTGCTGGGTTTCCGGTCTTGGATAGTTGAGCAGGTTATTCTGGATCTCATAGAGATCCTGTATCACGTCTCTGATGCGCTCTTGATAGAGTCAGTATGGAAATTGCCCCGGGATTGCGAGTAGAGATCGGCTCACCATCAACGTGCTCCAGGGTTATTGGAGCCATACTCAGATAGAGAACGAAGTGGAGGAATCAAACAACAGCGATCGCAGACACCTGATATACTCCCTTATCCCAGGTCACATGTAGCCAAAAGACTATGATGAACGAAATCCCTACAACATTCTACAAGAGCTTCGTCTTCATCCAAGGACCAAACGGTTCCTGATTTGAAGCTTGCGGCGGCGGTGTCGGGCCGCTGCCGAGATTTCGCCGGGCATGCCAAGCCATGGCGATCTTCCTGGAGTTTACTGGATGGATGTCGTTGGGTATGGGCCGCATAGCTGCCTGAATTTACCAATTGCTCGACATGTGGCCTTTTGGCGTCTGAATACTTCTGTCTATGTACTAGTAGGCTTTGGACAGACTTCAATCATCCTATGATACCGCGGTAGCGACCGACTTGGTGCTATTGCAGCACACAACGCCGCGCCCATGTCTACAGCATTCGGTCCCGGCTTCGCTGCCCTTCCTCGACAGCCGGTCTACGATGGCCCAGCCGCAGTCACTCTGGGCGCACCTGCAGCGCCATCTGGCACGTTCGCCCGCAATACCAAGGTTCAGGTTGGCAGTCACCGTGTGGTAATCGAGAAATACCTCTCAGAAGGCGGCTTCGCTCATGTATATATCGTGCGGCTGCCAGAACCTGTGGATGGCAAAGAAACAGCGGTACTCAAGCGTGTTGCGGTTCCCGACAAGGAGCACCTTGCAAGTATGAGGACGGAAGTCGAGACGATGCAGAAGTTGAAGGGTCGTCGGCACATTGTTACCTATATTGACTCTCACGCTTCGCAATTGAAAGGTGGAGGGTTCGAGGTCTTCCTGCTGATGGAATACTGCAATGGAGGGGGACTAATTGACTTTATGAATACTCGACTCCAGAATCGGCTTAGCGAACCAGAAATATTGAAGATAGTTTCCGACGTTGCGCGAGGTGTTTCCGATATGCATTACCTTAAGCCTCCGCTGCTACATAGAGATCTCAAGGTCGAGAACGTTTTGATAACATTGTCTGGATCATCAAAACTTTATAAGCTCTGCGACTTCGGCTCGACAGCTCCGCCTCGACCAGCTGCAACCAACACTCAAGAGGGTAGACTCATCGAAGACGATGTACAAAAAAACACAACGCTGCAATACCGGAGCCCCGAAATGATCGACGTCTACCGGAAACAGCCGATAGATGAGAAGAGCGATATCTGGGCCTTAGGGGTCTTGCTATACAAACTTTGCTACTACACGACGCCCTTTGAGGAACAGGGGCAAATGGCTATATTGAATGCAAGTTTCAAATATCCTGGCTATCCCTCTTTCACAGATAGACTCAAAAAACTTATTGGTGAGAGACATCCGTAATATCTAGCTTTCCTTGTTAAACTGCGGATAGCATCAATGTTACGCGAGGATCCAAAAGCTCGCCCGAACATCTATCAATTCATGCGGGAAGTATGCGCGATGCGTGGGACTGATGTACCGATCAAGGATGTGAGTCTTGGTGCAATAATATCTACGTTATGATTTGCTAATTTTGGAGATCTATACCGGGCGAACGCAATCGGAGACTCGACGAAATCAACACCTGCCGAATCCTGAGCCCAGCATTTCCTCTCCACCTGTGGCTGGAGCTCACAAAGCATCTGTGGTAGAAGAGAGGGTGGTAATACCAGACATTGTTCCGATGCGGCGGGGGCGACCTACCAAAAACGAGCCCAATGTGCGAACGACGAAACCCAGTCCATCTCCATTGAGAGCTGTAACTGGCGATCCATTTGGCGCCCTAGATGCAGCGCAGCAGGCATCGGGCGATCATGCTGCCTTTGATGAAGTCTCAAGCAGGTTTCCACCCCTAGATCAATTCTCGCTACTCCACGACTCGGGAAGCAAATTTGCTTTCGATCCTCAGTCCACATCATCGCCAAAGCCCTCGCAGGATATTAACCAAAGAGTCGCCAACGCACTTGCGGATGAAGCCTTCGCCCAAATTGCGCCACCAGCCACAGAAATCCCAATCCGCACTCAGCCTGAAGACCAATTTCCTTCAAGGGCATCTAAGGACAAAGGTGTCTATCCGGGCACTAAGCCTCCTCCAAAAGTCGAAACACCACCAAGCGTTTCACAGAAGCCAATGATGGTCTCTATTGGTACGATGACATCACCCTCTCCTCCAGAAACATCGGCTCAAGACTTCAACGATACCTCCTGTCCTATCTTCAAATTCCCCCAGTCACCCGTGCATAGATCGTCGAGTCAGCCACAACCATCCGATGCATCCTTGGCTGCTGCTGCAACTATACGAGCAGGTGCTGCGCCCCCCAAACAACCCGGGCTCCTCGATCATCGATCCAAATCACAAGTAATTCCCGTTGACATTCAAAGATCACCAGCTTCATCGCGCCCTTCTCTAGAAGGGCAGAGACCCTCAAAGCTAGCTCTAGAAAATAGCATCAACCGATCTAAGTCAGCGACTTACCGAACAAGACCAGTAAGCGATCATCTCGGGTCGAGAACGGGGTTGCGTCCCAGCCCAGACCGGTCAGCCCAGCCCAGTCCTGCGAATGAACATCCCGAGCGCTTCCGCCTCACTGATCGATCGTCAACTGCCATCACTGACGATGCTGGTAATGAAGAGGCTAGGAAGATTGACTCCAATGTAGACTTCCTGCGGGCAATGGAGGAGGAAGATCCCTCACGAAGGAAACACCAGCGGTCAAGCAGTGGTTCTAAGCACGTTAAACGAGCTAGTATGCCTTCGATATCGCTGTCTAGTACGAAAAATCTCCTGTCTGGTCGTTTTGGGGAGGCGTTTCGCCGGTTCGAGACCACCACAAGCGGCAGTGTGGCCAGATCTCCAAGCCCATCCCCCCACCGCGGATTGGGAGAATTAACTCCCATAGCTGGATCCGAAGCAACCGATGGCCGGAGCGATGACGGAAATGTTCTTGAAGAGACTGAGGTTCCTCCGGAAGTCCGCCGTGAGCTCGAGCGGCGACGTCTGTCACAAGAAGAAAAGCGCGTTGCTGATGGTGCTGCCGCGTATCGTCAAGGACTCGCACGGGGAGGGACAGGATCTAGAGGGCGACCAAATGACGAAGCAAACAGTCGCGCTACCTCCATACAAAACAAGGTCAGATCATTGCTGGACGAGTCCGGTAGGGCTTCGCCAACGAAGAGAGCGGAGGGTTATGGCCCATTCACGCAGTCGCCTTCTCGTCAGCAGCCTGAGAACCCCCAACCCGGTCCTCTACCTCAAGTCGAGCTTCGGAAATCACCCAGAGTGCCGCCATCAAACCTAAGGAGCTCGCAAGCGGTTGGGAATCCGCTAACGGGTCCGAAGGGCCTTGCTGCTGATCCTCGAACGGCGAATGCAATTGCTCCGCCAGCAGACCGTCCACCATCGCGTCCTAGCGCTCCGCCAAAGCCGCAGGCGTTGCGCACCGGCGCCCGAGAAGAGCAGCGGCCTTCGTCACCCCTCAAACCTGCGAGCCTTGCCAGCAAAGCGCTGGCGCAGCCTCCGAAGGACCTTACGGCAGCGGAAGCCGATCAATGGGAGAAGAATTTTAGTAAGAAATACCCCAGTCTCGCTGGTCTGGAGATGGTAGAAACAGAAATAGATAGAGGGACTCCGGCAGGTCTGCGGATCCGGGATGTCTGAATGTACTTCGTAGCTCTCGGATGATGTTTTGCATATATAATCCTAATTCCATAATTATTAACATGGTGCCGAACAATTTTCCCAACGGCGTCGCTTTCGACGAAGCAATTAGTACTTAATTCACGGGTAGCCACGTCAACTCATTATTCAATCACTCCAAGTCCATCAGCAGGCACAATGAACTTGATCATCAAGACATGCCATCTACGCTCAGTACCTCTAGACCGCCCGTGAAGCAATGGATCAACAGGCTCAGTGCTAGAGTTCTCCATCAGGCTGAAAAGACCTACCGACTGCCGCAAACGGGTGGAATGGCAATCCTTAGCATCGTCGTGGCCAGTCCCATGCAACTATCCGAAAGGCACTACTCGAACAGCATCTGTACCCATCTTGCAGATTTGGTGAAGCCGCTGATGACCTCATGAAAAGAGGATGAGTAGTGAATTGGCCATCAACAGTCGATCCAGATTCGTGTTACTAGTTCTAAGTACATGTAGACATCCGCAGCTCCTCCAAGCTACATGTGGATTAGCTGTAGAAGCTGGACAGCCCGTGATATCAAGATCATGCATATGACTTGAAGTTTGCTCGCTCTCTCTTTGGACGACATCACTACTTCCATTATGTGGAAGCCTTGTTGACGGCGTGACAAGAGGATGCAAATGGAAGGAAGGCGGAGCCACCCAAAATCCCAAATTGGCTGGTGCTGTCTTGGCCGAAACAAGCGATCCAATCATGGCGAAGGGGGCTATCGGGTACTTTCAGTTATATAAGCCCCCTTGAAACCCGCGTTGACCCTCGCATTTTAAGAGGCCTCCCAGTCCCAAATACAAACGTGCACCAATGCATGCCCAGCCTCACTGGTGCCACTCTAGCATCATCCTCCCATTGACAGATTAATGAATCAGGGCTGGTCATGACGATAAGGGTACAGCTCACGAGCAATACGTCTACCTTCACAGTAGCTTGTGGTCACTTGTCGCTCGCCTTCACATAGAGAGCGCCCTGACTCACACGTCCGGTCATGAAGACATCAAACCGCAACTGGGGTGAAGGATGGTCGAAATCCACAGACTGACGAAGGATCCTTGGGAGAAATGACTTCAAGGTGAGACCCCCTGCTGATGATTGGATCCGTAGAAAGCCTAAAATAAAGCTGACAGTCACGTGCTAGGCTTGATCGCTTAGTCAAGTAAGCGCCCCATGCTTCCTCGACCTCTTTATCCGGCGCCCTACTGATGCAAGGATGACAGGCTATTGGAGACTGGGAGCACCCCACTAATCAGGAACACCGCAGCCCAGCAGCTTGGAGATATACAGAAGCAGCATCCTGACGATCTATTCCATCTTCTCAACAAAGTCATCCCTTTCTTGACGTCGAGATCTTGGGAGACTCGATCCGCTGCCGCCAAGGCCATAGGCGCTGTAGTCGAGAATGCCGCCAGATTTGATCCTAACGAGGGCGATGACCGCGAAGTCAAGCCAGATCCAGGCGGATCAGGCGGACAGAACGGAGCACCTGATGCCCTTTCCTCGGTAGACTTCCTTCAGCTCCACAGCCTCGATATTGCAGCCATCCTGACTCACGGAAAGAAACTGCTCGGGAGTGGTTTTAAAGGAAGCGAATATGCACTAGCAAGCTTGGACCCGGGAGACCGGTTGATGCTGCAGAAACGAAACCTTCGTGCAAGACTGGGCCTTGATGGAGAGCATGTTGAGGAAGAGAGCATCGAGGATGCTATCGCCACTGCTGGTATTACGCCTTCTTTGCCACGAGTGGACACTTCTGCGAGCGCTCTTTCTGGACAATATACTGTGCAGTCTCCGTCGCCATTTACTGCGCTGAGTCCCCGCGCGTCGTTCTCCCAAACACCGACTGAAGAATCCGCTTTAAGCAAGCGTCAGCTCAACCAGCTCAAGCGCAAGAATAAGCTCAATGCCAAGTCGCAGGCGCACAAAGTCCATGTAGTCGACCTATCAGTCCGAAGGCAAAGTACGGATGTGTCAACCACACCAGCTAAACCAGAGCCAAGCGCTGTAAAGACAACCGTTAAGTCAGAGCCCGAGCAAGATGGTAAACTCGACGTCTTTTCTTTAGCTCGCGAGAACATTGACGAAGATACCAAGATCGTCACTGATTTCAAAGGCCCGGTTGGCCAAGAAAAGCCCTTGATTCAGGTTGAGATTGAGGATGAGGGTCTGGCATGGCCGTATGAGCTACTATGCGACTTCCTCAAAGCTGACCTCTTCGATCCAAATTGGGAGATCCGCCATGGAGCGGCCATGGGCTTGCGCGAAGTCATCCGCGTGCACGGCGCTGGTGCTGGCCGAGAGCTGGGCAAGAATCGAGCCATCAACGACGAGCTCAACAACCGATGGCTCGACGACTTAGCTTGCCGCCTTTGCTGTGTCTCCATGCTTGATCGATTCGGCGATTACACCTCTGACACCGTGGTGGCGCCAATCCGCGAGACAGTCGGCCAGACTCTCGGTGCCCTCATATCACATATGGCTGCCCCACTGGTACACTCGACATTTCGTGTGCTATATCGTATGGTGATGCAGAATGACACCAAGCTTTCGGAACGTATATGGCAGGTATGCCACGGTGGTATGACTGGGCTCAAGTACCTTGTCGCTCTCCGTAGCGATCTGCTTATCAAGAACGACAGTCTAGTGGATGGTGTTGTCGAAGCGGTCATGACAGGCCTTGGAGATCCTGATGACGATGTTCGTGCAGTCAGCGCCGCCACCCTCACACCCATCGCAAAAGAGTTTGTAGCTCTGCGCCCGGCGTCGTTGGATGAGCTGATGAACATCGTGTGGGACTGTCTGGCCGATCTGCGAGACGACTTGAGTGCAAGTACTGGATCGATTATGGATCTTCTTGCCAAACTTTGCAGCTTTCCAGAAGCTCTTATTGCGATGCAATCCAATGCCGCAAAAGATCTAGAGCACTCCTTCACACAACTGGTCCCAAGATTGTACCCTTTTCTACGGCATACCATCACCACTGTTCGCTCCGCTGTCCTCCGGGCGCTGCAAACGTTCTTGGACATAGGTGACGAAAGTACCAAAGGTTGGGTTGACACCAGGGTCCTCCGTCTCGTCTTCCAGAATCTTCTTGTCGAGCGCAATGACCAAACGCTGTACTGGTCGCTCGATGTATGGCACGAGCTTTCCCTGGTTTTCTTCAAGGGAACAAGTAGTGATCGGCAATCACAATTTTCCTCGATCTCACAAGATTTCTTCCACTTGACGACGCAGCCGATTGGAACTTCCCGGAACCCAATACCGATGGATATATCGCTCTTCATGAGACCCTCGGGTCATATGTCCGCTCCATCTACCGTTCCGTCTACCAGGCCTTCTCCAGGTCCTCACGGAGAGCCACCGCCAAAGCGAAGACGACGATCAGATCGAAAAGAGATTCCTCCAGAGCCACCGTCTTCGACTCATAATGTCGATGCGCCAATGATACAAGGAGACGTAGACCTTGTGGGAATGGACACCTTGATCAGGTCAAGGATTTTTGCGGCCAGAGCTTTCGGCGATGCTCTCGGCAAATGTGGTCCACCTTCGTTGAGAGATAGCAGCATTGAAGAGGTTGCATTGGCGTTAAGCTCTCCATACTCTGCGACGCCAATGGTGGCCGCCATCGTACTTGAAGAATTCGCTCGGAGGACGTGGACGTCGACGAAGCCTACATCTACCGATCGCTCCATCGCTCACTTACGAACAGTGCTTGAGGATGAAAGACCGAAGAACTACCAAGACCTCCTACCTTACCTTCGAATTGTACGGTCGCAATGCCACTCCTTACTCCATGCTTTCCGTGATCATGCCCACGTCCCGCACTCAAAACTCCCGTCGATCGCGGTGATTGTGCAGGGTGATGTTGGGGCCGGACCCTCAGCATTCTCGATATCAAATGCAGAAAGTATTGTTGGCCCCGAGTTCGACCGCTTGAAGAGGTCATTGACGCCCGCGCAACGTATCACATCAACCAAGCATCTAGACGACGCACGCAAGAATGGCATTACCGCCATTGAGGAATGGAAACGAGTCAAAGCTGAACGCGACGTTCGTATCAAAGCTGCGGCCTCCGGCGCAATTATTGCGTTTGAGGAGATACCCAAGAAGCCAAGCGCCTTGATCAAAGGATTGATGGATAGTGTCAAAACCGAAGAGAACCTAGATCTGCAAAAGCGATCGGCAGTCTCCGTTGCATTTTTAATACAACATTACGCTAACGCTGAAAAGCGAGGGCCTGCTGATAAGGTCATAACGAACCTGATGAAATTCTATTGCATGGATACTTCGGAGACACCGGAGTATGGTCCAAATGCCTCTTTACACACCTCCATCTTATCACTTCGTAAAGAAGAAGATCGGAAAGACTACGCCAACACAGCCGCTTATGAAATGGACGCAAAAGCCGCGAGAATAACGAGGCGAGGTGCGAGAGAGGCACTTGACCAACTTGCCCTGAAATTTGGTCCGGACTTGTTCGCTAAAGCGCCGATCTTGAGGAGCCAGGTCGAAGACTCGTTACGCCTAGCATTTGACAACAATGTACCAGCTTCGATGAGTGACGAAGACAGCAAGCTCGGCCAAGATGTGGTCGACGGGTTTTCGATACTGCGGGCTCTTGCACCTAATATGCACAGCGGTCTCCATGATTGGATTATTGACCTGATGCCTGTTTTTATCATTGCTCTTCGCTGCAAACTCTCAATTTTCCGCTACGCTGCCGCGAAATGCTTCGCTACGATATGCAGTGTGCTCAGAATCAAGGGCATGACGACTCTTGTTGAAAGCATTCTTCCTCTTAGCGGATCGATCGACGTCGCTAGTCGCCAAGGCTGTGTAGAACTCATCTACCACCTGATCCAAGTCATGGAGGACAGCATCTTGCCTTACGTGATCTTCCTGATAGTACCTGTTCTTGGGAGGATGAGTGACTCAGACAGCGATGTCCGGCTATTGGCAACCACAACGTTTGCTACGTTGGTAAAGCTAGTACCGCTCGAAGCTGGTATACCGGATCCGCCAGGCTTCCCAGAGCAATTATTGGAGGGCCGAGACCGGGAACGCGAGTTCATGTCCCAAATGCTAGACTCCCGTAAAGTGGAGCCCTTCGAGTTACCTGTCGCTATCAAGGCGGAGCTGAGATCGTACCAGCAAGAGGGGGTCAACTGGCTGGCCTTCCTTAACCGCTACAATCTACACGGCATTCTCTGCGATGACATGGGTCTTGGCAAGACTTTGCAGACGCTGTGCATAGTTGCCAGCGACCATCATATGCGGGCAGCAGATTTCGAGAAGACCCAGTCACCGGAGTCGAGACACCTGCCCTCTCTGATCGTGTGTCCTCCCACCCTTTCTGGCCATTGGCAGCAAGAGATTGCGACATATGCGCCGTTCTTGACGTGCTTGGCCTATGTTGGACCTGCCGCGGATAGGGTCAGACTGAAGAGCAAAATCGGCACGACGGATATAGTCATCACTTCGTATGATGTTTGCAGGAACGACGTCGATGTTCTGTCACCCCACAGCTGGAATTACTGTGTACTGGACGAGGGTCATCTTATCAAGAATCCGAGGGCCAAGACTAGCGTGGCAGTCAAACGGCTTGCAAGCAATCATCGCCTAATACTTTCAGGAACACCAATACAGAATAATGTTCTGGAACTTTGGTCCCTATTTGACTTCCTCATGCCAGGCTTTCTCGGAACAGAAAAGGTCTTCCTCGACAGATTCGCCAAACCAATAGCTGCAAGTAGGTTTGGCAAGTCCTCCTCCAAAGAACAAGAAGCCGGTGCGCTCGCTGTCGAAGCTCTCCACAAGCAAGTCCTCCCCTTCCTCCTCCGCCGGCTGAAAGAAGAGGTCCTGAACGACCTACCGCCCAAGATCCTGCAGAACTACTACTGCGATCTCAGCGATCTGCAGAAGACTCTCTTCGAAGACTTCGCCAAGAAAGAGCGCAAGACACTGGCCGAGAACGCCGGGAGCGACGACAAGGAAGCTAAGCAGCACATCTTCCAAGCTTTGCAATATATGCGCAAACTCTGCAACTCCCCCTCTCTCGTCCTGAAAGAAACCCACAAGCAGTACTCCGCCATCCAAGCCCAGCTTGCACGCCGAGGCTCCAGCATTCGAGATGTCGCACACGCTCCCAAGCTGACTGCGCTGCGCGATCTCCTCCAGGACTGCGGCATAGGCGTCGACTCCTCGGGCGGAGGCGAGCTCGCTACAGCGACCGAATCCGTAAGCCAGCACCGCGCGCTCATCTTCTGTCAGATGAAAGAAATGCTCGACATCGTGCAGAACGACGTCCTTCGCAAACTCCTCCCTTCGGTGCAGTTCCTCCGACTGGATGGCAGCGTCGAAGCCACGAAGCGGCAGGGCATCGTCAACCAATTCAATACCGATCCTAGCTACGATGTCCTGCTCCTCACGACCAGTGTCGGCGGGCTGGGCCTTAACTTAACAGGAGCGGACACCGTGATCTTCGTCGAGCACGACTGGAATCCCCAAAAGGACATTCAGGCTATGGACCGCGCGCATCGTATCGGACAGAAGAAAGTCGTCAACGTCTACCGCCTAATCACACGAGGCACCCTGGAGGAAAAGATCCTGAAGTAAGCCCCCCTACTCCTCCCCCTTCCCCCACCGCACTAACCCCCCACCCTCCCAGCCTCCAACGCTTCAAAATCGACGTCGCCTCCACAGTCGTCAACCAACAAAACGCCGGCCTCGCCACCATGGAAACAGACCAGATCCTTGACCTCTTCAACCTCGGCGAAGGCGCCGACAGCGTCGAAAAAGGCGTCGGCAGCGACCTCTCCTCCTCTGGCGCTGCGGGTCCGGGGAAGGAAGAGGACATGGTGGACGTGACGGGCGAGGTGCGGGAGAGGGGGAAGAAGGGGTGGTTGGACGGCATTGGCGAGTTGTGGGATGAGGGGCTTTATCGGGAGGAGTATGATTTGGAAGGGTTTTTGGGAAGGATGAAGGGGTGAGGGTGGGGGGGCTTGGGAAGGCATGGAAGGGTTAGCAGGTTGGGTATGAGTTAGCTGCTGCGGTTTGAGCGTGCATACTTACTCTGCGATGAGGCAGTAGCGATGGTTCGGTCGTTCAAGGATACAGCGGGGCATTCAGCATCTGGCAGGGGGTTTTTGCGCATTTGGCTATGGCGGCCATGCAAATTGGCCTGAGCGCTTTGGTATTACCCAGGTAGTAAACAGCAGAGAATTCATATGTGTGTGCTGTTCTTGATGGATTGACTGTCGGGATGTGGTCACGATCAGGCGAAGCCACTACCTATTTAATCGTGTTCACATAGCTACTTGGATTTGGCTTCCGACGGCCGCATATCGACTTCACCAGCTGACCTTCTGCCCGTCCATCGGCCATTGAGAAGCATCCCTCCGCGCCCAGTCTGGATGTACAATATGTGTTTCAGAAACAAGAAAAAGAATCGAAATGCATGCATTCATCCATCGTATCCATCCCCTCATGACTTCCCATCAACCGTAGATCGAAACCCGGTAACTCTTTCTATTGCCATGCTCCAACGCCATCATCGTAGGCTCAAAGCCAATCGTATCCATCATCATCGTATCCTCACACCGCCGTCCCACATCAAACCATCTACCGCCTATCCTTCGGTCTCGCCAGCACATTCAACCGGCTCAGACTCAGCCCCCCCTTCCCCTTCACCCCCTGCGCCGCGTTCCCCATCTTCGGGATCCGGCTCCCACCACCACCCGTCTTGAACATCCTCTTCTGCGGACTCGTCGCCGCCCCCCCTTCAGAAGACGTCTTCGCCTTCTTGGCCTTCGGTCCCTCCTTTTCTTCGGTGGTCACAGGCGGGACTTGGTTCTCCTTTCCCTCCTCCTCGATCTCGTCGTCCGAGGAGGCGTATTTGCGCTTCTTGTTCGGCATGCCGTGCGCGATGGCTGGCATGTCGCGCTGGCCGAAGGAGGCGGAGATGGGGGTGGGGAAGCCGCTGGGGCGGACTTGGCGGATTGTGGAGCCGGTGGTGGCGCCGGAGGTGGGGGGGCCGAAGTTGATGGTGCGGTAGGAGGTGAATGTGAAGTTGCCTGGGGAGTTGGTGGAAGGTGTATCGCGGGGTTTGGAGGGGGAGCGGTGGGTGACGTTCGGGGAGGTGAGGAGGGAGGGGTAGTCGATTGCCGCCTCGGAGGACTCGGTGAACGGATCCTTTGATGCGTGGATTGGGATTTTGGAAGGGGAGGGAGTGAGGGCGAGGTCTGGGTGCGATGTTTTGGTGCTTGGAGTGAAGATGACGTGCTTGATAGTCGGTGGGCGCTGCTCTGAAGACGGGAAAGCGCCGGGGAGGGAAGGCAGCTCTTTGTCGAGCTCCATGGCGGTGTCTGCGATGGGCAGGTGTGTGCCTGCTGCGATCTTGGTCGGGTTGTCGGAGAATTTGGGTTGGCGACGGGAGAGGATCGACTTCATGTTGCCGAATCTGCTCAAGGATGAGAGGTACTTGTTGCTGCCTTCCGATTTAGGGGCGCTCTTGAGCGTCTTTGTAGATGCGCTTCCGCTGAGAGACGGGATCATGGAGGTCTTCATTGACTTTATACTCGCTGAGCGAGCAAGGGAGGCCTTGGTAGGCGTCGTGATGGCGCTTGGGAGGTTGGTGGACGGAACGGTGGTTCTCCTCGGTGTTGAGGGTGCACTATCCTTCTCCAGATTGCTGTTTCGGGACACCGGACGAGCGGTAGAGGTATCATCATTGGCGTTTTTCTTTATGCGCTTGCCTGGGGCAGTGTTCTCTAGACGACCAGTATCAATGACTGAACGTAGTGATTTTCTCGATGTCGATTTTGGAAGCTTAGTATCCGGTCGCGGCTCGTCGAGACCCGCTTTAGAATTGCTGCGCTTCAATGAAGTACCATTCCCCTTTAGTTTGTTCTTCCATGTCGAAGCATGATTTGCAATTGAGTCCATCTTCTTGAACTCTTGCTTGTGGACATCGCTGAAGCGACCCGACTTTCCCTTAGGCTTAGCAATCTTTCTCCCACCAACGCCGTATAGTTGGTTCGTTTCTCCATCTTTGTGATCCTGCTTTTCTCGCTCAGCTTGCATCTGAGCCTTGATCCTAGCTGCCTCTTCACGGACGCTATCCATGATCTTTCGTGCTTCAGCACTTAGATCCGATTCTGGCCGTGTAAAGCTAAAATCGAAACCAGGTGATGACATGTGGCTCGGCAAAGAGCCTCTCGACTTGGTCGGTGTGGCTTTCTCTGAGGCTTGACCGAACACTTTCGACGCTGGCGCAGTCATGCACTCCTCAGGTGGCTTGGAAGTGCTTTGGTGGACTTTGCTTGGATGCATCTCCCCTGAATCAGGACGCAGTCGCGGCGTGGTCTGAGGTATCTTGACTGCAGATGTCATGCCAGTGAAATAGCTTACTGGAACAGCTGTGTTCCGTGGGACGACGGGAGACGAGACCAGCGTGTCGATACTTAATTGATCACCGTCAGGGGGCGATTCATCCCGCTCAAGTAGCGATGCTAGCTTGTTTACTGGGGGTGCCGAGGACGATGTATCGGCCTAGACGTGAAGCACAATGTCAGAAATGGATGTAACAGACTGGATTGACCGTATGGGACTACACAATGGCGCTGTCTTTACTCACTGGTGTTGCGCCGCGAAGGCGTGATGAACGACGATGAGGCCTCGCCATTGTGCAGAGCTTCCAATGAAAGTTGATGTAGCGAACTGATGTGCCAGTAGCAGTAATAAGCACGAAGGCCCAAGATCGATTGATAGATGTAGCGAATACTTGGGGAAGAATTGTGCGTATCGCGATGACTTACCTTATGACGTTGGCGACGATAAGAAAAAACATTAAGAGTAAACATCCTAAAAGGGCTAAGTGGGTTCCTCGGCAACACTTGGCGAGGCTAGCCCTCACTGTCCGTGTATACTGTAAGATTTAGAGCACACAATATCCAGGAGGTGTACACTCGACATTGGATCATGTATGCGGAGTGGCTACCTGTATATATCACATCAGTACAATTGCCAGCTGTAGAATAGTATCGCAAGGTCTTTATGATCACTATCGGTACACCATCCTATACTTGGGTAGTCCGGAGACAATTGAGCAGCCATTACATATTTTCTATCTCGTTATCTTTGAGGGGCTGTACCTGATTAGCAGATACGTACCAAAGGAATGGGCTCGGACTAAACGTCGTGATAATCCCGAGAAAGTATGGTCATCGAATCATGAGGCTGCCTCACAAAGTGCCCACACAGCATCAAACGGCAATTGAGGTTTCTTTTGAGGCGGACCACCTAGGACATCTGTTTCTAGCTATATGCCCGGCATACCGATTACTTCCCGGATACTAGGCACCACACGCGGCAGGAAGTAGACACTGCCGATGCCGGTAAAAGCAACGATCAGACCCGTAAACTGTCATACGTTAGCAATCTAACCGTGGTATTTGATTAACGAATTGACCTTCTCAAACCATGTATGGAAATAAGCAGCGGTCATCAACAGCATCCACCAAGAGAGGCCAGTCACCACCAAGGGCACACTCAAGCCTCTTGCAGCCTCCTTCTCTTCCTCTTGCTTCTCGCCTTCCGACTCCCGGTCCGCCGTAATCCAGTCGCCTTCCCTTCTCTTAACGTACCTTGTCTCCCGCCCAACCAGAACCGGCAGTATCTCCATCCAGAGGAAAGCGCTTCCTAGCACTAACAGGAACACATGGCCACTGATATCATGTCCACCCTTCCATTGACCTCCCGCAAGCTTGCAAGCGGCGGCCGTAATTAACTCCCTCTTGTCTCCCATTCCAGCCCTCCCCTCCTCCGTCCTAAGAAGCTCACACTGTCCACCCGTGAATCTGAACCCCCGATCAATCAACGGCGGTCCAAAGAACCACTGTGTCAAAGCAGCCCACCAAACCGTGACAAGCGCCCATCGTAGTAGCCCCTGTGCTCGCTTTCGGTTCAGGACTAGCCCGCCACTAGGGCCTGTGCTGGGGTGCAGGAAGAGGAACATGACGAAGGCGAGGGTGGTCCAGAACCAGCCTATCTTGACAAAGAAGATATTGAAGATGTTACGTTTTTGAGCGAAGTAAGAGGGGGCGACGGCGGAGGGGTGTGATTGTGAGACGGCGCTGTAGGGGGCGGCGCGGGCGTGGGGTTCGAGGAGCGAGAAGAGTGAGCCGAGGAGAAGCGTTGAGGGGTAGATACCGAGGAGGAGAGCTTCAATGGAGGTGGGCAGAAAAGGCGAACGAGTTGACTGAAGACGACTATCTGTAGGTGCGACATAGTCAGGCGTCTTGGGGACTGAAGCGCCATTACGGCGCTGCATCGTGGAGGATTCCATGAGGAGGAAGAGGAAGGATTCAGGCGCAGGAGCCGCAGAGTCGAGAAGGGTTCATGTTGTGGTAAAGAGAAAGTAAACAGGCTGATTCAGCAACAACCTCACATTGCGAGCAAGTGACACTTGAAGGCAGCTAGTTCCATTTTTACATGTGCTAGTCTTCAGTCTTCAACCCTGAATTTAACCCCAGCGTATAGATATTCAACCACGACTTCGGACGACTTAATGAAAGTACCCTTTTTCCTTGCCTCAGTACTCAGACCTGGCTGCAGAAAACCTTTAACCCTAAAACCAACCCTAAATACTCGCTTAAGTTAGGGCGGCGCTAGGGTTGAAGCTAGACGATAGCTTATGCGCGATGACTTGAACTAGATTTTAGTGTGCCTAGATACGTCCAAATTCGATATAAAGAATATTATAGCAAATTTTTAAATTTTTTTTGCAACAAATCTAAGACTAAGAGCAATATAATTTAATTTAAGAAAAAATCGACTTTCTTATTAATAAATATATCAAAGTTGCCTTTTTATAATTTAAGAATATTGTTAATTAACTTTATTGCGCAATATAATATCGACTATAATTATTATAAGTATTATTGTTATTTGATTTGCTACTCTTGTTTATACTTTGTTTAATAATGCTAAAATCAAATACGTATTATATATAATGCGCTCTTATTGCTATCTTTAAGTTGTAATTCTTAAAAAAATCGAAAAATCTAACATCTATTATACAATTTCTAAGCTCAACTGGATTTTATATTTTATATTCGAAGTTTTTTACAATTCTATTATTTAGGCAATTGATTAATTGAAGATTTTACAAATATTTAAATCTACTTAATTGCTATTGTTATTATATATTAAATATTCTATAAATTAACGCAAAAACAATAAACGCATTTAAAAGTAATACTTCAAATTTGCAAGTTCTTTCGACAATAAATAAGAGATCTTAGATATTCGAAAAAAGTTATTTAATAAATACTTCTCTTAATAATATTAATAATTAAAAATAATAGAAAACGTGTTTAACGTACTTTTAAGAAGAGATTGTATCTATTATAATTTTTTAGAATTCTAATTTATATTGAAATCTATAAAATAGAAATAAACAATTTAAATATTAGACAAGTTATTTAATAACTTGTATTCAAAAATATTAATCAAATATATTAGCATCTTAAGCACGCAAATCGATATATTAAGAAACAAGCATATTTTATAATATTATATTTAAAGTAGTGTATAGAATCTTAAGTCTTTAAAGCGTCAATCAACTGCAAAAATGTTAATATTAATTCTATTGCAATTATCAAAGAAATAAATAGTACTAGCAACAAAATATCTAGAAAAAAATAATAATATTAGTAATTAAATAGTAAGTCTCGATAAAAATACTTTGCAATTAGAGCAAAATCTTAATAAAAATAATATAATTAAGTTAGTAAATACATTAGATATTGTACGTTATTGCAATCTCGAGAAGAATATATAGAAGCTAATTAATATTTTAAACGATTGTTATCGAAAAATCGAATTGATATACTTTAATAACAAAATAATTAATAGTATAAATTCTACAAAGTAAAACAAGATTTAATCTAAATTATATTGCTTAAATTGCAATTTAAGTAAGCAAATATCTATTATCTTATATAGCAAAATCAATATTTAAAATACTTGAATATTAAAAAAGAAGATTTAATTTAAGAAGCAATTAGAAAGCTAAAGAGCGCAAAAGACTTATATAATATTTTCTAATTTTTATCTTAGATTCTATTTAATCTTAATTATATCTAACAAGATATTAAAGAATCTAATAATTTAGAATAAATATATAATTAATAAAGCAACTCTTAAATAAATTATAGAAAATATATAAAGTAACGCAACGCAATACAATGTTAAGATACTTAAAATCTTAAAACAAGACTAGCAATTAAATATTAAATCGAATAAAATAATTGCAATAAGATTGCGCGACAAAGACAAAATAAATAAAAAATTAATAAACGAAGTTGTTATAATTTTCTAGCAACAACAAATCTTCTATCTGATTAAGATTAATTACAAATTTTTAACAAAAAGTAACAAGAGACAAAAGAAAAAGAATATACAAGAAATAAACGCAAAATCGATAGATACAAACTTTTTCAATTAAAAAATAAAAAATAAAAATATGTCGAAAGCTAAAAATTAACAAATATTAAGAGACAAATAAAATAAAAATTCTCTAAGAATACTTTTAAGAATATCTAGAATTTAAAGACAAAAATTGTTAAAAAATATTTTAAAAAATATTAATAAAAATCTATTGTTATTAAGAGACAAGCAAAAGATTAAGAGATAAAGAAAGAGATTAAGTTACTTAAATAACTATAAACTTAGTTCGACTATTAAATGTACGTAATGCAACTTTAACAATTTAACAAATTTAGTAGAAATAAGTACGACAATTGCGATAAACAAAGTTGTACAAATATAAATCTAAGAGATTGTAAAAAAAACTAAAATGCACGTTCTTTATTGTTAGATATCTACAACAACAATATATTAAGAACTAAGAGAAGTTAAGAATTTTTATCTAAATTTAGAGTTTTCTTAAATTTAAATTTGTTATTGTTGTTTACGTATTTAATCTCTAGAATCTTATTGTTATTTATATTTTTTATTGTAACAAAAAGTTTTGTTTAATATTAACAATTATATTTAATATTGGTTTGTTTAATTTAACAATATTTGTTATATATAAATTTACAATAGAATTTTTGAAATATTAATTAATAAACTTCTTAATTAATAATATTTCTACTAGATACAATATTATACTTTATATATCTTTTAAGTTATTCTTTTTTTAAATATTTGTTTAATTCGACAATCTTAAACAATTTTTTTACAAATAAATTAAGTCTTAACAAATATAAGTTTGTAAATATTTAATTTTTAAGTTGCTTATTGTTGTTTTAAAAAAATATTAAGCGTTTTCTTTAAAATATCTTTAGATTTAAGTTTAGTAGTTTTAGCAATCAATCTATCTTAAAATTGAAATTTTGAAAATTTTGAAAATTTACTAAACTATTAATTAATATTGCATCTTGTAATTTCTTTAATATTGCTAATATATTAATTATATAAAATACGCGCAATAATACTTAAGTATAGTTTAATATATTTGTTATTTTTGTCTAAAAAACAATCGCAATCTTTCGAAGAATATATTTTAAAAATTCGATATTTGCATATTTAATAATATATCGAAGTATTATATATAGCTTTATATTAGACTAATCGTCGGGTCAGGTTATGATATCATCCCTCTGGCTCGACCCGGCGCCAAGACCGAGTCGCGACAATTTTTTGAAATCGAATCGCTCAAAGTAGTTGAGCGCGCTTTGCGCTAAACTACTTATAGTAATTCACTAAACTACTTTAAGCGATTCGATTCTTCGAATTTTTTTTGACCCGAGTCTTGGCATTTGCACGTGACATTTCCGGGTCAGCGCGACCAGTCTACTTTATATAATTGCAAAAATTCTAATAATTTCGAAATTCTTAATCGAAAATTACTAAAATTGCAATAATTGATTGCGCAAGTAGTAATTTGTAAAGCTAATCTTTTATATATTAAAGTAGTTTTATTTAGAATTTAATAAGTCTCTTAATATGAGATTTGAATTACATTAGAGTATTGTTAATAATTTTAAAGTTGTGCTTCTTTTAACAAGTCAAACGCATTATAATGTTAATTGCACAAGATTTATAACTTTGTAAAATTAATTTTTTAATATTCTAAAAGTTGTTAAACTAAACAACGCATTTGCACTATTATTTGTCAACTATATATTAAAGACTTAATTTGTTCTTAAAATGCGCGTTATTAAAGTAAATATAATAAATTAATTATATTATATTAAAGCTAAAATATTATAGTTTAATTATTAATATTAGTTAGTTAAAGCTATCGAAGAAGATTTCGAACATATGTTTTTGCAAAACTATTGTTAACTTTATTCTCTTATAAGTCTTTAAATTACTTGCGCAAGTTTATATATTATTGTCGAATTACAAGTTGTTGCTCTTAAATTTAATCTACGTAGAATAAAGATTGTTAATAATATTAATATTGTTAGTTATTATACTTTTATTTTTGAAAATTAACTTTATAGAATAATACTTGATTTAATAAAATTCTCGCAATTAGATAAATAATATAAACGTCGATTAAAAGAATTTATTTTCTATCTTTTTGTACTTTAAGTTTATAAAGAGATTTTGTATAGTAATCTTAATATATCGCAATTAAATCTACTTTGTTAATTAAATAATATTAATTAATTCGATTATTATTTATATCTATATCGAGTTCGACATTCTTAATCTTTATTACAAGTTGTCGAATTAAAAGCGAGTAAAATTAAGAATTTTATATCTTCTTTTTAGCAAAATCAAACTAGATTTGTAGAATTCAAATATAAGAGTTATTGTAATAAACTTAAATTGTCTTATTTTATTAATTCTTTTATTCTTTCTATCTTTTGCATAATCGAAATTATTATATATTAAGACTATAATTGAAAGTTTCTCTATTAATCTAAGTTGTCTTCTAGTCTTATCTATTAACTTTTTTATATAATATTAAATTGTGCAATAAGATATAATTAGATTAACAAAGCACAGCAAATTAACAATTCTTCGACAAGTATTGCTATTATAAAGATAGAGAGTAAAAATTAATCAAAAATTATTCGATTTATTAAGATAAAATAGATAATATAGCTTCGATATTATTAAGAGCTAAGCTTTAAATATATTTTTGTTGCAATTACTTTAGTATTTTAAGCAATTAACGCTAGCAATAAATTCTAGCTAACAAAAAGTATATTTAATATTATTTTCTTAACTTTTCTAAAGTTGATTAAAGTTTCTTAATCTATAATCTTTAAGAGTTTCTAATATTTTTTAAAGACATTATTCTTTATTAATGTATCTAATTCGAATTGCAATCTATTTATTGTTTAAAACTAATTACAATAAAATACAATAATAGACTTTCGTAAATTTATTAAAAGAAAGAACTCTTCTTTCTTAATTAAATTCTTATAGATATAATCGAGTAATTTGCTATACTATTTTGCGAATTTATTGCGATATTGCTTTAACAAAGTTAGATACTTAACAATTGTTAACTTATAACTTAGTATTAAATTTATAATATTTTCTACTTTCTCAAATTTAATTTTGCAAGATCGACAAATATTTGCAAGAAAAGTTAAAATACCTAAAGATAATAGATAAGCAAAATAAATATTATTAAAGAGATAATCTTAATTGTTGAAATCTTGCAAGAAGAATAGTAAAATAAAACTTAATATTAACTTCTTAATAATTAATAAAGAGTCGAGAAAAAGAAAGACTATAGTGCGAGAGTTTTAATATGACAAAAAATACTTCGAATCTATATATTCTCGAATATGTTAAATAGAAATAGATTGATCGCGAGAAACCGAAAATATTACGTGAGAACGTTAAGATTTGATTTCTCGATTTTTTTTAGAATCGAATTGCTCAAAGAAGCTAGCAAATTATCTAAAGTAATTTAGTTTTTAAATTCGATTTCAAATTTTGGCTTTTCGGTTCGGTTCGATTCCAAAAGTTGGAATCGAAAACTAAATCGATAGTTAATCTAAATAGAAATTGTGTTTATTTCTAAATTAATAAGATAACAAGAAAAGAAAATAGATTAAATTAATTTTGCGCAATATTGTTTTGTCTATTTAATTAATAAGCAACCATTTATATTAATACTTATAGCATTGTTGATACAACAAATTAGATTAAACTTTAATATTTTCGACTTTGCATCTAGATTACTATATAACAATTGCTATAAAATTTACTTTCTTCTTTGTTAAACGTAATCTTTTTGTTAAATATTTAAGTTAAATAATCGAATTAGCTTTTCGCTCTTTTTTACGCTTAATTTTGCGACTTTCGATGCGCTATCTTACTATTAACTTGTCGCTAAAAGTCTTTGCCAATTATAAAAATCAAAAGTAACAAAATAGTATTATTTAACTTTGTTAAATATAAATATTAATTGCAAAGTATAAAGTTACAAAATAAATCTATTAATATACTTTAATTGTTAGATTTACTCTTAAATGCAAAATTTATTGCAAATACAACTTATCTAATTTGATATTTCGAAGATATCTTATAAAACTCGAGCAACGTTGTATAACAATATTATAATTAAGAAAAGTATTTCGTTATTGCGTAAAGATATTGTTAAATCTTTATAAAATATTTGCTCTTAATTCTTTTATTTCGAAGACTAAGTCTTAATATATAATTTATATCTTTATTGCAACACAACAAGTCTCTATTTATCTTTAAATCTACTTCCAATAAATAAATGTTATTAAGTATTAATATCCTTTATTGCAAACAAAAGTTGTATATTATAGTATATATTCTTAAGCTTAAACTATTAATTTTTGTATTGTTTGCAACTTTTAATTTAAATTAATTATATTCGAAACTTTAAATTTTTATTCTAGACAACAAATATAAAATTACTAAAAGTATAAAAATTAAGAAAGCAAATCTTATATAATGTTGCGTTGTATTAAAGAACAAACTTGCGCAATTATATATAATTTCGAACTGTTAACAACAATTACAAACAATTTGCGTTTTCGAATTAAGACTTTTTAATAAATTAATTAAAATTAAGTTGCTTTATATTTGTTTTTATTATTTGTATATTATTTGTTATACTTAAGATTTTGTTAGATTTTTTTCGCTAAGTTACTTCGAATTGTTCGCGAATTATTTTTTTACTTTGTAACTAATAAACTATTAATATACTAATTAAGCAAAAGTTAACACTAATAAATATAGCACAATTCTATATATTGTTTATAAAAAAAAGTAAAACAACGTTTAAGCTTGCGTTAAATGTTTAAGAATTTCTACAATTCTTTTTGCTTTATATTGTTATTTGCTCTTTATTTTTCTTTTTAATAATATGGAGATAACAACGATTTGTTGTCTACTATAATGAAGAATTTATTTCTTTTTTAAAAATTCTTTTTATTCTTTTAATAGCAAATATATATTTACAACTAGTTGTTATTAAGCTAGTATATCTATAAATAAATATATCTCGACTTGCATTATTGCTTTTATAACTTTCTCGATAGTTTAAAATAGACAATATTAAAATACTTTGTATTAAAGAAACAATATTTATGTAATATACGTCTCGATTATCTTTTGCAATTAATCTATATATAATTTTAATTATAATATTGTTAATATAAGATACTATTAATATATCTCGATAACAAAACGCAAATGCTAACTTTATTTAATATCTCTTAGACGCGTTCAAGAGTTTGCAATTAATTATTTTTGAATTTAAGAATACATTATTTATTATTAGCTTTGTATTTGCTATCTTTTTTTAAGTTTTATCTAATATTTTGTTAATCTATTAATATTGTCGATTGCAATTAATATTTAAAATTCGCTTAAACAATATTTTTTTCTCGATTTATCTTAATTAAATAAAATAGCAAGACAAAACAAGTTCTATTGCTCTTAACTTTTGTCTTGTCTTTCTTGTTCAAGATTTGAAAGATTTAGTTTAAGCGCAACAAATTATGTTAGAAATCTTGAAGGTTCAATTTGAACCCAGCAAACTATGCTAGAGATCTTAAAGATTCAATTTGAGCGCAACAAATTATATTAGAAATCTTGAAGATTTAATTCGAATATTCTATAAATATTTGATTTTTTTGCTTATTTAAGATTTATAAAGTTATTTTGTAGAGCGTATTTGCGTTCTAATTTAACTATATATATAAACAACAAAAGACAAGAAAAAGATATATCAAAGAAAAGATAAGAATATTTATAATATATATATTTGAAGTAAAATTAATTATAGATATTTAATATTAATATATCTTGCAAGTTAAGAAAAAACAAATATATCTTATTAATAAATAAAAGAAGTATAAGAATAAGTTGCGACTCTAGTTGTTCTAGAATTTACTTATATTTAGACAACTAATATAGCAACTCGACTTTCGCAAATAAAAATCTTAATTTAAACTTATATTTAAACAATTAATATAGCAACTCGACTTTTGCAAATAAAAATAACAATTCGAACTTGTACTTAGATAATTAATATAGTAACTTAACTTTTGCAAATAAAAATCTCAATTTAAATCTATATTTAAATAATTAATATAACAACTTAACTTTTGCAAATAAAAACTTTAATTCGAATTAAATTTAAACAATTAATAAATATAAGACAAACAAAGATTAATACAATTAAGAATATATATAGAAATAATAGTAATCGAGATATATTATAAATAAATATGTATAATGCGAAATTATCTTTGCAAGAGTTCGATTGCGTTATAGAATTAACGTATTAAAAGTATATATATTTTATTAACATCAAAGATTTATATTAGCAATAGAGCTAAATTGCATAAAATTTAAGCGCTTACTAAGTTATTAATTATATTGTTAATATTAGCAAAATTAATCAAAGATTAAAGTTAAGATAATTTATGTAAATTGCGACTTGTTTAATCTACATTTAATATAATATAAAAACAATTAAAATAATCAAAAAGTATTGCAAGAGAAAAATAAAATTAACTTGCAAGAATTGTTTTCAAAAAAAAATCAATTTATAACAACAAGTTGCTTAATAATAATTTCGTTAAATATATTAAGTTTAATTGCAATGCTATTGTTAACAACTATTAGAACAATTAATCTAAGAAACTTTTTTCTTTTTTTTAATATTTGACAATATATAACAAGAAAGCAATTAAATAATATATTAAGTCTAATTGTATTATAATTTAGCGCATTTATACAATAATAAGCTATAATATATAAGACTAAATAAATAGATATTATTTTTGTACAATTAAGAAAGAAGACAAACTCGCATATTCTAATATATTAAGTGTTATCTTTATCTAGTATTAGAAAAAAATTTATTTAAGATTAAGTTAAAATTATTAGAAAATCAAATTCGACTAAATATTTATAGACAATTCTTCGACTTTACGCGATATAGATATTAAGTAAAATTCGATTTACTAAAATTATTGTTTTTTTTAGCTTTATTTGCTATAAATTTAGATTACAATTAAATTTATAAAATTGTTTATCTTTTTACTTTTATATATTGTAACAAGAGTATAAAGCAAAATTTATAAATATATTAATATTAATTTATTTATTAAACAAACAAAGCGATACTTAAATTCTATTAATACAATTTTTAAAAATTTGAAACTCAACTATAAATTAGTTTATTTTACGAACAACAATCGAATACAATCCTTTTCTTTATTTACTTAATTGCTTCTTTTGCTTTTGTTTTTACTTTTTGCTTTTGTTCTTTAATCTTGCTATTTCTAGTATAAAAATAACAAACAATATTACTATGTATAACAATATCTCTATTACTTTTAACAATATTGTTAATCAAGAGATTAGATACTATTAATATAAACTTGTTAAGCAAAGACTTATATATTAATTAGAACAATATAATTGAGAAAGAGACTAAACATATAAATGTTAACAATAAGATAAATAAAAAAAAGAAGATTGTAAATAATAATTTTTCGATAAAAAATAATAATTTTTTTTTCTTATAATTTATACTTGATTTAACGCTTCTAAGGATTTATGCGAGTTCTATATATGTTGCGCGATTAGATTTTCAAATTCAAGTTACGTTGCTTCAATATTTTATGTTACTATTGTAATATTTATAATACAAAGAAATTCTTTATAAGAATTGTAAAAATCGTATTGATTTATAATTCACAAAAGAAAATCTTGTATATTGTTCGAAAGTCTTAAATTCTTAAACTCGTGCACATCAAGAACAAGAGTTTTAAGAATTTACGTATAAGTTCTTTTTGTAAATTGCGATTATGTAAAGATCGTTTCTTGATGCGTAGTACTCGTATTTGTGTTTATATAATCTTAATATTCAAACTTAATGTTAATTCTTTTTTGTATACTTACACACATAACGCTTTCAATTTGAGGCGTAGCAAAGACGTTGCTTTCGACAAAATTAAATGTTCTTATTGACGTCTATTAAGATAAACAAAATTTCTTATTGTTTAGCTTCGAATGCGCAATTGAGCGTATACATAGTCAAGATAGAAGATAATTGCGATCAATTAGAACACGTAATCTTAATGCGATCAATTTATATACGACAAGAACTTTCGATCTTCTATTTGTGTAATGTACGCGTGTATAATTTTTTTCTAGCTTTTCTAAACTTATATGCACAACGCTTTGAGACTTTCTTGCGATATTTTAAAATACGTTTTTCGTGATCGTAATGTAACGATTATTGTAACGACAATCAACGAGTACAAGAAATAAATAATAATAATTATAGATAATCTTGCGTGTTCTCGATTATATATATCTTATTATACGTAAGAGATTCGAAATAATAGTAATAGTAATAATTGATATTGTTATTGTCTTCACGATTTGATCGATCAATTTGTTGTAACGATTGCATCGAACGCTTGCGAACGCCTTGCTTGTCGATACTAAGAACATTTGACTTTGTCGAATATTGTAGTATTAACAGATTCGTAGTTAGCATTACGTACAGATAGTTCTCTCGCTAGTCAAATAATAATATTAATATAAAAATAAGACTTGTGTAAATTAAATCGAGAAAATACAAGCTTATACGCTAATCTATTGTAGAAAGAAGAAGTAGTTGCGCAAAGTTAATTGTCGAAAGAATTAAATATAGATTGATTGTTAATTCGATTTTCGATTCCAACTTCTAGAATCGACTTAAATCGACAATTCAACTTTAGGAATCGAATCGAAAATCGATTTAATTTCAACTATTTTGGAATCAAATTAAATCGAATTAAGTCGATTTTCGATTTAAAGATTAAAATCGAATCGAATCGTCAAGAACGTCAAGAATACTAAAAATAGTTTAGATTTAGTTTAAATTTAGATTTTTTTAATTGTTTTCTAGATAATGCACAATAGTAATATATAATATAAAAATAATCTAATATATTTATTAATTAATTTAAATAAATTGACTATTTTTATTAAATTATTACTTAATTGTTACTAAAAATAATAAAATTTACTAAAATAGTAGTCTTAACAATTCGATTCGATTTTTCGGTTCGATTTTCGATTCAAAGATTAGAATTGAATCGAATTGTTAATTTTAACTTTAGAAATTGAATTGTCAAGATTCGATTCGATTTCTCGAATCAAACTCGATTTTCCAAATTGACGCAATTAGTCTAATTAAATAACGCAAAGAAAAAGAAGTGCGTTAAAATTAATAAGAAACTAAGCACTTCTTCGAAGAAAATTAAGAAAAACAAGCGCAATACTATTATTAGCAATAATTGTAAATTTTCTAAATTAAAGAAGAAATAATATAGCAAAATCTATTGCATATTTAATGCTAAGAAGTTAAACTTATATAAAAAGTTAAAGAAAATATTAAAATGCAAGTTTGAAATATTTAAGAATTATTAGCTTGTTATAGAATTAGAAGTTAATATTCTCGAAGATTAGAAAATTTTAATATATCTTAAATTAAGATTTGTCTCGACAATTATTTTGTAAGCGTTGCGCTTAAATAGTTGAGCATTAATATTCGAAAGAGTATATAACTTGTTAACTTTAACAACAATAACTTCTTAAAAACAACGTGCATTTTGCTCGATTATATTTCGAAAAACTTCTATTGCGTAGACGAAAAGAATTGCAAAAATTATATTATTTATTTAGATTAAACAAGATATTATTACAATTAAACTAAAGATATTTACTATCTAATAGAAAAGAAAAAGTATAATTAGAATCTATAATTTGTCTATTTCTTGTATAAAGATTAGATAATTGATAACAACAAGCTACTCTAAAGAAAATTGATTAAAATTGTTATTTAAATATCGATCGATTATTCTTGCAATTCTATAAAAGAAATTACAAAACTAAACAAAAACATATTTAAACAAAAAGACTCAACTATTATTTTCAAATTTAAAGAAGAAAAGTCGAAGACAAACAATTAAATTATTCGCTTTATCGATATTGCTAGAAAGAGTTTTTCTTCTATTTTTGAAAATTCGATTTTGCGACGTTTTTGTTTACAAATTGAACAATCTAAAGTTGATCGAAACTCTAATTAAGATAAAAAAGAAACAAAAGAAAATTGCTATTCAATTAATTAAGAGCAAGACAAATAAGAGAAGAACTAGCAATTATAGCAAGAAAGAATTAGATAAGAAGAAACTTAAATTAAGAGACAATATTAATAAAGATAACAAAGAGAAATTCGATTTAAATACAAAGTATAATAAAAAGAAAATTAATTTCGACAACAATTTATTTAGTTTAATAAGCAAGAAGAAGTAATTAAAACAAGCAAAATTGCGTTTGCGCAATTTGTTTTGTTAACTTTGTCGCATTTTTATCTTAGTTAAAATAGACAATTGTTAATAATAAGTGCTAATAATAGATCTCGAGTTTTTCTCTTTTAATATGCGTAAAATACAACTAACAATTATACAATTCCTATAAAATTAAGTAGAAATTAACATTACTTTTGCATTAAATTTTAATTTCGAATATATTAAAGATATTTAAATTACGAAATTAAAGTAAAAAAATAAATATATAATTATTATTATCGAGTTGACAAGCTTTGTTATTGCTTAATTAATTGTACGCGCTAAACTCTATTGCTATTGCTAATCTATTCCTATTAAACAACTCTATATTTTACTATTTTTCTTTTCTAGCTTACAAAATATTTATTGTTATTATAGTAAACAATTTTTATATTTTTTATTTTCTCGAAGATAATTTTGAACTTCTACAAAGACTTTATTCGATACAATACTACTTCTATAGTTTTTCTAAACTATAAATAAACGCAATATTTGTATTCTTAAACTTGTTTCTATATATAACAATATTCTTCTACTACTTTTCAATTATTTAATAAAAACTTAATGTTATCTTTATATAGACTTGCTTATTCTTGTTGTCTAACAAAATTAAGTCTTAAATAATTGCGCTTTTGTGCTTGTTTTCTAAGTATCTAAACATATATATGTTAATATAGTAAAAGCTTGTATTATCTCTCTTAACAACAAACTTAACATAATAAGAATATAATATTAAACACGAATTGCAATTAAGTCGAAGACAAATATATAATATTTAATATCTTAAATTTATACAAATAACTTGTTAACTTAAGAAGTAAAATATTGTTTGCAATTATTTATAGTTAAACTTGTTATTTTATTCTTGTTAATAATATTGATATATTGCAAACCTCTCGATTATAAATTTATTAATTTTTATCTTAATTCGTCTCTTAAAGCATATTTTATTCTAGAGTTAATTAAATATATTTTCTATAATAATGTTGCTCTTTATTATTTATCTTAATTAGATTCTATTGTTATAAATTTTATTACTTACAATTTAACACGCGTTAATAGTCGATTGTTTAAGAAGAAGATATTTGATATACATATATATAAAGATCTTAAGTTAATCTTTTAGAACAAGCAATCAATCTTGTTTTTACTATTAGAAAGAGATTTTATTGCTAATCTTTAAATTTCAAAAAATTAATTGTTTAAATTAACAAATCTTTAATCTCTTTAAAATAATCTTATGTCTAATATTGTTAAATTTTAGTTTAATATTTTTAACAATTTTGCAAGTATAAGTATAATATAAATTCGAAAAGTTCTTTGTTAACGCTAATCTTATAATTAAATAAATTGTAGAAAAATATTTATTTTCGATATATATTTTAATCTTATTTTTTGACTTGCAACTAATTTGTTTTAGAAGATTGATATTTATAAAATAATATTTATAATCTTTTATCTCTTCGATTTCTTTTGTTCTCGAACGCTTAGTAAAAATAGAGAACTTAATAAGTATCTTGTTAAACGCACTATTATTATTTGTCTTTTTATTGCTATTTATTGTTGCTATAATTGCTACTCTTAATAATTTTAATTACTTATATCTTACTTCTTTTTCTAAAATTACTAACGTCTTCGAAAAGTTATTAATCGCTAAATCTTCTTAAGTTATCTTAAATACTTTTAGCTTATTTATAAAAGTTACTAAAATATTGCAAAGCTCAAGCTCTTGTAGGAACAATATAAATTGTGCGACAAATTGTTAATCGAACAACAAAATATCTTGTGTAAAATTTTGTTTTCTCTTTTTTTTTGCAAACAAGTCATAACGTTTTAAGCAAAAAACAAATTAATTTTAATAAAAGAAAATTGTATTGTTGTTAAAGCTATTTATTTAACTTAATATTCGAAGTTGTTGTTTAGCTAAAGATAATCGAAATCTACTTCTTAACTAACGCAAATTTTGTTAATTTTCTTTGTCTTTCTATTACAAAGCTTCGCGTAAATAATCTTAATAACTTTTATATCTTCTATTTAAATTACTTTTATTACATTTTTTTCGCACGTTTATTTTAACTCTACTTGCTATAACTTGTTTTGTCTAATAATATTAAGAACTTCGCTAACAATAATATTAAAAATTTTAATTTTATCTTTTGCTTTGTTTATAGACTGGCCGCGCTGACCCGGAAATGTCACGTGCAAATGCCAAGACTCGGGTCAAAAAAATTCGAAGAATCGAATCGCTCAGAGTAGTTTAGTCGATTACTATAAGTAGTTTAGCGCGCTTCGCGCTAAACTACTTTGAGCGATTCGATTCCAAAAAATCGTCACCACCCGATCTTGGCGCCGGGTCGGGCTAGAGGGGTGGTATCATAACCCGGCCCGACGGTCAATCTATTTGTTTAGAATTGCTAAGATTTTTCTTTATTAATTCTTTTTTTTGTCTCTTTGTTTTATTTAGTTTGAGATAATTTATCGAACATAATATAAATTAACAATGCTATAAAGAGTTATGCTAAGTAGATTATCTTAATTAGTGTTTATTGTTAATATATTAATAATTAATAATTAATATTAATGCTTATAAAGTAAAATAATATATTAAAAAAAACTACAATTAAGTTTAAAATTTCAAGATAATATTTTAGAATTATATTAATAATAAAGTTTTATTAAAATCTTTATCATTATTTTTAATTTACAAACTAAAATATTGTAATCTTTAATTATCTACTATTTAACAATCTTTTGTATCGAACAATTGCTAAATAAAGAAAATTAATTGTTAAACATCTTAATTTAGCTTTTATTTACAATTTCTTTATATTAAAACTAATTAAACAATATATATATATTATAATCTCTCGAAGAATCAAGTACTAAAAAGAAAGTTTATCGACAAATTAAATAAAATTATTGTTTCTCTTAAAGTTGTTTCTAAAATTAAAATTGCGTTTGCGTAATTTTAACTTGTATTTAAGTACTTTACAATAGAGTAATCTTGTAACTTGTAATACTCTATAATAGAGCAATCTTGTAATTTTTAATATTTTTTAATTAATAAGTATTAACAAGATGTAAGCAATTATTAACACAATATATATAACAAGCGCGTATATAGCATTTATGATTTATAAATACAATTATTCTAGTTATAATACTTTATTTTATACGAGTTATAAGATTATTCTTAAACGCACTTATAGATATTGTTGTATATTTTTGCTTAAATAAGACTTATTTATTATTATAATCGATTTTTATTTTAAATATTAAATGTTGCTCTTAGATTTTCTAGCAAAATTATATTTTAATGTTGACGCTTATTTTTTATAGATAGTTTACACTATCTATTATAGCGCTCGTCGATTGCTCGAAGCTATTGCACTATACCTTGTAGCGTCGTTTATAAATAGTTAGGGTTGAATGTAGGGTTCATCCTAGGGTTAGGACTTGTCGGACATCAAACATAATTTTGCAAAGGAGATCTGAGCACTGAGGCAACTTTTTCCAGGCTAGAAAACATCATGTCATCGATGGTCCTTAGAGCGTGTTGTGGATTTACTAGAATGCCTTAACAACAGAATAGGACTTCCATCCGCCGGCGCACTCTTCGAGGAATTCTTCTTTCAAGGAATTCGTCCTTCAGATCCTATCGACAGATCCAACTGTCGACGGAGTGGGATGCTTCACTGAATTAAGTCCCTAATAGTTGCTATGAGGTCTCACTGCTAAACTAGACCATCATCATTTCCGTCATTCCGTCAAGGCATTCTCCAGCCAGGGCCAAACGATCAGTAAATGACTCCAGACAAGCGGATGAGATAGCACAACTTTGTATCAACCAGCAACAAGCGAAGTCAAGATAATCGTTCAGAAGACTCATAAATCATACGAAACCAGATAGTAGTATCGTGCCATGTCGAATGCCGCCCTGAGGGCCCAACATCATCGCGTCCGTGGCTTGAACATTGCGTTGAAGTTGTGCTGCTTCACGAACCACGCGTTGTGCAATGACCACTCCTGCTCAGGGTTCGCTAAGTATATCTATCACAAATGAGTCAGCTATCATCAGATCGTTCGTTAAGGGACTACGAGCTGCTGTCAGCATACCTCGAATCTCCGTAAGAAGCTTGGCACGAGCTTATATATCTCTAGCAAGCTGATGTTCTTTCCAATGCACGTTCTTGAGCCCATCCCAAAATGAAACATGCAGCCCTCCATCTCCTTGCGGATCTCTTTGTCCGCTTCGGTCCACCTTTCTGGTCGGTAGGCCTGAGCATCGTCACCGAAAATTTCCGTCCTTCGGTGGATCACCCAAGGGTTGCATCCCACGATTGTTCCGCCAGCGATATGCTCACCACAGATTTCCGCGCCTTGGATAGGTACTACCCTTTCGAGCATTAGCCCGACAGCTGGGTGTAGCCGGAAGGCTTCTTTGATGCAAGCATCAAGGTATGGCAACTTTTGCGACTCAGTCCAGGTCACAAGGCCGCTCGGCCGGTCCTCGAGCGTGTTGGAGAATATGGCGGAGTCTAATTCCTCAAGAAGGAGTCGTAGGCAACAAGGATTCTGTAGCAGATAGTAGAACACAGCAGCGAGTGAGATGGCTGTCGTTTCAGATCCGGCGAAAGCCATGCTGACAGCCATACTAAGAACGCGGCCATCGTGAAAGAAGTCCGGACGGTCTTCTTTGGCTTTTAGGAACATGGAAAGCAAATCCCCTCGACGCACCCCGGACGAAGCGTTCAAGTCCATGCCCAGGGCCTTTGACTTCTCGATCTCCGCAAGCCGTTCGGTCATACGGGCTTTGGCAAAGGTGACAATGGGAGAGGTGAATGACATCATGCTGTATTTATCAAGTAGTCTTAATATGGGGTTCTTGAGCAAGAGCCTATCTAAGGCGGGCATTTGACCGATCTGCGATAGGATTAGGAATCGTACCACGCGTAGAACAAGGCTCCACAAACAGGGGCAACATAGCTAAAGAGCTTTCCAAGATACGCTACCATGCCATCGACGTCTTCCCCCGTATCCACGAAGCCATGTCGCTTGCTGTATGTGATCTGACCGATCACGTCGAATGCATAGTACTGAAGCCATTGAGAGAAGTTACAGATCGCATTCTTGGATGAGAACAACGCTTCTGTCTGATCAAGGAACCTTTCCGTAGTCTCGTCTATTAAGGGTTCGTACTGTACGAGCGCAGTCATAGAGAAGGCATTGTTGACAGATCTACGCAGAGTTGCATGGTACTGCTCATCGGTGGTTGAGAACAACGTTGGCAGTCGAGATCCTTTGGACATGGCCTGCTGTACAGGATAGAACTCTGACTGGTTCCGCATAAGCTTTGGCGCAATGACAAGTCCAGAATCTTGAGAACGGTGTTACCTTGGTGAAGCCCTTGTTCAACCCGTAGATGATTTTCAGTGCTGAAGGATTGGCAAAAGCCAATGCATTCGGTCCCAGGCGTACAATGTCCCCATGTTTCTGGTGAAGCTTAATTTGGGTAAGGTCCGGTCTTCTTCCGAGTACATCAAAGAAGCGCCACCAGTCTGTTAAAGAAGCAAAGGCCGGACCCGGATACTTGTATAACCCACGATTGAGGTAATTCTTCAGCAAGTAGATGACCACGAGGAGAGGTAAGATTATCAGCCAGTGCTGAGACAGGAACAAGAATATGGAATCGAGCATTGTCATGAACGTAGTAGTACTTTTGAAAGCTCACCTTGCAATTCGAGCAATGTGATTCGAGGGATTTACGTTCTTAAGGAATAATTTTGGAAGGTGTTGGCATAGACGCCGAGCAAGCGACGCATGACAGGGACTACCGTTCCTTTGAACCAGACGCACGGTATTCAGAAAATCGTAGCGTTGACGACTGCTTCCCACTCCCGGCAGATTGTGATCACGATTCAATCCGATGCATGAGACATTGTTACCGTGGAAATCCAAGATACCGGCACTTCAGCCCAGTCGCTGCTCGGAATATGCGGTGGCATGGACCAAGGAACTCCGGGACTCAATAATGTAGGCTGTTGCGGTCTACTCTTGATTTGCTTCACCGATTGACACGTGGAGCGTTAAGGCTAGGAAGAAGTGATCCAAGATGCCTACAACCAACCTCGATCAGGACGAGGAAAGAGCGGCAGTGGAGGTTTTGATTGCCGACGTCGAGGATTAGCTGGCCTACGCCTAGATAAAGTCCAATCAGTCTGTGTTTCTTTGTTCGAACTGTCAGACTGTATCAGGCGGCATGTTGTGGGGCCAAAAGCGCCGGCTTGATGTACCGGCACTCCTCGTGTGTGAATGCCGACTCGTCCTTGGAGAGACACCGGTACACAACTTTTTCCGAACTTGCCGGTTGTAGTCGGGGTTCATAGTGCAACTTATGTGCCACAGGATCCTGCAGCGCTCCGAGCTACCCCGAAGATTCTAGATCGAATAAAGGAGGCCTTGAGGGAATTGATCCATCACGATTTTGCAGGACGATGGTGCCAAGCTTCTGATATTAGCGCTTTCACAACGGTTGTCGCCCCTTGGCCTTATTTTTAGATCCCCGACCCCAACTTCTGGCAAGATAATTTTGGTTAACTTTCGCATTTCGCTATTAAAACATATAAAATTAATCAATTATTACTCTAGACACTATGCGCTTTCTTAAATTACTTTGCTTATAAGTTTTGATTACAAATTGCTAGAGCTATAGAAACTGCAAAGTTCGTTAACATATAAGAAGTTCAAGTCGATCTTTGTTTTTGAGACACGCTTCGGAACACAAAAACTTTGCAACCAAATAACTTTCTCAATGTTGACTTAAACTCTATCAAAGATATGTTGTTAAAAGCGCAAAGGTTATTCTATCAAACGTAAGATTTTGATAGTGATAAATCAAGAAATGCGAAAGTTGATCAAAAGCAATCTAAAAATAAGGCCAAGGGGCGACAACCGTTGTGAAAGCGCTAATAGGCCTTCTGCGAGCTAGACCCTATCCGGAATCGACAATCGGGCGGTCGAGGTAGTCGTCCTCGACGTTCTCTTCCATTTGCGACTTCTCAGGGCCAAATTGCTGCTATTATACAATATGTCGTTTCGGTATAGGTTTCTGGATGTGCTGGACTGAGGAGGCATATCCTGTAAGCGTTTTCTATCCCAAGTACGTAAGCAGTGCATTCAAAGATTAAAATGCACTGTACTGACAGACACTGAGTGGAACCCGGCTTCTCTTTCCCAGCTACATGATCTATATAGTATTCGCTAGCCAGATTCTTCAGCAGAGACGATTGAAGATAAGCTACAGCTGTCGCAGGTGGGATACTAAATTCTCCAAATCATATGTGCTATATATGTCTCGAATTTTCTACAACGATCTTAGATACCCAGTTCTGCATTACCAGGTAGCTGCCCATCAGTACTCCCATGCTTGAAATACAAACGTTGCAGCATTCTGAACCGCCGATATATCAATGTGACAGATCTTTTCCGATGTCTTTTGTGGATCATGTAATTGCTCATGACGGGCCCTTGCTAATAGCGATGTCATCTGGACGACCTCGTTTACTCGATTGCTTCTCGATCACAGTTTGGTTTTGTCGTTGTCGAGACCATCGAATTTCTACGCTCGCCTCATTTGAGAGATTTTAACAATTCAACAAATAGAGCGCGAGCCCATTCGGGTATACCTACTTTAGGCAGTCAGCCTAAAGTACTTCACCGACCTATGCTACCATGATTCTACATCCGAAACCCTATCGTATCAAAAAACCTGCGCCTACCTTTCTTAACATCATTCTGCTCAGCGCAACCATATTACCATCTTACAGTGCCTACATCAGCCACCACATCCTCCTGCTTTCCCCTTGACGAAATTTTCGTACTCGAACAATTCCATCGCTCGTTCATCGCGACAGGCCACAGTCAAACATTCTCCGCAACAACTACCAGACGGCCTAGCATCATGAAATGTACTGAGCACTCAGATTCCGTCAAGACCCGGTTTCTCATTCTTTCAGACACCCACGGATTGGACTTTGGGCCAGAATATCAACCTTCCCAGCATGTTGATGTTGCCATCCACTGCGGCGACCTCACAGAAGAATCCAAATTAGATGAGTACCTCGCCAGTATACGAATTCTCAAGGACCTTCACGCGCCTATCAAATTAGTCATCGCGGGAAACCACGACTTCACGATAGACATACCTGCATTCAGGAAAAAGGTCGCTGAGGTAAGGCCACCTCTAGATCCCGACCTTGTGAAGAAAGTATACGGGGATTATGGAGAAGCGCGACACATCCTTGAGGATGCGAGATCTGCAGGTGTCATCTTTCTAGACGAAGGAAGTCACCAGTTCATCCTAGAGAACGGCGCGATACTGAAGGTCTACGCTAGTCCGTGGACACCATCATTCGGCGATTGGGGCTTCCAGTATCCCCCAGCACAAGGGCACAACTTCGAGATCACAGAAGGGGTTGACCTTGTTATGACCCATGGACCGCCAAAAGGTATCATGGACTACACAGAAGCTAAACAGAGAGCCGGATGTTCGGATCTTTTCGGAGCCGTCGCTCGGACTCGACCACGACTTCGTTGCTTCGGACATATTCACGAGGGCTGGGGGGCAAAAATGGTCACTTGGCGCGATCAAGTCACCGAGACACCGTCACACTTTACGGATATTGATAACGAAAGATCGGTCGTAGTAGACAAACTATCGGGCTTCAGGCAGTCCAAGTTCGACAGCCCAGAATCCAAGGAGCAGAGGGCCAGGAAAACTGAGCATTACCGGCGGGAACGGTGTTATGCTACCAGTCACTGTGCTGGAGATGCATATCCTCTTGAGTTTGGGAAGCAAACCCTTTTTGTCAATGCCGCGATCCAGGGCACGGAAGAAAGTCCACGGCAACTGCCATGGCTTGTAGAAATTGAGCTTCCAAGGGCTGGTTGAATTCTGCGACTTGTACATCTATGACACTCTTGGGAAGAGAGAGATCTTGGACGCTTTGACCGTGGATTTGTGAACCATGGATACCCACGGTCGAACTGAGAGACAATACGCCAGAGCAACACACTGACTCAGTCGTTGGATTCAGGTTCCGGAATCGCATCAAATATCTCCAGAACATGCACCATGCCAGGGCATGAGCTAGAGATTGAAGCAGCTCCGGTCGATAACACAGACTTCTTCATGCGAGCAACCTTGATTATTCACTTTGTCTCGACAAGGATATATGAGAATCTTTTCCCTGATCATACTTCACCAATTTCCGTTACCCATGTTGTTGCTGTTGTCACACCCGTTTTGGGATGAAAGCAAAACCCAGGAGTTTTTCGAGTAATTTCGCTCAGGTGTATTGCTGCCCACAAGGTTGGCAAAATACCAATCCGACCAATGAGGCGATCTCATATACAGAACAGCAATGTTGGTGGATAGAGATCCAACGTCGCTTATTTGTCGTGACAGTGCTAACAGTCTAGGCAGTGTGTCAGGATACTTACTCAGGCTTGATCATTAGAATTGGGTGGACCGAGGTTCGAAATGTCATACTGGCATTGTGCACAACGAGTCATGCGAGTCTCCCAACACAGACGACTGTCCCCGCTCTCGGTTATAATCAAGATCCTGCCATTGCTCTCGCTACCTGGAATCGTCTCAAACTGGGTCGTCCGTGCTGAGTGGCGCTACGCTGTGTATCATCGAGGCTGCAGCTTCTGCGTACCCTCTCCGGAACGAAGAGACTTCGGTACGAGCCTGGAGGTCACAGTAGCATCAAGGTAGCCACAGGGTCAAGATTGAGTACACGGCAGCAAGGAATAGCAAGTCGGCAGATGTCTCTGGGACTACGACGTGCAACTCTTCAGAAGCGCAACGAAAGCCTGGCTACCAATGATGTATTGTCTACTTCTGCGGAGAGGGGATCCCGAGGGAGCTACTGCAGACAATGCAGTAGTGGTATACATGACAAGATGCTCGACCAGAGATCCTCGGCTGCATCGGATTGTGGAGTAAGCTGCACTGAGGAGGGGGAAGCGGCGTAAGCATTGGTCGATGACATAGGATAGAGTTCTACAACAGAATATCGTACCTACTTGTCCCTAGACATCGATGGGCAGGAAGGTGAGTTTCATCAAGTACAAGTATGAATCATCGATCATGACTTTCATGTCTCATATTATATATCATGTAGTGCAGGATCAGGTACCTGTACCTCCGTTCGAGTACAGTACTTCGATATTAATGCTAGAGGGAGCCCGCAAGAAGAAAGCCGTGGAGGCTCGGCCAAGGGAAGTGGGAGCACAGACGTGACGCAATGCGGGGAATTTCTAGGGGTGGCTGGGCCCAAAGTTAGAAGTCACGGGTGGAAGTACCTTACCGGGAGTATAGCGCCATCGACTGTTGTCTCCACCGGCAAGAGCCCCACACCTCTCGTGCCTCCTGCCTCTTCTTCGGATGACGCTTCAGGACCGTTCTTGCTGATCGGAGCACCGGGAAATATGGAGCTACTTCGTCCATTCCATAAAGCTACTTTGCTACATCGACTGCTTTTTCTCTTTCCATGTCAAGCTCAGCATTCCATACCATACTCAAGCATTCTTCACTTGTACTCTTCGTTTGCTAAGCCTTCTTCCCTGGCTCTAGCTTTACTATTAACTTTCGAAGCATCGTCATGATGTGGCTGACGCCTTTGCTGCTTGTGGCAACCAGCTTCGTCCATGCCCAGGATGGCAATATCACAGCTCCAGTACGTTCGTTGACCGATCACGGTCCCCTTGACCAGTTATGGATAGCAGACTAAGACCTTAATCCTAGTTCCCCAACGCGACATACCCCAATGCCACCTCTCCCGACCCTTCAGCAGCAGATCAAGGTGCAGGTCGAGCAACATCACCCCCCTTCTACCCATCGCCATGGGGTGATGGGATTGGCGACTGGGCGAATGCTTATACCAAAGCTCGAGCTTTTGTCAGCCAGCTTACCCTCCTTGAGAAGGTGAACCTGACCACAGGAGTCGGGTATGCCGCCCATATCTCTCCGGGAGAAACAAGTTCCTGACCGAGAACAGCTGGGAGGAAGAACGATGCGTCGGTCAGAACGGTGCTATCCCGCGACTGGGCTTCCGAAGCATGTGCATGCAGGATTCACCTGTCGGAGTTCGGGACAGTATGGGACTGCAAGCCATTGGATGAACCTCGGGCTGATCACGCACAGCTGATTTCAATTCTGTCTTTCCTGCTGGTGTCAATGTTGCTGCAACGTTCGACCGAGGCTTAGCATATGCTAGAGGCCAAGCGATGGGTGCAGAGCATCGTGGTAAAGGTGTCGACGCACAGCTAGGTCCTGTCGCCGGGCCTCTTGGTCGCTCGCCCGAAGGTGGTCGTAATTGGGAAGGCTTTAGGTGAATGCATTCCTCTCCGTGGTTGGACACACTGCTTATGCACCCTTAGTCCTGACCCTGTCTTGACCGGTATAATGTTTGCTCAGACGATCCAGGGGATTCAGAGCTCCGGCGTCATGGCCACTGGGAAGCACTATATCGGAAATGAGCAGGAGCATTTTCGTCAAACTCCCGAGGCAGCAGGCTTTGGATTCAAGATCACGGACACTCTGAGCTCCAACATTGACGACAAGACAATGCATGAGTTCTATCTCTGGTAAGCTTTGAACACTCTAAGCACACCCAAATGTTCTTCTAAAAGCGTTACAGGCCATTTGCAGACGGCGTCCGGGCAGGTGTGGCATCGATCATGTGCTCGTATCAACAGATTAACAACAGCTACGGTTGTCAGAACAGTTATATGCTCAACTACCTCCTGAAAGCGGAGCTCGGTTTTCAAGGGTTCGTCATGAGCGACTGGTCTGCACAACACTCTGGCGTTGGTTCTGCGTTGGCAGGTATGGATATGACCATGCCTGGCGACGTGAACTTCGACTCCGGAACTTCTTATTGGGGCGCCAATCTCACAGTCGCTGTTCTTAACGGTACAGTGCCAGCATGGCGTATCGATGATATGGCAGTGCGCATCATGGCTGCGTGGTACTACGTCGGACGCGATACGCACGCTGTGCCGATCAACTTGGACTCGTGGACCCTCGACACGTATGGCTACCAGCACTATATTGTTAACCAAGGCTACGGCCTGATCAATGAACATGTTGATGTACGAGCTGAGCATGGAAGCCTCATCCGCCAGATGGGTGCTGCCAGTACCGTCCTCCTAAAGAACACCAACAATGCTCTACCATTGAACGGGAAGGAGAAACTTACCGCTGTGTTCGGCAATGATGCGGGTGACAACCCCAATGGACCGAATGGCTGTCCAGATCGTGGCTGCGACAACGGAACACTTGGTATGGCTTGGGGTAGCGGCAGCGCAAACTTTGCATATTTGGTCACCCCCGAGACTGCTATTCAGAACGAGGTCCTGAACAACATGGGCGCCTTTGAATCCATAACGGACAACTTCGCAGCAAAGCAAATCCAGGTCCTTGCAAGCCGGGCTAGCGTCGCTATAGTCTTCGTGAACGCGGACAGCGGTGAGGGCTACATCGAAGTCGATGGCAACATTGGAGATCGCAACAATCTCACGCTATGGCAAGGTGGGGATACCTTGATTCAGAACGTTTCCGCGCAGTGCAATAACACCATTGTCGTCCTTCATACCGTTGGCCCAGTCCTACTGAGCAACTACTCGAGCAACCCCAATATCACAGCTATCCTTTGGGCTGGTGTCCCAGGCGAACAGTCTGGCAACTCCATCGCTGATGTGCTCTATGGCCGTGTCAACCCGGGCGCCAAGCTTCCATTCACCATGGCTGAGTCTCGCGAGGACTATGGCACAGACCTTCTCTATATCCCCAACCGAGGTACTGGCGCTCCGCAAGTCGATTTCACCGAAGGTGTCTTCATCGACTACCGTGCTTTGGATCAGAACGGCATCCAGCCAGTTTACGAATTCGGGTTCGGGTTGAGTTACACAACCTTTTCTTACTCGAACATCAAAGTCACCAAAACCAATGCAAGCAGCATCTATGTCCCTACACAAGGCATGACGTCCGCTGCACCAACCTACCGTAGTATCTCCAACAACTCCGCCTCCTATCTTTTCCCTGCAAATATGAGCCGTGTCCCGCTCTACATCTACCCTTATCTCAATTTCACCGACCTTGAGACGTCGGCGAACGAGTCAGACTACGCACTTCCAGGTTTCGTCCCAGCCGGCAGCCAGGATGCCTCTCCACAGACTCGAATCCCAGCAGGTGGTGCCCCAGGAGGAAATCCTCAGCTGTATGACGTTCTCTATGAGGTCACCGCTACCATCACCAATACAGGTAGCATTCCAGGTGAGGAAGTACCGCAGCTGTACATCTCGCTCGGTGGCCCGTACGAACCCAAGGTCGTGCTCCGTGGCTTCGAGAGGTTGTCCATCCAACCCGGTCAAAGTGCCACCTTCACGGCAGACGTGATGCGCCGGGATGTCTCCAACTGGGATACCGTCAGTCAGAATTGGGTTATCACCAATTACACAAAGACGGCGTTCGTGGGTAGTTCTTCGAGAAACCTGCCCCTCCGAGCGGTCCTATCATGAGTAAATATTGAGGTGGTGCATGAGGGATGTGGTAACGACTCGCAGATCAGACTGACATTAATGGAGGTTGAAGGTGCTTCATGATTGCAAGGACTACCTCGTCAGTCTTCGGCACAACGCGGCTTTTGTATATACATCTAGTCTTTGAAAAACAACGTTATGATTTCACGGCTCTCTGCTTATCCAAGTGACTCTCTGTTATTGGGTATATCTTTCTACAACAAAGAAATCAGCACGTCACGCAAACATCCTCCCAACCCTCCCCACTCCACAACCACTTAGGGCGTTGAAAATCAAGGTTTTGATTTCCACGGCTCTCCTCTTAGTCAAGTGATTCTCTGCAACTGAGGATATCTGTCTAAAACAAGCCAATCGCTACATCACGCAAACATCCTCCCCACCCTCCCCACCCCAACAACCACCCAAAACGCCAACTCCCGCTTCTCCCTCCCCGCCTTCCCCTCTCCTTCCCCTTCCCCTCCCCCTCCCCCTCCTACCCTCTCCACCTCCGCCTCATATTCCATCCGCACAAACACCGGTATCTCCACCACATCCGCATCCTCCTCCCCCGCCTCTTCCCCCCCATCAACCGCCTTACACACCACCTCCACCACCACACTCGTCCAGTTCCGCCCCTTGTCCCACACCTTGCCCGCTTCCGCCACGCGCATACCTTCCGTGGTGGTAGAAGCGCGAGAAAGGGGGTTGCTATTGTTGTCGGCTGCGAGCGCCTCGTCCCAAGCGTCGGCGTTGGCACCGATGGAGAATTCAGGGCAGAGGATCGTGATGCGGTGGGGGTAGGGGCCGGGGGTGTGGGACGGGGTTGCGAGCGTTATTTTCAGGGGGTCGAAGAGGGGGTTGCGGAGCGTGAGGAGGTGTTGGGTGGGTGAGA